>SESD01000041.1_pt1 | contig 70631 bp, 61 predicted proteins | sample 3171411 | NCBI WGS metagenome assembly SESD01 (sample SAMN06051880, study PRJNA518727) | freshwater metagenome | biome: subpolar coniferous forest; feature: holomictic lake; material: water; isolation source: holomictic Lake 442, 16.5 m depth | place: Canada: near Kenora, Ontario | collected...
CGCGATTGAACAAAATGTTTCGGGTCGCCCGGAATTCGGCTGGCGGGTCAAGTCGGCTTCTTATGCAAGCTATGTGCTGGCTGAATATGTCTATTTCTGGCATACGCCGAATCCGGTTACCGGCGGGCAAAATACTGGGCCTTGCTATCACGACGCGGGTTGGACCAAAACACCGGCACTTGATCCCACTTTTTCGCCGTTGTCGGCCAAGGCGGTGGGTTCGACGGATCCCAAAATTGGGGATCTAAGCGCAGGTGTCGGCAGTGGTACCACGGTAAACATCACGGTTTCGGTGGCAGGCAATGTCACTACCACGGAATATGCTTACAGTGGCAACACGCCCAGTTCCAGTGCGACCAAAAAGATTGTTCGAACAGTAAATACCGATGGTACTGTGACCATAGTGACGACAGACATCGCCGGCAACGTGACGCAGCAGATTGTGGCGGTCACCAGCGGTGCAGTTAAATCTGGGGGAGACGAACTCGGTTTAATGGCACGAACCGGCCGTATTTCTTGGCGTGAGCTGGTCAGTCCCTGATTGAGACTGATGGGATTGAAGTCATTTTTGACGCAGGAGTACAAATGGTGAATCGATTCAAAACAAAAGGCTTCACCTTAATCGAAATGATGGTTGTAGTGGCCATCGTCGGTATTTTGGCTGCCGTTGCCTTGCCCAGCTACCAAAACTACATCATCCGCGCAGCACGGGTGCAGGCCCAAACCGAGTTGCTGGAGTTGGCGAGTTTGCAGGAAAAGATATTTCTCAATTCGACCAACTATTCGCCTAGTGTGACAACCGCTTACAACGGTACTGCGGCTGGCGGGCTTGGCCGCACCAGCGGCCAGACCAAAGACGGCCGCTACGCCCTGGCGCTGGACATAACGGCTCCGGCTCAGACTTTCGTTTTAACCGCTACTCCGGTGACTGGTAGCGCCCAAGTCGGTGATGGCACCATTTCCGTTAGCCACAATGGAGAACGAAAATGCAGTCCAACCTGTGGTCCACAGGGAAAGGCTACCTGGTAGAAATCAGACGTTTTGCCGCTTGCAGGCGCTTTGCAACCAGGTGATTCGCAGCGCGTGAGCCTGGTTTGAGCAGTTACAAAATAAATGGTTCTGAAGACTAATTTTCTTTGACTTCTGCTGGACACAGGTGCATTATCTGCGCCTATGTTCATTAAACATTTCGTTACAAAAAACACATACAGATACTATTTCTCTGCCGGCTATTCGCTGGTTGAATTACTGGTTGTATTGACGCTTTCAAGCATTCTGGCGTTGCTGGCCGTTCCTTCCATGACCGCAATGATCAACACCCAAAGATCAATATCCTTGGGCAATGCCTTCCTTGCAGGCCTGAATCTGGCGCGCAACGAGGCGATTAAACGCAACGCCCGTACGGTGCTTTGCAAGTCGTCGGACGGACTGTCGTGCACCACCAGTGGCGGCTGGCAGCAAGGCTGGATAATGTTTCACGATGTAAATAACAATGCCCTACTGGATGTCGGCGAGCAGGTGATCCAGTCACAAGCCGCTGTGTCGCAGGGCCTCAGTCTGACGGGCAATACAAATGTGGCCAACTACGTCTCATACAGCGCATCGGGCTCGTCGAAGCTGATTTCCGGGGCCTTCCAGGCAGGTACTTTCAGTCTTTGCCTGGACCCGGTAGTCGTCGGTGACGTGCGGCAGATTGTTCTGAGCAGCACCGGTCGGGCTCGGTCAAAAAAGGGTCTGGCAAGCGACTGCTCTTAATTTGACACTGCGAAAGAGTGGCTTAGCGCCGCACTTCATCGACCAGTGTCTTGAAGTCGTCAATATCCTCAAAGCTTCGATACACGCTGGCGAACCGCACGTAAGCTACTTTGTCCAGCTTCTTGAGTTCTCGCATCACCAGTTCGCCAAGGCGTGCCGAGGGCAGTTCGCGTACTCCCATGGTCAGCAATTTTTCTTCCATGCGCTCGACCGCGCTGTCAACCTGTTCCGTGCTGACCGGGCGCTTGCGAAGGGCCAGTTTCATCGATGCCAGCAGTTTGGCGCGCTCGTATTCAATACGCCTGCCATCCTTTTTGACGATGGTCGGAAAATTGACGTCCGGGCGTTCGTAGGTGGTAAAGCGTTTTTCGCACGACGCACACTGGCGTCTGCGCCGAATCGAGTCCCCATCTTCAGAAATGCGAGTTTCGACGACCTGAGTTTCGGAGTGACTACAGAATGGGCACTTCATTTAGCTTGTTTTACCGGTACACAGGGAAGCGTGCGGTCAGAGCGTTAACCTTTGCGCGTACTGCATCAATGTTCGCTTCGTCCCTTGGATGGTCCAGCACATCGGCTATCAAATTCGCTGTAAGACGGGCCTCAATGTCCTTGAAGCCGCGGGTCGTCAGCGCCGGAGTGCCGATGCGCACACCGCTGGTGACCATCGGTTTTTCGGGGTCGTTCGGGATGGCGTTCTTGTTGATGGTCATGTGGGCGCTGCCCAGCACGGCCTCGGCCTCTTTTCCGGTAATGCCCTTGGCACGCAGGTCGACCAGCATCACATGGCTCTCGGTGCGACCGCTGACGATACGCAGCCCGCGAGTGGCGAGGGTTTCGGCCACAATCTGTGCGTTTTTCAACACCTGCTGCTGGTAGATTTTGAATTCTGGTGCCAGCGCCTCCTTGAAGGCCACCGCCTTGGCTGCGATCACGTGCATTAGGGGGCCGCCTTGCAGACCAGGGAAGATGGCGCTGTTGATAGCTTTCTCGTGCTGCGCTTTCATCAAAATGATGCCGCCACGGGGGCCGCGCAGGCTTTTGTGGGTGGTCGATGTCACGACGTCGGCGTGGGGCACCGGGTTGGGGTAAATGCCAGCGGCAATCAAACCCGCATAGTGAGCCATGTCGACCATGAAAATGGCGCCCACGTCTTTTGCTACTTTTGCAAAGCGCGCAAAGTCGATTTGCAAGCTGTAGGCAGAAGCGCCGGCGATGATCAGTTTGGGCTTTGATTCATGGGCCTTGCGCTCCATGGCGTCGTAATCGATTTCTTCCTTGTCGTTCAGACCGTAGCTCACCACATTGAACCATTTGCCACTTATGTTTAAAGCCATGCCGTGGGTCAGATGACCGCCTTCGGCCAACGACATACCCATGATGGTGTCGCCTGGTTTCAAAAAGGCAAGGAATACTGCCTCATTGGCCGATGCGCCGCAATGTGGTTGTACGTTGGCGGCTTCGGCGCCAAAAATCTGCTTCACGCGGTCAATCGCCAGTTGTTCTGCGATATCCACATATTCGCAACCGCCGTAGTAGCGTTTGCCAGGGTAGCCTTCAGCGTATTTGTTGGTAAGTTGTGTGCCCTGTGCTGCCATCACGGCGGGCGAGGCATAGTTTTCGCTTGCGATCAGCTCGATGTGTTGCTCCTGGCGAGCGTTTTCAGCTTGAATGGCGGCAAAAATTTCGGGATCGGTCTGCTCGATGAGAATCTGACGGTCGTACATTTTGTTCGGGAAGGCTGCCAACGCCTGAGTGGTTTGAAAGATCAGGATTGGAACACAACAGCAACTTTTTCGGGGATTCGGTCTGACTTAACCGGCGCTGGGGAGCCAATGTTCTGGGTCACGATGAGAGGCACCGAACGACCATTTGCCACCAATTGCAGTCGAGCGTGCTCGGCCATGACTTTATTCGCGTAACCGCCATCATCTTCAACGTTGGCGGCGCCCACGTAAAAACGCAGACCGCCCTCGACTGAACCGGCGCGCGCAATGCATTCCTGCAGCACCTTGACGCCAACTCGCAGGTTGGTCAGTGGATCAAAGGCTGCCAATTTTCCGCCAAAGCTCTCGTATTTGTCACTGTGGACCTGGGTCATCACTTGCATCAAACCCTGGGCGCCGACCGGGCTTTGCGCGAACGGGTTAAACCCGGACTCCACCGCCATCACTGCCAGTATCAGTGTCGGATCAAGTTTAGTGTGAACGCCGATTTCATAGGCTTCTGCCACCAGCGCACTAAGTGGCTCGGGCGCGACACGGTATTTTTTGCTTAACCAGTAGGCAACTGCTGCTTGCTGCTTGGGCAAATCTTGCGGATTGCTGGCAGTGGCTCGATCAATGGCGTCCGTTCCACTGACCCACCCGGTCAGGGCGACCTGTCGGGTTTGCAACCAACTAAACAGCTCGAACTCGCCGACTTGACGCAATTCAGGACGGGCAGTCAACGTGATGACGACAAAGATGACGGCCAGCCCGACCAGGGCGAAGCTGTTATGGGTGATTTCAAAGAAGCCCTGGGCAATGTCCGATGCGAATGTTCTCAGACCCTGGGTAAATTTTTTTTGCGACGCTGTCATAGCTCTTCCTTCGTTCGCGCGGGCCTGGTGTGTTGGACTGTATGCAATTCAACAACCGCGGCACCTCGTTTGGGTTGGTACGCTATCAATATCCTGCTGCGCGTTTTATGCGCAATATGCAGAGATTTGAATATGCCGGGGTCGGCAGCGGGTACGGGTTATCCCTAGACTTTTGCTGGGATGGGCGGATTCTAGGTGTACTTTATATATCAAGTCAACCATATAAAACAAACTTGTTATTCAAAATATTTCATTTGAATTGGCTGTGATGGCACTGGCAACCCCTCTGGCCATATCCAATTCAATCCAGACTCCAACCTGATCGTTCTGTTTTTAACGACATTGGCAGAGCGTTCTTCACTCAAAATTTTGTTTGAAATTGACGCACCTTGCGACTAGACTTAACGTGCTTGTCGTGAGACAGGCTGTAAGTCGGCAGTAGCCAGTCCCTACCTCACGGTAGCTGTGATGAAGCGGCCCCGGCAATTTGTGGAGGCAATCTTTTACCTCCCAGCACTGTGGGACTTTACCCTCCCACTGCGCGAGCCCCGACGGCATGGACCTTGTGTCAGCTGTCAAGCCCGGCGACTTGGCGTTGAGCCAACCGACCGGGCTTTCGTTTTTTTTGCCCCATCGGTTAAATTGCAGCGAAAATAGTAGTACAACCCTTTCCGACCTCCGGCGGGGATATTCCTCTTTGTTTGCGCAACCTATGTTCCCTCTCTTTGCCTCCAATAAAACTGCCGAAATCCCAGAAGTGAAACAAATCCCAATCAAGACAAGCGAACCCCATCCTTTGGACGTACTCACGGGCGGTGCATTTTCTGCACATACCTCCAGTGAACGAACGGCGCGAATTCGTGCCTGGCTGGTCAATTCGCCCACCGCAGAACAAATGCAGACCGTGTTCAAGGAACTAAGCGGCAAGGATAAAGGTGCCGCCAAATTGTTGCGCGAAAAGCTTGATGAGATTAAGCGCAGCAAAGGTCAGGAATCAATTGCGCAGGAGTGGGCCGACAAGGGACAGGCGCTGTTGGCTTTGGGCAAACTGAACATCGCAGACGCCATGGCTTGGCAGCGCGATGCAGCCAAGGCCGGCGCGCCTTTGAGTAAGGAGCCTCTGGCCACCCTTAAAGGGCAGTTAAGTGACCGCGTAAAAGTCATTGAAGACCTGCAGCATCGGGTGCAAGTTCAACGCGAAGCGGCTGTCTTGCTGGCGCAGCGCATAGAAGTGCTGTCGACCAAGTCGTGGCGCGATGCGCACGCCGTCATGGACGCCTTGCACACCGACGTGGAGCATTGGCAGGAGCAGGCCAACGCTTTGTTGAATGATGTCAATTGGCCTAGCGTGGAAGCCAAATTTCCGCCATTGTTGGATGCTTCGCGTGGTCAGTTATTGGCGGTATCGGATGCTTTCAAGGGCGCTTTGGCGCAGGCATCAGCAGCGGCTGAAGACCCGTCTGCGGTCTTGCCCACGGTGCCAGTGTGGGCCGATGAACTACGTTTGGCTCGGGGTGTCCTGCTGGAGCCCATCGTCAAAACAAAGAGACCCCCCATCGACCCTGAAGTCAAAGCCAAAGCGATGACGGTGGTGCGCGATGTGCTACAAAAATTAGAGCAAGAAATTGCCGAAGGTCATGGAAAAGCAAGTGCAGGCGCCGCTGCTGCCTTGCGCAATGCACTGAAAGAATACGGCAAAATTATCGACGACAAACTCGAAAGTCAAGCCCATGCAGCGCTTGCCGCAGCGGGTGAACTTGAAGGTTGGCAGCGTTGGCGTGCCGACCAATTGCGCGAAGAATTGGTAGTCAAGGCGGAGGCTTTGCTGAATCGACCAGAGGGACAGGCGATGGGTGGGCGCAAGATGCAGGAAAATCTGCGCGCTTTGCGGGACCAATGGAAGCAGACTGACCAGGGCGGCGTACCTAACCATGGCCTTTGGAAACGGTTTGACGACGCCTGCAACGAGGCACACAAGGTGGTGGAAGCCTGGCTGGAGAAAGTCAAGGCCGAGTCGGCCGAGCACCGGGCTCAGCGCTTGTCGCTGATTGAAGAAGTCAATGCCTGGGCGGCTGCCAATCCGGTGGCGCTGGACGATGACTGGAAAGGCTTCAATCGCTTGCTGCACCAGTTCGGTGATCGCTGGCGCGATGCCGGCCACGTCGGTGAAAAGGTCTTCGGCGAGTTGCAACCACTATGGATAGCGGCCATCAGTTCCGCTGCGGCGCCACTGGAGGAATTGCAGAAGCGCAGCCTGGTGACGCGCCAGAGCATGATTGAAGAGGCGAAATTACTTGGTGCTCAGCCTGAGTTACGCATTGACGCGGTTAAGGCATTGCAGCAGCGCTGGCAGGCGGAGACTCACGTGGTGCCCATGGAACGCCGCCTGGAACAAAAGCTGTGGGACGCATTTCGCAAGCCGATTGACGAAGCGTTTAACCGCAAAACCGCTGAGCGGGAGCGCGCCGATGCCGCCCTCGGTGAACGCGATCGTACTGTGCTTGCCGCTGCCAAGGCGCTGCAAGCGGCAAACTCCGCCGGCGATGCGCAGGTCATCCGCAGCGCAATGAATGCGCTGGAGGCGGCTTTGCGCGGACAGGCGCAGGCACAAGCCGTTGTTGCTGCGGTTGTTCAAGCCAGTGACGCTGATGCCGGTGCTGCGACAGACTTAACGAAAGCCGTACCGATGACGACCGACGCATCGGACGTGACGGCGACGGTTGCCTCGGGTGATGCAGGGGAAGCAAACGAAGCAGAGATACCGGTTGAACCTGCGGTGCCCTCAAAGCCCGCTCCAAGGGCGGTTGTGGCGGTGCGAGGGGATGACCGCCCCGGTATGAAGAAGACTGAGCCCGTGGCGATGGGGCGCGGCGGCAAGTTTGGTGACCGCAAAGACAGTGGGCGCGACGGTGCAAGAGACAGTTCCCGTGGTTCACGTGATGCCCAGGCCGCTGGACGCCCCGACGACAGGGCACCGCGTCGGGATGATCGAAGCAACCGTGACGCTGCATCTGCTGCCTGGAATGACGCGCCACGTTTGGGTGATACCGCTTTTCGTGCACAACGCGACGCTCTTGAGCATGCCCAACTGGCCTTGCGAAAACTGGCAGCCCAGGCGCATGGCGAGGCGTTAACGCAGGTGCTGACCGCTTGGGAACAGCGCGATGCGGCCCGCCTTCCTTCTGCGCAGGAATTGGGCAGCCGTGTGACAGCAGCGAGCCGCAGTGCGTGGACTAAAGCGTTGGCGCAATCACCTGCAGGTGATGCCGGTGAGTCACTACTGCGCTTGGAGATGGCGTCCGAATTACCTACGCCTGCGGAACACCTCAATGCGCGTCGCGCACTGCAATTGAAACTACTGACGAAACGTTATGACCCGGTGCCTGCCGTAACTTGGGGACAGGATACAGCTATGGTGCTGACCAGCGGCTATGATGCAGCCGGTGCGCGCCGACTGCAAAATGCGCTCAAGGTTTTGCTTAAGCCCTAGTCAAGTGGGGACAGCGTCAAAGGTTCGCCCCTAAAACTATCAAGAAGGGAGACGCGCAAATGGATTCGGTTGAAGGATTGCTCAAACGCCTGGAGCAACTCAATGATATCGGTGCCTCACTTTCCAAAGAGCACGACATCAAACGGCTACTGGAGCGCATTTTGCTGGCCGCCAAATCCATCACCAATGCTGACGGCGGAACACTCTATCGCATGATGGAGGATGGTCAAACCCTGTGCTTTGAGATGCTGCGAACAGATTCGCTGCAAATCGCCATGGGCGGCACATCAGGCAGCGTTATCGGCTTCCCCAACCTGTCGCTGCGCGATGCCAATGGCGCACCCAATGACTCAATGGTGGCGGCCTTTGCCGCCATCCATCAGCAGACCGTCAACATTGCGAATGCCGATACAGAATCCAATTTCGACTTCTCTGGCACTCGTTACTTTGACGAACGCACAGGTTATCACTCGCAGTCGCTGCTGGCGGTGCCGATGAAAGACCACGAGGGCGAGATCATCGGCGTGTTGCAGCTTATCAACGCGCGGGAACTTGATTCCGAAACAGTTGTGCCATTCTCAGTCGCTGACCAGCATCTGACAGAGTCTTTGGCGTCACAGGCTGCCATCGCGCTGAGCAATCGCTTGCTGTTGACGCAGCTGGAAGAATTATTTGAATCCTTTATCAAACTGATCAATCTTGCGGTGGACGAAAAATCGCATTACACGGTTGGTCATTGTCAGCGAGTGACTGCACTAACCCTGCTGCTGGCCGATGCGGTGGTAGAAACAAATGAAGGTCCGCTGGCTTCGTTCACCATGAACGAGCGCGAGCGTTATGAACTCAAGATTGCCGCCCTGCTGCACGATTGCGGCAAGGTCACGACGCCAGTGCACGTGGTTGACAAGTCGACCAAATTACATGCCTTGTTTGACCGTGGGCACCTCATTGACACACGTTTTGAGGTGCTCAAACGCGATGCTGAACTGCTTGCCCTAAAGCGGCAGCTAGCCCTGCGTCCATGTATTGATGAACAGGCCGATGCCGACATCTTGTTGACTTTGCAGTCCGCCATCAAGTCACTTGATGCTGATCGCGACTTTCTGCGTGCAATGAACCACGGGGTCGAATTGGGCCAGCCAGATGCTTTGCAGCGCGTTCGGGATATTGGCGGTCAGCGTAGCTGGCGAAATGCGAACGGTATCCAGGCGCAATTTCTGACGCCGGACGAAATTGAAAATCTGACCATCAAGACTGGCACCCTGACCGCCGCTGAGCGCACCACTGTCAATCACCATGTTGTCGCCACCATCAAGATGCTTGAGCAGTTGCCCTGGCCGAAGCACTTGAAAAACGTGCCAGAGTACGCTGCTGGACACCATGAGCGCATCGACGGCAAAGGCTACCCCAACGGGCTGAAAGGTGAACAGATGTCAATACAAGCCCGTGTGATGGGCATTGCGGATATCTTTGAAGCATTGACGGCGTCAGATCGGCCATATCGGTCAGGCATGAGCTTATCGCAAGCCATTGGCACCATGAATGACTTGAAAGACAACGGCCATATTGACCCCGAGCTGCATGAGATTTTTTTGCGTAAACGCATTTACGAGCGCTACGCTGAGCAGTTTCTGGATCCATTGCAAATCGACACGATTCCGCCTTAAGCCAGATCTGCCGTGATTCGCCGAATGGTGCAACCCGCCCTGTGATGCGAGGAATCCGCATTTAAGGTCAGACGCAACACTTCCATCCGAGGCGGCGTGCCAGCAGCATCCCAATCGCTCAGCACGACGCGGCGCAGACCGGCTCCCAACTCGTGATCGGCCGGCTTGTGGGTGTGGCCGTGAATCAGGTGGCTTGCCCTGGAAGTTCGCAGCCAGTTACAAGCCTCCCTATTGTCGACGTCGGAATAGACCACGCCGCTGCGTTTGCGCGTCTCGCTTTGGGCGCGCAACGCGTTGGCGATTTCGCGCCGCCGCTCTAAGGGTTGAGCGAGAAATTCGTGCTGCCATTTCAGACCGCGTACTTGAGTCCGAAATTCCATGTAGTCGGTATCCATCAGGCACAAGGCGTCGCCATGCGAAAGCAGCCAGCGTTGCCCGGCGAACTCAAGCACCGCAGGATCGTCAATCAAGGTCATGCCACAAATTCTTGCAAACTCCGCACCCAACAGGAAGTCGCGGTTGCCATGCATGAAAAAAATCTCTAGGCGATGCGAGGCAGATTTGAGAACCTGCGCGCATTGAGTCTCAATGGCTTGCGCTTCTTCGGGTTGGTAAGTGTCGTCCCCGACCCAGACTTCAAACAGATCACCCAGGATGAACACGGCATCTGCCTGGGTAGTTTGCATGAAGTCCTGCCAGGCGAAAAAAGTAGCGGTGGCGCCATCCTGCAGGTGTAAATCGGAAATGAAATCAATATTGCGCCAACGCGGTGGTGCTTGCAGTAGCGGCCAGGGCACAGCGGCGTCGGGCGTCGTGACCTGCGGTACCGATGGATTCATTTCAAAGTGCCACAGCCTTTTCGATCACCACGTCTTCCGCCGGAACATCATCGTGATGACCTTTGCGACTGGTCTTGACGGTCTTGATCCTGTCGACAACATCCTTACCCGACACCACGCTACCAAATACGGCGTAGCCCCAACCCTGGGCCGAGATGGCGGTGTGGTTGAGGAAGCCGTTGTCAGCTACATTGATGAAAAACTGAGCGGTGGCCGAGTGCGGGTCGCCAGTACGGGCCATAGCCACGGTGTAGTTGAGGTTCTTCAAGCCGTTGTTGGCCTCGTTGTCGATCGCTTTGTCACCGCGTTTTTCTTTCATGCCGGGTTCCATGCCGCCGCCTTGCACCATGAAGCCGGGGATGACGCGGTGAAAAATGGTGTTGTTGTAGTGACCCTTGTTTACGTAGCTCAAAAAGTTTGCCACCGTTTTAGGTGCTTTTTCGGGATCCAGTTCAAGGGTGACGACACCGTAGTTCGCTATGTGAAGTTCGACTTGGGGCTTGTTCATGATTTATTTCACCAGGGTTGCAGAGTTGATAAGGATAGGGGTTTTGGGGACGTCCGAGGGGAACGGTCCGCCGGCACCAGTGGGGCTTGTCTTCATTTTCTGGATAACGTCCATGCCACTGACAATCTTGCCGAACACGGTATAGCCGTACGACTGTACGCTGGGGTCCAAAAACGCGTTGTCCTTGACATTAATAAAAAATTGCGCGCTAGCAGATTGCGGGTCGCTGGTACGGGCCATCGCGAGTGTTCCGACCGTGTTTCTGGGACCGCCCTTGGCCAGCGCTTCGCGGCCTTCGTGGGCAACCGGCGGGCGGGTTTTCTTCTCGGAGAAGTTGGCGTCATAGCCACCACCCTGCACCATAAAATTGTCGATCACGCGGTGAAAGATGGTGCCGTCATAGTGCTTTTCATTGACGTACTGCAAAAAATTTGCAACCGTTTTTGGGGCCTTGTCGGCGTATAGCTCAACCACAAAGTCACCTGCCGTCGTAGCAAACTTGACGCGCGACACATCTTGTGCCATTGCGCTTTTCATGACAGAAAACAGGGCAACCGCTGCAACAGCGGCAGTGGCCAGCGTCTTAAAATTTTTGAACTTCATGTAACGACTCCTTTAAAAAAATCTTTGTAGCTTGTTTGACGGCGCCTAGCACGGGCACCGATCTGCCGACTCAACGAGTCTTCAAAGAACTTGCTGCGGGTGTGACGGTAGCATCGCGCGGTGGCGCTGTGCTGGGGCTGAACAATTCGCCCATGCGGGCCAGTTTGGTTTGCGCAGTCGTGCTGCTGTTGTCGAGTTGCAGTGCGCGACTGTAGGACTGGCTGGCAAGTTTGGCGTACACGTCGCCGAGATTCTCGTGTGCCGTGGCGTAGTCCGGATTGGTTCGGATCGCCATCTCCAGCGCCGCAAGCGCCTTGTCCAATTGATTCTGCCCGGCGTAAAGAACCGCAAGGTTGTTGTAGGGCTCAGGTAGCTCAGGGTAGTCTTCGGTGAGTCTGGTGAAGGTCGAGATCGCATCCGGTTTGTTACCGGAGCTGTTTTGAATTACACCTTTCAAAAAACGCATCTGCGGGTCCTTGGGTTTGGATGCCAGGTACACGTCGACTTTCATCATGGCCGCACTCAGTTTGCCAACGCGCAGCAACTGGTTCACATCACCGTATTCGTCTGCATGGCCAACCGTCGCACCACAAGCGACTAGCAAAGCCAACCAGCGAAGCATGATGAGAATAGTGGAGTGGGCGAGCCTCATGAAGCCTTATGTTTCCTACAGGGTGAGCGCCTGCCACAAGAGCCAGGTCGGCAGGGTTATATACTGAGCCGAATTGTAGCCCAGCGGGTGCTTTTCGGTACCGTCGAAATCGCCTTCCCATGAACAGTCGTTGGCGCTGCCTCCATCCTTTAAGTTGCTCATCAAAGCAGTCGTCAAAACAGATATGAGTTTGCGCATTTACAACACGCTGTCGCGTGCACTGGAGCCCTTGGAACCACTACAGTCTGGCCACGTCCGGATGTACGTCTGCGGCATGACGATTTACGACTTGTGCCACATCGGACATGCTCGCATGGCAATGACTTTTGATGTGGTGCAGCGCTGGCTGAAATGCAGTGCTTATCGGGTGACTTATGTGCGCAACATAACCGACATTGATGACAAGATCATCAACCGGGCTGTGGAGCGCGGAATCACAATTCGTGCACTGACTGACGAGATGATTGAGGTGATGCACAGTGATATTGGCAAGCTCGGCATGGAGCCACCGACGCTGGAGCCGCGTGCCACCGAATACGTGCCACAGATGCTTACCTTGATACGCCAACTCGAAGCCAAAGGCCTGGCTTACAAGTCGGGTTCAGGCGATGTGAACTTTGCAGTGCGAAAATTTCCGGGCTATGGCAAGTTGTCGGGCAAGTCGCTGGATGATTTGCGTGCCGGCCAACGGGTGGCCGTGCCAGACGGCAAGGATGATCCGCTTGATTTTGTGCTTTGGAAATCTGCCAAGGCAACCGAACCGCCTGATGCCAAATGGGACAGCGCCGCTTTGGGTCATGACTATGGCTTGGGTCGCCCCGGTTGGCATATCGAGTGTTCGGCCATGAGTTGTCAAACGCTAGGTGAAACTTTTGATATCCATGGTGGCGGTGTGGACCTTCAGTTTCCTCATCATGAAAATGAAATTGCACAAAGCGAGGGCGCTAACGGCAAGCCTTTGGCCAGTATCTGGATGCACAACGGCATGGTGCAACTGGACAACGAAAAGATGTCCAAGAGTTTGGGTAATTTCTTCACCATTCGTGAGGTGTTGAGCAAATACGATCCAGAAACAGTTCGTTTCTTCCTGGTCCGAACTCACTACCGAACCAGCTTGAATTACAGCGATGTGCATCTGGACGACGCACGCAACTCGCTTAAGCGTATCTACACGGCACTGGATTTGGTCAAGCCAGCACCGAAGAAGATTGACTGGACCCTGCCTTTTGCAGCGCGTTTCAAGAGTGCGATGGATGAAGACTTTGGCACGCCCGAGGCGATCGCCGTGCTGTTCGAATTGGCCACCGAAGTCAATAGAACGCATTCTGCCGAATTGGCGGGATTGCTCAGGACGCTGGGCGGTTGCCTGGGTTTGTTGCAAGGTGATCCGAAAACTTTTTTGCAGGCCGGCGCTACCCTTGATGATGCGACTATCACCACCCTGATTAATCAACGTGCAGCTGCCAAAGTTGCCAGGAACTTCACTGAGGCCGATCGCATTCGCCAGGAACTGCTGGCGCTAGGGGTAGTCCTGAAAGATTCAGCTACTGGCACCAGCTGGGAGACTGGGCAATGATTTACCCGGCATTGGTTTTGACCCAAGCCCTTTGAAAGCAGAGCGATGACAAGCACTAGACAGACTGCGCCCGTATGCGCAACGCCGACGTATTGGGAAGACGCCTGCAAGCACCTGATGAAAAAGGATCGGGTGATGAAGCGGCTAATCCCCCAGTTTGGCGACGCCTGTCTGCAAACCCGCGGCGATGCTTTTGTTACCTTGGCGCGCAGCATCGTGGGGCAACAGATTTCGGTCAAGGCGGCGCAGACGGTGTGGGACCGCTTTGCGCTGCTGCCTAAGAAGATAACAGCCGCCAACGTACTCAAGTTGAAAGTTGATGACATGCGAGCGGCCGGTTTGAGTGCGCGCAAGGTCGAGTACCTGGTGGATCTGTCTTTGCACTTTGACAATCGTGCGGTACACGTCAGTGACTGGGAGACGATGGACGACGAAGCCATCATTGCCGAGCTGGTTGCCATTCGCGGCATTGGCCGGTGGACGGCCGAGATGTTTTTGATCTTTCACATGATGCGGCCCAATGTGTTGCCACTGGATGATGTCGGATTGATCAACGGCATCAGCAAGAGCTATTTTTCGGGGGACGTGGTTAGCAGAAGCGATGCCCGTGAAGTTGCTGCTGCCTGGTCGCCCTATTGCAGTGTGGCAACTTGGTATATTTGGCGCTCGCTTGATCCTTTGCCGGTGAATTACTGAGAACTTTTGAGACAGACTGTAGTTGCGCTAAGCGAACCAGCTCTGACCCTAACCTTGTAGGAGCCGTTTGTGGCCAAGAAAAATTTCCTCGACTTTGAGCACCCCATTGCCGAACTCGAAAATAAGATTGAAGAGCTGCGTTACGTGCAAACCGAGTCGGCGGTGGATATTTCGGCCGAGATCGACCAGTTGGCTAAGAAAAGTCAGCAACTCACGAAAGACATCTATAGTGAGTTGACACCGTGGCAAATTACCAAAATTGCGCGTCATGCCGAGCGGCCCTACGCTCTCGATTACATCGGTGAGATATTCACTCATTTTGTTGAGTTACACGGTGACCGGCATTTCGCTGACGACCTCAGCATTGTGGGTGGTCTGGCGCGTTTCAATGGCACCCCCTGCATGGTGCTGGGTCAGCAAAAGGGGCGCGACACCAAGGAGCGCGGCTTGCGTAACTTCGGCATGAGCAAACCAGAAGGTTATCGCAAGGCATTGAGGCTCATGAAAACAGCCGAAAAATTCAAGCTGCCGATTTTCACGTTTGTCGATACGCCTGGTGCTTATCCCGGCATTGACGCCGAAGAACGTGGACAGTCTGAGGCTATCGGCCGTAATATTTACGAAATGGCGCAGCTAGAAGTTCCCATCATTACTACCATCATTGGCGAAGGCGGTTCGGGTGGTGCGCTGGCTATTTCGATTGGCGATCAGGTATTGATGCTGCAGTATTCCATTTACTCCGTCATCAGCCCCGAGGGCTGCGCCTCCATTCTCTGGAAGACCGCCGACAAGGCGAAGGAGGCGGCAGAGGCCCTCGGCATCACTGCCCACCGCCTCAAGGCGCTTGGCGTGATTGACAAGATCGTCAATGAGCCGGTTGGCGGCGCGCATCGGGATCACAAACAAATGGCGGCTTTCCTCAAGCGCGCCTTGAACGAGGCGTTTCGCCAGGTCAGTGACCTCAAGGTCAAGGAACTGCTGGACCGTCGCTATGACCGACTGCAAAGCTACGGGCGCTTCACCGATACCAAGGCGGCCGCCAAGTAGTTTGTTGCCTGCTCACCCGTGACCGCGAAACTGAACGACGCAATTGCCACCTTTTCGCCCGTCTTGCCGCTGGCGGTGGCATTCAGTGGAGGGGTCGATTCCACTGCTTTGTTGCTGGCGTGTGCCGAAAAATGGCCAGGGCAGGTCTCTGCCATCCACATTCACCATGGTGTACAGCTGGCCGCGGACGACTTCGAGCAGCACTGTCGGAATTTTTGCGCGCAGTTGAATGTACCGCTCACAGTCAAACGAGTGGACGGCCGCCATGTGCCCGGCCAGAGTCCAGAAGACGCGGCGCGTCGTGTCCGTTACCAAGCCTTCGAAGAAGTTGTTACGGATAAAAATTCGACTGAAGGTATCAAGAATATCGCCATAGCACAGCATGCCGATGATCAGGTGGAAACCCTGCTGTTGGCCTTAAGCCGTGGTGCCGGACTGCCAGGATTGAGCGCCATGCCCGCAACCTGGGTGCGTCGGGGCATCACTTACCACCGCCCAATGTTGCGGGTAAGTGCATCAGATATTCGGGCCTGGATTAAGAGTCATGGTGCAGTAATCATTGAAGACCCGACCAATGTTGATGAGCAGTACACGCGCAATCGCATTCGTGCGCGGCTGCTGCCGGCACTGGAGACCACGTTCCCGCAATTTCGAGACACCTTTGCCCGTAGTGTGGCGCACGTGGTGCAGGCGCAGCAACTACTGATTGACATTGCGCTGCAGGATTTGGCGTCAATTGGCGTACCCCCCGTTATTGTTAATGTCCAGCAATTGAGTCGCACTCGACAGGCCAATGTGCTGCGTCATTGGTTGAGTACTGCTGCGGGTACCGTGCCCAGCGCTGCGCAACTGGAAGAACTGCTGGATCAGATTGCCGATTGCACGACGCGGGGACATCAGATTCGCATCAAAATTGGCATCGGTGTTGCCGAGCGCCGGGGCGCGGTATTGCATTGGTACAATCCAACGGTTTTGCTCTAATAATAATTGTTCCAATGGCATTGATTGTTCACAAATACGGCGGCACGTCGATGGGTTCTACGGAACGTATCCGTCATGTCGCCAAACGCGTCGCCAAATGGGCGCGCGCCGGTCACCAGATGGTCGTCGTACCCTCCGCCATGAGCGGTGAAACCAACCGACTGCTGGCGTTGGCGAAAGAGCTGGCGCCCAGTAAGTCGACCGATGCCTACAACCGCGAGCTCGACATGCTGGCTTCCACCGGCGAGCAGGCCTCAAGTGCGCTGTTGGCGATTGCGCTGCAGGCCGAGGGCATGACGTCGGTCAGCTACGCCGGCTGGCAAGTACCGATTCGTACCGACAGCGCCTATACCAAAGCCCGCATCGAATCAATTGACGACGCTCGCGTGCGTGCTGATCTGGACGCCGGCCGGGTAGTGATCGTCACCGGCTTTCAGGGGCTCGACGAGTTGGGCAACATCACCACCCTGGGGCGAGGTGGTTCGGATACTTCCGCTGTTGCTGTGGCCGCCGCCATGAAGGCTGCCGAGTGCCTGATCTATACCGATGTGGATGGCGTTTACACCACCGATCCGCGTGTTGTGCCTGAAGCGCGCCGTCTGCATACCGTCAGCTTTGAAGAGATGCTGGAGATGGCCTCCATGGGCTCCAAGGTCTTGCAGATCCGATCGGTTGAGTTCGCCGGAAAATACAAGGTCAAGCTACGGGTTTTGAGCAGCTTTACGCCCTGGGATATTGATATCAATGAAGAAGCCACTTCCGGCACCCTGATTACTTTTGAGGAAGACGAACACATGGAGCAAGCCATTGTTTCCGGCATTGCATTCAGCCGCGATGAAGCCAAAATCTCTTTGCTGGGCGTGCCGGACCGACCCGGCATTGCCTACCAGATTCTTGGTGCTGTAGCTGATGCAAACATTGAAGTTGATGTCATCATCCAGAACATCAGCAAAGACGGCAAGACCGACTTCAGCTTCACTGTGAACCGCGGCGAGTACGCTAAAACGGTAGATTTATTGCGAGAAAAAGTGCTGCCCAATCTCGGTGCACAGGAAGTAGTCGGCGACACCAAGATTTGCAAAGTGTCAATTGTCGGCATCGGCATGCGCAGCCATGTGGGCGTGGCCAGCAAAATGTTTCGCGTGTTGAGTGAAGAGGGCATCAACATCCAGATGATTTCCACTTCTGAAATCAAGACCTCGGTCGTGATCGACGAGAAGTACATGGAGCTCGCCGTGCGCGCGCTGCACAAGGCCTTTGACCTTGATCAGCCACCAAGCTAGATTTGCTGCCAGTCGTGAGATAATCGCCGCTTGAATTTTAAGGAAACGTGACCGAGTGGCCGAAGGTGCTCCCCTGCTAAGGGAGTATGGGGTGTTGAGCCCCATCAAGGGTTCGAATCCCTTCGTTTCCGCCAGATAGTTAGTGAATAGCGGGCCTTTACGGCCCGTTATTCATTTTGGATGCGGACCCCTTTCAGTCAAGCTTGACATGGAAGCGCTTGGCCTTCATTTCAAAGCGCGGTAGTGCATTGTGGGCCACTTGGCGTACCCGTGGGCGAAAGGCCAGCATGGCATCGAGCTTGGTCGCGAGTGCGTGAATCAATTGCGGGTCAGTGCCCGCGCACAATTCAACTTCGATGTCCATTTCATCCATCTGCCTGACCTTGTTCACCGTAATTCGAAACTCATCGACCTCAACGAAATTGCGGATGAGGTTTTCGACTCCGCCGGGGAAAACGTTGACACCCCGCACCGTCACCATATCGTCGGCACGCCCCAGAACACCGCCTTCAAAGCGCAATGAAGTCCGACCGCATTGGCAGCGATCCCGATTTATCTGCACCAGGTCACCAGTGCAATAGCGGATGACCGGGAAACCCCAGCGACCCAGATTGGTGATCACCAACTCGCCGCGCTCACCGGGCAAAACCGCCTCGCCCGTCAGCGGATCGATGACCTCCGCAATGAATTCACTCTCAATCAGATGCGTACCCCCAGGTTGAACCTGGCATTCAAAGGAATGTGCACCCACCTCGGATGCACCGGCATGATCGAAGCACTTGGCGGCCCAGGTGTGTTCGATGCGTTGTTTTGTGGCAGGCACGCTGGCGCCCGGTTCGCCGGCGTGGATCGTCGTTTTCAAGGGTATTGAGCGAATGTCGAAACCGATCTCGCGGGCGACCTCGGCCATGCGCAGTGCATAGGAAGGCGTGCAACACAACGCCGTTGCACCCGCCTCGCGCATCATTTCAAGGCGCTGCTGCGAATCGCGACCGCCCCCAGGAATCATCAAAGCCCCGATTTTCCGGGCACCTTCAACGGCGGCCCAAAAACCGATGAAGGGGCCAAACGCAAAGGCCATGAAGAGTCGGTCCGAGGAGGTGACTCCGGCGCCGGCCAGCACATGCCCCCAGCAACGACCCCACCAGTCCCAGGATTCGTTGGTATCGAATACTTTCAAGGGTACCCCGGTGGTGCCGGAGGTCTGATGCATGCGTACATAGTTCTCGAGGGGGTAGGTCAGGTTGGTGCCGAATGGGCCGTGGCTGGCCTGATCACTCATCAGCTCGCACTTTCGGGTCAGAGGTAGTCGGACCAGATCAGCCAGCGACCGCATATCTGATGGCTGCACATGGGCCGCTTGCCACTTATGGGTGTAGAACTGGTTCGTGTTCCATAGATGGGCCATCATCATTTGCAGCTTGTTCAACTGCAAGGCAGCCAGTTGCTCGTGTGTCAGGGTTTCAGTCGCTTCGTCGAAATAGGTCATTTGACTGTCCCTACGGTTGGGTCAAAAAACTCATCCGCCAACGATGATGGGCACCAGCACCACCCGATCACCGCTCGCAATCTGAACCAATGCCTCACCCGACAGCACCATGTCGCCATTGACGGCAATGTTCCAGGTACTGTCGTTCAGGTCACTGGCGGCCTCGGGAAGCTTGCGCAGCAGGGCACGGCGCAGGGCCGTCACGTCGCTGACGTTCTCATCGATGATCACAACCTTTTCTGGCGCGCCGGGCAGGGGCTTTGGCAAATCGACACGCACGGCGAATCCGGTGATCAGGCGCGAGAGCTTTTCGTGCCACGCCGCTGCCGGCGTGCCTTCCGTGTTCAGCCCGGTGAGGGTATAAAAGCGCTGTTTCATGGCATTGAACTCGGCGCGGTCGATCTTCTCGCCGGCGAACGGGCCTTGCGTCAGGGCTTCTTCAAACCAGCGGCGCGGCAGCGTGTCGTCCTTTGCGCGTAGGCCGAAGCGAAAATTCAGCATTCGCTCGACCCCGGTGACATTGCGACCGATCTCGTCGAGTTCCTCCTCGACGAAGGGCTGACCGGTCAGCGCCGTCAACTGGGTGGCGAAATCGGTCAGGTCAGGCAGGGTCGGTGAGTTGAACAACTTGGTGTTGAAGCGGCACATGCCGACTGAGTCACCCACTGCGTAGTTGTTCTCGCACTTGCGCACTGCATATTCCTTGCCTTCGTAGCTGTTCGGCGCCGCCGACACGCTACCGTTGTACAGCGATGTCTTGAACGCCGGATCGTCGTTGATGCGGGCGTTGATCTCGAGCGTGACACGGTTACGCAGGTGATCCATGCCGCGGGTTGCCACCGAAAGTCCGAGGGCAAATGCCTTCAGAATGCGGGAGTCGTGCGGATCGGACTGGAACAGGCCCTTGACCGCCATGCGGTAATCGAGTGCACTGGCCGGATATTTTCCGCGTTCGACGGCACGCGCCGAGTCGGCAATGGTGTCGCCGAAGCCTTCACGCTTTGCGGTCATGAACAGCAGCTTCTCGATGACCTCGTAGTTGCCCCAGGTCAGTTCGATGCCACCGGTCTGCTTCGCCGCGATGATGCCGCGCTGATAGAGCTCCATGGCCCAGGCAATCGCGCTTCCGGTGGAGGCCGAATCCAGCCCCAGATCGTTCAGGATATTGTTCAGGCGCAGTACCTGCTCAGGTTCCTTGATGCCGATCATCGGGCCGAACTTGCCCAACGTCACGTACTCGGGTCCATCGCCCTTGTCGTACTGGTCGTACTTGCCGTCGCCGTGGATACCTTGGTAAGTGCGTTGCTTGTCATGGTCGATCGACGCCTGGTCCGTGTCGTAGCTGGCATTACCACTCAGTCCCTTCAGGGCTGAGGCACCCCACCCGCTCTGGGCTTCGGGCGTCATGTCGTTTTGGTTGCGACAATGCACCGGGCAGAGATAGCAACCATCCATGCCCGGGCGGTAAGGATCGAAATTATCAGCGTCAAGCGCTGCGGTCCAGCTCGTCTCCTGATTGTTCTTGGTGCTCAGGGCCGACAGGACGCGACTCGGCTTGTACAGGAAGGGTGTGCCAACCATCTTCAAGGCGTTCTTGATCACGCTGGTCGAGATGATCTTCTTGCCAATGATCTTGTTGTATTTGGCCATCGGCTGCACCGGCTGCAGGTCTTTCGGTGCGCCGTGGATCATGATGGCCTTGAGCTTGAGTGAACCCATTTTGGCACCGCCGCCACCGCGCGCCCAAATCGATTTAATGCCGCCCATGATGCCGCTGCATAGCACCTGATTTTCACCCGCCGTGGTAATCCGGGCCAGCGCCATGTCCTCGCGCTCGACACAGTTGAAGTCGCGCTGGATGGCGGTGGCCATGTCAAGATTGTTCAAACCGACATAGGGGGCGGCATCGACGAGCTCGGCTTTGTCGTACGAAATTCTGAGCAGGGTCCAAGCTGTTGCGCGTCCGAAAAGAACCACATGGTCGTAACCGTGACAACGCAGAAAGGCCGGAAAATAGTCGCCGGCATTGGCATCGAGAATTGCATAGCTGTCAGGTGATTTGCTGCTAATGTTGCCGCGCGTAGCCGACGGCATGCTGCTGGTCAACACACCGGAGCCAAAGATCAGGGGAATCTCGGGATCGAGCGCATCGCGCTCTTCTTCCATCAAGTTGTAGAGCAGCCACATATTCGCGCCACGCCCGCCGAGAAAATTCCGCAACACCTCCAGCGGCAGGTACTTTTTCAGCATCTTGCGCTGCTCAAGGTCGACGAACAGCACCGCACCCTGCGAGTTGTACTGCGGCGTGTCGTGCATTCGGGCGATGAGGCGCTCCAGTTTGTCTCTGATTGCCATTTCCTGAACTCCTGTTGTTGTGACTCTTCAGACCGTCTTTTGCGCCTTCAGGCGTTCGTACTTCGTCTGCAATTCGTCCTTGCTTTCGGGGTGATCCGGGTCGGCAACACAGGCACGCACTGGACAGACCTTGACGCATTGCGACACCGCGTGGTGTCCGACGCATTCGGTGCACAGGTCGGGGTCGATGTAGAAGATGTCCTCACCGGCCGTGATCGCCTTGTTCGGGCAGGCCTTCAGACACACGTCGCAGGCGATGCAGAGGTCATTGATCAGTAGCGCCATTTGTGTTTCCTCTTGATTGGTGATGAGTTCAAAAATATTGCTGTGGGTGGTTCGCCGATCTGGCACGCCTATTCCTGACACAGCGGCGGATCAGGATCCTCTGTAGTCTTCGAGTTGTCGGAGCCGCACTCGGCAAGACAGGACTCCAGCCAGCCGGCGTGTTCGCGTTCCTCATCGGCGAACTGGCGCGCCAGCCCGATAACTTCTGCGGCCTGCGCCGTGGCAGCGATATCGTCATAAAACAGCGTCGCCTTGCGCTCGTGCTCCAGTGCCAGCACGATGGCCTCCCGAACCGACAGTTGGTAATGCACTCGGCCGGTGTCTATGGTTTCCGGGCCTTCATTGCTGCGCCACTTGTAGTCCCAGGGTGCATAGTGCGGCAGCGCCACACCTTTGCACATTTCGGTGAGGTCGATCAGATGTTTTCTTTCCGCGATTTCAAGACGGCGAAAAATCGCCGCCACCGCCGTTCTGCGGTGCGTCTGCATCTGGTCCGCCAGTTCACCATAGCGCTCCGCCGCTTCGGTCTCCATGGCCAGTGCGTGCGCCAGAAGTTCAGGAACGGTTTGAACAGCCCCATCCGAACGAGTTTCACTCATAACGCAAACCTCGATTCCAGATCCGCGATCGAGCCACTGGAACGCTCGAACTCGGGGCGGTACGGTGGACGGGAGCCCTTAAAGAGAACCTTGCCTACATTGAAGCCGTCATCGGTCATCAAGCGTCGCGCTGCGCGCGCGGCATCGTCCGTGTAGTCGACCACCGCGGTGCGCACGATGTCGCGCCAATCGGCCTGCTCCGGGCGGAATGTGACGCACGGGCTGAGCACTTGCACCAGCGAAAACCCGGGATGGCGTATCGCTTCGACGATGATCTGGGCCATATTGATCGGATCGCTGCTGGAAACCCGGGCGATAAAATTGGCCCCAGATGCCAGCGCCACCACGAGCGGCTGGAAGGGGTTGATTCCGGTACCTTCCGGTGTCAGCTTGCTGCCCTCCCAGTCAGGCGCAGTGGTCGGAGAAGCCTGGCCCTTGGTCATGCCATAGACCTGGTTGTCCATGACGATATAGGTCAGGTCAACGTTGCGTCGACAGGCGTGCATGAAATGGTTACCGCCAATCGAGAAGCCGTCGCCGTCGCCGCCGGTCACGAGCACCGTGAGATCGGGGCGCGCCAGCTTGAGACCGGTCGCTACCGGCAGGGCACGGCCATGCACGCCGTGGAAGCCATAGACGGTGGTATAGGCAGGAATGCGCGAGGAACAACCAATTCCCGAGACGATCGCCACATCTTCAGGTGCCAGGGAGAGTTCGGCCAACGCACGGGTGATGGCGTTGAGCACCGTGTAGTCTCCACAGCCTGGGCACCAGATCGGTTTGAGTTCGGACTTGTAGTCCTTTGCCTTGTATCTTCGCAACGCGGTTTCCATCACGTTCTCCAGCTATTGAGTTGGTCGAGAATCCGGGCCGGACCGAACGCCAGCGGACCGCCCTGGTGCAAAGAGCGTGTCTCAAGCGGCAGATCGTAGAACGCCCGCAACATGCGGTAAAACTGGCCGCTGTGCGATTGTTCGATGACCAGGGCGCGTCTGATTCCGGTCAGTGCCACGGCCATTTTTTCGGGCTGGACTGGGGCGATCAGCCGCACCGAAATCAGTCGGGCTCTACCACCTGCAGCCGAGAATCGCTGCAAGGCTTCGCGAGCTGGCCCGGTCGACGAGCCCCAGGTGATGATGGCCACGTCGCCCGGGCCGTTGTCGGCTTCGATGATGTCGGCCCAGTGGTCGCCGTAATTGAAATGGGTCAGTTTGCGAAGGCGTTTGTTCATTTGCGACAAATGATCTGATGCCTGGGACGACGGAGTGCCGAACTCGTTGTGTTCCAGCCCGTCGGCCGTGTGCGCCAGACCCGGGGTGCCGGGAATCGCCATCGGTGAAACGCCCGAGGCTGTCACGGCGTAGCGTTTGTAGCGTTCACCGTCAACCACTGCCTTTGCTGTGACGCGTTGACTGATAAATACCAGCTCCGCAGGACGCGGCAATATCGCCCGCGATTGTCCCATTGCTTGATCGGTCAGAACAATGGCGGGTGTCTGCATGGCCTCGGCCAGATGTACTGCCCATTGGCTGGTGAACAGACAATCAGCGACCGAATTGGCGGCCACCACGATATGCGGTGCATCGCCGTGCAACCCATACACAGCGATGTTAAGGTCGCTTTGTTCCGACTTGGTTGCGATCCCGGTCGAGGGCCCGACGCGCATGACATCGATCACGACAATCGGCACCTCGGCGGCAACCGCCAATCCCAGCGATTCGATCATCAACGACAGGCCCGGGCCGGAAGTGGCGGTCATCGCCGGGACGCCACCGAAGGAGGCGCCGATGATCTGGTTGATGGAAGCTAGTTCGTCTTCGGCCTGAACCAATATGCCACCGACTTTGGCCAGCGACGGTGCCAGCCATTCAAGGACTTCCGTGGCCGGTGTGATCGGATAACCGGCAACAAAGCGAACGCCGCCACGAATAATTCCAAGGCCGGTCGCTTCGTTGCCAGTGATGCTCCAGCGCGACTCCATGCCAACAATCACAGCCGGCAACTTTGGAACTTCCGGCAGACCGGCCGCAGCGGCCACGCCCGCATGAAAAGCGGCCATGCTAGCGTCGATTGCAGCCTGCCCCTTGCGCCGCAGATGCTGTTCGACGACCGCCTGCATGGCATCCGTTGGTAGACCTATCAGGGCAGCGATGGCGCCCAGGGCGACCATGTTCGGGCGGCCGTGTTCGATCTTGCTGGCGATGTCACTCAATGCCAGTGCGGCCTCGCGCGGCTGACCGCTTAGCAAGGTAGTCGGTGCCGGGCCGTGTGCACAGTCGCCGACGATGAGACTGGTTCCGACCAGTGGAATTTCGGCCGAAAAGCGACCGATGTTGTCCCAGTCGATGGCCATCAGCAGGTCATAGCTGTCATCGTGCGACATGATCGGCTCGGTCGAAAAGCGCAGCATCGTGGCAGCCTCACCGCCTCGAATCTGCGGTCCGGACGAGCGGCTCATCAGCGCATACCAGCCGGCCTTGGCGGCTGCCTCCAACAGCAGCGATCCGGCGGTAACGATACCTGCCCCACCGCTGCCGGCAATTACCAGTGACACGCTATGTACTGTCATCACTTCTTTCCTTCACCAGTGACCATGGCTTGTGCGTTTATCAGTTTCAGTCTAGACCCAAGATCGCCTCTTGCAAAGTGCAGCGTTGATTTAGTGTGCGATGATTGCACTGACTGCGCGATGAACGCACAAATAGTAGAAGTGAAAATCAAGGTAGCCGATGACTATCGCAAAGGCAGATTTAATTGAAGGTATGGTGAAAGGCCTGGCGGTGCTGGAGAGCTTTGATACCGAGCGGCAACGGCTCAACGCTACTCTGACTGCCGGGCGGACCGGTCTGACACGTGCGGCCGCGCGCCGCCACCTGTTGACGTTAACCCATCTCGGCTATCTTGAAACTGATGGCAGTTACTTCTGGTTGTCCAGCAAAGTTCTGCGTTTCTCTGGCAGCTATCTTGCGTCCGCCCGCCTGCCTCGTGCCCTGCAACCAACGTTGGACCGACTTGCGATTCAGGCGCAAGAGTCGTTTTCGGCGGTGGTGCTGGACGCTGACGAAGTGGTTATCGTGGCACGCAGTGGTAACGACCGTAACTCATCGGCCAATGGAGCAGGCCGCATGATCGCCTATGGACTTCACCTGGGGGCGAGATTACCCGCCCACGCCACGTCTACCGGGCGGGTATTGTTGGCGGCCAAAACAAAGACAGCGTTCAACGAATGGATGAAAGGACGGCATTTGCAACGTATGACGCCCTTGACCACGGTTGACACCCGATCGTTCCGGGTCCTCATCGAGAAAATCCGCCAGAGCGATTTTTGTATCGCCAGCGAAGAGCATGAACTGGGTGTTCATGCGCTGGCGGTTCCGCTGCGAAATAGCAAGGGCCTGACGGTGGCAGCGCTCAATGCGGTGGCATCCCACAGCCGGATCTCGGCAGCGGCAATACAGCGGGATCTGTTGCCTTTATTGTTCGAGGCGGCGCGCGAGTTGAGCCCGCTTTTATAGCCGCCTCAATCAATTTGCTTCAGCGATGGGCAGTCATCTGGTGCTGCTTACTTGTCATAAAGATTTAGCAATGCTTTGGCGGATTCCAGCAGTTGCTTGCCATCGCCGCCTTTGGCGGCTACATCTTTGAACCAGTCTTGTGCCACGCCTTCGGTCGCTTTCTCCCAGCGCTGGTACTCCTCCGCCGTGAGCACGTTGACGGTATTGCCACGGTCGGTTGCCGACTTGCGCCCCGGTGCGATGGTGCTGTCCCAGACCCGACCGGCCCAGGCTGATGTTTCTGCACCGCTATTGGCGTCAATCACTTTTTTCAGGTCAGCCGGCAGGCTGTTGTATTTGGCCTCGTTCATGGCCACAACGAAGATCGTGTTGGACATCTTGCGTTGGAGCGCTCCGGTTTCGGTATGGAACTTGGTAACCTCATGCACTTTGAGTCCTGGCACCACTTCCCAGGGCAACGAAGCGCCGTCGACAACGCCCTTGGAGATAGCCTCCTGAACTTGCGGCGCCGGCATCTGGATGGGTGTGGCACCCAGCGCAGTCAGCATGCGGGTGCCGATGCGGGTCGGCGCCCGCACCTTGAGCCCTTTCAGGTCTTCCAATGTCTTTACCGACTTGCTGGCAAAGTGCAGTTCAGCACCATCGTGCACGTGGGCCATGAGGATTTTGGTGCCCTTGAATTCATCGAGGGAATTCTTTTGCATGTAGTCCCAAAACGCGCGGCTGCCGCCTTCGGCAGTCTTGATCATGAAGGGGAGCTCGAACACTTCCGATCTGGTGAACCGACCGGCCTGGTAGGTGGGTACGGTCCAGATAATGTCGGCCACGCCGTCCTTCGCCTGGTCAAACAATTGGGGCGGCGTGCCGCCGAGTTGCATGGCCGGATAAATCTGGCACTTGAGCCGGTTGTTCGATTCCTTGGCAATCTTTTCACACCAGGGACCCAGCAACATTTTTTGTGATGTTGCATTCGGTGCCAGAAAATGGTGCACCTTGAGCGTTACCTCCTGCGCCCAGGCCCAGCCAGCTCCGAGTGATAGCACGGTCGCTGCCAGTACAGTGGTAAGTGTCTTGCGGATCTGCATGTCGAATCTCCTCATTTTCAGGTTGTGGAACAGGGTGAATAGGGGTCAAGCGCCGAAGGTGTGCACCAGATACAGCGAGATGACGGGGAAGAAAACCAGCAACGTGATACGCATGAAGTCAGAAATCAGGAACGGGATGACACCCTTGAATGTTTCCATCAAGGGTACATCAACCGCCATCCGGTTGATGACGTAGACGTTCATGCCCACGGGAGGATGCACCAGTCCGATTTCGACCACCATCAGCGCCAGGATGCCAAACCAGATTGACTTGTCAACCTGTGCCAGGCCAAAAAAATCAAGCCCCATGATCATCGGGTAAAAAATCGGAATCGTCAGCAGAATCATGGCCAGCGCATCCATGACGCAACCGAGCAGAACATAGATCAACAGGATCATGCCCATCACCAACAAAGGCGACATGCCACTGTTCTTGACCCACTGCGCAAGTTCGACCGGCATTTGCGAGATCGCCAAAGCCGAGTTCATCATGTCGGCGCCCAGCAGCACCAAGTAGATCATGGCCGTCGCCATGGCCGTGCCAAGCAGGGTCTTGCGCAGCTGCTCCATTCCCATGTTGCCCGACAGCAGTGCCAAGATGCCACAGGAGGCCGCACCAATGGACGCGGCCTCAGTTGGATTGGCCCAGCCACCATAGATACCGACGATGACAACCACGAAGACCAGCAACACGGGCAGTACTTCGAACAGACAGCGCAGGCGCTGCGGCCAGGGCACGCGCGGGCCGGCCGGGCCGGCTTTCGGATCCAGGGCGACCACAATCTGTACCACCAGCATGTAGCCGAGCATCGCAATGATGCCAGGCAGTACTGCGGCCATGAACAGTTTTCCGATCGACTCCTGCGTCAAAATGGCATAGATCACCAGCGGCACAGAGGGTGGAATCATGATGCCCAGGGTGCCGCCAGCGGCCAGTGCGCCGGTGGCCAAAGAGCCGGAATAACCGTAGCGTCGCAATTCCGGCAACGCCACCTGGCCCATGGTTGCCGCAGTTGCAAGGGACGAGCCGCAGATGGCGCCGAAGCCGGCGCAGGCGCCGATCGCCGCCATGGCAATGCCGCCCTTGCGGTGCCCAATGAAAGCGCTGACGAACCTGAACAGTGAGCGACTCAGCCCGCCGTGCGTGGCAAACTGTCCCATCAGCAAGAACAAGGGGATCACCACCAGGTCGTAATTGGAGAGGCGGGCGTAAGCCAGATTCTTGAGCGAGTTCAGCAGCACGCCAGTCTGGCCCCCCGTTAGATAGATATAGCCACCACCGCCAGCGATGAACATGGCCACTCCAATCGGTACCCGCAGTACCAACAGCGTCAAGAGAGCGCCGAAAATCAGAAAGCCAAGCTGCGTTCCGCTCATGACTTCATTGCCTGTCGCGTCCAGGGATACCAGCACATGTAGAAACCAGCCAGCGCCAGCAGGATGAAACTGGGGACCATCAGTGCCTGCGCAATCCATACCGGCAGTTCGAGAATGGCCGAGGACTCGCCGGCCTCTTGCAGGCTGATGGCGCCGACCGCCGTACGCCACGCCAGCAGCGCGCCCAGCAAGCCCACCAGCAAGGAGCCCGCAGAGTCCAGAAAGACGCGCCTGCCGCTGGTCATGTGTGCCGTGAAGAAATCCACCTTGACGTCGCCGTGCATCAAGTGGCAATGGGCGAAGAAGGTGGCAGACGCGAAGGCCGCTGACAATTGCAGCAGCTCGACATCGCCAGGCACCGGGGCGTTGAATAATTTGCGTCCGACAATTGACACCACGGACATGATCACCAGCGTTATGAAAATCGTGCCACCCGCATAGGCAAACCATTTCGCCAGCGCAAACAGCAGGCGTCCATAGGATCCCCGTTGTTCATTTCCGGCCTGGGGATCCGGAGCGGAACTCTCTTCCTCCTGCATTCTTGTCTCCTCGTATCATTTTTTGCAGAACCTTCTCAGGTGCAAACTGAGGCCTATTGCCGGCGTGGTGTGCACGGTCGAAAGTAGCAATTCGGGCACCAGAGAAGCGGCGTTAAAGGTCTTCTCAAGATAGTTGTAAAGTGGTACAACAATACTTTAATTACACGGATTGGCGCATAGTACATCAACATGGCTCCATCGTTTCGTCGTTTTTTTGTGCGCCTTTGGGACGCTTACAGCATCGGAGTGATCTGCAGCGATGCAAGTCAACGGGTTGAACCTGCCGCTACCCGACAGCCGTCGGAATCAGGACTGCTACCGGCCTGGATTCGTTGGCAAATTTGGCTGCATTTGTTGGTTTTTGCTGGTAAACCCCGGGGTAGAGTTGGGCTACAACTGCTTAAGATGCTGGCTTGCCTAGCATATTAAAAGTAACATGAAAAATGATAGGGGTAATATTTCCCGCGCTGGAGTGGTCTTGTTATGGACCGACTTTATTTCGGACGAACCGGGTGCTGTGCGGCTTGACCCAGTAGCGCCGCCCTCAGTCCGCCGCACAGGTTTCACTTGCAAAACTTTATTAACTGGAGAGAGATAATGACCTTCAATAAGACCCTGCCCTTGCTTGCTGCGCTGCTGGTTGCCACGGTGGTTCATGCCGACATCAATGTCGGCGTCACCGTATCGGCCACCGGTCCCGCTGCTTCCCTCGGTATTCCGGAAAAAAACACTATCGCCCTGATGCCTGCCAACATTGGCGGGCAGAAGATCAACTACATCGTGCTCGATGACGCTTCCGACACCACGGCGGCGGTCACCAATACCCGTAAGTTGATCAGTGAATACAAGGTCGATGTGATCCTGGGTTCAACCATCACACCGGCCTCGCTGGCCATGATCGACGTGATCGCTGAGGCGCAGACGCCGATGATTTCGATGGCCGCTTCGGCCCGTATTGTCGAGCCGCAAGATGCCAAGAAGCGCTGGGTTTTCAAAACACCACAGAACGACATCATGATGTCATTGGCAATTGCTGCTCACATGGCCGATAGCGGCGTCAAGAGCGTCGGATTCATCGGCTTTTCCGATGCCTATGGCGAAGGTTGGTTTCAGGAATTCAGCAAGATTGCCGCCATCAAAAACATTCAAATCGTCGCCAATGAGCGCTTCAATCGAACTGACACCTCGGTGACCGGTCAAGTGCTGAAAATCATGGCCGCCAAACCCGACGCGGTGCTGGTCGCGGGTTCCGGTACACCGGCCGTGTTGCCGCAGCGCGCGCTCAAGGAGCGTGGCTATGGCGGCAAGTTCTACCAGACGCACGGTGTTGCCAACAACGACTTTCTGCGTGTCGGTGGCAAAGATGTCGACGGAACCTATTTGCCCTCCGGCCCGGTGCTGGTGGCGGCGCAACTTCCGGCCAGTCATCCACTGAAGAAGTCGGCTCAGGAGTACGTCGCAAAATACGAAAAAGCCTATGGAACTGGTTCGGTCTCCACCTTCGGCGGACACGCTTGGGATGCCGGCAAGCTGATGGAAGCCGCGGTTGGTGCGGCGCTGAAAAAGGCCAAGCCAGGCTCGCTTGAGTTCCGTATGGCCCTGCGCGACGCGCTGGAAGGCGTGAAAGAGGTGGCTGGCGCGCATGGTGTCTTCAATATGTCCGCGACTGACCATCTAGGGTTGGACCAGCGCGCCCGCGTGATGGTCAAGATTGAGAATGGTGGCTGGAAATACCAGCCCTGATGGACGGCCAGATCGCCCTGCTGCTGGCGCAGGACGGCCTCGTCAATGGGGCGGTTTATGCCTTGATGGCGCTGGCCTTGGTGCTGTTGTTTTCAGTTACCAGGGTGATCTTTATCCCGCAGGGTGAGTTTGTTGCGTTTGGTGCGCTGACGATGGCACTGCTGCAGGCCGGTCGTGCACCGGGCACCCTGTGGCTGTTGTTGGTATTGGCGGCACTAACCTTGCTGGTGGAAGCGCTACGGCAGCAGCGCGGAGTGGCGGTCGACTGGACTTCGACGGCTGTCTGGGCGATCCTGGCACCTGGCCTGGCGGCGTTTCTCGTCCTGGTGTTGGCACCGGCTTCCATGCTGGGACAAGCGGCCATCACTCTGCTGATCATCACGCCTTTGGGTCCCCTTCTGTACCGCCTGGCGTACCGACCGCTGGCGCATGCAACAGTATTGACCCTGCTGATTGTTTCAGTCGCCCTGCACGGTGTACTGGTTGGTTTGGGGCTGCTGTTTTTCGGTGCCGAGGGGTCGCGTACCCCTGCATTTTCAGAGCTGCGTCTGGATCTGGCTGGTATTGCGGTCAGCGGCCAGTCACTGGTGGTGATGGGAGTGGCCAGCCTGCTGGTGATCCTGATGTTCCTGTTTTTTGAGCGCACCATCGTCGGCAAGGCCTTGCGTGCAACCGCCATGAATCGGGTCGGCGCTCGGCTCATGGGTATTCCGACCGAACTGTCAGGCGATTTGAGCTTTGCGCTGGCCGCGTTCATCGGTGGTGTATCGGGCCTGCTTATCGCGCCATTGACAACTGTTTACTACGACACCGGTTTCCTCATCGGTCTCAAAGGTTTCGTCGCAGCCATCATTGGAGGCCTGGCCAGCTACCCGTTGGCGCTGGTCGGCGCACTGATAGTGGGTCTGCTGGAGTCGTTTTCCTCGTTTTGGGCCAGTGCCTTCAAGGAAGTCATCGTCTTCACCCTGATCATCCCTGTCTTGTGGTGGCGCTCCCTCAACAGTCACCATGTTGAGGACGAAGAATGACGCAGCATCGACTCACGCTGTCAGCTCTGACACTGTTGTTGGGCGTCTGGGGCTTCCTGCCCGAGTTCACCGTAACGATGCTGAACTACATCGGTCTGTATGCACTGGTCGCGGTGGGCCTGGTGATGCTCACCGGCGTGGGCGGAATGACCTCGTTTGGTCAGGCCGCCTTTGTCGGTCTGGGTGCCTATGCGACGTCCTGGTTTTGCACTGCACCGGGCGTTGCCGCACTGGTCGGACTGGCCCCCGACTCTGTCGGTCTGCCCTGGATTGGACTTGTCCTGGGACTGGTTTCAAGCGCTACCGTCGCCTGGATTCTGGGCTCGGTGACGCTGCGACTGTCGGGCCACTATCTGCCGCTGGGCACCATTGCCTGGGGTTTGAGTCTGTACTTCCTGTTTGGCAATCTTGAATTCCTGGGCGGCCACACGGGTCTGGCGGGCGTGCCTGTCCTATGGGTGGGGACCTTTGCCTTGCATTCGGTACGCCAACTCGGACTCTTGACCTGGACCGTATTGTTGCTGACCTTGTGGGCGTTGCACAACCTGCTCGATTCACGCGAAGGCAGGGCCATTCGCTCGCTCAAGACGGGGCGTGTCATGGCCGAGAGCATGGGCGTGAACACTGCCCGTTATCGCATCAAGGTGTTTGTGCTGGCCGCCCTGCTGGCCAGTCTGTCTGGTTGGATGTACGCGCACTTGCAGCGTTTCGTCAACCCCACGCCCTTCAATCTGAACATTGGCATTGAATACCTGTTCATGGTGGTCGTGGGTGGCGCCGGTTACCTTTGGGGGGCGGTGCTGGGAGCGGCCCTGATCACGTTGATGAAGCAATACTTGCAGGACATCTTGCCGGGTCTGCTGGGCAGCAGCGGCAACTTTGAGGTGATCGTCTTCGGGCTTCTGATGTTGCTGGTTTTGCAGCGCTTCCCGGAGGGTCTGTGGCCTAGCCTGGCACGCCTGGTCAATCGCCATCTGCGGCCGACGCAATTGACAGGTGCGGCGAATGTGCACGGACTGGTTGAACGCAAGCTTCCCGAAACAGGCACCGTGGTTCTTGTCGCCAGAGAGGTAAGCAAGCGCTTTGGTGGCTTGCTGGCCAACAATAAGATAGATCTGCATGTTCGGGCTGGTGAAATTCACGCTCTGATTGGTCCCAACGGTGCCGGCAAGAGCACCTTCTTCAACCTGATATCGGGCGTCGATGACCCCAGTACTGGTTTGGTCAGCCTGCTCGGGCGGGATATGCGCGGCCAGTCTTCGCGGGCCTTTGCCGCCGCTGGCTTGAGTCGCACCTTTCAACATGTGCGGCTGCTCGGACCACGCAGTGTTCTTGACAATGTCGCCCTCGGTGCACATCTGCGCGCCCATCGTGGTTGGATTGCCTCCATGTTACGTCTGGACCGCGTTGAGGAAGCCGCTTTGATGAGCGAGGCGCGACGCCAGATCGAGCGCTGCGGCTTGGGTCGGCAAGTGCACGAGACGGCAGCGTCATTGGCTTTGGGGCAACAACGGATTGTGGAGATAGCCCGCGCGCTGGCCGGACAACCCAGTGTGCTGTTGCTGGACGAGCCCGTCGCGGGCTTGCCGCACATGGAGAAACAGGCGCTCGCCCGGCTGCTGACGCAACTGCGCGACGAGGGAATGGCCATTCTGGTGGTGGAACACGATATGGAATTCGTTATGAACATTGCTGATCGCATCACGGTGTTGGAGTTTGGCCAAGTGATAGCGCATGGTTCGCCGGCCGAAGTCCAGGTCAACCCGAAGGTGCTGGCCGCTTATTTGGGTGGTGCAGATGAGAGTTGATGGCGTGCAGCAACCGGTCCTGGAACTCAAACACTTAAGCGTTTGCTACGGTGTGGTGGAGGCCGTGCACCAGGTCAATCTGGTGGTCCAGCCAGGTGAAATTGTGACCGTCATCGGACCCAATGGAGCCGGCAAATCAACGCTGCTATCGGCGGCCATGGGACTGCTGCCAAGCAGTGGAGAAATCTGGCTTGATGGAAGCCTGATACGCCATCCGACGGTCCACGCCCTGGTGGTAGGTGGTGCCGGTCTGGTGCCCGAGCGGCGCGAATTGTTTGGGGAAATGTCGGTCGAAGACAATCTGCTGCTGGGTGGTTTTTCACGCTGGCGGCGCGGCTTGCGTGACCAGGCCGCTGGTCGCGAAGAGGTGTATGCCATCTTTCCCCGCTTGCAGGAACGGCGTACCCAAAGGGCATCGACGCTGTCCGGCGGTGAACGGCAGATGCTGGCGATTGGTCGCGCTTTGATGGCCAAGCCCAAGTTGTTGATGCTCGACGAACCGTCGCTGGGTTTGGCACCGAATATCGTGCGCGAGGTATTGCAGGTGGTGGTGGGTCTGCGTGCGCGCGGTGTTTCCATTTTGCTGGTGGAACAGAACGCACGCGCGGCGTTGGCAGTGGCGGATCGGGCCTATGTGCTGGAGATGGGCAGCGTCGCACTCACCGGCAAGGCGGCCGAACTGGCAAGCGATCCGCGCATCATTGAAACTTACCTTGGCATTGGTGGTCGCAAAGTCACCGCTGCCTGAAAATACCAGCACTCAATCAACTGCCGTATACTGTACAGACTGTACGTTTTATGGGTCGATCATGTCTGCCAATTCCAGTTATGGCCTAGAACAGGCCCGCATCCAGTTACCCTCCATCGCTGCCAATGCCCATGCCGGCGTCGCCAGCATCATTACCCGCCATGGCAAGCCATATGCTGCCATCGTGCCGGTGCAGGACCTGCAAAAACTGCGCTCTTCCGCCTGTGCGCCGTCCGGTCTCTTGGCGCTGCGCGGCACTGGGCAAGGTTTGTGGGGGGCTGACGTCGGGAAGACAATTTCGCGGTTGCGCGACGAATGGGACAGGGTCTGAGTGAAAAGCAAAGCTCCACGCGTGTGGGCTGGCTTGGCCCAAGGTGCTACCGTCATGGTCGATACAGCACCCTTTATTTACGTGCTTGAATCGCACCCGCAATGGGCCGACCAGTTTGTGGGATTGTTTGAAGCTGCGGCAAAAGGGAACCTGACGATTGCGCTATCAACCATCACGCTGGCTGAAGTCTTGACCGGCCCCTTCAAGGCGGGGCAAACGGCACTGGCCAAACGCTACGAGAAAGCCTTGTCGCAATACAAGGTGATTCCGGTCTCCGCCGCGATAGCGGCCTTGGCAGCACAGTTGCGAGTCCGCTATCGATTGAAGCTGCCCGACGCGATTCAACTCGCCAGCGCCCTGGATATCGGCGCCGCCGCTATGGTGACGCATGACCGAGACTTTTCTCAGGTCAGTGGGATGCCGATCTTGACGGGCGACCAAGACTCCACGCCATAAGTTGAGCTATCAATCTTTCCCAAAATGATGACGGGCCAAACCCCGTTGAACATGCCGGGGGGATCAGGCTGATGGGGCGCTCAGCGCAGCGGCTGTCCTCCGGCCTGCGGCCTCCCCCTTGATGCCGCTGCGCTGAGCGCCCCACCAGCCTGATTCTTCAAACAGGGTTGACGTGCGACCCGCGCAAACCACCGACGCGCCCCGCCGAGGGCGATGTAGTGCGAATTATTGGGGTCAGACACCAATTTGTCTGCGGCGCATTGCGCCGCACCCTTTGGGCGAGCCGAAGGCTCGGCGAATTTGGGCGTTGACCCCAAAAACTCGGGCCGGGTGACAGCCGCGGAGCTGAGTGCTCCGTCGGCCTGATCCTGCCGGCACGCCGAGGAGGTTTGGCCTGTCATCATTTCGGGAAAGATCCATAGCTTCACAAACGGTCCCTGGTCAGACATGTTATTTGCACAGCCTCAACGTTGGAGCTGTCCGGCACACAGCAAGCGCCGCGAAGCGGCATCCTGCTGCTGCGCGTCCGCGACGAGCAACCTGTTAGACAGCAGCTCAGTGATTGTCGAAATCATTGTGTTTGGCCTTTACAGCGAGGGCGACGTAAACCTCAAGGAGCGCCTGTCTTACTGGATCGGCTTCTTCGACAAACCTCAACTCCATTTCGCGAATTCTCGCTTTCGACTCCAGGAAAACGCGTGCGAACTCAGGTTCGAGCATAAGTGCGGCGCGTGAACCTTCTCCGCTTTTGTATGTGGCGTGAAGTCGGCCGGTGGCGTGACGCGCAAGACGAAATGCGAACGCAGCCATGCGATGGGTTGCGCCGGGTAGTGAATGCCTTCCGATTCTCCCGCGGATGTCATTGCTACGGCCTACATACAGGTACTCGCCACCCTCAGAGAGTAGGTACACGCCCGCCTTCGGCATGTCCTTCGGAAGAAGCGACGGCTTTACGGGCGGCATAGCCAAGAGTGCATCGAGCTTCGGCCTGAGGGCTTCCACGTGGGCGAGAAATATGGCGTCCATGCTGTCTACGTAATGTAGCTCGTCCGATATTCTGGCAAGTCCAGTTTATCCAACCGGACAAACCCGATTCCCGCCGGCGCATGGGAAGGTTTTCTCTGAGCGACAAAGCGATTTTGCTTGCCGAGCCACCTCTTCGACCGCATTGCCGTTGACCTCGCTCAGTGTCACCGCAATCTCCACCCACATGCCGAGCAGCTAGCCACCAGGCGCTGCCTCGCCACGCAGGTGCGCCGCACGCAAGCGCGCCTCGGTATAGCGGACCAGTGCCCGTGTTGCACGCTCGCTGGAGCGGAAAACGCAGACACCTTTTTCCATCAGTTTGTCGGCCATCGGGTCGAACAGTGCACCTCCGTCAATGAAGGCCACGATGGGTTTGGGACAGCCGGCGACCAGCTTTGGTAGCGTCTGGACAATGCTTTCCGGGCTGTCGATGTCGAAGTCCGCTCGAGCACTCTTCTGCAGTGACCTGACCATGGGCGAGGTCGGGTCGAGTCCGACGACGACGGAGTCGACTTCCGGCTCGGCGGCCATGGCCTCGGTGCAAAGCAGGTGAGCCTCGTCGTCCGCCCCCGGGTTGATGTCGAACGGGTTCCTGACTTCCATCAGCGCATCGAGCTTCTTGGACACCAGGATCGCTTGCAGCCGTTCCCGGGTCGACGCACCGATCGCGGCCAGAGACATGGAGAAGTCGCCCACCTGGATACTGTCGGCGATGGCCACCGTATCGTAGCCCGCGCCGGCCACGGCGCCCAGGCGCTTGCCGCTGACGACTTTGTCGCGCATGCAGTCCGAGAGGTAGAACAGGTCGCTGAACTCGCTGACATCGCTCGCGACCAGCGCGCCGGCCTGCGTAAGCACGGACAGGGCTACCTCGTAGTCGCCAGCGATCGAGGCGGTGTGACCCATCGCGGCGCGCCCACCCGCCGCAGACTGTCCGGCTTTGTAAATGACGACCTGCTTGCCGGCAAGGGTTGCCTTGCGTACCGCGCGCGCCAGGGCCAGCCCGTCGAGGTCCTTGAAGCCTTCGACGTAGGTCCCGATCACGTGAATGTCGGGGTTGGCCGCGAAGTTCTCGACCATGTCGCCGTGCGTGATGTCGTTCTGGTTGCCCAGGGCCACCATGTAGGCCGGATCCAGCCACGGGTTCTTGCTGAGCCGTGTGACCAGGAAGGCGCCGCTCTGGCTGATGAGCGCAGAACTGCGTTGTGCCTTCTTCTGGGCTCTTGGCAGACGTTCCTCGGGAATGAACCAGGAATCGTAGTTGCCGGCGTGCGAAATGATGCCCAGGCAGTTCGCGCCGGCGAATACTGGTCCACGTCCCGAGCGCCGGGCTTCGTCGATCTTTGTCTGCATCTGCCGTGCAGGCTCTCTGCTGGCCTCGGTTTCGCCCATGCCGCCGGGGATCAGCAGCACCGATTCCACGGCGTCGGTCCTGATCACATCATCGATGATTCCGAAGGCGACGTCGGCGGTCACCGCGAGGATCAGCAGGTCGAGTTTCTTCTCCAGCGCCCCCAGGCTCAGTGCGCAGCGCACGCCATCGACTTCCTGGCCGTCGGGATTGATGACGAGCAGGCGTGACTTGTCATAACCGGATGCGATGATGTTCTTCAGGGTGATGCGGCCGAAGTTCATGCGCGTGGCGGATGCGCCGATGATGCCGATCGAAGCCGGGTGCAGCAGCTTGTCGATCTTGCCCTGAGGCCGGGGCGGGCGCGCGAGCTGCGGCCGGCCGAAGCGGCACAATCCGTCGAGCGCAACCAGCGAGCCCTTGGCGCAGGTGAAGGGGTTGACCTCCAGTTCCTCGATGACGAAGTCGGTCTCGGGGTCGCCCGCCGAGCAGTTGTTCGCGAGGCGGATAAAGGCGCCAAAGCACTGGAGCAGGGTTTCGTCTGTCACCAGAGCGCGGCCCCCGCGCGTCAGCCCGGCGATCTTCCGGTAGGCAATCGTCGGTTTGAATAGCTCGAAGAATTCCTCGGCCGTGGTCAGCGCGGTCGAAGCTGACACGACCGCTTGCCCGCGCCGGGAGCCTGCAGCATAGAGCTCGGTGTCGACGCCGCCAACCCCGGCGCTGAGGATCATGCCGAACTCGCGGGTGTTGCGCAGGCCGACCAGCAACTCGTTGCCGGCACCCGCGGCGTCTGCTTCGATGAATTCCGTCAGCATCACGCCTGCGATGTCCCGCTCCGACAGCTTGGTCAGCATGCTTTGGCATGCGGCACGCACCGCCGCCGGCTGATTCGCCACGACGGCGACTCCGCCCACGTCCGACTTGTGAGCTATTCCGGCGGAGACGATCTTCACAACCACACGGCTTCCGGCGAAAGACGCGGCGAGTTCGTCTGTCGGGTCGGAGCTGCCAGTGAGCACCTCGTGCTTTGGCGTTGACGCAATGCCGGCCGCACTGAGCAGACGGTAAACCTCATACTCGAACAGCGAGGACCGCCCCTCGCTGTGCGCCTTGTGGAAGATGTCATTGATCAGTGTTTCGCTCATGTGCTTTCCTCGTAGGGTGGGTGAGTTGTTCGGTTCAGGTTTTGGCCTGCTGCTGGCGAATGCTGTCAGCATACAGCCGCGCTTCGCAGTAGCGCACCAGTGCCTTGGCAGCGCGCGCGCAATTGCGAAAGACGCAGACGCCTTGGTCCATCAGACCGGCGCACAAGGCGTCATACAGGCGCCCACCATCGACGATGCCGATGATCGGCTTGTCGTGCTGTGCTACCAGCGGCGGCATCAGGTGCAGCGTGCTCCTGGGGTCGCTGAGGTCGTAGCCGGGGCGCAGCGTGCTTCGTTCCAGCGCGCGTACCGAAGGCGCTGTCGGGTCGAGGCCGACCAGCACGGCGTCAATCTGGGGGTCTTGCGCAAAGGCGTCAACGATTTGCAGATGCGCCTCGTCATCGGCACCGGGGTTGATGTCGATCGGGTTGCGTACTTCCACCAGCGACGCCAGTTTCTTGGCCAGCAGAACCGCCTCGACGCGCTTGACGCTGTCTTCTTGCAACTGGCCCATTTGCAGCGAAAAGCTATCGGTATGAATCGCATCCGCCATGCTGACAGCCTCAAAGCCCGCGCCGCTGATGGCGCCGAGACGGTTGCCTGCGATCTTCTTGTGGTGCAGAGCGCCAGCCATGTAAAAGAGGTCATCGAAGCTGTTCACGTCTTCGGCCACGACGGCACCAGCCTGGCGCATGACGGCCTCAAACAGGGCTGGGTCACCCGCAATCGAGGCCGTGTGCCCCATCACGCTGGCGCTGCCGGGCAGGGTCTTGCCGGCCTTGTAGACCACCACCTGTTTACCGCTCAGCACTGCGGCCCGCACGGCGCGGGCAAAGTGCAGGCCGTCCAAATCCTTGAAGCCCTCGATGTAAATTCCGATGGTTTCGATTTGCGGTAGCAAGGCGAAATAGCTCAGCAAGTCCCCATGCGTGAGGTCGGTCTGGTTGCCCAGTGCCAGCATGTAGAGTGGATCAAGCCAGGGGTTCTGGCTCAGGCGCGTGATCATGAAGGCGCCGCTCTGGCTCAACATAACCGAATTGCGCTGCGGCTTCTTCTGTGGTTTGGGCAAGCGCTCCAGCGGAATGAACCAGGAATCGTAGGTGCCGGGGTGCGAGACCACACCCAGACAGTTGGCGCCCAGGAAGATCGGGCCACCACCGGGCTGGCCGTGCGCCGCGTTGATGCGTGCCACCATCAGGGCGGCCGGCTCGCGGCTCTTGGCGGTTTCGCCCAGACCGCCGGGGATCAGCATCACCGATTCCACAGCGCCGCTGTCGATGATCTCGTCGACCAGGCCGGGCACGGCATCGGCGCCGACCGCGACAATCAGCAGGTCGAGTTTGTGCGTCAGCGCTTTCAGGTTGGCGACACAGGCAATGCCGTCCACTTCAGCGTCGTCAGGACGAATCACCCTCAGCTGGGTTTTGGGATAGCCACTACCGACCAGATTGCGCAGGATGATGCGGCCGAAGTTCATGCTGTTGGCGGAAACCCCGATCACACCGATGGACGCCGGGTGCAGCAACCTGTCGATCTTGGCTATCGGGCGTGCTAGCTGTTTGAGTGGCGGTGCGCCGAACGTGCACTCTGCGTGGGTGGCAAAAATTTGTCCCTGGCTCAGCAGCAGCGTGAGGTCCAGTGCCTGCAGCATGAAGGGGGCTGACCTGTCAGCGCCTTCAGCTTGCGAGGTCAAGGTCAGCAGTCGATCAAAAAACAAGACAAGCCGCTGATCTGGCACCGGTTGTTGCGCCTGGCGCGCACGCGCCAGTAACTTCTGATACACCATGGTTCGTTTGAAGCGCTGCAGGAAATCTTGCCCGTTGCTTAACTCAGACAGCGCCTGCGCTGAGGCTCTGCCGTTGCGAAAGATGCTCTCATCGAGTTCGCCGTCGAGCCCGCCTGCACCAGCGCTGATCACCATACCGAACTCACGGTTGTTGCGCAGGCTGGCGCGAAGTTCGCAGCTGTCAGAGATTGCTGCGCCGGCAAGGTCTGGCACCCTGGGACTGCCCAGTGCCGCGAGCAAAGTATCGAGTTCGCTGGAGTTCAGTCTTGCACGCCCGGCACTTGCAGCCTGCTGGAACAGGGCAGTTGCCACTGGGTTGGCACCCACCAAGGTGGTGCTGCGCGTTGCTGGATTGTGCATCGGTGGACTCCATTGACGCGAGATACAGAGCTGACAAGAAGGAGGTACTTCGCTGTGTCGTTTGAAGGACGACTATAAATTAGTTCTTCAAGCTGGCCCCGGTCGGCGTTCTTTGAAACAGGTTTCGTACTACCCCACGCAGCCAGCTATGGGCCAGATCCATGCCGGCGCTGCGGTGCCAGACCATGTGCACGTCGTAGCTCGACCCCTGCTTGGGCAACTCCCAGATGCGAACGTCGTAGCGCGGTGCCAGAGAGTTGGCGAACATCAAGGGTACGATGGCTAACAGGTCGGTACGTGTCACCAACTCGGGCAGCGCCCCATAGTGACGCGCATGCAGCACAATTTTCTCATTGAGTTTGAGTTTGCTCAGCATCAGATCGACACCTCCATGAAAGGTGGCGGCGGGCGACGCCACCGCCAACGAGGCGCTAGCGAGTTGCCTGGCTTTCAAACTGCTGCCGGCGCGCCAGCCAGCGGGGCGCCATTGGTTGGCTGTGATGGCAACAAAATTTTCCTGAAACAACAACTCGCTGGCGGTTGAGCTATGACTGCTGTCCAGTATGCCAATCGCCAGGTCGATTTCATGCGCCTCCAGCGCGGCGCTGACCTCCAGCGCAGCCACCGCCACATTGGAGATCTGGCTGCCTGGTGACTGGGTCCGCAATGCTTGCGCCAGCGGTGGCAAAAACAGCATCTCGCCCAGATCGGACAGCGACAGTCGCCAATGCACATGGCTGTTGGCCGGCTCGAATTCTTCCGCGCTGCTGACCGTGTTCTCCAGCAGGTGTAGCTGTTCGATTACTGCCGGCGTGATGCGTTGCGCCTTGCGCGTAGGGTGCAAACCACTCGGTGAGCGCACAAACAATTCGTCATCAAAAATGGTGCGCAGTCGTGCCAGCGCATTGCTGGTAGCGGGCTGCGACAGGGCCAGATGGCGCCCGGCTTCGGTGACCGATCCAAAGCGATAAATCGCGCACAAGACGCGCAGCAAGTTGAGGTCAAGTTGTCTGAAATTCATGGCAAGGGTTTGTCCCGACTATCTGTTTTGTGAATGTGGTGAATTCTAAAAATCAATTAGGTAGTTGACCACAATGCGCCTAAATTCGGCTTCAGACAAATCCCTACATGGAACATAACATACCGAAATATGTTATGCGTTTCAAAGTTGGAAGAAATTGATAAGGAGACAACAAGGTGCTTGAAATCATCATCCAGGGTCGGGGTGGCCAGGGTGCGCAGACCGCCGGCAACCTGCTGGCCGGCGCGTTTCATGCTCAGGGTCTGCATGTTCAATGCTTTGCCAGCTACGGCGGAGCGCGCCGCGGCACACCGGTGAATTCCTACATCCGGGTCGATCAACGACCGGTGCGCGTGCGATGCGACATCGAGCGCGCCGACGCGATTTTGTGCTTTGATGCCAGCCTGCTGGAAGGCCGCTTGCTGGCCTGCGCCGACGCCGACACCCTGATTGTGGTGAATTCAGCGCGCAGTGCCGCCGAGTTTGCGCAGATGCTGCCCGGCAAACGCGTGATCCCGATTGACGCATTGACAATTTCACGCCAGCAGGGTCTGGGCCGGATCGTCAACTCAGCCCTGCTGGGTGCCCTGGCCCGAGTGATTAAGGCGCCCGCTCTTTCAGTTTTGACGCAAGCTCTGGTGGACAACGCACCCAAGCATCATGACGAGAATGTCGCCGCCTGCGCCGAAGGCTACCGCTGCGCCGATCTGCAATTGCTGGAGCGTGTAGCATGAACGCTGTCCTACCTATCCCCACCACCTGGACCACTGGCAGCACAGAGGCCGTCAAGACCGGAACCTGGCGGGCCTCGCTGGCCCGGCATATCAAGGCGCCGGCCCCCTGCCACGGTGCCTGCCCGGTTGACGGCGACATCGCCGAGTGGATTGGACTGGCGCGAAGGCGCGATTTCCAGGCGGCGTGGCAGGTACTGGCGCGCCACAATCCATTCCCGTCCATCGCCGGGCGCATCTGTCACCACCCATGCGAAACGGCGTGCAATCGTGCCGGTTATGACGAGGCTATCTCGATTTGCAAACTGGAGCGCTTTGTCGGCGATCAGGCACTGGCGCAGGGCTGGGGCCTGGAATCCGGTGCCGTTGCGCAGAACGGTCACGTGGCCATCGTCGGGGGCGGTCCGTCGGGCTTGTCTGCCGCTTATCAATTGCGCCGCATGGGTTTTGCCGTGACCCTGTACGAGGCCCAGGCTGAACTCGGCGGCCTGATGCGTTACGGCATTCCTGCCTACCGGCTGGCACGTGATGTGCTGGACGGAGAAATCGCACGCATCGTCGCTATGGGCGTCACGGTGCATTGCGATCACCGAATCGGCAGCGCCGACGAATTCACGCGTTTGCGCGAGCGGCACGATGCGCTCTACCTGGCCTTGGGCGCCCAGCGGCACAAGCGCCTGCCGATGCTGGATTACACCCGTCCCTGGGTCTGCGACGGCGCCAACTTCCTTTCAGGCGCCAACGCCGGGCAGCCGATTGCGCTGGGCCGGAGACTGCTGGTGATTGGTGGCGGCAGCGCCGCGCTGGACGCAGCGCGCAGTGCGCGCCGTCTGGGCCATCAGGTGACACTGTTGGCACTGGAGCAGCGCGCGCAAATGCCGGCCCAGGCTGAAGAAGTGCTGGAGGCGCTGGAGGAGGGGATCACCTTGCTTGATGGCGCGCGCCTCGATGCAGTGAGTGATGCTGGCCCCAACGGACTGACACTTGCCTGCAGCAAAGTTTCGTTTGTCCCGGGCGCCGAGCGTGGACAGTTCACACTGACCCCGTTGCCAGGCAGTGGCTTCAGCATTGAAGCCGACGCCATCGTCACCTCGATTGGCCAGGATCCGGATCTCTCGGTGCTGGGCCAGGGCTTCGTCGCTGCCGGTGGCTTGCTGCAGACCGATACGCAACTCGCCACCAGCAGCGTTGGCGTTTACGCTGGTGGTGATATGGCCAGCATGGCGCGCTTTGTCACCGAAGCCGTCGGCATGGGGCAGCGCGCGGCGCAAGCCATTGCCGCTCAGTTGCGCCGACGCGACGCAGACGCCGTTACAACAGCAATCAATCACTACGATGACGAGCCGCTGGTGCCACTGGCGTCTATCAGCACCTATTACCACCCCAAACGGGAGCGGGCCGAGACACAAGTGCTGGATGCCCAGGACCGACTGTCGCGCGATGCCGAAGTTCAGTTGGGCCTGGAACTCGAGCAGGCGCTTGCAGAGAGCGAGCGTTGCTTCTCCTGTGGCACCTGCATCTACTGTGACAACTGCGTCGTGTACTGCCCGGACATGGCGGTCAAACGCGTCGATCAGGGCTATGCTGTTTTGACCGATTACTGCAAAGGCTGCGGCCTGTGCGTCAAGGAATGTCCAACCGGCTCCATGAAGATGCAGGAGGAACTGCGATGAGTGCCGCGCCGGGCCGCCCCAAGCAAGCTCGCACCCCCTCGGGGGGCTGCGCCGTACACGAAGTGACAAGCGAGGGGGCATCGATGAGTGCACAACCGAAGTCGATACTGCTGACCGGCAATCAGGCGGTGGCCTGGGGCGCCCGTCTGGCCCGACCCAAGGTGGTTCCGGTGTATCCGATCACACCACAGACACCCGTGCTGGAACAACTCACCGAGTTTGCCGCTGAGGGTACGTTCGATGCTGAAATCATCACACCTGAGTCGGAGCATTCGGTGATGTCGGCCTGCATTCCGGCATCCCTGGTTGGTACCCGTGTGTTTACTGCCACCGCCTCCCAGGGTTTGCTCCTGATGCACGAGTTGCTGCACTACGCCAGCGGCGCGCGTGCACCGATTGTGATGGTCAATGTGAACCGCACGGTGGCTTCGCCCTGGGCTTTCTGGCCGGACCAGACCGACAGCCTGTCGCAGCGTGACACGGGCTGGATTCAGTACTACGTGGAAAGCGCCCAGGAGGCACTCGATACCGTGCTGCAGGCGTTCCGGGTTGCCGAACAGGTGCTGCTGCCGACCATGGTCAATCTTGACGCCTTCTATGTCTCGCACTCACTGGAGCCGGTACGGGTGCCAGAGCAGGCGCTGGTTGATCGCTATTTGCCCGCCTTCGATCCACCGCACCGGCTTGACACCGACAAGGTGGAGTCGTGGGGCAACGTAGCCACTCAGGACATGTATTTCCGGCACCGCCAGGGCCTCGCCGAGGCGATGGCTCGGGTGCCGGCGCTGGTGGCGCAAGCGGATTTTGAGTGGGCCAAACTGACCGGTCGCAGCCACGGCGTGATTGAACGCTATCGTTGCGACGGCGCGCGAACCGCCATTGTCACCATGGGCAGCATGTGCGGCACGGCACGCGAAGCGGTCGATGCCATGCGCGCGGATGGCGAAGCGGTTGGCCTGGTCAAGGTGCGACTGTTCCGGCCGCTGCCAACGGCCGGCTTGCGTGAGGCATTGACCGGTTTTGACGATGTCGTCGTGCTTGATCGCAATTACTCACCGGGCTGCGGCGGCGTGTTGCATCAAGAACTGCGTTGTGCCCTCTATGGAAGTACACATACACCCCGCATCCACGGATTGTTGGCCGGCGTTGGTGGTGTCAATGTTTCGCCGGCGAAGATTGTCGAATTCGTCCAGCACGCGAGTCAACGCGAAGTGCAGATTGACTCCCAATGGGTAAGGTGAACCACATGATCACAATCGAACAAGCCAATCAGGAACCGATGCTGTGCTCCGGACATGCTGCCTGCCCGGGTTGCCTCGACGCCTTGTCGGCGCGTCACATACTGACCGCCATGGGACCCAACACCATGGCCGTGATTCCGCCGTCCTGCATGGCCATCATTGCGGGCGCGCAGCCGTTTAGCTCGCTGCGCATTCCGGTCTACCAGCCAACGCTGGAAGCCGCTGCCGCTGCGGCCACCGGGCTGCGCCGCGCACTCGATGCGCAGGGCAAGCAAGAGACCCATGTCATCGTGCTGGCGGGTGACGGCGGCACCTACGATATCGGCTTTCAGTGCCTGTCTTCTGCGGCCGAGCGCAACGAGGATTTCATCTATTTCTGTCTCGACAATGAAGGCTACATGAACACCGGTGCCCAGAAGTCATCGTCGACTCCGCACTTCGCGCGCACCGGCTCCACCCCTGCGGGCAAGACCTCGCGCAAGAAGAATCTTACCGAGATCATGGCCGCACACCGCGTGCCTTATGTGGCCACTGCCAGTGTGGGGCATCTGCCGGATCTGTTGCGCAAGGTTGAGAAAGCCAAAGGGATGCGGGGCACACGCATCATCACCTTGTTGATACCCTGCATGGACGGCTGGGGCGTGGCCGACGACGCCGGCCTGACCACGGCGCGTTATGCCGTCGAGTCGGGCGCGTTCCCGCTTTACGAAATTGAGGACGGCCATCGCTACACGCTTAACCATACGACCAAGACCCGGCCGGTTGCTGACTACCTTGGCTTGCAACGGCGTTACCGCAACCTGGGCAGCGCCGACATTGAAACGCTGCAGGCCGAGATTGATGAGGGCTGGTTGACCTTGCAGGAGCGCGTGGCCAACAGCGAGCGCAAATTCCATGCCTGACTTGTGCGGCTTCGGGTGCAGCAGTGCACCGTTGGCCTGTCAGGCCGTGGCAGGTTTTGTCTTTGCTTTTCTGCTGGCCTGCGACGGGCTGGCAGCCTGCTGGCGTTCGATGATACGCAACATGGTTTCCAGCGTGATCGAACTCATCGATGCCTTGGCGATCGCGTCAATCTCGGACAAGACCGAAGCCAATGCCAGCCCCACCGGCGTCGCTTCGCTGTGGTTGCCTTCGGCCGGTAACACGTCTTCAAAGCGCGAGATCACGTCCATCAGGGTGAGTCTGCGTGCATTGCCAACGAAGCGGTAACCGCCGCCGACACCCCGAACCGATTGCACCATGCCCACGCGCGACAACTCCGCCAGCACCTTGGCCAGATGGTGTGACGACACATCGTACTTCTGCGCAATCTCCGCAGCCGGGATCTGGCGCTTTGGATCAGCGGCAAATTCGAGCAGGCTGAACAAGGCCAGACGCGTGTTTTGTTGTAGTTTCATGGGCGCTCAAGAGGTATCGGGGCTAATGGTCAAGGTCCAGTTCCAGCGGAATGAAGGGGGCGATCATCATGCCCTGGCTGCGAAAAAAAGACAAAATGAGCGTGTTCTCGCGCGACAGCAGGGTGCGCACCTTGCTCACGCCGGCGCGTTTGAAACGCTGGCAAATGGCCTGCAGCAATTGCGTGGCGGCACCCAGCAGGCGAGTATCGGGACGGACATCGATGGCGAAGACCCAGCCGCACGGCGGCGAGCCGAACTCCCAGTCGCGCACCTCGCCGATAACAAAGCCGATGACTTCAGTGCCTGCAGTTGCCACCAGGAAGTGCTGGCCGGTGGCCACCGCGTCGGCGTAGCGACGGTACAGCGAATTCCAGTAATTGCGTTTCGTGATACCGGTCACCATGGCGTCCATTTCAATCACCGCATTCAGATCATCGCGTCGCACCGGGCGGATGCGCAATGCGGCTGCGGTTGGCGTATCCGGCAGCTTCGACGCTGTTCGCGAGGGCGCCTTCAGCGGTCGTTTTTGTTCAACCTTAGGGTTTACGATCTTGCTCATTTTGGAGCTGGTTTGGATAATAATTGCATTAGAGTACGAGAATACACCAATTCAAAATTTGCTGTGCCCGATGGCCCATTTGTTTGGTAAAACACCAACTAACGGCTCACTAGAAACCATGTTCTTCTTGCAAGGATGTCCATGAATCTTGAAGCCAAGGATGTGCGCAGAGTTCCGACTTACTGTTACCAGTGCGTGGCCGGACCTGATTTGCTCACAGTCAAAGTAGAGCAGGGCGTTGCGACCGAGGTCGAGCCGAACTTCTGCGCGGCCGACATTCACCCGGGTGGTGGCAGGGTCTGCGTCAAGGCTTACGGCCTGGTGCAGAAGACCTACAACCCGAATCGGGTGCTGACACCGATGAAACGCAGCAACCCGTTGAAGGGTCGCGATCAAGACCCGGGCTTCGTGCCGATTAGCTGGGATGAAGCCTTCCATCTGATCGGCGCGAAGCTCAATGCTGTGCGCGCCGAAGGCATCCTTGACGCCTCTGGTTACCCACGGGTGGCGGCCAGCTTTGGTGGTGCCGGCACGCCGCAGTCCTACATGGGCACCTTGCCGGCCTTTCTTTCAGCCTGGGGACCGATCGATATGGGTTTCGGCTCCGGCCAGGGTGTCAAGTGCTACCACTCCGAACACCTGTACGGTGAGTTCTGGCATCGCGCCTTCATCGTCACGCCGGACACGCCACTGTGCAATTACCTGATCTCATGTGGCTCCAACATTGAAGCATCGGGTGGTGTCATCGGTGTCTGGCGCCACGCCGAGGCGCGCGTGCGCGGCTTGAAGCGGGTGCAGGTTGAGCCGCACCTGTCGGTCACTGGAGCCTGCTCGGCGCAGTGGGTGCCGATCAAACCCAAGACTGATGCCGCCTTTCTCTACGCGCTGATCCACGTGCTGCTGATTGAAGTGCCGCGAGCGCGCCTGGACCTGCCGTTCCTGGCTGGACGCACCGCCTCGCCCTACCTGGTCGGGCCGCACGGCTACTACCTGCGCGAGCGCACCAGCCGCAAGCCGCTGGTCTGGGATTTGGGCCAAGCGCGTGCCTGCACGCATGACAGCCCTGGTTTGCACGAGGCGATTGAAGGCAGCTACGAGGTTGACGCCATCGAGATCGGCGCCGACGACGAAGTATTGGCCGAAGGACTGCTTGCTGGCAGCACTGCTTTCACGCGTCTGATCGAGCACATGCGACCCTACTCGCCCGAGTGGGCGCAAACGATCTGCGATGTGCCGGCCGCGCACATGCGCACGATTGCCAACGAGTTTATCGATCACGCCTGCGTCGGCCAGTCGATCGAGGTTGACGGCATCACCATGCCCTACCGGCCGGTGGCAGTCACACTGGGTAAGACCGTCAACAACGGCTGGGGCGGCTTCGAGTGCTGTTGGGCCCGCACACTATTGGCCACCCTGGTCGGTGCGCTGGAAGTGCCGGGTGGAACGATCGGCACCACGATCCGGCTGACGCGTCCGATGTCACAGCGGCACGAAAGTGTCAAGGCCGGGCCCGATGGTTTCATGCATTTTCCGCTCAACCCGACCGACAAGGAACACTGGTCACCGAATCCGAACATCCGTAACGCCTATCGCACCATGGTACCGCTGGCCGCCGACGGGCCCTGGAGCCAGGCGCTCGGGCCAACCCACTTTTCGTGGCTGTTTCTGGATGAAACACCCAAGGGGCTGCCGCGCGTCGCACCACCCGATGTCTGGTTCCTGTACCGCACCAATCCGGCCATTTCTTACTGGGACACGGCTACGCTGGGCGAAAAGATGGCGCGCTTCCCGTTCACCGTTGCCTTTGCCTACACGCGTGACGAGACCAATCACTTTGCCGACGTGCTGCTGCCTGATGCGACTGATCTGGAGAGCCTGCAGCTGATGCGCATCGGTGGCACCAAGTACCAGGAACAATACTGGGAGGTCAACGGCTTTGCCCTGCGCCAGCCCGTCGTCCAAAGCAGCGGTGAGGCGCGCGACATGACCGACATCGCGAGCGAACTGGCGGCGCGCACGGGCCTGACCGCCGGCTACATCGCAGCCATCAACAAGGGCGCCGGCAGTGTTCCGCTGAAGGGCGTGCATGGCGATTTTTCACTCGACACCCAGCAACGCCATAGCTGCGACGCCATCTGGGACGCGGTCTGCCGCGCCGCCAGCGCCGAGGTCAGCGACGGCGCTCACGCGCACGGGCTGAACTGGTGGAAGGAGAATGGTCTGGCGACCAAGCCGCTGTCACGCAGTACCTGGTATCTGGACCAGACCATGGTCAAGAGCGGCCTGCGCTATGAGCTGCCGTACCAGGAGCGGTTGATGCGCGTGGGCACCGAACTGGGTCGGCGCCTGCACGAGCATGACATGCACTGGTGGGATGAGCAGCTCAAGGAATACCAGGCGCTGCCGGTGTGGAAAGACTTCCCTGGGCTGTGGGAGGCCATCATCGGCCAGAGCGGTGGTCAGGCACAGGACTACCCATTCTGGCTGCTTACCGCACGCAGCATGCAGTACGCCTGGGGTGCCAATGCCGGCATCCAGCTGATGCACGAAGTGGCCGACAACATCAGCGGCCATCGCGGTGTCATCATCAACACCGGTGCCGCGCAAAAGCTCGGTATTGCCGATGGTGACGCGATCGAGATATCCACCCCGAAACGCAGCGTGCGCGGCAACGCCGTGCTGCGCCAGGGCATACGCCCGGACACGCTGCTGCTGATCGGCCAGTTCGCGCACTGGGAAACACCCATGGCCAAGGACTTCGGCATGCCCAGCATGAACTCACTTGCAACGATGTCGATCTCGCTGACCGACGCCACTGGCTCGGGTGCCGATATTGTGCGGGTCAAGATCTGCCGCTCAAAGAAGGAGGCCGCATGACACGCTGGGCCATGACGGCCGACTTGCGGCGCTGCGTCGGCTGCCAGACCTGTACCGCCGCCTGCAAGCACACCAACGCCACACCACCCGACGTGCAATGGCGCCGCGTCCTTGACATGGAGTTTGGTGAATACCCGAACGTCAAGCGCGTCTTTGTCCCGGTTGGTTGTCAACACTGCGAAGACCCGCCGTGCATGACCGTGTGCCCGACCACGGCCACCAAGCAGCGCCCCGACGGTATCGTCACCATCGACTACGACCTCTGCATCGGCTGTTCCTACTGCGCTGTGGCCTGTCCCTACCAGGCGCGTTACAAGACCGACAAGGCGAGTTTTGCCTACGGTGCGCCGCTCCAGAGTGAGTCCAAACGACGCGACGATTCGCGTCTTTCGGTAGCCACCAAGTGCACTTTCTGTGTCGATCGGATCGATGCCGGTCTGGCCGCCGGTCTGACACCCGGGGTCGATCCGGCGGCGACGCCAGCCTGTGTCAATTCCTGTATTGCGGACGCGCTGGCCTTCGGCGACCTGGAAGACCCCAACAGCAATGTCTCGCAGTTGCTTGAGAAAAACCAGAGCTTTCGCATGCACGAAGAGCTTGGCACCGGGCCTGGTTTTCACTACCTCTGGGACAAGGCGGACACATGAGTACCAGTTCCGGTTTCGGACCCAATCCGTGGCAACAGACTAGCTGGGACTGGCGCGCCGCAGGCAATTTTATCTGCGGCGGCGCTGGCACTGGTCTGCTAGTGGCCAGCGCATTGTTTGTGGCGCCTGAGGCTAGCAGGGGATGGGTAATACCCGGGCTTGTCTTCTTCGGACTGGCGCTGGTCGGCCTGGGCCTGCTGTGTGTCTGGCTTGAGATCGGGCGCCCGTTGCGCGCGCTCAATGTCTTCATCAATCCGCGTACTTCCTGGATGTCACGCGAAGCGTGGGTCAGTGTGGTGTTGTTCCCGGCTGGTCTGGCTGCGATGCTGGGCCTGAGCGGCTGGCTCTGGATCACCGCTGCGCTGGCGCTGGCCTTTCTGTACTGCCAGAGCCGTATGCTGCCGGCCGCGCGGGGCATTCCGGCCTGGCGCTCGAGCTGGTTTTCACTACTCTTTTTGCTCACGGCCGCGTGTGAGGGCTGCGGTATTTTTCTGCTGCTCGGTCTGGTTCATGGCGGGGTCACGAGCACGGCGCTGCTTGCGTTTGTGCTGTTGCTGGCGCTTCGGATGCAGGTCTGGCGCCGCTACCGCAGCGACGTCGACGCCAGTCTGGCAACGCGCGCTCGCAGCGCACTGGATCTGGCTGGTCGTCGCTTGCTGATAGTCGGCAGCATCCTGCCTTGCGTCCTGCTGGGTCTGGCCTGGCTGCTAAGTGCGCCGCTGGCGACGCTGCTTGCGGCCGTGGCTGGCGCGTGCGCTGCCTGGGCCGGTGCCAACCTCAAATACACGCTGGTGACGCGTGCCAGCTTCAACCAGGGCTTTGCCCTGGTGAAGATTCCGGTGCGTGGCGTCCGCGATAAGCAATAGCAATAAACAGAAACATAGATCTGCACTTAGGAGACACCATGGGCGCCAACACGTTATCAGAAGTCGGGATTGGTCAAAATACCGATGGCCTCAGCTACTTTGATCGCAGCGCAGAAACCATGCCGCGCGAGGCACTGGCCGAATTGCAGTTTGACCGCCTGAGGAAGACACTGCGAAACGCCTGGGACAACGTGGAACTGCACCGCCGGCGCATGGTGCAGGCCGGTGTAATCCCGCAAGAGATTCGCACGCTCGATGATCTGCGCCGTATTCCTTTTACCAGCAAGGCGGATCTGAGGGACCATTACCCGTTTGGCATGTTTGCGCGTCCGTTGACCGCCATCTCACGCCTGCATGCCTCCTCAGGAACCACTGGCAAAGCCACTGTGGTGGGCTACACCAAGGCCGACATTGAAACCTGGGCCGACCTGATGGCGCGCTCGCTGCACGCGGCGGGTGCCCGGGCTGGCGATGTGATTCACAACGCCTATGGTTACGGTTTGTTCACCGGCGGTCTGGGCGCCCATTACGGCGCCGAGAGACTCGGTGCCACAGTGGTGCCGATGTCCGGTGGTTCGACGGAGCGCCAGATCGCCCTCATCATGGACCTTGGCGCCAACATCCTGTGCGCCACACCCTCCTACGCGCTGGCCATGGCTGAAGTGGCGCAACAGCAGGGCGTTGATTTACGCAAGAGTGCGTTGCGGGTCGGCGTTTTTGGTGCTGAGCCCTGGAGCAGCGCCATGCGGTGTGAGATTGAAGAGCGTCTGGGCGTGAAGGCAATCGACATCTACGGCCTGTCAGAAATCATGGGACCAGGCGTCGCCTGCGAATGCAGTGCGCAGGCTGGTCTGCATGGCTGGGAGGATCACTTCCTGTTTGAAGTGCTGGACCCCGAAACCCAGGCCCCGGTGCCAGAGGGGGATGCCGGTGAGCTGGTGATCACCACACTCACCAAGCAGGCCTTGCCGATGCTGCGTTACCGCACGCGTGATATCACCAAAATCACTACCGCACCCTGCGACTGCGGTCGCACCCATCTTCGCATCCTGCGCATTACCGGTCGCAGCGACGATATGTTGATCATTCGCGGCGTCAATGTCTATCCTTCGCAGATCGAGGCAGTGCTGATCGGTCGCGCCATGATCGCGCCGCATTACCAACTTCTGGTGGAGCGGCGCGGCTCGCTCGATCACGTCACGATCGAGGTCGAAGCACAAATTGATGTGGACGGGGAAGCTTTCCCATCAATCGCGCGAGACGTCGCGCGGCACGTCAAGTCGATGGTGGGTATCAGTACCGATGTGGTGGTCAAACTACCGGGTGAAATCCCCAGGTCGCAGGGCAAGGCGGTGCGCGTGCGAGACCTGCGTCCAAAGGACTAAGCTGCTTTACCCAGCCACGCTGCCGAGCGCCACAACTTCATTGGCACCAAAAACGTTTTTGGCGAACTGTGCAGCATCAGCACGAAGCAGACGATGGCACCAGGCCGTCACACATTGCGCTGATATGGCGTGCGGTTCAAAGGCAATGCGCGGCAGCACCCGGGCAATCACTTCAGATGCAACACCGGCAGCGACCAATGAAGCGGCAAATCGGCTGGCAGCGTCACCGATTCGGAACGCATTGATGTTGGCCTTGACGATGCGCTCGCCTTTGGCGGAAAACAGCCTTTCCAGCTGTTTCTCAAGCAGTTCGGCTGGAATTGGCAAATGGGAAGCGGCCGCGCCCAGCACAACCGTGTTTTGCACCTTGATACTGCCGGCCTTGTGCGCCAGCCGGGCCGCGTCAAGCGCTACCAATTTGGGTACCGAGAACAGTACCTGGTAAAGGGCATCCATCGGCGGGTAGCTATCAACATTCACCATAGGCGTGATGTCAGTGACAATCCAGCCGTCCGGACGCAGCAGTTTGGTGTAGCGCAGTGCCTCCATCGGCTCCACTGCCAGGACCATGCTGGCGCCGCCTTGCGCGATGAGGTCGCTGGAGATGGGTTGATCTGAAATGCGCACAAAGGCGGAAACCGCGCCACCACGCTGGGCCATGCCGTGCACCTCGGACTGTTTCAGGTAGAGCCCCGCTTCGTGGATGGCGAAGTCGATGACGGCGGCAATCGTCAACACACCCTGGCCGCCAACGCCGCACACTACCAGGTCATAGTTCATACGGATGCCACTCTGATCTCGCGCTTGTGTTCTCTGGTCTCCTTGATGTCTTTGATCTCCTTGGCATAGGTGACACAGGCGCGCCGCGCAATGATCACCGACAAGCCGGTGTAGAGGAGCTCCTCACGGATGGTAGCCATCGTCTGTTGCTTTTTGTGCGGCGATGGTACAACGATGCGGATGTGTTCGCGCGGCACACCCAGACCGGCTACCAGATTGACCACCTCTTCGTCGGTCGCCATAGTGGGCTGACCACCGGTCATTGCGACAATGCTGTTGTCAAGAATGAACACCTTGATGTTGGTGTTGTCGCGGGCGGCGTCGAGCATGGGCGCCATACCGGAGTGAGTGAAGGTGCCGTCGCCAATCACGCACAGCGACGGGGTCATGCCCGCGTGTGCCGCGCCAATCGCCATGCCAATCGAGGCGCCCATGCACAGGCAGGAATGGATGCCATGGTAGGGCTCCATGGCGCCCAGCGTATAGCAACCGATGTCGCCCATCACGCGCGTGCCGGGAGCAAATTCTGCGATCACCTCGTTGATGGCAATGTAGGCATCGCTGTGCGGGCACTTGTCGCACAGGCACGGCGGACGGGCAACCAGCACGTCGGCCAGGCCAGCGATCTCCAGCGTCGGGTTTATTTGTAAACCAAAGCAGTGTTTGATCGCATCCTGCGACAGTTCACCCATGCGCGGCAGGTCGCCGGTCAGCTTGCCCCGAATCACCCGCTCGCGCATCAACCCCAATGCACTCACATAGCGCTCGATGAACGGGTAGCCCTCCTCGACGATCCAGACTTCACTGGAGGCATCGAGCAGTTGCCGGATCTTTCTGACCGGCAACGGGTAACATCCGATGCGCAGCAGGTTATAGCCCTCGAGCAGCTCACCCATCGCTTCCTGCAGGTAATTCCACGCCAGTCCACTGACCAGTATGCCGGGGCGCTCAGCACCGCGCAGTGTCAGCGCATTGACCGGATGGGACTCGGAGTAAGCCTGAAGCGCAGCCTGCTTGTCGACCAGACTGGCATAGGCGCGCCGGGCATTACCCGGCAGCAGGATAAAGCGACTCGGATCGTCCACATAGCGCGCTAGATTTTGTTCACGTGGTGCCCCCAGCATGACCTTTGCGCGGCTGTGCGCCAGACGGGTAACCAGCCGCAGCAACACCGGCAGTTGCAGCTTCTCGGACAACTCAAAGGCCTCACGGGTAAAGTCGTAGCACTGTTGCTGGTCCGCTGGTTCCAGGCACGGCACCATGGCGAAGTCGGCGAAGTAGCGCGAATCCTGCTCGTTTTGCGAACTGTGCATGGACGGGTCATCGGCAACCACCAGCACCAGTCCGCCGTGGGTGCCCGACACTGCCACATTCATAAACGGATCCGCCGCCACGTTGAGTCCCACATGCTTCATCGACACCATGGCGCGTCTGCCTGCATACGACACGCCAACACCCTCCTCAAGCGCCACTTTTTCGTTGGTCGACCACATACCGCGAATGCTAAGTCCATGCTGCGTGGTGTGATCCACGATGGTTTGATAAATCTCGGTGGATGGCGTGCCAGGGTACGCAAACGCGGCACTGATGCCAGCGTCAATGGCACCCCGCGCGATCGCCTCGTCCCCAAGCAAAATGACTGCAGACATGATTTCTCCATCCAGTTTGTAAGTGAATCGCACCCGACCCACCGATTCTTGCTTCAGCAACGGCCTTGCGTCGTTGTTGAATTACCTGCTTCTCAAGCCCGGTATTATGCAGATGGGTGGTCAGCGTGGTCGGGGGCAGCATCAGTAGGTTTCCAGATGCAGCCGACCGTGTGCCTTGAGCGCTGCCGCCACACTGTCCCATGACAGGCCGGCCTGCTGCGCAATATCGCGCAGCGCCAGCAGCACACCCTGCTCCATGCTCTTGAGTCCGCAGACGAAAAAGCAGGCATCCGGATCGGCAAGCAGGAGCGCCAGATCGGCCGCTCGCTCACGCATCGCGTCCTGCACGTAGCGCTTCGGACTGCCCGGCGTGCGCGAGAAAGCAAAATTGATGTCGATGAAATCCTTGGGCAGATTCTGCAAAGGTCCGAAGTAAGGCAGTTCCTCCTGAGTGCGAGCGCCAAAGAACAGCATCAGTTTTCCGCCTTCGAACTTGCCCGAATTGCGCTGGCGCCGGCGCCACTCGGTCATTGCCCGCATCGGCGCGCTGCCGGTTCCGGTGCAGATCATCACTATGCTGGAGTGCGGGTGATTGGGCATCAGGAAACTGGTGCCAAACGGCCCCGTTACCTGAACCTTGTCGCCCACCTGCAAGTCGCACAAGTAATTGGAAGCGACACCGCGCACCGGCCTTCCATGGTGGTCTTCCAGCACGCGTTTGACTGCCAGCGACAGGTTGTTATAGCCCGCGCGCTCGCCGTTACGGGGGCTGGCGACGGAGTACTGGCGCGCGTGATGGGCATGGCCCTGGGCGTCGACTCCGGGCGCCAGAACGCCGATCGATTGACCCTCCAGCACGGGAAACGGCATCACGCCAAAATCGAGCATGAGGTGGTGGGTATCGTAGTCGCGACCCAGTTCAGTCACGCGTTTATTGCCCGCCACCGTGGCAACAACGAATTTCTGTGCCGCCTTTGGGCCATACAGCAGGGTGTAGGCATGCGCGGCCGACCAGGGCGGCACGGTGGCGCCGAAGGACGCCACCAGAAACGGGGTCTCGCCGGTGCTGTCACTCATGGCGCTAGGCGCCAGCGTCTGGGGCGGCGCGGCTGCCTCGCTGCTGACGCCCGCCTCAATCAGTTGCTCGAATGTCAACTCTGGCGGCAATTCATCCCACAGTAGTTGCGCCTGCGGCGTGTAGGCCAGTGCCCGCGGCACGGCGCGCCAGTTGTCGATAGAGCCGGTTGGGCAGGGTGAAATGCAGGCCATGCACATATTGCACTTTTGCGCGTCCACCACGTAATTGCGTGAGTCATGGGTGATCGCCTGCACCGGGCAGATAGCCTCGCAGGTGTTGCAGCGAATACAGATCTCGGGGTCAATCAGGTGTTGCTGAAAGCTCAGGGTTTCGGTCATGACGATGACTTTTATCCGTTCAGTTGAACCGCACGTACTCGAAATCTGCCGGCTGGCGATTGACGCCCATGACCGGCGGCGCAATCCAGTTGGAGAATTTGCCCGGCTCGACCACCCGGCCCATGAGGCTGGCGACGAAGGCGCGGTCGGTCTCGCTGGGCAGCCACTGATCGACATGGGTGGCCCATTCGGCTTCGGACAGTACCCGACCTTCGGGCGAGACCTTGACGCTGGCCAGCGTGCCGATGTTGCGGTGAAAGGCCTTGTGCGGTGCTTTCAGTTTGAATGGGATACCGGCTTTTTCGATCACCTTGTTCCAGCGCTCGACGCCACCGATGGAGTCCTTGATGTAGTCGTCGCGCAGCACTTCGTTGAGTGCGTTCAGCATTGGCACTTCTTTGTCCACCAGTTGGCCACCCTGAACCGCCAGCACCTTGTAGGTGCCGCCCTTCAGGATGTGGTCGTCCATGCGCTTGCCTTCCTCAAAACGGCCCTTCAGACCGGTGGTGTAGAAGGTAGCGGCGTTGCTCGATTCATCAGCGCCGAACAGGTCAATCGTGACGCTGAAGTGGAAGTTCAGGTAACGCTGAATGGTCGGCAGATCGATCACGCCGGCGGCGCGCAGTTTGCCCACGTCGTCAGTTTTCAGTTCGTTCATTGCCGCACAGGTGCGTGAGATCACGCGCGAAATGCCGCTCTCGCCGACGAACATGTGGTGCGCTTCTTCGGTCAGCATGAACTTGGTGGTTCGCGCCAGCGGGTCGAAGCTGGATTCGGCCAGCGCACAGAGTTGAAACTTGCCGTCGCGGTCGGTGAAATAGGTGAACATGAAGAAGCTCAGCCAGTCGGGTGTTTCTTCATTGAAGGCCTGCAGAATACGCGGATTGTCTTCCTGACCACTGCGCCGTTGCAACAGTGCTTCGCCTTCCTCGCGGCCGTCGCGGCCGAAGTATTTGTGCAGCAGATACACCATGGCCCACAGGTGTCGGCCTTCTTCCACGTTCACCTGGAACAGGTTGCGCAAGTCGTATTGGCTGGGGCAGGTCAGGCCCAGATGGCGCTGCTGCTCCACCGATGCCGGCTCAGTGTCACCTTGCGTCACTATGATGCGGCGCAGGTTCGCGCGGTACTCGCCGGGAATGTCCTGCCAGGCGTCTTCACCCAGGTGATCGCCAAAATGAATTTTGCGGTCCTTCTCGGCCGGGTTCAGAAAAATGCCCCAACGGTAGTCGGGCATCTTGACATGGCCGAACTGCGCCCAACCCTGCGGGTCGACGCTGACGGCGGTGCGCAGGTAAACGTCAAAGTTCTGCGAGTGGTCCGGGCCCATGTCGCCCCACCATTTCAGGTAGTTGGGTTGCCACTGCTCAAGCGCGCGCTGCAGCGTCCGGTCCTCGCTCAGGTTGACGTTGTTGGGAATCTTGTCGGTGTAGTTGATGGCGGTCATGAATGCCTCTTGAGAAGTGTGAGTGAGTGATTCGATTACACGCGATTGCGGTCAAAAACCGCCTTGTCGCCCTTGCCATAGACCTTGAGCGCACCCTTTTCGCCGACTGCGTTGGGGCGCTGGAAGATCCAGTTTTGCCAGGCGGTCAGGCGACCGAAGATGCGGGTGAACATGTTCTCCGGGCCGTTAAAGCGCAAGTTGGCTTCAAGGCCAGTCAGCGCATCGGGCGACATGGCCACGCGCTCTTCGACGGCAATGCGCACTTCGTCGGCCCAGTCGATGTCGTCGGGGTTGCTGGTGACCAGGCCTAGCGCAAACGCGGCGTCGGCGTCGAGTGCCTGTCCCAGTTTGGCGCGCACCGCGTCCAGGGCGGGCTGCTCGTCGTAAAAGCGCCGACCCAGTCGGCTTTGGCCAGTGACCATGGGGTAGAGGACGAAATTAGCTTCGCTCACGGCAATTTTGGGTGAACGGTCTCCCTCGTCGGGCAACATCAATTGGTAGCTGCGGTCACAGGCCAGTACCAGTTCCAACAGCGTTCCAGCAAAACAGGAGCCCGGCTCGATCAGCGCGAACAGACTGCGCGAGGACACATCCAGACGGCTGAAGGTGCGGCGTAGCAAGCCAATGGTCTCGCGCACCAGCCAGTGCGTCTGGTGGGCCAGCAGCGTGGCGTCCAGTGCCAGTGCCGTGGCGGTGTCACCCGCGCTCTTGATCAACCAGGTGCCGATCTCGGTCTCATTGGTGCGCATTTGCAAAATAACGTCTTCCAGCTCGCGCGCCATGGCCAGCGGGTACCAGGCTGCACCTGCCGCTTCAATGCCGGCGATGTCACTGGGTTGCGAGCCGCTTGGCCCCTTGACCGTGAGGCTGGCGGTGCGCTTGGCACGATCAATTTCCACGCTCACGTGTGAGTAGCGCAGGGCGTCAGCTTCGAGCACGCGCTGCAGCGGCGCCAGGGTCACGCCCTTGGCGTTGGCGGGGCGGTCGCTCTGCGCCGCCAGGGCCAATGCACGCTCCTGTATTTTTTGCGCAAACACCGCCGGTTTGGCAACGGCATCAACCAGGCGCCAACTTACTGCCTTGTCACCGCGAACGCCTTCTACGCTGGTACAGAACAGGTCCGCCAGATCGTGGCGCACGTGGCGTTTGTCGGTGATGCGCGTCAGACCGCCGGTACCGGGCAGCACGCCCAGCAGCGGCACTTCGGGCAGGCTCACGGCAGAAGATCGGTCGTCGACCAGAATGATTTCGTCGCATGCCAGCGCCAGTTCGTAGCCGCCGCCGGCGCAGGCGCCATTCACGGCGGCAAGGAACTTCAGTCCGCTGTGGGTGGAGGAATCCTCCAGGCCGTTGCGTGTCTCATTGGTGAATTTACAGAAATTCACTTTCCAGGCGTGGCTGGAAACGCCCAACATGAAAATGTTGGCGCCGGAGCAAAAGACCTTCTCTTTGGCGCTGGTCAGCACCACCGTTCGCACTTGCGGGTGTTCAAAGCGGATGCGTGAAACAGCGTCGTTCAACTCGATGTCGACTCCCAAGTCATAGCTGTTGAGCTTGAGCTTGTAGCCCGGACGCAGGCCAGCGTTCTCGTCAAAATCCGCCTTCAGTGTGGCTACCGGGCCGTCGAATGTGAGTTTCCAATGTTTGTATTGGGACGGGTCGGTCTGGTATTCGACGCGGCTGGAATAGGTCACGGGTGTTTCTCCTCAATTTGAAGCAAAAAAGTGCATTTCTTGCACGATTTATTACGCATCATAGTGCATGTTTAAATTGTTTGCAGCACTATGATTCATATCGCCGAGCAAGGTGGGGGTTGACTTGCCGGCGTGGGCGAAGGTATGAGTTGAACGGGTTGCACAGTCACATTGAAGCCATGGGTGGTCAATTGGAAGTGGTTACCCGTTTCACGGACGGCGCGGTCAAGATCAGCAACTTTGCCGAGCTCGGTGAGCAATCGCGGGCTTGATCCAGCAAGCAACTACTTCACCTTCAAAGATTCTTCACCCGACCTGCTCCAGAAGACACATAAGAGCCGGTCACGACAGGCAGCTTTCCGGTGCTCCAGTTCAGCGCCTTAAAGAAGCAGTTCGTGGCGACCTGCAAAGTGCCCAAAGCCATCATAGATGCATCAAAACTGGAAACCCGATAGCAGAAATTTGGAACTTGCTGCCGACACTGAATCTTCAGTCAGGAATGTCAAATCGGTACCCCACTCCGTAAACCGAAGCAATGCACTCGGTGCCGGGATCCACGGCCTGGACTTTTTTGCGAAGATTCTTGACATGCGTGTCAATGGCGCGGTCGCTGATGTCGCGCTGGCTGTCATGCACGCTGGACAGCAACTGATCACGCGAATAGACACGACCAGGGCGGCTCAACAGCAGTCGAAACATCATGAACTCAATGCGGGTCAACTCCAGCCATTGGCCGCGCCAGCTGATTCTGAATGACGCGTCATCGATCTCCCAGGGTTTGTTTGAAGACTTCACCCTTCCATCGGCACGGCGCAACAGGGCGCGAACGCGTGCGATCACCTCCCGCGGAGAGAACGGTTTGCAGACATAGTCATCCGCACCGGTATCAAGACCCAGAAGACGGTCCACCTCGTCAATGCGGGCGGTCAACATCAGGATGGGAACTTCACTGAATGCACGCACGGCCTGGCACACGCCAATGCCGTCCAACCCAGGCAGCATCCAGTCCAGGATGACCGTGTCGGGGGCTCGCTCCTGAATCATCCGCAATGCATCGCGGCCGTCGTACACGGCCTCTGCCTCAAAACCGCCGGCTCGCAAATAGTTCATCAAAAGATCGGATATTTTGCGGTCGTCTTCCACGACCAGCACGCGACGGGAGGGTGTCTCAATCATACGACTTCATCTCCGAAGTGGGGCAATTGAAGGTGAAACCGCACACCTCCCAATGGGGATGGCTCTGCCCGGATCGCACCGTGGTGCGCCTTGGCGATCTGCTCACAAATGGCAAGCCCCAGCCCGCTACCTCCGGTTGACCGTCCGCGGGCAATGTCCGCCCGGTACAAGGGCTCGAAGATGCGAAGCAAGTCACTCCCGGAAACACCCGGCGCAGTGTCTTCCACCTCGATTGCCACCTTGTTGTCTTCGCCATTGCGAAGTCTCACCCGCACCTGCCCAGGCGCATCGGTGTAGTGCAGGCTGTTGTCGAGCAGGTTGCCCAGCATTTGCTCGATCCGTTTGGCATCCCAGCGCACCATGACCGGTGTTTCAAGCTGAGTGTCCAAGGTCAGCGTCAGGCCCAGTTGAGTGGCTCGCAAAGCAAACTTTTGAACAATGCCGTCAACGAGGCGTGCGGCATCCACTTCTTCAAAGTAACACGGCAGTGCCTTGAGATCGGACATGGCAAGCAGGTGCAAATCTTCCACCAACGCATTGAGCTGCAACACTTCCTCGCGCAGAGACAGCATGGCATTGGGAGTCAGCGCAATAACGCCGTCGATGAGCGCGTCAATCTCACCGCGCAGCACGGTCAGGGGTGTGCGCAGTTCGTGGGACATATCGGCAATCCATTGGCGTCTTGCACCTTCGAGCTTCTTCAAGCCCTCCGCCATCTGATTGATGTTGCGCATGGCGTCACCAATTTCATCGCTACGGGTTGCGTTCAGGCGGGTATCAAACTCACCCTGTGCAATTTTTTCGGTAGCAGCTTGAACCGCGATCAACGGGCGCACCCAATGCCCGGAAATCCAGAACGCACCCACCAACGCAATCGAGAGCAACACGCAAGCCATGGCAACGATGCTCTGGTACTGCGTGTTCAGAAACCGCACCTCCACTTCGCTGGGCACCGGTTTGAGTTTCGTCATGCGCGCCATGGCAACCACTTCATTGGCTATGCGCACCGGGCGCTCAACGGTGTCATGGGCATCGTGCGGCAAGGGTCTGCCCAGCCTTGCGTGCCCGTCCAGCCCGTAGATGGCGACACGGTCCTTGAAGGCATCAATGCTGTCGATGGGCCGTGGCGGCGGGCGCGGGCTGAATACTCCGCTGCCTTCCGGGCGGGGCATTGCATCCTGAAGCGCCCTCATGGGGGGCGATCCTTTCATCCTCCCAAATTGCTGGAACAGTTCTGCCAAGTGCACTCCCTGGGCTTCCAGTGCAGCAATGCCTCCTGCGCGCTCTGCGTTCTCTGAAACCAGCAGCGCAAATTGCTCCAGTCGCTCCACATCGCGCGTGGCCAGGTAGTCGGAAAACCCGTTTCGCAAGTTCCATGCGCTGAGTGCACCCATGGCAAGTACCGCAATGAGTACCGCCGATAGCAGCAGGAGTGCTTGTGTATGGACGAGTCGAATTCGCATAGCTCTCTATTGGACTCTGCAATTGTGGGGAGATTGTGAGGATTTGCCCATATTTCCACCACATTGTTTTTTCACAATTTACCCACGGCAATGCAGGTGCTTGCCGAAACCAACGGAGTGAATCATGAAAGTAAACAACACCTCTACCTTGCCCTACGGCCGCGCATTCGCCCTGACGATTTGCATTGCAGCGCTCACCGCCTGCTGCGGACTCTCTGCCCAGACTGCCGATGGCAAAGGGGCTCCGCCCAAACCACCGGCAGAGGCTTTGGACGCCTGCAAAACCCTGAGCAGTGGACAGGACTGCAGCTTTTCGTCTCCGCGCGGAACCGCGAAAGGAACGTGCTGGGCACCAGAGGGAAAACCGCTGGCTTGCAAGCCCAAAGACGCGCCCTCCGGAAATCCGAATGGTCCAAAGCAGTAAACACCAGAAAGCCATCCATGTTATTCAGACAAACATTCTGCACGGCCGTTGCCACCGCGACTCTCATGACGCTCACGGCCTGTGGCGGTGGCAGTGCTTCCACGACCACCGCCAGCACAAGCGCTGTCACCCCCGTCGTGACGACATTGGCCGACAAGTCACCCGTTGTCGACACAAGCCAAACGGATACCTATGATGCGACGAGCGTCATAGCAGCACCTACTACCGGTCAGGCTTTCTACGGACAGGATGCACAGTTCGCCGGCACACAACCGAGCTACACCAAGAGCACTGATGGTCTTACGGTTAAAGACAACGTCACTGGCCTGACCTGGCAAGCAAGCCAGACCGGCGGAGATGTGTATTGGACGGAAGCCGAAACCATCCCCGCCGCGCTTAACAAATCGACCTACGGTGGGTATAGCGACTGGCGTTTGCCAACCATCAGGGAACTGTACTCAGTCTGGAACGGCAGCACGGGGTGGCCCTACATCGACAAAAACTACTTCACTGTCAGTTACACCAGTGAACAGGAACTTAGCCACGCGATCATGTGGAGCAGCACCAAATACACGGGCCTGCTTCGCAGCAGCATCGAAGGGAGTTCGGCTGTGGGGGCAGAAATGGCATTCGGTGTGAATTTCGGCACCGGCCATATCAAGGCTTACTCTGCCTCGATCGGCCCCAAACACATGGTGCGCGCTGTCCGCGGCCCCATCTATGGAACCAGCAGCTTTGTCGACAACGGCAATGGCACCCTCAATGACAAAGCCACGGGGTTGATGTGGACTCAGTTTGACAGCGGTGTGGGCATGGACTGGCAACAGGCACTCGCCTGGGCACAAACCAAAAATGGTGAGAAGTTTTTGGGCTACAGCGACTGGCGCCTACCCAACACCAAAGAGCTCCAGAGTTTGGTTGACTACACGCGCTCTGCAGAGGCAACTGCTGCTGCAAACGTTGGCCCAGCTATCAATCCACTGTTCAAAGTCAGTTCTATAACAAACGAAGCCGGAGCCGCCGACTACCCCTATTTCTGGACCAACACATCCGCAAAAGCCAACCCGACCGCAGCGTTCAACTCCGCGTGGTACGTTGCTTTCGGTCGAGCCGCTGATGCCTCAGGAAAGGACCTGCATGGTGCGGGGGCCATCCGCTTCGATGCCAAGGTCACTGGCAAAACCCAGGGGCAGGATGCCGAACTTGTCTACAACTACGTGCGTTTGGTGCGAAACGTCTCTCTCTAACCAAAGGACTCAAAAATCATGGTCTCACCCATCTCCAATGCAAGCGGCAAAGTGGCAATGCCCCCACCTCCACTGAAACCCGAAGACGCATTCAAGAAAATTGACAGTACCAACAAGGGTTACATCACGGAGTCTGACCTCGCCTCCGCCATCGTCCAATTTTCACCCGGGGGCATGAGCCTCTCGCAGGCGGATGCGCAGTCTGTTGCGAGAGAGGCATTCACCAAGATGGATGCCAATGCGGACGGCAAGGTGACCATTGGTGAATTCAAGGATGCAGCCCCCAAGAACGCGCCAAACGGTGGCCCATCCGGAGGCAGACCTTCTGGCCCGCCACCCGGTCCACCACCTGGAGGGGGGCAGGGTGGGCCTGCAGGAGCCAAGGGTGCCGCTGCATCAAGCTCCGCTCATAACTACGACCCGGCCGACACCAACCAGGACGGAACCGTGAGTGAATCGGAACGCCTTGCCTACGACACCAAACAGCAGACGCTTTCGGCTATCGCTTCAATCAACACCACCACCAACGACAACATCGCAACATCATGAACACATTGAATACTTTGTCACCCAGCCGTCTCATCTCTCCAACACCGATTGCCATTGCAGCCCTGCTACTGTCAGGTATTGGACTAACTGCGTGTGGCGGTGGTGGCAGTGATTCCACGGCCACCACTGACACCAGCACCACAACCGGAACAAACACAAGCACCACCATGACCGCCACCAGCACTGGTGGCGTACTCTGCAATTACGCCACCAGTGCGTTCAATAGCTCTTCGTCGGTCAAAGCCACCGCTACGGCGACCTGGTCCTGCAGCAGCACATTGCGCTCGCTCACGGCCAATGGCCTGCCAGATCACGCAGTCGGCACATTCCCCAACAACGACAACCCCAACACCATTTCTGCACAAAACATCTCGGCCTCGGTGACCGTGACACCTACCGCGACATCGGTCGTCACGCCACGTGTCGGGGCAATGAACAAACCCGGGATCGCTTTGAATGGCATCGCCTTTGACCCGGGCACAGCAGGTACTTGCAGTGACACTGGAACTTGTCAGCAAGGTGGGCAGGCTGTTGGTGCCTGGAGTCTGGAAGCTTTGGGCCAGACCTTCTTCAAGTGGGGGACCGACACCAACAACGCGCACGTGCAGCCCAACGGGATGTATCACTACCACGGTATTCCAGAAAACTTTGTCACCAAACTGAGCAATGGCAACAAGGCCATGACCCTGATTGGCTGGGCGGCTGATGGTTTTCCGATCTACGCGCGCTACGGCTACACAACAGCAACCGACGCAAGTTCCGCCGTCAAGGTGGTCACTTCCAGCTACCGCACCAAGGCGACGCCTGATGTCAATCGGCCGGCCACCACCACGACCTATGCGATGGGCACCTTCACGCAAGACTATGAATACGTGGCCGGTTTGGGTGATCTGGACGAATGCAATGGTCGTACCGGGGTCACACCCGAATTTCCAAAGGGCATTTATCACTACTTCGCCACCGATAGCTTCCCCCACCTGCAACGCTGCGTCAAAGGAAAGCTGTGAAGCGTATGCGCCATTGGCTGCTGGCTTGCCTGCTGGCATGGGCTGCGGTGTCAGCCGCCCATGCCCATCTGGTGGTGTCCCAACGCGGCACGCTCAACATCGTGGGGAGTGGCGCCTACCTGGTGTTGTCACTTCCGGTATCTTCATTTTCCGGAGTCGATGACGACCACGATGGCCTGCTTTCAGTCGCCGAGTTGCGTGCCCATGGCGCAACTATCGAGTCTCAGATTCAGCAGGGTCTGTCATTGGAGAGCGACCAGGGGCCCAGTGCACTTGAAGGCATCATGCTCAATACTGCACCGCCTGACAGTACGCCGTCTGCGCCATCCACCCACTTGGTGGTGTTAGGCCGCTTTGCCATTCCTGCGCAGTCCACGGAACTGAAACTTGCATTGCAACTGTTTGGGACGCGCCCAGATGAACAAACCGAGCACATCGCAGTCACGCGGGGCACTGAATCACAGCTCCTCACGCTGACCCCCGCGCATCGCCAGGGTTCTGTATTGCCTTCAGCCTGGGCCAGCTTCTCAGAGCAGGTTCGACTGGGTGCGTTCCATGTGCTATCGGGTGCGGACCACCTGTTGTTTCTGTTGGTGGTGTTGGCCGCTGCCTGGAACTTTCGGCAAGTGGTGCTGGCCCTCACCTGCTTCACAGCAGGACACGCCGTTACCCTGATTGCATGTGTCTGGTATGGATTCTCATTGCCTTCCGGTCTGGTTGAGCCGGCCATTGCTGCAACCATCGTGGGCATGGCGCTGTTTGACCGCTGGTCAGTACATCGCAACTTGGAAAACGCGGTAGCGACCCGGCTGGCACTGGTATTTGCCTGTGCCTTGATCCATGGCTTGGGTTTGGCAGGCGCCTTGAGTGACCTCGGTGTGGACGGCATGGGCAAAGCCTGGAGCCTGGCTGGTTTCAACGCAGGCATTGAACTGGGGCAGATCGCTGTGGCGTTGACCGCTGCGCTGCTGATGCAGGGTGTCCGGCGACTGGGTGGCCCCATTGGGCTGGCAAAAACCACCCGCTCTGCCTCGTATGTGTCGATGGCGTTGGGCTCCTTCTGGTTCCTTCAAAGGGCGTTGGGCTAGTCAACGTCTGAGACCCGCCACGGGTGTTGGCACACCACTTTTTACCTATTCAAGTTACTTCTGGACTCCTCAATGCCTTTCTTGTCGTCAAAAAATACACCGCTTTGGGTTTTGGCACTCTCGTTTGCATCATTAGCTGGTGCTCAGTCCGCCGATGACGGCGATTTCAGAGGCCCTGATCGCGCCAGAGAAGGTGGAAAAGTAAGCCTCTCGGTCTCATCCAAGGCGGACCATTCGGGCAGCGATGCGCCAGAAGCGTCCGTCATGCCCGCATTGGAATACCAATGGGCCAATGGCTGGTTTGTTGGAACCAATCGCGGTGTAGGCTACAACTTTTCAAAGGATCCGACCCTGCAATATGGCCTGGGTCTGGGCGTTGACTTCGGCCGAAAGGAGAGCGCCACCGGACCACTGGCGGGCATGGGCAGCATTGATGCCAAGGTGGAATATGGTGCCTTCTTGAATTACGCACCAGACCGCCATTGGCGACTTTCTTCGTTGCTGCGGTACGGGTCCGGCGACACCGGAGAGGGAGCGTCGGCAAACTTTGGTGCCAACTACGCCATGGACATCGCGCCCCAATGGCGTCTGGATTGGGGTGTCGCCACCACCTGGGCCAATTCGCAGTCCATGCAGCCCAACTTTGGCGTGAATGCAACGCAGTCACAACAGAGCGGCCATTCGGTGTATTCACCAACATCAGGCTTGCGTGATGTGAGTTCGAGTCTGAACCTGAGCTACCAGGTCACACCAAAAATTTCTTTATCCGGTGGCCTCAAAGCAACCAGCTTGATCGGCGACGCAAGGAACAGTCCCATCGTCACGAGCCCACAAACGGTGTCAGGCAGTCTGTCCGTTGGCTACACATTCTGAATCCAGTGATGAAACCAAGATGCAATCGTATTTGAAAGTTCCGCCACTTCTGTGGATCATGCTGGTTGCGGTGGCGGGACGGGCTTGGCTGCTGTTCAGCACTCCCTATATGCCGGGTGTGAACGGTGCCTACTACCTCATCCAGGCCAGGGCTATCCTGGAACGGGGCGTTTTGGGTATACCGGATTTGCCACTGACGTTCTACTTGCAGGCAGGGCTGTCCTGGCTGCTTGCCAGGGCAGGCGGTACGGTGATGACGGATGCCATCATGGTTGCCGTGAAGACCTGCGATGCGGTGCTACCCGTATTGGTCGCCTGGCCGGTGTTTGTGCTGGTGCGGCGTTGGGCGATTGCGAGAGGCCAGGGCGATGCGGTCCCGCTTGCTGCCGCAGCGCTGGCCTGTCTGTCGATGCCGTGGTTTATGGTGGTGGGTGAACTGCAGAAAAACTCGCTGGCGATGGTGTGGTTCGCGTTGCTCGTGACAAACTTGCATGGTTGGCTGCTGCAACCGACTCGCAGGCGCGCATTGGCATTGGTGGCCGTGTTGCTCCTGCTGGGACTGACCCATATTGGCGTGCTGGGTGCCAGTGTGGTGGTAACGGCTGCAACCGCACTGGCCTTTCTCCTTCGTCAATCGCAGGGTGTGCGCTGGAAACTGATCCTGCCCATGATGGGCGTGGGGGTCTTGATTCTGCTGGCGACCTCGGCACTGGTTGTCTGGAAATTTGACCCCTCCCGTATCCAGCGCCTGGGTTCAGCGTTCACCGATCCTTTTCAATTCTCCTGGGAGGGACGGCAGCAGCCTGGTCAGGGCCGTATGTGGCTCAATCCGGACGGTTTGCTCCCCTTCCTCGGATTTGCGATCGCTATCGCTCCCTCGTTAATCGTCGTCTGGTACAGACGTATTCAGCTCGAAGCGGCCGATTTCGCCGTGGTGACCGGTTGCGCGCTGACCGTTCTCATGATGACCGGTCCGTGGTTCAGCCCGGATAAGTCAATGCGCTTCTACCTGATTGCTTTACTCCCAGCGATATGGGTCGTGTCTTTTGGTCTGACGCACATGGATAGAAATGCATGGCGGCAGTCAGTGCTTGGCGTAATCGTGCTCACTGGCCTGGGAGGTTCGGCCTGGATCCTGATCCCGGGCGGAAAGCCAATTCTGGAAGAGGCAACCATGGTGGAGCTGGAGAATCTGGCCTGGCATATACAGGATCGGGACCATACCCTTGTCGTTGCAGATCACGGTGTCGAGTGGTGGAGCGCCTGGTTCCTACACACCCATATTGCCCAGCCCCAGGCGCTTTCCCCGAATGTCTGGGGGCGCTACAAGACCGTCCTGTTCCTGAAAGTAAAGACCGGGGTGGTCAGTCTGTCTGGCCGTGGCGGGTCTCGGCCGAGCCGCATATCAGGTGCGCCGCCCGGTCATCCCATGCCGCTGCCCGGGATTGCGGAGGACTCCGAACTGATTTATGACGGCGCAACCCTGCGGCTTGAAAAATTCCACCATGCGACTCAATTCGCGTCAGCGCGTGTTTCGCCTCCCTGATTGCGTCGATCCGTGCACGCAACCGTCATGGGCAACGTGGCTATTGCAAGGCATCGCCGTGCAAACCACACAATTTCCTCACAATTGCTTTTCACAATCTGTCACAAGACAGCAACAACGAAACTGACCGAAAGAAAAGGAACCCTTCCGTGATAACAAGTTACCAGTCAATTTACCTGCGATTCATCGCGCTAATGATCAGTTTCTTGGGAGCGTGTGGGTGGGCGAGCGGCGCACACAGTTCCCCTGAGTTTGCGTCTACCCAACCGGCGCCGCGCGTCGAGCATTGGCAGAAGCGTGAGGCAGCGATCAATGCCCATTTGCGCAGCAGCAAAGACTTGAGCGCAATTCGGCTGCTGTTTGTGGGTGACTCCATCACTGACTTCTGGTTGTTCGATGACAACCCCTGGGTCAGTGGACAGAAGTATGGCCGCAAGGTATGGGACGAGTCATTTGCGACACCGGGTAGCGAGAACTACGCTTTCAACATCGGCATATCGGGGGACCGGATCGAGCATATTCTGTACCGAATCCTGCCTAAATCTGCCGGGGGTATGGGGCAACTCGATGCACCTGAATTGAACCCAGAGTTCATCATCGTGATGCTTGGCATCAATAACAGCTGGGCTGCTGAGGATCCTGTAGCTGACAGCATCTTTGAAGGCGTGCTTGCCGCCCTAAAGGCCCTGCATGCACGCAAAACCCAGTCACGCATAGTTTTGCAATCCTTGCTTCCTACGAATGACACGATCAAGAACAGGGATGTGGTGGGGGTCGTCAATCAGCGTCTTAGAAAGCTCGCATCTTCGCCGGAGTTTTCCAGTTTCACTGACTATCTTGATCTGTACCCAGCCTTTACAAACGCCGCCGGTATGCAGATATCGAAGTACTTTACCGATGGCCTGCATCCCAACGATATCGGCTACTCCGTGTGGCGCGATCAACTTGTGCCATTTCTGAAAGCCAAAAGGGCTTCGAGTTCTCTTCGCACCGATGTGAAATAAAGTTCCGCGAGGTCGTTAGTTGCGAGTAGGGTCTGGATTTTTCTGAAAACTTGTAGTCGCCTCGATACCAATATGTGAAACGACTATGAACTGAAGAATGAGGTGGCTCATCAACTCAAAAGCAATCTGACTTGCCTTCTTTGTTCTGCCAATCTCTGCGTCAATCG
>SESD01000046.1_pt1 | contig 66796 bp, 68 predicted proteins | sample 3171411 | NCBI WGS metagenome assembly SESD01 (sample SAMN06051880, study PRJNA518727) | freshwater metagenome | biome: subpolar coniferous forest; feature: holomictic lake; material: water; isolation source: holomictic Lake 442, 16.5 m depth | place: Canada: near Kenora, Ontario | collected...
CATTAGTTCTAATCGGCGCAGGTCTTTTGTGGTTTGGTTGGTTTGGCTTTAACGCCGGATCTGCCTTAGGTGCAAATGGTGTGGCAGCGCTTGCCTTAATGAATACACAGGTAGCAACCGCCGCCGCCGCTCTTGGCTGGTTATTAGTTGAAAAACTTCGTGATGGTCATCCAACATCACTAGGTGTTGCCTCTGGTGCAGTCGCTGGTTTAGTAGCAATTACCCCAGCCTGTGCATTTGTGGCTCCTTGGGCTGCAGTTGTAATTGGTTTAATTGCCGGAATCCTTTGCGCACTTGCAGTAGGTCTTAAATATAAATTTAACTTTGATGACTCATTAGATGTTGTTGGAGTCCACTTAGTTGGTGGATTATGGGGTTGCCTATCAATCGGTCTATTTGGTAGCAGTGCTATAAATAGCCTAGGCCTTGATGGCATCTTCTATGGTGGTGGAACCGTATTGTTAGGTAAGCAAGCATTTGGTGCCTTCTTTGTAATGGCCTACTCCTTTATTGCCACCTTAATTATCGGCTTTATCATCGAAAAGACAATTGGCTTTAGAGTTAAGCCAGAGTCAGAAGCAGCTGGTATTGATTATGATCAACATGCTGAGACTGCTTATGAGTTAACATCTAGTTCAAGAGGGGGTTTTAGTTCATGAAGTTAATTACTGCAATTATTAAACCGCAAAAACTTGATGATGTTAAAGAGGCATTGATTGCTGCTGGAATTACTGGCATGACTGTCTCTGAAGCAAAAGGTTTTGGTCGGCAACTAGGTTTAACTGAGGTCTATCGAGGTGCGCAATACAAGGTAGATCTAATTCCTAAAATTAGATTAGAGGTATTAGTTAGTGCCAAGATTGCTGATAAGGCGATTAAGGTAATTACTGATGCAGCCAGAACTGGCAATATTGGCGATGGCAAAGTATGGGCCACGCCAGTTGAATCGGTTGTTCGCGTTCGTACCGGTGAGAGCGGCGAAGAAGCTATCTAAATAAAATGTAAGATGCCTCCATGTTTGAAGCGTTAGGTCAGAGATTTAGCTCCATCTTCTCTGGCCTGCGCGGCAAAGTATCTGAATCAGATTTAGCAAACTTTACCGCACAGATTAAAACTGCATTACTTGAATCAGATGTAGCCCTTGAGGTTGCAGAACAATTCTCAAAACGTGTTTTTGATAAGGCAAAAGAGCGTTCAGATGAAATAAATAGAAGTATAAATCCAGCACAGAAGATATTTGAGATTGTTAATGCTGAATTAACCCTGGTACTAGGTGGCTCAGCTCGCCGGCTTAGATTTGCAAAAAGTGCGCCAACTGTTATTTTGTTAACCGGTTTACAAGGTGCCGGTAAGACATCACTTGCTGGCAAGCTTGCTAATTATTTAAAGTCACAAGGAAATACACCACTACTAGTTGCCTCAGATCTGCAGCGGCCAAATGCAGTTACCCAACTTCAGGTAGTTGGTGATCTGATAAAGGTTCCAGTTTTTGCTCCCCAACCAGGAAATGGGGTTGGTGATCCAGTTGTAGTTGCTGCAGATGGCGTGAAATTTGCTAAGGATAAATTACACAACTTTGTAATTATTGATACTGCTGGTCGGCTAGGTGTAGATAAAGAATTAATGCAAGAGATAACTAATGTTAGAGATGCTGTAAAACCTGATGAGATCTTCTTTGTAGTAGATGCAATGATCGGACAGGATGCGGTTAAAACTGCTCAAGCATTTGCTGCCGGCGTCGGTTTTGACGCGGTGATATTAACTAAATTAGATGGTGATGCCAGGGGTGGTGCTGCACTTTCAATTGTTGAGTTAACTGGGAAACCAATTATCTTTGCAGCAACTGGGGAGAAGGTAGGGGATTTTGATCTGTTTTATCCAGATCGGATGGCCTCTCGTATTTTGGGAATGGGAGATGTGGCATCTCTTGCTGAACAGGCAAAGCGAGCAATGCCGCAAGAAACTTCTAAGAAATTAGAGGATAAGTTTGCAAAGGGTGAGGATTTTACCTTTGATGATTTTCTCTCTCAATTAGAGGCGATGAAAAATATGGGGAGTATGAGTAAGTTAATGGGATTACTACCAGGAGCTGCTGGCATGAAAAAACAATTAGAAAATTTTGATGAATCAGAGCTGGTTAGAACTAGAGCAATTATTGAATCAATGACACCACAGGAGCGTAATGATCCAAAAGTATTAAATGGCTCACGCAGATCCCGCATCGCACGTGGTAGCGGCCGAGCAGTCTCTGAGATTAACTCATTAGTAGAAAGATTTTCACAAGCACAAAAAGTGATGAAGCAAATGCGAAGTGGCGGTATGCCATCTGGAGTGGGTGCAATACCTGGCATGGGTACTATGCCAAAGCCGCAGCAAAGTAATCAAAGCATTAAGAAAAAATCCCGATCTGGAAACCCAGCAAAGCGGGCGATTGAGGAGGGAATATAGGCCAATTTGGGTTTGTAGCCTTCGGCTGGCAAGATTAGCCCCCTGCTAGTGGGACCCTCTAACCCATAGCAATATTTATCCGCAAGGTTAGCTCTGGATGTAAACGCCCCCGCTGTTTACTAAAGATAAAGCCGAATAATTTTCTATAGGGAGTTTTGTGTCAGTAAAAATTAAGTTAATGCGTCTGGGCAAGATCCGCACGCCACATTTTCGTATTGTGATTGCAGATTCTCGTTCTGCTCGTAATTCAAATGCGATTGAAGAGATAGGCCGTTACTCGCCAGCGTCTGAGCCATCATTAATAGAGGTTAATTCAGATCGCGTTCAGTACTGGCTTGGAGTTGGTGCACAACCAACTGAGGCGGTAACTGCACTTCTAAAAATTACTGGTGATTATCAAAAAGCCAATGGCTTGCCAGGCACTGAAGGAACATTAAAACCACAGCCAGTTCGAATAGATAAGCGAGTAGCTTATGAGGCAGCGGTTAAAGAAGCGATGAATGAGCCAGCAGATGGTGCAACCACATTAAAGAAAAAGGCTGCAGAGCGATTAGCTGCTAAAGCTGCTCCAGTAGTTGTAGAAGAAGTTGCTGAGGCACCAGTTGCTGAAGCACCAGTTGCAGAGGCTGCACCGGTTGTTGAAGAAACTCCAGTAGCTGAAGTTGTTGCTGAGGCACCAGTTGCTGAAGAGCTACCAGTAGTAGAGGCAGTTGCAGAAGAAGCCCCTCAAGCTTAAGTAATATAAACTTATGCTAAAGAAGGGTGCTTTCCTTCGCGAACTACCCTTTGTTGTTATTTCTGCATTTCTTGTCTCAATTTTAATTAAGACATTTTTTATCCATTTCTTTTATATCCCATCTGGCTCAATGGAAAACACATTGCAGGTGGGGGACCGAATTGGTGTAAACAAATTCAGCGCCCTATTTACTGAAGCTAAACGCGGTGAGGTAGTAGTTTTTGGTGATCCAGATAAATGGTTAGGTGATGCACCAGTTGCAGATAGATCTAGTTTTGTTGCCAGAATTAAAAGTGGCTTAGTTACTGTTGGAGTTCTACCCGATCCAGCAAAGCAGTACTTAATTAAGCGAGTTATTGGCGTTGGCGGAGATAATGTTGTTTGCTGCGATAACGCCGGGAAACTACAAATAAATGGTGTTTCAATCAAGGAGCCATATATCTATAAGGGTGATAAGCCAAGTGAAGTAAAATTTAATGTTGATGTGCCAAAGGGATTTATCTGGGTAATGGGTGATCACCGTTCAGCTAGTGCTGACTCTAGGTTTAATACCGATAGCGCAAATAATGGAATGGTTCCGTTAAGCAAAGTGGTTGGGCGAGCTACTATTATTGTTTGGCCACTTGGTGATATTGGCTACATCTCAAAAGGTAGTGACTTAAAAAAGGTTCCAGTTAAAAAGCTGCCTTAATAGAGATTAGATGATTGAGCAGAGCCTGCTTAAAGCGGGAATAAAGAAAATTGCTGGCGTTGATGAGGCGGGGCGGGGCCCGTGTGCTGGTCCACTTGTGGTGGCAGCGGTTATATTGAAAGATCCATTTTCAACAGATCTTAAAGAGGTTAGAGATTCAAAGGAGTTAACCGCTGATCAGCGGGAATTACTATATGAGGTAGTAATTAATAACTCACTTTCTTATTCAATAATAGAGATCTCAGTTGAAGAGATTGACTTGTTAGGTTTACATAAATGTAATATCGAAGGTATGCGTAGAGCAGTTAATGCATTACAGATAAAGCCAGAGTATGTGTTAACTGATGGCTATCCAATCCCAGGCCTTACAACCGCTAATTTGGCGGTTTGGAAGGGTGATCAGGTAGCAATCTCGATTAGTGCCGCCTCTATTTTGGCAAAGGTTTATCGGGATCGAATTATGATTAAGTTAGATCAGGATTATCCAAATTACGGTCTTGCTAGTCACAAAGGGTATATAACAACGCTACACACCGCCGCAATTAAAGAGCGAGGAGTGCTACCAATTCATCGCAGATCCTTTGCCAATATTGCAGCAATACTTCAAGTAGGTGAGTAATTCACAGATAATTTAATCATTACAAATCACTAAATAAGTTAGTTATGTTATTAAGGTGATCAATGAAGAGTTAGCCAGACTTATCCTTTTTGCCAATATAGAGCCAGCAGATAATTACTGGAGCTATGAGATCTGCCAACGTGGGGCATTAGATGTCTATCAGCGAATAATCGCTGGTAATCACTATCTAAAACAGCAAAATATAATTAAATTACAGCAGAGCATTACTGAAACAAGTATTGAGCAACTACAGCTGGAGATAAGTAAATCAGGTAGCGAATTTATTACCCCAACAAGTAATGATTGGCCCACCGTTTTAGCAGATTTAGCAACAGAGCCAATTGGTTTACTTATTAAAGGAGATCGCACTCTCTTGGGTAAATTAGATCGATCAATATCAATTGTTGGAAGTAGAAAACCAACAAATTATGGTCTTCAGCTCTCACACATATTAGCTAAGCAGTCAGTTGAGGCTGGTTTGCTAGTGGTAAGTGGTGGTGCATATGGAATTGATACCGCAGCGCACCAGGGTGCACTTAGCGCCAATGGCAAAACAATCTGTGTTTTAGCAGGTGGTGTAAATAAACTCTACCCAGCAGATAACCGAGAGTTATTTAGCAAGATAATTAAGAATGGACTTCTAATATCTGAGGTTATGCCTAATGTTTCATCGCAACCGTATAGATTTTTAATAAGGAATCGACTAATTGCAGCTCTAGCAAAGGCAACAGTTGTGGTGGAGGCTGAGTTTGTTAGTGGTTCAATTAGAACTGCTCGGGATGCTGCTGAGATATTTCGACCAGTCTTTGCTATTCCAGGTGCGGTTACCTCACCTCTTAGTGAGGGCTGTCATCGCTTAATAGCAGAGCGCGTAGCAGATATTGCAACTTCCTTTAATGAGATATTAGAGGTGATAACTCCACTGCAAATGAGATAAATAAAAGGTGAGAGAATATACCGGTGAGTGAATTTAGAGCTGGGTTTATAGCAATTGTTGGGCGCCCAAATACTGGAAAATCAACTCTGGTAAATGCTTTAGTTGGCACAAAGATTGTTATTACCTCTCACCACCCAAATACCACTAGAAATCCAATTCGGGGCATTATTAATCGAAGTGATTTTCAAATGATAGTAGTAGATACACCTGGAATGCATAAGCCAAAGACCGCACTTGGTAGCAGACTTAACTCAATGGTTAGTGAGAATATTAATTCCACTGATTCGGTGGTTCTTTGCTTGCCAGCAAATGAGGAGATTGGTGCTGGGGATGAGTACATTGCTAAACAGATAAAGAGCAAACAACCAGTATTTTTAGTAGTTACAAAGGTGGATACAGTTTCTAAATCAGAGTTAGCTGCGAAGTTAGTATCAGTTACTGAGTTTGCTAATCGAGTTAACCTGCAAGCGGCAGAGATTGTGCCAATATCAGCTAAGAATTTAGAACAAACAGATCTGCTTTTAGATTTATTATCAAAGAAGTTGCCCGATTCACCCGCACTTTACCCAAACGACATAACAACTGATCAAGCTCAGGAGTTGATGTTTGCTGATCTAATCCGCGAGGCAGCGATTGAGGAGTTGTATGAGGAGTTACCTCACTCAGTTATGGTGACAATTGAGGAGATGGGTGAGCGGACGGGTGGAAAGTTATTTGATGTTACTGCGACCTTGCATGTTGAGCGGGATAGTCAAAAGGGAATAATTATTGGCCCACAGGGCAGTAAATTAAAAGCGATTGGCAGTATTGCCCGCAAATCAATTGAGAATCTAGTTGGTATGCAAGTCTTCTTGCAGATTCATGTAAAGGTCTCTAAGGAGTGGCAGAAGGATCCTAAATTACTAGCCAGATTAGGTTTTACCGACTCACTTTCCGACTAGCAAAGTAAGAACCAATTAATACCAACGGCAATCCAATTGCAATTCCGATAGTTAATGGTTCATTAAGTAGAACTACTCCTAGTAGAACTGCAAATGCAGTATTTAAGTAGGTAATAAGTGATGCTCTAGGTGGACCAACCTCAGCTACTAATCTAAAAAATATTATGAATGCTATTGCAGTGCAAAGCACACCTAACCCAACTACTGACCCAATCGCTTGAATAGATGGAGTTTGACTAGGCCAACTTGCAACTGCAAAGGGTAGATAAACTGCAGAGGTAATTAACATCGCCCAGGTATTAAGAGCAAGCCCTGGCACCTGCGGAATCCTTCGGTTAATCATATTTATTGCATATGCGTAACACATCGCCGCAAGTATGACCATGCCGATTGAAAAGATATCTTGTCGCCCGCTTAATGACTCAATTCCAACAACTGCAACTACTCCCATAAAACCAATTATCAATCCAAAGAGCCGTGACTTATGCCAAACAGTATGGTCACCAAAAATGGATGCCAAGATAGCAGACCAAATTGGCACAGTTGCTACTAATAGACCAGCAAGGCCTGAGGAGATTTTTTGCTCTGCATTTGTGATTAAATACCAAGGGCCAATTAACTCGGTAATTGTATAGAGAATTAGAAATGGCCAGTATTTTCGAGCAATAAAAAATGTTTTTTGTTTTAATGCTATTGGCAGTAAAACCGCTGCTCCAATTAAGACTCGTAGAAATACAATTACTGCTGGAGACATCTCCTCAACTGCTACCTTAAGAAATAGGTAGGGGGTTCCCCAAAGAAATCCTAGTAAGATAAATCTGCCCCACCCAGTTTTAGTCAATTACTTTCCTCTTCCTAAAATTGCATTAATTTCAATAGCGATATCTGCGTAAAGTAAATCAGCATCTGCTGTTACTCCACCTAAGTTAAAGAAGCCGTGAATTTGACCAGCATACTCTTTATAGATAGCTGGCACAGAATCCGCCACTAATCTACTGTAATAATTTCTAGCATCATCAGTTAGCGGATCAAATTCAGCAGCAATTACAATCGCAGCAGCAACACCTTTCAAAGTATCTGCTCTAAAAGGTACTGCGTATTTATTACTATGATCTTTATTATTAGGTAAGTACTTATCCCAAAACCATTTCATTGCCTTGGTACTTAAGCCATACCCTTGAGCAAACTCAGTTGCCGATGGATAATCCATTGATATCTCATTACATGGATAGATAAGTAATTGAAAAGCGAGATTAATTAACCCAGTATCTCTAGCCTTTAGTGCAACTGCTGAGGCTAAGTTACCACCAGCGCTATCACCACCGACTCCTATTTGAGTCAGATTAATTCCTAACTTAGCTGAGTTATTTACTACCCACTCAAGAGTTGCATAGCAATCTTCAAAGGGGATAGGAAATGGGTGCTCTGGTGCTTTTTGATACTGGACTGCAATAATTACAAACTCACCATTCTTTGCCACTTTGCGAAGTGCTGGTTCATAAATATCTAAAAAGTTTAATACCCAACCACCACCATGAAAGAAAACCAAGACTGGAAGATCGCTCTTATCAGATGGCCGATAAATTCGAATGGGTAGATCAGATGTTGGGCCAGCAATAGTTTTATGTTCGACTTTATAGATATCAATTAAGGGTTGGGATAGCGCAAGATGTGTGTGGGTGTTTTTTCTTATCTCATCCAATGGCGCTTGCCATACCTCTGGCAGCCCAGCAGCAACTCGCTGAGCCAGGTGAGCAGTAATCTCGGATTTAACTCCCATTGCGGCAGAGTAGACTTAGCACTCAGTGTTGACCAACTTTTATAACTTTTACAGGCTGGAGCTTTTTAAATGCGCATTGGTGTTCTAACTGGCGGTGGAGATTGTCCAGGGCTAAATGCTGTAATTCGTGCGGTAGTTCGCAAAGGTGTTAAAGAGTATGGCTATGAGTTCATAGGTTTTCGTGATGGTTGGCGCGGCCCACTTGAAGGCCTAACAATGAAATTAGATATCCCAGCAACTAGAGGAATTTTGCCTAAGGGTGGAACCATTCTCGGCTCCTCTCGGACTAACCCTTTTAAAATCGATGGTGGTGTTGAGAAGATCAAAGAGAATTTAGCAAAGATGGGTGTAGATGCATTAATTGCAATAGGCGGTGAGGACACATTAGGTGTTGCCACCAAACTTGATTCATTAGGTGTAAAGGTAGTTGGCGTTCCTAAGACTATTGATAATGATTTAAATAATACTGATTACACATTTGGATTTGATACTGCGGTGAATATTGCAGTTGAGGCGATTGATCGACTTCACACCACCGCTGAGTCACACCATCGAGCATTAATTGTTGAGGTAATGGGACGTCATGCTGGTTGGATTGCACTTCACTCAGGGCTAGCCGGCGGCGCCTCTTGCATATTAATTCCGGAGGTTAAGTTTTCATTAGAACAGGTCTGTAAATGGGTTGAATCTAGATTTGAACAGAGCTACTCACCAATTATTGTTATTGCCGAGGGTGCGATGGCTAAAGATGGGGACATGATTACTAAAGATCAAACATTAGATTCCTTTGGTCATGTGAAGTTATCTGGGATAGGTGAGTGGCTAGCAAATCAAATAGAGACAAAGACTGGTAAAGAGGCACGAACCTCAGTACTTGGTCATATCCAACGTGGTGGTACGCCAACCGCATTTGATCGAGTATTAGCGACAAGATTTGGTCTACACGCAATTACCGCTGTCCATGATGGCGATTGGGGCAAGATGGTGGCACTACATGGCACCAAGATTGAGCGAGTTCCACTGGCCTCAGCAACCTCTAAATTAAAGACAGTTGACCCAGAACTATATAAAGAGGCGGAGATCTTCTTCGGTTAATTGATCACTGGCCTAATTAGCCACATCAAACCTAAGAGATTGCCTACCATTATCTAATGAGTGCTAATTCGATCTTTAAACCTGGACTTATCGCTGCCCAGCAACCTGCCTGGCCAGATGCAGCTGCAGTTAAGTCAGCAGTTGCTGAGTTAGAAACATTTCCACCATTAGTTTTTGCTGGTGAATGTGATAACTTAAAAAAGCGTATTGCCGAAGCAGCAGCCGGGCGAGCATTTTGGTTGCAAGGTGGTGATTGTGCTGAAACATTTGTCGGGGCTACCGCTGATTCAATTCGAAATCGGATTAAGACAATCTTGCAGATGGCAGCCGTTCTTCAGTACTTCTCATCCCTACCAGTGGTTAAGGTGGGACGGATGGCTGGTCAATTTGCTAAGCCTCGTAGTAATGATAATGAAACCAGAGATGGCCTGACCCTGCCGGCTTATCGAGGGGATGCGGTTAATGATATTGAATTTACTAAGGAGTCTAGAACACCTAATCCAAAACGGTTAGTGCAGGTTTATAACACCTCAGCTGCAACCTTAAATTTAGTTCGTGCCTTTACCCAGGGTGGTTTTGCTGATCTGCGCCAAGTTCATAGTTGGAATAAAGGGTTTGCCGCTGATGCCAGATTTAGCGCTCGCTATGAAGAGATGGCAAATGAGATTGGTAGAGCTATTCAATTTATGCAATCAGCTGGAGTGGATCCAGAATCATTTAAGTCAGTTGATTTTTACTCAAGCCATGAAGCATTAATACTGGAGTATGAAAAAGCATTAACTCGAATCGATTCTCGAACTAATAATCCTTATGATGTTTCAGCGCACTTTGTTTGGATTGGTGAGCGCACCCGGCAATTAGATGGTGCACATATGGATTTCGCTGAAAAAATTCATAATCCAATTGGCGTAAAACTTGGACCAAAGACAACAACTGAGGATGCGCTGGCAATTATCAAGCGATTAAATCCAAGTAATGAGCCAGGCCGGCTTACCTTTATTACCAGAATGGGTGCTGGAATAATTCGCGATAAGCTTCCTGCCTTAGTTGATGCAGTTACTAAATCTGGTGCGGTAGTACTTTGGGTTTGCGATCCAATGCATGGCAATACCTATGAGGCGCCAAGTGGCTATAAGACTCGCAAATTTGATGATGTATTAGATGAGGTGCGCGGCTTTTTTGAGGTTCACAAAAAGTTAGGAACTCATCCAGGTGGAATTCATATTGAATTAACTGGTGATGATGTTACTGAGTGCGTAGGTGGTGGTGAGCAGATCAGCCATGAAGATCTTGCAACCCGTTATGAGAGTGCTTGTGATCCAAGGCTAAACCACACTCAATCACTTGAGTTAGCATTTTTGGTTGCTGAAATGCTGCGAGATCGTAAAAAATAAAGGTTCCCTTTTATTACATATTAGTTTAACCTCATGTAGTGCTATCTCGTACTAGTTATGAAACTCCGATCGGAACACTTCATTTGATTGCCGATCAGCAGATTTTGCTAGCAGCTGGATTTAACGGCTTTGATGATCTAACCCAACGGTTATCGCCAGTGGACGCAGCTCGGGAGATTAAATCTGTTAAAGAGATTCCAGTAATCAGTGATTTAGTTGATGATTACTTCAATGGCGATATTTCAGCTTTAAACTCCATTCAAGTACGCCAGCCCGGCTCTACCTTCTATCAATCTGTATGGAAGGCGATGCGTAAGGTTCCAGTGGGCAAAACTTGGTCCTATGCAGATTTAGCAAAACGATCTGGCTCTGCCGATGCGGTAAGAGCTGCTGGAACAGCTTGCAGTAGTAATTTAATTGCAGCGATAATTCCGTGTCATAGAATTGTAAAAAGTGGTGGTGCTTTAGGAAATTATGCTTATGGAGTTGAGGTTAAGCAGTGGCTATTAAGGCACGAGGGCGCGCTGCAGTAATTGCGGCAATATTTGATTTACCTCTTCAACATCACCATCAGTTAAATCTAAGTGGGTTACCAGACGCAAGTACTTTGGACCAAGGGCACTGGCAAGTACTCCCTTTTCTTTTAACTGACTAGAAAGTTCAGAGGCAGAGATCTTTAGTGAGTTAAGCTCCAAACCAACAATATTTGTATCAACAGTTGCCGGATCTATGACCTTTGGAGCAACTGCTGCAACAGCAGATGCAATTGATTTTGCTCTCACATGATCAACTTTAAGTAGTGGCAAATTATTATCTAATGCGTAATGTCCAGCAGCTGCCAGTATTCCTGCCTGTCTCATTCCACCGCCATACCGCTTGCGCCATTGTCGGGCTTTTGCTACCCGCTCTTTTGTGGAGAGCATTAACGAACCAACCGGAGCGCCTAACCCTTTAGATAGGCACACACTTACGGTATCAAAGTATTTTCCATACTCTATAAATTCAACTCCACTTGCAATATGAGCATTCCAAATTCTGGCTCCATCTAAGTGTAATTTGATTCCAAGTTTTTCACTCTCTTGCCGTAATTTCTTTATCTCACCAATTGATTGAACTGTGCCACCGCCAAAGTTATGTGTATTCTCAACTGCAATTGCAGTTGTTGAAACTAAATAAGGACCAGAATCTGGTCTAGCAATATTAAGGGCGTCGTCAGCAGATAGTAAACCGCGAGGTGCTAGCCATGTTCTAGTTGTTATGCCGCTAAATACTGCTCCCGCTCCTAACTCTGCTCTAACAATATGTGAGTTAGTTTCAGTAATTAACTCTTCCCCGGGTGCAACTAACATTCGAATGCATAATTGATTTGCAAGTGAGCCACTTGGACAAAATAATGCGGCTTCCTTACCAAATAACTTGGCAACTCTCTCCTCTAATGAGTTTATAGTTGGATCTTCACCATAAACATCATCACCGACCTGAGCTTTTGCCATTGCCTCCCGCATCCCAGCAGAGGGCTTAGTAACTGTGTCAGATCTAAGATCAATCAATTGCGAACTAGTCATGGTGGAATGCTCTCACATCAGGCTTACGAGCGTCAGACCAAATAACCATTCCCATTGCAATCATTACCAGTGCACCGCCTGAAATTATTCGCATGGTGAGTGGATCGTGATCAAAGTAAAGTCCAAAAAATAGTGCAAAAGGTGTTTCCATGGCCAGTAATACTCCAGCCGCAGTTGCACTCATAACAGATTGAGCTTTAGTCTGAATAAGAAAGCCAAGGAATGTTGCAAAAAAAGCAGTGTATAAAATCGAGGACCAAACAGCTGAATCAGGTGGCAACTGGTAACCATTTCTTAATGAGAATAAAGTAAAAATAACGCCGGAGACAATAATTTGTATCAAGGTTAGCGCGTAAGCATTTTTACCATCACTCCATTCACCAAGTGCAACAATTTGCCCAGCAAACAAGATTGCTGAGATTAATACTAAAATTTCGCCAATTCCAACTGAAACTCCATTGTATGAAATTAGGTATAGACCAGCTGTTGCTATTAGAACTGCCAGCCACTGAATTTTAAAAATATGGCGCTTAAGTAAGACCCAAGAAATAAGTGGTGTAAATATTAGATAGAGTCCAGTTATAAATCCTGTGTTTGAGACTGTAGTTTGGGTAAGACCAAAGGTTTGAAAAATAAATCCGCTACATAACAATAACCCAGCCAAACAAGCGCGAATAATAAATTTTCTATCCAATCCCACTAAAGCTTTAGGCTTATAGATAAACATGAATATTGTTGCTAAGCCGAATCGAGTAGCTAAGAATGAGTAAACATCCTGTTTTACTAGTGAGTCTTTCATAACCAAAAAGGCACCACCCCAAAATGCGGTGGTTGCCAGGAGGCCTAAGTAGAGAAGTACTTTTATTTTCATAATTTATCTCGCATTTTTTTAAGCAGTGCTACTTCACTGCCATGTTCTGGCTCAGCACCTGGTGTTTCTAAGATCAGGGGAGCATTTAAAACTGCAGGATGGGCGATCAACTCTGCAAATGGCTTGCTGCCAATCTCACCCTTACCGATATTTTGGTGCCGATCTTTCAAGTTACCACAGATATCCATCGAGTCATTTACATGGATTAATTTAATTCTATCAATCCCAGCGATCTTTACTAAAAGATCCAAAGTCTCCGTCATCCCCCCAGGTTTTTTAATGTCATGACCAGCGGCAAAAACATGGCAGGTATCAAGGCAGACGCCAACTTTGGGATGCCATTCAAGTGCTTCAAAGTATTTTGTTAAATCATCTAATTTTTTAACTAATGATTGACCTTGGCCAGCGGTTGGTTCAAGCAAGAGCCAGGGATCATCATCCTTTAAATCATTAAGAATCGGCATAACACCCTCATGAATTTGTTTCCAAGCTTGTGCCACATTTGTTTCATCAACTGCAGAGCCAGTGTGTACGACAACGCCGTGTGCTCCAATTTCTTTTCCTCTCCTTAAGGAGTAGGCGGTGGCAGCAAGTGAGTTTTCATAAGTAGAAAGAGTTGGTGAGCCTAAATTAATTAAAAAAGAAGCATGGACATAAGGCTTGATGTCATGCTCTTTAGTTTTTTCTTTAAATGCCTCATCCATTGCTGGATTTGGTGTTGATGTGGCCCATGTTCTGGGGCTAGATGCAAATACTTGGATAGTTTCAGCTTTAATTGTTAATGCATACTCAATAGAACGGGTTGCCATTCCGCCAGAGGTTGGCACATGAGCGCCGATACGGATGGAACTCTTAGCAGCAACCATTTGGCGAGCCTACCTGAGAGTTGGCTAAATTATTTCTATCGCAGAGTTAGCGTAATTAATGTGCCTTGTTTCACCTTCGTTCCGATATTAGGTGAGATGTTATTTACCCTACCGGAGCCCTTAATACTTACCCGCAATCCTAAATTCTCTAGATCTAAAGTTGCATCATTTTTCGTCTTACCTAAAACATTTGGCACAAATACAAACTCTGGACCCTTGGAGAGAGCCAATTCAACTTTACTTCCCCTGCCAATGGAGTCAGAGCTCTCTGGAGATTGAGTGATAACTTGGCCTTTAAATACATTGTCACTAAATTGGTAAGTTACATTAACATCAAAGCCAGCATCAGTTAATTCAGATAATGCTTGCTCACCACCTTTTCCAACATAAGAGGTGAGTTTAATTTGTTCAATTCCCTTACTAACAAAGATATTAACAACCGTTTTCCGCTTAACACCGACACCACTTTTAGGGTCAGTATTTATAACAAAACCTTTTTCAATCTTCATATCAAAGCTGTCATTTACCTCACCAACTGTTAGTCCAATCTCTGCCAACTTTTGGGAGGCAATATCAGGAGTTAATCCGGTAACTAGTGGAATCTCAATACGCTCTTGTCCTTTAGAAATTATTAATCCAACCGAACCAGCAGGTGAGACTTTGCCACCACCACCAGGCTTACTAGCAATAATCTTTCCCTTTGGTACATCCTCACTAAATATTTCCTCAGATATTTCAAAACTTAAGCCCAAAGCATTTAAAGCATTTTTTGCCTCACTTTGATTCATACCAACTAATGAAGGTACTGAGATTTTGCCAATGCCAGATAATTTATAGCCGCCAAAAATAAGAGAAGCGAGTAGTAAAAATGCAATAATTCGATTTCGCTTTACTCGCCTTGATACTTTACGGCGCTTTGTCCCAACAGACTCTTCAGCATTTTTATTCTTATTTGGATTTCCTGATGGTAATTGGAAGGTTTTCTCCTTTAATCCACCAAATGGCAAACCAATGGATACCTTGCCACGTTTTACCGCTTTTTTACTAACAATCGGTGGAAGATCAAGATCTAAACTCATTTGCCTTCGTTTTGGGTCAATCTGAATTTGGATTTCTCTTAATTTATAGAGTAGCTCTTCAGCATTTTTGGGGCGTTGGTCTGGGTTTGGTGCAGTTGCTAAATAAACTAACTCTGCGATTGGCGAAGGAATATCAGATCGAATGCTTTGAACATTAGGAATTCGATCATTCACATGCCGATAAGCAATTTGGATTGGTGTTTCGCCATCATACGGCTTAGTGCCAGTTAGCATCTCAAATAGAACTATGCCGATAGCGTAGATATCACTCCTAGCATCAGCAATTCCGCGTTGAACTTGTTCCGGTGATAAGTATGAAACGCTACCTAACACCACGCTAGATTCGGCTGTCATGGTCTGACCGATCGCAACATTTCTAGCTAATCCAAAATCTGCTACCTTCACTCTGCCATCTTTGGATATTAAAATATTTTCTGGCTTAATATCACGGTGGATAATGCCAATTTGGTGTGCCGCCGCTAATGCACTTAAAACAGGGTTAATTAGTTGGAAAACTTGATCAATTGACAATGCACCATTTTGATTTAAGAAGTCACGCAATGTAGTTCCTTCAACTAATTCCATTACAAGAAATACCGCAGGTGGCCCACCCTCATTCCATCCCTGATCTTGAATAGAGACAATATTTGGATGAGATAGTGCGGCAGTTGCCTTTGCTTCTTTAATAAATCTAGATACAAATGCCTCATCATTTGCAAGGTGTGCGTGCATTATCTTTACCGCAACCGGCCTATCTAAGCGAGTATCGATTCCAGCATAAATAGTTGCCATGCCACCGGAGGCGACTATCCGTTGCAGAAGGTATCGGCTATCAATTAGCTCACCAGTTAAATCAGACACCATTAAAGTTTAGAGAACTACTCTTAAAATCAGAGTTTAAGGCGCGCCATTCAGGGTGTAATCCGCAGCATTCTTACTTAATTCTGCGGCAAAATGATTGTTTTGATCAAGCAAGAATTTAACCATTGCCTCTCTGACTGCTTCGCCATCGCGGGTGATAACTCTCTCAAAACCAACCTGCGAATCACACTCTAGCCAAATAATTTTACTTAGGTAAGTACGAAACTCTCTTTGACTAGAACCTACACCTTCTAAGATTAAGTACTTTGATTGATTAATTTGCCTTCTAATATCAAAACGATTTAGCTTCCAATTAAAACTTTGATAGTTAACCTGTAATTGGTTGGAAAATGGATTAAGAAGTTGGGAGATAACTCTAGAGGTTAATTTAGCAGAAAGTGGATTTTCCCAGCCATCATAGAAATCATCTAAATGAGCTACCTGTGCATCTGCAAGATCAGATAGCAGTTGCATTGCCAGTGTTGTTTTTCCAGATCCAGCCGCACCATCAATTGCAACAACAATTGGCTTTTTAGACTTAATCTTAGAAAGATTAATTATTAACTCTTGGTACTCTATTTGTTTGTTAATTTTTCAGCCTCATTTCCCCAACGAATCAGACCCCAAATTGCAATTAGCGTGAAGATTAAATAGAGAATTGCGGTTAGATATAGCTCACCATTGAAGTATTGATAGGTATAGGCCGCATCGACTACCAACCAGATTGGCCAGGCTTCAAATCTCTGCCAAACCATTAGCAGTTGCGCTATAACGCTGCCAACAAAGCCAAAGGCTTCAATGGCCGAGGAGGTAGCACCAATATTTATTAAAACTGGCCAAAGCAAAATAGATGCAACAATTAGTGTTGCAATTATTATCAGCCGCTCTTTGCCATTAGATTTTTTTGGCTCTACACCAGATGGTCCCCAACCAAACCAACCCCAAACTCCGCCAGCAATAAAAATAAATTGCAGGCTAGCACTTGCATAGTAGGCAGATTGAAAAAATAAAACTGCGTATAACAAACTACCAATACTCCACCATGGCCAGGTTATGCGAGGGCCAAGTACCCCCAAGACCACACCAATTAAAGATGTTAGGAAAGCAATTATTTCCAAAATAGACATAAGGAGATCCTTTCCAATTCGCATTACCGAACTGGTCAACCGGTCGGCCTGAACTTCAGGCCCTCTCAGCTAAATTTCTTAGCTCCCGTGTTGGAAATCCTAGCGCAGGTACTGAGTAAAAAAGTTGTCTATAGTTACGGTGTGCTTAAGTTTAGTTATGTGGCAATGCTCATATTTACAGTAGTTGGCTCATTTTGGCTTGAGATCTTTTTAAAAATAGGTGTACTACGGCGTATTAAGCGGGTTGCTATGAGTATCTTTCCAGTTGCAATATTTTTTTTAATCTGGGATGCCTACGCTATTTCAAAAGGGCACTGGTACTTCGATAGCAAACAAATTCTGGGAGTATTTGGCCCATTTGATATTCCACTTGAGGAGTTTTTGTTTTTTACCGTAGTACCAATGGCAGCAATAATGACTATTGAAGGTGTGAGGACAGTTAAAAAACACTGGAAGGTGGGGGATGAGTAATGGTTTACTCAGATATCGCAATCTTCGCCCTTCTATTTGCCGTTTTCTTTGACTTATTTGGGATCAAAACACAGTTACTTACCCGGGTAGCATTTTGGACAAGTTATGCAATTATTTTGCCATTTCAATTAATAACCAACTGGTGGCTGACCTCTCGTAATATTGTTATGTATAACCCAGATGCAATTATGGGTATCAGAGTTGCCTCCGCCCCACTTGAGGATCTTTTATTTGGTTTTGCGCTGGTGCTCTGTGTTATGGCGATGTGGGTTTATTGGGGTCGTAAGGGAGTTCAAAAGCGGTAACTAGCGAGATTTCCTAGCACGTAGATATGCTGGAAGTGCAACCTTTAATCTTCGCAAATTTGATGTCTTGGCTCTTTTAGTAAATATTTGATAATCAATTTTCTCAACCTCATCAACAATGCCACAGTAGAGCTCACTAGCAGCCTCAATACATGCCCGACTTTCGATGCTTAATAATTTAATTGCGGCATTCGCCTCTTTCTGTAGCCTTCTGACTCTTTCGATCTGCTCCTTCAACGCATCTCTTATTTCTGGAGTAAGTACTCTCTCTTCCAGCATATTTCTAGTAACGCCATGTGCTTGTAACTCAGAAACTGGTAGATAAACCCGCCCACGATCTAAATCCTCACCAACATCACGAATAAAGTTAGCTAATTGAAATGCTATGCCAAGTTTTTCTGCTGCTGCATTTACCTCTGTGATTGAGGCGGTAGAGGTTGTTCCCATTATGGCGACCATTTGTAATCCAATAACTGCAGCAGAGCCATAAACATACTCATATAGATCCTCATAGGAGTGGTATTCAGTGATAGTTAAATCCATTGTCATTGAGTGAAGAAATGCCTCAAAGTAGGTGATTGGAATATTAAATCGTTTTACGGTATCTACTAATGCGCTACCGATATGGTCTTTACTATTTCCAGATTTAATATCTGCTAAAACACCATCTCCCCACCTCTTTAGGGCGATCGCCTTTTCTTCCTCAGTTAGTACTGACGCAAGATCATCAACAATCTCATCGGCATATCTTGCAAAGCCATATAGAGCATGCACAAATGGGCGCTTTGCTGGCGGTAGTAGCAAAGTTGCTAAGTAGTATGTTTTTCCATGAAGTGAGTTAAGCCGTTTGCACTCTAGATAAGAAGCACGCAGATCTGGATCAGTAATTCCAGCTGCGGTTAACTCATCCATCTAATTACTTAACTGCTCCAACAATACGTTCTGCCGCAAGCCGGCCTGAGATTAAAACCATAGGTACTCCAACACCTGGCTGGGTTCCAGAGCCAGCGAAAACTACATTCTCATAACCTCTTGCTAGGTTTCTTGGCCTAAACGGCCCAGTCTGAAAGAAAGTATGGGCGCTAGCAAATGGTGCACCTTGTTCCATTCCCTGATCTTGCCAATCAAGGGGTGTAGTTAGTTGTTCAACCTCAATCCCATCACCAAATCCGCTATATCCTCGCTCCTCTAATGCTTTGACCATCTCATTACGATACTTAGGCCCGATCTTCTTCCAATCAATATCTGCGCTTAAATTAGGAGTTGGAAATAATACGTAATAAGAGGTTTTTCCAGCAGGTGCTAGGGATGGATCATCTTTAGAGGGCACCGTAACTAAAATACTAGGATCACTCATTAATGTTTTCTTCTTAATTAACTCATCAAATACACCATCCCAAGATTTACCAAAGTGAATATTGTGGTGAGCAAGGTGGCTATAGCTTTTATTTGAACCAATCAGCAGAGTTGCACAAGAGGGTGAGTATTTAAGGCGTTTTACCGATAATGGTTGCTTACCTAACAGGTCTCGCCAAGCAACTGGTAGATCAGGATTAAGCACAACTACATCACAGGTAATTCGCTCACCAGTCTCAGTGATAACCGCAGTTGCTCTACCATTTTGCTTTTCAACTGAGGTAACAGTTGTGTTGTATTTAAATGTGACGCCATGCTTTTGGGCAGCACCAGCTAACGCACGGGGAACAGCATGCATGCCTCCTTTAGGAAAGAAGACACCATTTACCGAGTCCATGTAGGCAATAACTGCATAGATAGCAAGTGCTTGTTGTGGGCTAACGCCGGCATACATTGCTTGAAATGAATAAACTTTCTGAGTTCTTGGATCCTTTAAGAACTGATTAACCTTTGGCGCTAATCTACGGAAACCACCTAAAGCAATTAGCCTAGCCAGATTTGGTGTGAGAAGATTAAAAGGTGAGTCAATATTACGATCAATAAAATCATTCATCTCATATTTATATAATTTAGTTACAAAATCAACATACCGACCGTAACCAGCAGCCTCTTCTTTGCTAATAGTTTTAGCGATCTCCTCTTGCATTTGATTTGTGTCAGCATGAACATCAAGTTGGGAACCATCATGGTAGAAAGCTCGATAAAGTGGCTTTAATGGCACCAGATCTAGCCAATCTTTCATATCTTCACCAACGCATGCCAGGGCATCAGCAATTAGATCTGGCATTGTTAGGACAGATGGGCCAGTATCAAAAGCGAATCCATTTTTGTTAAGCAAGCCATTTCGTCCACCAGGAACAGACTCTCGTTCAACTACTGTCACTTTTCTACCCGCGCCAGCCAAACGAAGGGCAGCACTTAGTCCGGCAAGTCCAGCACCAACTACAACAACATGATCGGTCGGACCCTTAACCATTGCTGGCATTAATTAAATCTTTCTACTGGTGGCAAGAACTGCTAATTCAGTTAGCAACGCTTTGCCAACTGGGCTAATTCCACCATGAGTTAGGGCAGATAGTGAACTCTGAGTTAACTCTTCAATCATAGATTCAATGTGAGACTGAGCACCTGTTTCGATAATTATTGCCTGAAGTTTTGCTATCTGCTCACTATTAAGAGTTAGATCACCAAATTGATTTGATAACTCCTTTAACTGTGCCGGATTAGCTCGCTCCATGGTCACAGCCATTAATGCTGTTCGTTTGCCCTCTCGAAGATCATCTCCAGCAGGCTTGCCAGTCTGCGCTGGGTCACCAAAAACACCAAGTAGGTCATCTCGTAATTGAAATGCTTGCCCAAGTGGAATTCCATAATTTGTATAAGTATTAATTAATTCAGATGAACCAGCCCCAAGAACGCCACCAAAATGTAGTGGTCGTTCAATGGTGTATTTACCAGATTTATAGCGAGCCACCTTAAGGGATCGCTCAACGCTTTGCGTTCCTAATGCCTGCTCATAAACATCTAAATATTGTCCTGCCATTAATTCAATTCGCATCTCATCATAGATTGGCAATGATCTAATCAATACATCATTATCAAGTCCTGCATTATGCAACATCTGTGCAGACCAAATTAATGCCAGATCACCTAATAAAATAGCTGATGAAATACCAAATTGTGCTGCAGATCCAACCAGTTTATTATCTTCGTGCATTTTTTGAAATGACCTATGAATAGCAGGAGCACCACGTCTGGTATCTGATCCATCCATCACATCATCATGTATTAGTGCACAAACATGAACTAATTCAAGGGATGCGATCGCATTAATTAATTGCTTATTTGGTTTAGCACCAGCACCAAGCAATCCCGCATAGGCAAAGAGTGGGCGTAGTCGCTTGCCACTGGCAAGCAGGAATTTCTCAATACTAGAACCAACTGGATCTAACTCTGGTCCGATATTTGCTAAATATTTATTCTCACCTTGCACAAACTCAGTAAGCGCCTGATTTATCTCAGAGCGCATCAAATTAAGATCGCCAGTTGCAGAAAAACTCACGGCGCAACGGTACCCTGCCTGCTGTGAGCAATGATCTGGCAAGCACCACCTTCTCCCTTGAGTTCTTCCCGCCTAAAGATGAGGCTGGGGAGGCCCGTCTCTGGCAGGCACTGCAGCAGCTGCACTCATTAAAACCTGACTTTGTCTCGGTCACCTATGGCGCAGGTGGCTCAACTAGAGATCGCACTATTCGAATAACAAAGGAAATAACAAGTCGCACATCTATTCCAACTGTTGCCCACCTAACCTGTGTTGGATCAACTAAAACAGAATTAGTTGAGATTTTAAACCAATATAAATCTGCTGGCATTAAAAGTATTTTGGCACTTCGTGGCGACCCAGTTGGTGGACCAAGATCTACCTGGCAAGGGATTGCCGATGGATTTGATCATGCAGATCAATTAGTTGAGCTCGCAATACAAATGGGTGGTTTTAAGATTGGTGTGGCGGCATTTCCAGATGGACATCCAGCATCTGCATTTAATTTAGATACAGATATTGAAGTTTTACTACGCAAGGAGGAGATTGGTGCAACATTTGCTACAACTCAGTTTTTCTTTGATGTTAGCAAATGGCAAGATCTAGTAGAACGATTAGCAAAGCGTGGTTCAAAGCTACCTATAATTGCTGGAATTTTACCAATTACTAATTTAAAACAACTTGCAAGAATGGTTGAGCTAAGCGGCACACAGATTCCATCCTCATTACTTAAGCGTTTTGATAATGTAGAAGAGGGTTCAGATGATGTAAGAAAGATTGGTATTGAAATTGCAACAGAGTTAGGAGATAGTTTGCTTAAGTTAAATGCTCCTGGTATTCATTTTTACACAATGAACTCTGCTGAATCAACTGTTGTGATTGCCAAGAATTTAGGATTAGTAAGATCTTGAAACGCGAAGATTTTTTCACCACTTGGAGTAGCTCACATGGCGGAGCTAATATATCTGGAATAGTTAAGCTTTGGCTTAGTATCTCGTTTCTAATAACTCGGCCATTATCAAAATTAAGAGTCACCCCAAATGGATTAACGCTGCTCGGCTTACTATTTGGCGTACTCCTTTACTTAAATGCCAATTCATTTTGGGCACCATTCTTATTAGTAATCTCTTTAATTTGTGATGGAGTTGATGGCAGTCTTGCAATTATTACCGGTAAAGATTCAAAGTGGGGAGCAGTTCTTGATTCAGTAGTTGACCGGCTAACTGAAGTTTTTTGGGTGCTTGCACTTTATGAAATTGGAGCAGATATATATCTACTAATCACTGTAATTGCCCTTGCATCAGCTCAAGAGTATCTGCGTGCTCGTGCCGGGGGATTAGGGTTATCTGAAGTAGGAGTAGTCACACTAGCTGAGCGGCCAGTGCGGGCTTCATTTGTTTTTGTTGCGCTAATTGCCGCACTATTAGAGATGACAATTATTAATCAAATTACTTTAATCTGGTTAGTACTGCAACTAATTAGTTTTTTTATGATTAGCAGATTTACTTATCTTCGACTGCGTTAAGCCTTACCAATTGCATTTGCCACAATCTCTGCGCTAATTCCAACTAATGGCAAGCCACCACCTGGATGAGATGAACCACCAACAGAAAACAATCCTTTAATCTTTGAGCGATTACGTGCCCGTAAGAATGCAGAAAGGGCTGAGTTACTTGATGTTCCATAGATAGAGCCACCAGGTGCCATTGCATAATTCTCTAGATCAGCCGGTGTTCTAAACTTAAGAAAATCTAATCTATTGGAGACATTTAGACCAAGTTGGTCTAGCTTCTTAATCAATTTTTGGGCGTATAGATCACCACCCTTACTCCAATCCCAGCCACCATTTTTTTGGTGGCGCGGTGCATTAACCAACACAAACCAGGACTCTTTATTAGTGCCATTAACCATAGAACCATCTTTTGGTGCACAGATATAGATAGTTGGATCATTAACTGGTACTTGTTTTGAAAAGATCTCATCAAACTCAGCATCATAATTTTCTGGGAAGTAGACATTATGATGGTTTAACTTAACTGGGGCACTCTTTGAATTATCAAGGCCTAGCAGTAGAGAGAAGCCAGCTAATGACTTAGTTGCGTATTTTAATTTCCTGCGTTCACTTTTAGCTGCCCTAACCTGCGGCTGAATCAAGTTATTGTATAAATAATCAGCATCAGAGTTTGAAACAACAAGATCAGCATTTACCTGCCCACCATCAGCCATTTTTAATCCAGTTACTTGATTGTTAGTTACTAAAATCTGCGTAACTAGAGTATTAAATTCAAACTTAACTCCTAAATCTAAACACCTCTGCTCAATTGCTACAGCAAGTTGTCCAACCCCACCTTTAATATGCCAGGCACCAAATGTGCTCTCAATAAATGCAATAGTCAGTAAGACGGCAGGAGCAGATCTTGGGTCACTACCGGTATAGGTGGCGTAGCGATCAACAATCATCTGCAGGTGCGGATCTATTTTTAATTTCTTAGTTAACTGACGCAGTGAGGTAAAGGGAGAGATTTGCTTTATCTCACTTATTAGATTTTTTCGCTTAAGCAAAGGCCATATTGAAGTTAGCTCTGACTCAACAAATGGCTCTCGAGATACCTCCCACATTCGCTCAGATCGATCAATTAGATCCTTCCACTGCATGCTTGCTACTTTCCCAAATGATTTCTCAATCTCAATATAGGTATTTGGATTTGAAAGGTTTGGAAATGTAACTGACTTTCCATCTGAGAAGTTATAGCTAAAGGCTGGATCTACTGGATTAATATCAAGAATATGTTCAATTCGCTTACCTGTTTTCAAGAACAAATCACGGTAAACAGCAGGCAGAGTTAGTAGGGAGGGACCGGTATCAAAGCCATAATCACCAAACCACTCAGTTCTGCACTTACCACCGGCGCGATCACTATTTTCATAGATAGTTACATCATGGCCTGACTTTGCAAGTCTGGCAGCAGCGCTCATTCCACCAATTCCAGCACCAATAACAAGGATCTTTGCCATTTATATAACCGGTCGATCTCGCCACGTTAGAGTGCCAGATATCTTGCCAACCCATGAATAAATAATGAATGACACTAAAAAAATAATAGCCAATGGATGAAGTAGTGAGGTATTTGGCAAAGTACCAGTTCTAATTGATGAGATCACCCGGCTGGCAACTATTAAAATAAATGAGATAACTCCAATTTCTGAGCCAAGTAGTGCTGCAATAAAAGGTAAGACACCAGTAATAAGTAATAATAAAATAGCGATAATTGAACCAGTAACTCCACCAAATGCTTTCCAAAGAGATTTTCGATAGCCAGCAATTAACTCACCGGAGGTTTTATACATCTGACAACTTGCAACCTCACTAGCCTCAGCGACTGAGCCAGTAAATCCAGATTTCACTAGTCGCCTAGCCAGCATAAGATCATCAAGCACCTCAGACTTTACAGATTTGTGGCCACCAATCGCCTCATACGCAGATCTTTTAATTATTAAAAATTGACCATTAGCTACCGTCATAGATCTGATTCTAAATCTTTGCGCAATTACTAACGGTACTGATGCCAGCCATGACCATTGCAAGAGTGGTTGAAATACTCGTTGTAAAAAGCCAACTGCAATCTGTTTTGGATAAGCAGATATAAAATCCCACTTTTTCATCGCCATTATCGAAGCTGAGATTGCATTTTCACTTAATCTAACATCAGCATCAACAAATACTAAATACTCACCCTTACTTTTATCTGCCAACTGCTGGCAAGCCCATAATTTACCAAGCCAATTATTTGGCAATGGCTTACCAGATAGCACTTTAATATTTTTAAACTTAGCAAGTTCTTTGGCGCTCTTATCGGTAGAGTGATCATTTAAGATTAAAATCTCTGACTTTTTTAACCCTTTCTGCTTCAATAATGAGTTAACGCAGCCAGATACATTGCTCTCTTCATTTCGCATCGGAACAAGGATGGATACAGATTTTGTAATGCTATTTGGCTTATTTTTTACCACTCTCATACTAAAGCTATTTATTACTACCAAACCTAGCGCAATGCTAGAGAGTATGAGAGAAAGTTCCATTAAAAATTAACAGGCGGGCCAAAGCGGAGCAAAAATACATATGGAAGTATTACCAACCCAAGTACTACACCACCTATTAATGCAGTTCCTGGTCTATCAAAGAAAAATAGGTTTCCTACAACTCCTGCAAACCAAGTCCAGAACAAAAAGAAATCTGGGATAGTGGTGGTAGTTCCTATTTTTCGTCGGTCATTTTGCAAAACTCTATGCAAGATAGCCATTAATCCCATTCCAGTTAGCAACCAGCCAACTGCGTTAGAAATTGGGATGTCAGGTTGTAGTGGAACATGCCTGCCGGTAAATTCCCACTTCCACCTACCTCCTGCAACCATCTGCGGGTCTAAAAATAAATCCCAAGCCATCATGCCAATTCCACCATATAGGAAAACCCAATTCTTACTTACCTTCCGTGCCGCAATTAGTAATGGGTGAGCAAGCATTACCCAAGCAAATGGCACCACCAACGGAACACCAAATACTTGATAGCCCAAAGATCCAGAGTACTCATAAGTACCAAAAGGCCAACCAGTTTTACTACCAATTTGCTCTACTACAAATGCATAAGTAAGTGTTATAGATGGAAAGATTAAAGCGTATGTAACACCAAACGCTAGCCAGGCATGAATACACATAGCTGCTGCTGCCCAGTAAACAGTAGCAATTGTTACAAGGCGCAGTGGCTCACCTGATATTAACGGGTATGAAATTTGAAGAAGTATTGCAACCGCAGTTGTAAAATAAAGCATAAATATTTTCCAAGTAGCAATATCGCGCCTTCTGTTTCTTCTTGGATAAAACTGACGCAGAGACATGGCTTAATTGTGCCGTATTATTTAAGTACCCCTCGCTCTTCAATAACGGCAAAGCGGGCAAATAACTCCTCTGAGTACCATTTATTCTCAGCGGTGGCTTTAATCGCCTGCGCATGAGCCTGACCTTTATAGGCAAAATCTCGAAGCGCTGCCGCATTTTCCCAGATTGAGAATGTTCCCTGCAGACCAATTGGGGCTTCACCAATACCAATTGCGTTTAATAATCCGGGGCAGGTGTGCAAACTTTCGGTAACTGGTGGTACAGCACGCCAAAATTTTAAATTTTTACGCCAAACAATCCTAGCTCTGGTAATTGCTGCAACTTTTCCAGCCCAATCAAATTTCTCAACTTCAAATGGCGCTTTCTTAGACCATAATCCATGGGATGAGATCGGTCTTAGGATGACTCGGTATTGATTAACAGAGATTTTTTGCCAAGATTTAATAACTCTAGAGATATCAAGATTTTCTAGTTGATCTTTACTAATCGTTACTAAAACTCCCCAGCGATATGGGTCACGATCCTTTGGCGTAAAACTCTCGCCCTTACCAGTACCAAGTAACTTTATAAATGAAACCCCAGGTACTCTGCTTGGTAATATTCGGTTAGTAGCCATAAAAATTATTGCAAGCGGCAAATAAATCTTTCGAATACGCCAAAAATAGGCAACAGTGATCATATTGTTCTGCTCCATATAGCGCTAAGATTACCTCCTTATGATAAATCTAGCCGCAAGTGAGTTTGCACAAAAAATTGCAGAGGAGGATGTGATCCTGCTTGATGTTAGAACAGCAGCAGAATTTAATGAGAGCCATCTCTCAAATTCTGTAAATATTGATGTTCTAGAAGATTATTTCTCTGCTGATGTGGCAGTGCTGGATAAAACAAAAAGTTACGCCATTTACTGCCGCTCTGGTAAGCGCTCAGTAGATGCCTCACAAACAATGGATCAAATGGGCTTTAACGCAACCTTCAATTTAAAAGGTGGAATTATTGAATGGGTTGATTCCGGCAGAGAGATTGTTAGTAATTAGTTTTTAAATAAGGTTGGAATTAAATCCTCAACTAATTTTTTAATCTCATCTCTGATCGGTCTGATATGCGCAACACCTTGACCAGCTGGATCATCTAGTGGCCAATCTAAGTACCGCTTACCTGGGAAGAATGGACAGGCATCGCCACATCCCATAGTTATAACCACATCAGATTGTTCAACAGCTGAGGTAGTTAAAACTTTTGGCTGCTCATGTGAGATATCAATGCCTATTTCCTTTAATGCTTCAACAACTGCAGGGTTAATTGAGTCAGCTGGAGCAGAGCCTGCTGATCTAACCTCGACCTTATCGCCAGCTAAATGGGTTAGAAAAGCTGCCGCCATTTGAGATCTACCAGCATTATGGACGCAAACAAAAAGTACTGAGGGCTTACTCATTCCTCATGAACCGAATTTGTAACATTTCGCGCAAGCGTCAAACCAATACCGGCACCAATTAGTTGGGCAATAATAAATGCAAATACTGATTCAGGTGCGATACCAGTCATCGATGTTGTGAATATGCGCCCGATGGTAATTGCTGGGTTTGCAAATGAGGTACTGGAGGTAAACAGGATTGCCCCAAATATCCAAAGTGGTACATAAGTTGCAACTAGGTCATCACGTTTTGGAAATCTTAAAATAATCCAAAGCAGAACCGCAGTTGCGATTACCTCTGAAACAAATAGATTTGAACCATCGCGCATTGTGATAGATCTGTAAAGAACTTTTTGGTCAAATATGTAATTAGCTGTAGCAACACCAGAAATTGCACCAACGATTTGAGCAGTGATATAAAAAATAGATAATTTTGAATCAATCTTTTTAAGCACCAGCATTACAAGTGTCACCGCTGGGTTAAAGTGAGATCCACTAGCTTTTTGGCCTAATCTAATAACAATTGCTAGGCCAATAGCGGTGGCCAGGGCATTTATAAATAGCCGAAGCCCAACATCGCTAGTTATGTTAGTAGCCATTATTCCTGATCCAACAATTGCAAATGCTAATAATGCAGTACCAAGAAACTCCATGCTTATTGCTCTTTGAATTTTCATTTCACTCCTATTGGTTATTTTGTGTTAATTAGATTGTTATATCTCTGTAAGAAGTGTAAAGGCTGCAATGGTAAAAAGTAGAAAGGCAAAGCCACGTTTTAAGTGAATAGTTGGCGCTTTTGGTGCTAAATGCGAGGTTAATCTGGCAATTACAACAGCAGACACAGCCATAATCACCGGGTAGTGCCAATCAATCTCCGGCCAAAGTGAAGACTTAGCAATAAATGCTGTTAAGCAATTTAACGCAATTATTAGTAAGGAGGTGCCAGCAGCTTTATTTTGTGGTGTATGAAAAAATAAAACTAATACTGGGATTGCAAGAAAGCCACCACCAATCCCAAATAGACCGGTAAGTGAGCCAATCAAAAGTGACAATAAAATCAAAGCCCAAGTGGGCATACTTTTTTCAGGCCGTTCCTGGATTGGTGCTCTTAACATTGAGTAGCCAGCCCCAATTAATACAGTTGAAAAGCCAATTAAAATTACCTGATCTGGAATTTTAGTAATAACCAAGCCAAGCCCAATATTTGTAACTAGCCCGAGCGCCCAGATTGTCAGCGCCTCTTTAACTAATACATCTTTACTTTTAAATTTCGGCCCAAGGCCAGCAAGAGCTGCTAAAAAAACTACCGCCAGGGCTGCGGTCGTGGCATGAATTGGTGTGAAATCAAAGAGGTAAAGCAGGATAGGTACTGTGACCATCGCACCACCTGCGCCAATAAATCCCAAAACCGCGCCAATAAATCCACCGCAAGCAAGTGCGGTCAGAACTAAGTCCAAACTCATAGGTAGATACTTTCACAACAAATCTTAATTGGACATAAAAAATCGCCCCCGAATACAAATATCTGGAGGCGATTTTCTAAATTGCTAATTAGCTAAAGAAAAGCAATGTTCCAACATGGTTTCCAAAGTCAGCTCCACCACGCAATAGTGCGAAGATGATCAAAGCTGCGCCAGCAAGTGATAAATCCTTGAAAAACCCAATCATCTCAGTTTGCTTAGCGGTTGCATCACTTTCTTTCCAGAATGCATGCATTAAGAATGCAGTTGGTATTAAGAAAATTGCAATTAATAGTGCGCCTAAGTCGGCATAGAAACCAAGAGCGATATAGAGCCCGCCTAGCAGAATCATTAATCCACTTAGATAAACTGCAGCCTTGGCCATTGGCACCTTCTTATATTGAGCATAGCCAGTCATAGCCGCGTTCTTTGTGAAGTGGTTGATTCCAGAACTAATGAAAAGCAAAGCAAATAGCACTCTGCCAACAATTAAAGCGATTTCAGTTACTGACATTTATTGTCCTTACTATTTTTTTGACTAATTTAGCCGTTTAGAAAGATTAGAGGCTACTGTCAGGTATATAAACTAGCCTTATGGGTGTGTTCAAAGAAAATACTATGAATTATTCTGCTGTAAGCGTGGGTAATTTATATGAGTGAAAATATTGCAACCATTTTGCATGTTGATATGGATGCTTTTTATGCATCTGTTGAAGAGCGAGATAATCCAAAACTAAAGGGTAAAGCAGTGGTAGTAGGCGCTGGCAAACGTGGTGTTGTTTCAGCTGCAAATTATGAGGCGAGAAAATTTGGAATCCGTGCTGCAATGCCAGTTTATAAAGCAAAGGCATTAGCACCACATGCAGTATTTCTAACACCAGATATTGCAAAGTACTCTGAGGTCTCAAAACATGTTATGCAGATATTTAATGATGTAACACCATATGTTGAGCCAATATCACTGGATGAGGCATTTTTAGATGTTACTGGGGCTAGGCGTTTATTGGGCACTGGTATGCAGATAGCTGATTTGATTCGAAAGCGAGTTGAAGCCGAGCAAGGCATAACCTGTTCAGTTGGGATTGCCCATAATAAATTTATTGCAAAGATTGCCTCCAGCCGATGCAAACCAAATGGGGTATTAGAGATTGATCCAGCAAAGATGTTGGATTTTTTGCATCCACTTGCAGCTAATGAGATTTGGGGGGTTGGGCCAAAAACTAATGAGAAGTTAGAGCGGATGGGTCTTTTCACAGTTGCTGATATTGCAAATACGCCACGTAATACTTTGATTAGAGTCCTAGGGCAGGCAAGTGGTAGCTCTTTATATGAACTTGCTTGGGGTAGAGATTATCGAGATGTTGTTACTGAGCATATTGAAAAAAGTATTAGTGCATCTGAAACATTTGATGTAGATATTGATGATCAGGAGGCGATACTAAAAGAGTATCTACGGCTTACTGAAAAAGTTTGTGAACGAATGCGTGGCCGTAGTTATGCTACAAACACCATCGCTATCAAGGTTAGATTTGCCGATTTTAAAACGATTACTCGCTCAAAAACATTGGATCTACCAAGTACTGGCACACAGGAAATATTTGAGGCAGTTAAGAATCTTTATCTAACCCTTAATTTAGATCGAGCATTAATCAGGCTGGTTGGAGTATCTCTTGACTCATTAACTGAAAACAATGATGTGCAGCAGTTGGTGCTAGGCCAGCGAGAGAGTGGTTGGCAGCAGGCCGATAGGGCTATTGACCGGGTTAAGGCGAAGTTTGGGCGCACTAGCCTGCGGCCAGCCCGTCTGGTCAGCAATGAGGATGAAGATTAAGGGATCAGACTTTTAAAAACAGTACAAAGTGCTCTATATTTCAGCTATGGCTCTATCCGATCATGAACGCAAGCTGCTTGCTGAGATGGAGATTGCCCTTGAGCAGGAGGATCCTCGCCTGCTTTCAACCTTAACCGGCAAGGGGCGCACCCGCCAAAGCTCACGAGCACTAATTGGGTTGAGCATTTTGATTACTGGATTACTGCTTCTAATCAGTGGTTTAATTGCTAAAGCCACCGCAGTTGGGGTGGTTGCCTTTGTAATCTCATTAATTGGGGTGTGGCTAATAATTACTAACATTAAGATTAAATCTGGCTCTCTTCGTCAGCAAAAGCCTGGTTGGGGAGCAAGCCTAGAAAAGCGATGGGATGAGCGAAATAACCAGAGCTAAAACTTAAGGGCCAATTATTCAACCACCCTGCGGGGTGGTTTTTTTATGCCCATTTCCGGGCAGTGCCAGCGTGGAGGGCGGGGGATGGTATGTGGGTGAGGGGGGTTGAAAGTGGGGAAAAAGGGAGTAAAGTGGTGACCTGAGGTGTTACCTAAGCGTGGGGAGGCAATGATGTTTCTTGGTACCCACGAGCCCAAACTTGATGAAAAGGGCAGATTAATTCTGCCGGCAAGATTTCGGGAGGAGTTATCAGAAGGTTTAGTAATTACTAAGGGACAAGAACATTGTCTTTATGTTTTTCCAGCTGCTGAGTTTTCGTTAATAACTGAAAGATTACGTCAAGCACCAGTTACTCAAAAAAATTCTCGGGATTACCTTCGTGTGATGTTTGCTGGCGCTCATGATGAGGTGCCAGACAATCAAGGACGAGTAACAATTCCAACTGGTCTTAGAACTTATGCCACATTAGAAAAAAACTGCGTAGTAATTGGTGCCAATACTCGACTTGAGATTTGGGATGCAACTGCTTGGGGTAAGTACTTAGCTGATCGAGAAAAAACCTTTGCTGATGTTTCAGAGGAGGTACTACCTGGATTGTTTTAAATCCAATCAAATATCAATTTAGGCCACCGCCACTCTAAACATTCGCGGCGCCACTTCCCCGGTGCCGCGCGTTATTTAAAGAAGATCCGTCGAGCGGCGGTGACCTAAGTAGATATCTGAGGTAATAAAAGTAAAAAAGTAATACAAAGTGAAAGCGGGGGAGCAGATGAGTGCAGGTGTAGTACATATTCCAGTTGCACTAGAGCGCTGTCTTGATTTGTTAACCCCAGCAATTGCAAATAAGAGTAAGCCAGTATTAATAGATGCCACACTTGGTTTAGCCGGACATGCCAAGGCATTACTTGAGCGATTTAGTAATCTGCAACTAGTTGGAATTGATCGAGATCTATCTGCACTTGCAATTGCCAAAGAGAATCTTTCGCAATACTCAGATCGCACAACCTTTATTCACACTACCTATGACCAAATTAAATCTGTGTTAGAGCAGATCCAAGCTACTTCAGTTGATGCAATTCTCTTTGATCTTGGGGTTTCATCAATGCAGTTAGATAAAGCAGAGCGGGGCTTTTCCTACTCGCAAGAGGCACCTCTTGATATGCGAATGGACCAAAGCACCCCGCTTACTGCAGAGATTGTGTTAAATACCTACTCTCATGGTGAGATTGCGAAGTTGCTGCAAAATTATGGGCAGGAGAAGTTTGCTAGCAAGATTGCCGAGAATATTATTAAAGCCCGTAGTAGTGGCAGATTAAAGAACACTAAGGATTTAGCAGAGATAGTAAAGGATTCAATTCCAGCACCAGCCCGTCGAACTGGTGGCAATCCAGCAAAGCGAACCTTTCAAGCGCTGCGGATAGAGGTCAATCAAGAGTTAGCAATCTTAGAGCGGGCACTTCCTGCCTGCCTAGCTGCGCTAGCTATAGGTGGGCGGCTAGTTGTTATGTCCTATCAATCACTTGAGGACAAGATTGTTAAGAGTTATTTCACTGAGGCGACTAAATCAAAGAGTCCACTTGGCCTACCGCTAGAGCTGCCAGATTCAGCTGCAAGTTACAAATTACTAGTAAGTGGTAGTCAGGCTGCAGATGATGAGGAGCAATTAAGTAACCCAAGGTCACAATCAATGCGGCTACGAGCAATAGAGCGGGTGGCTGCCTAATGGCTATTTTTGAGTTAGCCCCTGCAATTCAGATCTCTCGCAAGATTGTGCGGGAGCAAACAAACAAGGTAGTACTGCGCTTAGTACCAGATATTAAAACCGGAGAGGTAGTAGCCGATCGGACATTTGGAATTTTCCTAGCGGCAATCTTTACCGCAGGTTTATTAGCTTTGCTGGTGATTAATACTGCGCTCGCACAAGATGCATTTGTGCTACAGAATTTAAAAGAGCAAGCACAGCTCTTAGCCGATCAACGTGAGGCTATTTTGCATAAGGTAGCTGAGAAGTCATCGCCAGATAAATTAGCTGAAAGTGCTAGCAAATTAGGAATGATTTCCTCTACTAACCCACGATTTCTTGATATGTCAGCAGGTGGCTAATGAATCAACAAGAGATAGTGCAGGATCGAATCCGTAAGATTGTTGCACTTGCAATTGTGATGCTTATGCTCTTTACATTAAGGCTAATTGAAATCCAAGTAGTTAGAGCAAAGGGATATGTTGAGCGAGCACAAAATGAATTAAATAAGTCCGCCACCTTACTAGCACCTCGCGGGACTATCTACGATATTAATGGAATCGAGCTTGCTCGCAGTATTACAGCAATTAATATTGCAGTTGATCAGATGGTAGTTAATGATCCAGTCCGGGCCGCAGCAATTGTGGCGCCAATTCTTGGAATGTCGCCGGCACAATTATTGCCAGATTTAACCGGCACAAGACGTTATGTATTAATTGCTAAGGACATTACCCCGGCAAAGTGGTTAGCAGTCAGTAATGCAATCAATAACTACAATACTGAGGTATTAAAAACCAAGGGCGGAATTGGTAAGCGGCTTGGTGGCTTTGTGCCCGAGCGTAGTTATATCCGTGATTACCCAAGTGGAAATTTAACCTCATCCCTTATTGGCATTATTAATGATCAAGGAACTGGCGCTGCTGGCATTGAGAGCAGTTTAAATAGCATTCTTTCTGGCACAAACGGTAAGTACATCTACGCAAATGGTAAGGGAAATATTATTCCTGGCTCGGAACAGGTAAGTGTTGAAGCAAAATCTGGAACAAGTATTAGATTGACAATTAATCGAGATATTCAATGGGTGGCACAAAATGCAATTAACCAAGCGGTATCTTCATCTAGGGCAAAATCTGGCACCGTGGTGGTAATGGATCCAAAAACTGGTGCGATTTTGGCACAGGCTAGTGCTCCTACATTTGATCCAAATAATTCAAGATCAATCACCTTAGATAAGTTAAGTAACCCAGCAGTGCAAGAGGTTTACGAGCCAGGGTCAACTGGAAAAGTAATCACAGTTGCAGCTGCGATGGAAGAGGGATTAGTCGCACCAGATACTGTTTTTACAATTCCATACTCAATGAAGGTATCGGATGGGGTGTTTCATGATCATGAAAAACATGCCACACAACGATTAACTACAACTGGCTTATTGGCAGTATCAAGTAATACTGGTGCGATTCAGATTGGACAGAAGTTAGGAAAAGATAATCTATATAAGTATCTAAGGAAGTTTGGAATTGGTGAAAGTACAAACTCAAGATTGCCTGGTGAGTCTGCCGGTATTTTGCATCCAGTTAAGGATTGGTCTGGCACATCACTGCCAACTCACTCTTTTGGCCAGGGCTACTCACTTACTGCAATGCAAGCAACCTCTGTTTTTGCCACTATTGCAAATAATGGTGTGAGAGTTAAGCCATCGGTATTAGCTGGCGTAGTTGATGAGAATGGTAAGTACACCCCAGCTACTGCAAATGAATCAGTTCGTGTTCTAAGTGAGCAGACTGCTATAAATCTTCGAGCGATGATGGAGAGCGTAGTTACAAAAGATGGCACCGCCCCCACTGCTGCAATTGCTGGTTATCGAGTAGCTGGTAAAACTGGTACTGCAAGTCGATTTAATACTTCCTGCAAATGTTATAGCGGTTACACCGCATCATTTATTGGCTTTGCACCAGCAGATCAACCAAAGTATGTAGTTAGCGTGACAATTCAGGATCCACAAGGGCTTCACTGGGGTGGCGCACTAGCTGGTCCAGTTTTTAAGAAGGTTATGAGTTTTGTTTTGCAAAGTGAGCGGGTGCAACCAACCCCAGCAAGTAATACCGTCCTTTCCCTTACTGAGGCAGCACTCGGAAGTAGTAAGAAAAATACTGCTAAGAGTGGGGCGTGATTTATGAACATTCGACCGGTAGCGGTAGCTAAAAGAGCATTAATTGATTTTGACGCAAAGATCTTTAATACTGATATAAAAATTTCTGGAGTAGCAATTAATGCTAAAGAGGTAAAAGCAGGAGATCTTTTTATTGCATTGCCGGGAGCTAAGACCCATGGAGCAAATTTTGTTACTCAGGCGATAGCTAATGGTGCTGTCGCAGTTTTAAGTGAAAAAAAATTAGAAGTTGATATACCTAGTTTTATTCATCACGCTCCACGGGAGTTAGTAGGCCTACTCTCTTCATGGCTTTATGATCAACCATTCAGCAAGTTGAGTGCGGTTGGAATTACTGGAACTAATGGCAAAACCACTACCACCAATCTGCTAAAACAACTTTGGCAGTTAAGTGGGTATAACGCAGCCTTGATAGGAACATTAGGGGTTGAAATTGATAAGGAGTTTATTACTGGAGAAAGAACAACGCCTGAGGCTGATCAACTCCAATCATTAACCGCATTGATAGTTGAACGCAAGATAACTCATCTTGCTATGGAGGTCAGTAGTCATGCAATCGATCAATTTAGGGTTGAAGGCTGCCACTATAAAGTTGTTGCATTTACTAACCTTACGCAAGATCACTTGGATTATCACAAGAGTATGGATAATTACTTTGCAGTTAAGGCAAAATTATTTACAGCAGGCTATGCAGATTCGGCAATTATAAATATTGATGATGAGTATGGAGTAGAACTAACCCATAAAACTAAGATTCCTATCACTACCATTTCCAGGGTTAACAACACCGCAGATTGGTACTACCAAAGTGCAGTTGTGCAAACAGGTGGATATAAGGTTGAAATCAGAAATAAAAATGGTGAGAATATTTCAGGTAATTTCCCGCTGCTTGGTGATTATAATCTTGATAATCTTTTATTAGCAGTTGCCATTGCTAGTGCAACTGGATTAAATAGCAATCAAATTTCAGATGCAATCTCTAATTTAAAGAGTGTGCCAGGTAGATTAGAACAAATAGTTGCCGGGCAGTCATTTACTGCCTTAGTTGATTATGCTCATACCCCAGATGCAGTAGAGAGAGTTTTACAAACTGCACAATCATTTACTACTGGCAAGGTAATTGCAGTCTTAGGTTGTGGTGGTGATCGAGATAGTAGTAAACGAGCCATAATGGGCAAGGCTTTATTTTCGGGTAGTGATATAGCAATTTTTACTAGTGATAATCCGCGTAGTGAGTCAGCAGATGAGATTTTAAATGCTATGACAAAAGGGGTAGATCTTGCGGAAAAAGGCTTTGTCTTAGCAGATCGCAAAGTGGCAATAGATTTTGCCGTTAAACAAGCAAAGCGTGGGGATACTGTTTTAATATTAGGTAAAGGCCATGAGAGTGGGCAGGATGTTGGTGGAGTTATTACCCCATTTGATGATCGAATTGAGTTAGCAGAATCAATTAAGCGGGTGAGTAAGTAATGATTAAAATTTCAGCTACTGAGTTTGCCGAAATAGTCTCTGGAACTCTTCAAAACTTGCCAGCAGAGACAGTAATTGATCAATTCCCAGTAATTAATTCTAGCAATGCAATGCCGGGTACATTTTTTGTGGCGTTTAAGGGTGAAAAAGTTGATGGCCATGATTTTGTTAGCCAAGCAATAAAGGCTGGTGCAAAGTTTGCTTTAGTATCTAAAAGTGTTAACGCACCATCTATTTTAGTAAGTGATGTTGGCCAAGCCCTGCTTACCTTGGCAGAAGTAGTTCGGCAACGTTTAGTAGATATGAAAGTAGTTGGCATTACTGGTTCACAAGGGAAAACAACTACTAAGGAATTCTTAGATTCCATATTAAAGCCGATCGATGAGACCGTTGCAACTGAGGCAAATTTTAATACTGAAATTGGTGTGCCGCTAACTATTCTGCGTTGCACAGAGAAGAGTAAATTTTGTATTGTTGAAATGGGGGCTCGTCATACTGGAGATATTGCTAAGTTAGCTAAAATTGCTAAACCTGATGTTGGCGTTGTTTTAGTAGTTGGTAGCGCCCATATTGGTGAGTTTGGTTCTGCTACTGCATTAGCTAACGCAAAGGCGGAGTTAATTCAAGCCTTAGCGGTGGGTAAAACTGCGGTTCTTGGAAGTTATGATCAATGGACACCTAAAATGGCAGATGGCCTATCTATTGAAAAAATTACTTTTGGTGATAATCAGATTATTCGGGCAGCAAATATAGAGATGCATGGTGGCTATGCACACTTTGAATTGGTGACACCTACAGGCCGCACTGCAGTTTCACTGCAGGTATTAGGGGAGCACCAAATAGCAAACGCCCTAGGTGCTGCTGCTGCCGCATTTGCATTAGGCGTTAGCAATGAAAATATTGCAGTTGGTTTAACTACTGCGGTATTAAGTAGTAAATGGCGGATGCAGGTAGCAGAAGTGAATGGATTACAGATAATTCATGATTACTACAATGCAAATCCAGAGAGTATGAAAGCTGCATTAAAAACACTTGTTTTGCTTAGCCAAGAAAGCGGTGGCTCCTCCTGGGCAATTTTAGGAAAGATGCATGAGTTAGGTAGTGCTGAGCAACAGGGGCACCTTGAGATTGCTGAGTTTTGCCAAGATATTGGGGTAGATCACTTGCTTAGTGTGGGTACGGATCTGTATCAGATAAGTCAAAAGCAAGGATCTGGGAAACATTTACTGCTACATAACTGCACAAATGCCGATGCTGTTTTAGAATTAGCCAAGAACTTTTCTGCTGGTGATGTAATTTTGTTAAAAGCTTCTCGTTCTGAAAGATTTGAAGAAATTGCTCAATTAGTTACTGATTCTTGGAATGGAGGGCAAACGTGAAAGGAATATTGCTCTCTGGCGCAATCTCAGCATTCTTAGCATTTTTTGCTACTCCATTTTTTATAAAGTTTTTAACAAAAAAAGGTTATGGTCAGATGATTAGAGAAGATGGTCCAACTACTCATCATTTAAAACGTGGAACACCAACTATGGGTGGCGTAATCTTGGTTGTCGCCACAATTACTGGCTACTTTCTAAGTCACTTAATAACTTCAATACCACCGACTACCTCTGCGCTACTTGTTATCGCCTTAATTCTCGGGTTGGCTGCAGTTGGGTTTTTGGATGATTGGCTTAAAGTAGCAAAACATCGCTCACTTGGTTTAAATGCTAAACAAAAGTTAATTGGCCAAGCTTTAGTTGCTGGTTCATTTGCATATGCTGGGTTGCAATTTCCTGATAAGGCCGGTCTTACACCCATCTCTACCAACCTATCTACTTTTCGAGATACCTCAATTAAATTAGCAGTTGGTTTGGTAATTATTTGGGTGATTTTGATGGTGCTTGGAAGTAGTAATGGCGTTAATTTAACCGATGGTTTAGATGGGTTAGCAACGGGTGCAGCAGTTATGGTCTTTACATCTTTTATTCTGATTGGCGTATGGGAGTTTGGCCAAAGTTGTGCCATCTCACCTGGCCTTAAATGTTATGCAGTTCGAGATCCACTGGACTTAGCAGTTCTTGCCGCCGCACTTGCTGGCGCCTGTGGTGGCTTCTTATGGTGGAATGCATCACCAGCAAAGATATTTATGGGAGATGTCGGGTCCCTTGCTTTAGGCGGAGCATTAGCTGGCATGGCAATTACATTACGAACCCAACTATTGCTAGTTGTTTTAGGTTTTCTTTTTGTGCTAATAACCTCATCAGTAATTATCCAAGTCGTTTATTTTAAAATTTCAGGCGGCAAGCGCGTATTTAAAATGGCACCGCTGCAACATCACTTTGAATTACTTGGCTGGGGTGAGGTAACAATCGTTATTAGGTTTTGGATTATTGCAAGCCTTGGCGTAGCAGCTGGTCTAGGACTGTTTTATGCCCAATGGGTTGTCTCCTAATATGAATTTTGTTTCTGAACTTTCTGGCAAAAATTGCTTAGTAGTTGGCGCAGGCGTCACCGGTAGAGCAGTGCATGATGCTCTTTTAAAATTTGGCGCAACCTCGATGATCTTTGACGAGAAGGTTGCTGGTGATAAAGATGTGATAAATAAGATTCCTGCCGGCGTGGATTTAGTTATAGTTTCACCGGGTTGGCGGACAGATCACCCAGTTATTGTTAAATTAAGATCAACTGGGGTTGCAGTTCTAAGTGAGATTGATTTTGCCTGGCAGGTAAAGCAGGTATTAGCACCTAAGCAGAGGTGGATTGCCCTAACCGGCACCAATGGCAAGACGACAACGATAAAAATGGTTGAATCTATTTTTAAATCAGCAAAGATAAACGGGGTTGCTTGTGGCAATGTCGGACAAACAGTTATTGCAGCGGTTTGCGCAGATAAGCCTTTTGATTATCTAGCAATTGAGCTTTCCTCTTTTCAGATCCAATGGAGTGATTTACCAAGGTATGAGTCAGTTGTGTTACTAAATATTGCTGAAGATCATATTGATTGGCACGGTAGCTTTGAGAATTATGCTGCCTCAAAGTTGAAATTACTAAAGCAAGCAAATAAAGTAATTCTAAATAAGGCAGATCCACAGATTGTAAATCGCGTAGGTAAAGACTCTGCGGTCTGGTTCTCATTGACTACCCCAACTGTCGGTGAGCTCGGGGTAGTTGAGAATCTATTAATTGATCGTGCTTTTTCAACTACAACAGATGAAGCGAATGAAATAGCAGAGTTGGTAGATATAACACCAACTGTTCCACACAATATTTCAAATGCGTTAGCAGCAGCAGCTTTAGCACTTTCGATCGGTATTAAATATGAGTATGTAAAGGCAGGCTTAAAAAACTTCGCTACAGATCATCATCGAATGGAATTAGTAGTTAGCAAAGATGAAATTAATTGGATCGATGACTCAAAAGCTACTAATCCACATGCTGCCACAGCCTCATTACTTTCAAACTTTAAAGTTATTTGGATTGCTGGTGGTTTGGCAAAGGGTGCCAGTATGGGGGAGTTAGTTACAAGATGCGCCAGTCGCATTAAAGCAGTTATATTAATTGGTCAGGATCGGGAGTTAATTGCCAGTGCTTTTGCTGAGCATTCAGCTGCTACAGAGTTAGTTAGAGTTGAACAGATTAGTGATGCCAAAACATTAATGAGTGATGTAGTGAAGGTAGCAATTAAGCTAGCAAAACCAGGAGATACAGTTTTATTGGCGCCAGCATGTGCTTCGATGGATCAATTTGATTCATATGTGCAGCGCGGAGAGTTATTTGCTGAAGCGGTAAAGGCACAGGTTTAATATGAGTAGCAACCTAAGCCTTCGCAAGTACTCCCGAGTTTTTACTCGTCCTGAGTTGCCATACTTTCTAATAATTTGGAGCACAATCTTTTTGTGTGCTCTTGGCTTAACAATGGTCTTATCTGCCTCAACAGTTACATCTTTGCAGGAAAGTGGTGATACTTACTCAATATTTATTAAGCAGTTTTTCTTTTTGATCCTAGGCGCATTTGCTGCTTTTTGGGCTTTTAGGGTGCAGGGTGCTATTTGGCCAAGGATTGCCAAGATCTCGCTAAGTATTTCGATTGTGATATTGCTACTGCCATTTATCCCATTTTTAGGTAAAAATATTAAAGGTAATCGAAATTGGATAGAGATTGCAGGCTTCACACTTCAACCCTCTGAGTTTGCCAAGTTTGGGCTAATTCTTTGGTGTGCACTGCAACTAAGAAATATCGAATCAATTGCTGCGGTAAAAAATCCAATATGGTCAATTTCGCCTGGACTAATCGCTATTGAAGGGTTGATCTTATTAGAGAAAGATCTTGGAACAGCGCTATTAGTTCTAGCAATATTTGCCGGAATATTATTTATTGCTGGTGCTCCAATAAAACATTTTGTGGTTGTAATAGTTTTAGGAGTAATGGTTGGTGGCGCACTTGTTTTGAGTAGTAATTATCGAATGAGTAGAATTGCTGCCTTATTTGATCCATTTGATGAAAAGTATTATAAATTTTCCGGTTGGCAACCTGCCCACAGCATTATGGGCTTAGCTAGTGGTGGGCTTTGGGGTTCAGGCCTTGGTGCTAGTAAGCAAAAGTGGGGTAACTTAGCGGAGGCACACACAGATTTTATTTTTTCAGTCATTGGTGAGGAGCTTGGTTTACTTGGCACCTTGGTAGTGCTTTGCCTATATGCAGCGTTGATCTATGCAATTTTGCGGGTCTCTTTAAAAACCAAGGACGCCTTTTCAAGATATGCCACAGCTGGAGTTGCTTGTTGGTTTATTGTGCAGGTGGCAATAAATATTGGTTCGGTAACATCGATTATTCCAGTTATTGGAGTTACCCTTCCACTTATCTCATACGGTGGCTCCTCATTGTTGGCTAATTTATTAGCAATTGGCTTTGTATTAGGAGTTGCAAGGCGAACACCTGAGATCGCAGAGGGAATTAAGCAAAGTCGGATGCGAAAGCAGAGCAGATGAAGACCAAGGTAATTTTTGCCGGTGGTGGAACTGCTGGTCATGTGGAACCTGCTTTGGCGGTAGCAAATTGGCTACGGGGTGCTAAACCAGAGTGGGAGTACAGATTTGTTGGTACAAAAAACGGTCTAGAGAATCAATTGGTTCCGCAAGCAGGCTTTGAATTGGTGCATATTCCTAAGGTATTAATGCCAAGAAAATTGTCATTATCAATATTAATTTGGCCAATTAAACTGATACATGCCACCTGGCAAGGGATCAAAATCTGCCGTGATGCAGATCTAGTAATTGGTTTTGGTGGCTATGCCTGTCCACCGATCTATCTTGCAGCAGCAATATTGCGGAAGCCGATATTTATTCACGAGGCCAACTCAATCCCAGGCTGGGCTAATAAATTAGGCGCCCCATTTGCCAAGCAGATCTTTGTCGCCTTCACTCGCGCTCAACTAAAGATTGGTCGCTGGCGTAATGCAAAGTTAAGCGGCATGCCAATTAGGGTAGAAATAATTAAAAACTCCACACTCTCCAAACCAGATGCAGATCAAAAACGGAGATTGCAACTAGAGAAATGGCGGCTCGCTCAAGATAAACCAACTATTTTAGTTTTTGGTGGCTCGCAGGGATCTCGTCATATTAATGAAGCAATATTGCAATCCCTCTCCACCTTTACCGAAAAAGGTGTACAGGTAGTTCACTCTGTTGGTCGGGATAATCCATTGCCAACTAGTACTGAGAATTATTTACCGCTTTCATATATTGAAGATATGTCATCGGCCTACCTTGCTTGTGATCTTGTAATTGCTCGCAGTGGCGCTCTAACCTGTGCTGAGCTCTCTGCGGTTGGAAAGTTTGCCATTTTAATTCCGCTCCCAATTGGAAATGGTGAGCAGGCGGCAAATGCATCTGATCTACAAGCAGCTGGTGCGGCTGAGGTAATTAATGATAATAAATTTAATGCCAGCTGGTTAATTAGCAATTGGGATGAGATTTGGAGTAAAGCGAAAAATTACCAAGCTAAGCCAACAGGTGAGTTTTCAGCAAGTGAAATAATTGCAAATGCCATTATTGAAGAAATTGGTGGCAAGTGAATTTAAATTCAGAGTACTCACTTGCCCAATTATCAAAACTTAAGATTCACTTTATTGGCATTGGCGGTGCTGGTATGAGTGGCATTGCTCGAATCATGTTGGCTAAGGGATTTGTAATCTCCGGGTCAGATAAAAATGACTCGCCAATGCTGACCTCTCTAAAAGCCTTGGGAGCTAATATCCATGTTGGGCACAATAAAGAAAATTTAGGCCAAGCAGAGTTAGTAATTATTTCAGCAGCGATTATGGATAGTAATCCTGAATTAATCGCCGCAAAAGCAAAATCAATACCGATCGTGGCTAGAGCAACCGCCCTTGCTTGGTTAATGTCAGAGTCCACATCAGTTGCAGTTGCTGGCACTCATGGCAAGACCACCACAACTGCGATGTTAACTGTCGCGTTGCAATCAGCAGGTGTTGATCCATCCTTTGCAATTGGGGGCACGATAAATACTGCCGGCACAAATGCGCATAGTGGCAGCGGTTCGATATTTGTGGCAGAGGCAGATGAATCTGATGGCTCTTTTTTAGCCTATAAGCCAAGTGGTGCAATTATTACAAACGTAGAGCTAGATCATGTGGATCACTTTGCTAATGAGGCTGCAGTCTTTGCAGTCTTTGAGCAATTTATCTCCTCAATAAAAACAGATGGCTTCCTAGTTGCCTGCGGTGATGATGCCGGTGTTAAGCAATTACTTACCCAAGTTAAACGTTCAGATCTAAGAATCTTCCTCTATGGCGAGAGCAGCAGTAATGATTTTCGAATTGATCGAATCAAATTAGATCCCACTACTTCATCAGCTGTAATATCAATTACTGGGCGCAAGATTGGTGAGTTAAATCTTGCAGTAGTCGGAAAGCACAACCTATTAAACGCCCTGGCAGCATTTGCTACAGCCACGGCAATGGGCATCCCTGAGGATAAGTTACTAAATGGCCTAGCCAGCTTTACTGGAACTCGGCGTAGATTTGAACTAAAAGGTGAAGTATCTGGCGTTAAGGTAATTGATGATTACGGCCATCATCCAACTGAGATCGCAGTAACTTTAACCGCTGCTAAAAATCTTGCCCAAGCCGGTCGAGTACTTGTGGTATTTCAACCTCACCGTTACTCACGAACTGCTGTATTTGCTGTCGAGTTTGCAAAAGCATTAGCTGCTGCAGATTTCACATACTTATTAGAGGTGTATGCCGCAAGTGAGAAACCAATCTCTGGCGTATCATCATTGCTGATTGCCCGAGGTATGAAAAGTGAGCAGGTTAAGTTTGAACCCTCAATGATACAAGTTGTTAGCGAGGTAGCTGCAATGGCTAAAAGTGGAGATGTAATTATTACGTTAGGCGCCGGTGATATTAGCTCCCTAGGAGATCCGATCTTGCAGGCCATAGCCAATCGTTAAGTGATAAATGGTGCGGGCTATTAAAAAAAAGCGGCTTAAAAGATTACTAATTACATCATTAGTTGGTTCACTAATAATCGGCTCTGCCTATATCTTAGGTTGGTCCTCATTACTTTCAGTCAAAACGGTATCAATAGCTGGCAGTAATTCGAGTTCAATTATTATTAACAAACTTAAAGCAACAGGTGTTGAGCCAAAACTAGGCACAAAATTAGCTAGGGTTGATGTCAGAGGGATTAAGCACTCACTCTCCCAATTAGATTGGTTAGCTAGCTCTGATATCTCCCGTAATTGGGTTAGTAAGAAGCTCTCAATAAATGTAGTTGAAAGAGTTGCAGTGGCAAGGTCAATCTCTGCTGGAAATAAGGTAATTAATTTCGATAATTCTGGCTCAATATTCACACCTACCTCACCGACCCAATTGGCTATGCAAAATAAATTGCCACAAGTAAGTACCCAAGGCAGCGGTAAGGATGAGCTAGCTTCGGTTGCTCAATTATTAAGGCAAATACCGGCAGAGTTGAATTATTTAGTAACGAATCTGGACTCAATTTCAGTGACAAAATCAGGCTTTATCATTATGAGTACTCAAATTAATTCCATGCCGGTGCGAGTAAATTGGGGCCTAGTTGAATTAATCGATCAAAAATCAGCGGTTCTAGCCACTCTGCTGAAGCTGCCAGAAAATCAGCAGATTAAGCAGGTTGATTTGTCGCAAGCCGATTCACCAATCATCAGTTAATATCAAGGGAAATAATCACTAATCTGCAGATCTGCAATTAGATTTGCTCAAAAATACTTGTAATATTTGGTTGGATATAAATCGTGTCGGTGTTTGATTGCGTAGCGCTTAGTGCCTACTTTTGCTTAATCGGAAAGCATTAACTTTAACTCTCAACTTGAGATTTAGGGCTAGGGAAGAGGCGCATAGTGGCAACACCACAAAATTATTTAGCTGTTATCAAAGTAGTTGGTATCGGCGGCGGCGGTGTTAATGCCGTTAACCGAATGATTGATGTCGGTTTAAAAGGTGTTGAATTTATTGCGATCAATACCGATGCACAAGCATTGTTAATGTCAGATGCGGATGTGAAATTAGATATTGGCAGAAAGTTAACTAGAGGGTTAGGTGCAGGTGCTGCGCCAGAGATTGGTCGTCAAGCAGCTCTCGATCACATCGATGAAATTGAAGAGGTACTACGCGGTGCGGATATGGTTTTCATTACTGCAGGTGAAGGTGGCGGTACTGGCACGGGTGGTGCACCAATTGTTGCTAAGGTTGCAAAAGATTTAGGTGCATTAACAGTTGGTGTTGTAACAAAGCCATTTACATTTGAAGGCAAGCGCCGTAGTGCACAAGCTGATGAGGGAATTGAAAATCTCCGCTCTGAGGTTGATACATTAATTGTTATTCCAAATGATCGTCTGCTTGCAATCTCAGATCGTTCAATTAGTGCACTTGAAGCATTTAAAACTGCAGATCAAGTTTTACTATCTGGCGTGCAGGGAATTACTGATTTGATTACTACTCCTGGTTTAATTAATTTAGATTTTGCTGATGTAAAAAGTGTTATGTCTGGTGCTGGATCTGCGTTAATGGGAATCGGTTCAGCTCGTGGTGAGGCCAGATCAATTAGGGCTGCAGAGTTGGCAATCTCAAGTCCATTACTTGAGGCATCAATTGATGGCGCACATGGCGTCTTATTATCAATAGCAGGTGGATCTGATCTTGGATTATTTGAGATCTCAGAGGCTGCAGAGTTAGTTGCGCAATCTGCGCATCCGGATGCAAACATTATTTACGGAACAGTAATTGATGATGCATTAGGGGATGAGGTTCGGGTAACTGTCATTGCTGCGGGCTTTGATGGTGGACAACCTAAGCGAGTTTTGATGCCGGTAATTAATGCTGCGACTATGAATGGTGAGGCAGATCCAATTGCTGCTAACGACCCTATTGCAGTTGCCCTTGATTTAAATGTTAACTCAGCAGAGCAACCTCGACGTCGGATTACCTTTGAAGAGTTAGTTGCAGAAGATGAGATCGATATCCCTGATTTCATGCGGTAAGAGCCGTTATGGCTCGACTGCTCTTCACCTCCATAGAGTTTGGATCATTAGCTGATCCAGTTGATCTAGCAACTGAACAAAGACTTTCAAAGTTAATAGGTAAGCCGATTAAATTCATGAAGCAATCCCATAGTGATCAAATTACAATTTTGGCGACTCAAAAAGATGCTGATCAATTAAATACGTCCCCAGCAGCCGATGGCTTAGTTAGTAATCAAAGCAATATTGCGTTGGCGGTGCGGGTGGCTGATTGCCTACCCCTACTACTGCACTCAACTACGGTGGTAGCGGCGATACATGTTGGCCGGAAAGGGTTGTTAAATAAAGTTGCCTTAAATGCGGTTACGCAGATGAGGTTGCTAGGGGCTGAACAAATAACTGGCATAGTCGGCCCACATATTTGCGGAAATTGTTATGAGGTTGATTCACAAATGTTTACTGAAATTACAAAGACTCATCCAGCAACGGCTGGCAAAAATAAGCACCTGAATCTCTTTGCCGGCCTTGCAAAGCAGTTAGCTGGTATTGAGCTAACTAACTTAGGTATCTGTACCAAGGAGAACACTTCATATTATTCACACCGCCGAGATGGTAATTTGGGCCGACAGGTTGGGGTAATTTGCCTATGAACCGTATTGATGAGATTAAAAGTAATCTTGATAATGTTGGAGCAAAGATTGCAGCAGCAGCGATTAAAGCTCATCGATCACCTGATGAGATAACTTTAATTGTGGTTACAAAAACCTTTCCGCTCTCTGATTTAGAGATTTTATACTCGTTGGGGGTCAGGGAGTTTGGTGAGAATAGAGATCAAGAGGCAAGTAGCAAGGTAGGGCAGCTACCTTCTGATATAAATTGGCATTTTCAGGGCCAGATTCAGAGTAATAAATTAAAATCAATTACCAACTGGGCAAACTATATTCATTCAGTTGACCAACTGAAGTATGCGCAAATTATTTCAGAACAAAGTAATGGCCAAGCCAAGCCAATTTTTATTCAAGTCTCACTAGATCAGCCGCCAGAGTCACGCGGTGGGGTTGATCCAGCCAAGTTGGTGCAGTTGGCAACTGAAATTACAAAACTACCTGGTATTTCACTGCATGGTCTAATGGCAGTTGCACCTACCGATACTGCGCCGGGGACAGCTTTTGCCAATTTAAAGAAAATCCATACCGATTTTTTAACCAGCTTTCCAACTGCTAAATCCCTCTCCTCTGGGATGAGTGGGGATTATGAAATGGCAATTTCCTATGGTGCGACACATCTGCGAATTGGCAGTTCAATACTCGGTAATCGGTAACCGATCGCATAGCCTTTGAGCATGGCTAGTGCATTTAAGCGGGTTGCTGGGTACCTCGGATTAATGGATGAGGATGAGTTAGACCATGGGACAAATCAGTTAACTGAACGTGCACCTAGATTAGTGCGAGCAAATACAAAATCTGCTGCCAGACAAAATATTGAGGTAGTACCAACTGCAGATTCAGTAAAAGTAATGGATCATATTATTTCTTTAACACCACGAACTTATAGTGAGGCTCGTTTAATTGGTGAACATTATCGTGAGGGTAAACCGGTAATTATGAATTTAAGTGACATGGAAGAGTCAGAGCGCAAGCGATTGGTTGACTTTGCATCTGGATTAGTTTTTGGTCACCATGGAAGTATTGAGCGAGTAACACCAAAGGTATTTTTATTAACACCACCAAATGTTTCAGTTAGCGTTGAAGATAAGAACTCTGCAGCACAGGCAAGTTTTTTTAATCAAAGCTGATCAAGCCCTCCCACATTATGGGTGCAATACTTGGTCTAATTTACTGGGCGCTTAATTTATTTTTAATTGCATTAATTGGTAGATTAATTTTGGATTACATTAGAGTCTTCTCGCCAAGCTGGCGACCACAAGGTGTTGTTTTAGCGATAGCGGAGTTGATTTACTCAATAACTGATAAGCCACTTAGCTTTGTTAGGCAGTTTGTGCCACCACTTAGATTAGGCGGTATCGCATTAGATCTCTCATTTATTGTGGTTTTCTTTGTAGTGCAGTTGTTGATGCGCTTAGTTGTAATACTTTAAATTAGCTTTTAGTTAGTTTAAGCCAAAGCCCTAATTCGTTAGCACTAGAACTCTCTGCTGAGTTTTGCTTCATTTCAGTTGCTAATACCTCGGCACTGATTTCAGCAATTGCAGATAAGATCGCAGCTGCAACTTCGCCAGGTGCGTTCCAACTAACGCTAATCCGATCACTGATATCTAAGCCAATATTTTTCCGCTCCTCTTGAATAGCTCTAATTACCTCTCGAACTAAACCAGCGCGAATTAAATCTGGAGTTAGGGTTAGATCTAAGGCCAAACTTTCACCGCCATGGGATGCAACCGACCAACCGGTCCGGGGGGTTTCGGTAATAACTAAATCATCAAGATCAATTTCGATGCGCTTATCTTTACCGGCAATCTTAACCTTGATCTGGTATGAGTTATTTTTACGCAACTCTTTTACCATCTCACCAGGATTAACCGATGCGATCTGCTTGGCAATCTCCTGAACATCTGCGCCAAATTTTGTTCCAAGGGTACGAAAGTTTGCTTTCACGGTTATATCAACTAGATCTGTACCGGCCACATGAATACCATCTAGCTTTAAAATATTTAACTCTTCTGCAATATGAGTCTTAATCTCCTCTGACATCTGCTCCCAACCAGTGGCTGAAACTAAAGCTCGGGAGAGTGGCTGGCGAATTTTAACTCCAGATTCAGCCCTTGCCGCTCTTCCTAATTCAACTAGCCGGCGAGATAGTGCAACTGCAGTGGATAACTTCTCATCAACTGATGATTTATTAGCAATCGGAAAGTTTGCAAGATGAACAGATTCACTTTGCTTACTCTCTGCGACTCTGACAAGTGTTTGCCAAACATGCTCGGAGATAAATGGCACCATTGGGGCTAGTAACAATGTTAAGTTTTTAAGGCAGAAGTAGAGAGTGTTAAGTGCAACTGGGTCACCATCCCAAAAGCGTCGACGAGAGCGGCGAACATACCAATTTGAAAGATCATCAATGAAGGCGGCAAGTAAACTGCCAGCACCTTGCGAGTCAAAGTTTTCTAGCGCAGTATCCACACCTTGGATTAATTTATTTAACTCAGAAAGGATCCAACGATCCATCAGAGTTAGCTCTTTTGGCAGCGATGAAATCTGAAAATTAGCAGCGTTGGCATAGAGAGTAAAGAATGAGATTGTGTTCCAATATGTCAGCAAGGTTTTGCGAACTACATCAGAGATTGCATCATGACCAACTCGGCGTGCACTCCATGGTGAACCAGCCGCCAACATGTACCAGCGCACCGCATCCGCGCCGTGTTGATTCATAAGCGGCATCGGCTCCAGCACATTACCTAGGTGTTTACTCATCTTGCGGCCATCTTTATCTAAAATATGACCTAAACATAAAACTGTTTTATACGAGGACTTATCAAAAACTAATGTGCCAATTGTCATTAAGGTATAAAACCAACCACGGGTTTGATCGATTGCCTCACAAATAAAGTCAGCAGGATATGCGCCTTTAAACTGCTCTACTGAACCTTGCTTATGTGGGTAGCCCCATTGCGCAAATGGCATCGCACCTGAGTCATACCAGCAATCAATTACCTCAGGAATTCGCTCCATAACCGAAGAACACTCCTGGCAGCCAAATTTAATGTCATCAACAAATGGTCGATGCGGATCTAACTTACTTAACTCTTTTCCAGCTAATTTTCCTAGCTCTGCTAATGAACCAACACAGATCTCATGTTTGTTTTCACAACGCCAAATTGGAAGTGGTGTTCCCCAATAACGGTTACGTGATACCGCCCAATCAATATTATTATTTAACCAATCACCAAATCGTCCAGTTTTAATAGTTTCTGGATGCCAATCGGTATTGGAGTTTTCTCTTAGTAGATCCTTCTTAATCGAGGTAGTTTTGATATACCAAGATGGTTGGGCGTAGTACATCAAAGCGGTGTGGCATCGCCAGCAGTGTGGGTAGGAGTGTTCAAATTGCAAACTCTTAAACATTAAGCCTCGCACCTTTAGATCTTTAATTAATGCCTTATCAGCCTCTTTGAAAAAGACACCACCTACCAGGGCAACCTCTTTTTGAAAGTGACCATCTGGATTAACTGGATTAATAACTGGCAAGTTATATTTACGGCAGACCTCTAAGTCATCTGCACCAAAAGCTGGTGATTGATGGACTAAGCCAGTGCCATCTTCAACTGTTACATAATCAGCAAGCACCACATAGTGCGCATCATTTATCTCTACAAAATCAAATGGCCGGCTGTATTTGGTATGTTCAAGTTCACTGCCTTTAAAAGCCGCAATTACTTTTCGCTCTTCCCCTAATACTGAAGCTAAATCCTCAGCAACTACTAATCTCTCTGTTTTCTCATCAACAGTTACTTCAATTACTTGATAGTTAACCTTTGGATTTACCGCAACTGCAGTATTTGCAACTAAAGTCCAAGGTGTAGTTGTCCAAACTAGGAGAGTGGCCTTTAACTCCGCTAATTTGCCAGAGGTTGCTGGAAAGCGAACAAATACCGAAGGGTCTTTAATAGTTTCATATCCTTGTGCCAACTCATGATCTGATAAGCCAGTACCACACCGTGGGCAGTAGGGCGCAACTCGATGGTCTTGAACTAGCAAACCTTTTTGATAAATCTGCTGCAGTGACCACCAAACACTTTCGATATATTCCGGTGACATCGTCCAGTACGCCTCATCAAAATCTACCCAGAATCCCATTCGCTTAGTCATGTCAGTGAACTCATCAACATGGCGTTGCACAGATTCCCGGCACTTATCATTAAATGCTGCTACACCAAATTTTTCAATATCTGCTTTACCAGTAAAGCCCAACTCTTTTTCAACTGCAATCTCAACTGGCAAGCCATGGCAATCCCAACCAGCTTTGCGAATTACCTGCTTACCCTTCATTGTTTGAAAGCGGGGAAATAAATCCTTAAATACTCGGGCCTCAATATGGTGGGTTCCTGGTTTTCCATTTGCAGTTGGTGGGCCCTCATAGAAACTCCAACGCGGTGCACCATCTCGGTTTGCAACTGATTTTTCAAAAATCTGATTTTGTGACCAGAAATCTAAAATACTCATCTCCATTGAGGCAAGATCAATTTGTGCAGATAAGCTATTAATTTCGCGCTTCTGGTTGGTATCCACCCCACATTCTAACGCGCAGAATTACCTTTTCCTCGACTCCCTTTTAGATACGGGGGTGGCGGTTGGTAATTAATTGAGCCAAGCCATAACCTTTGCCCCTCCAGGGGGTATTGTGGCTATTAAGAAGTTTTTTAAGAAAACGGCAAAGAAAATTACAAAACCAAAGGCAAAAAAGTCAGTGAAATCTGCTGCCAAGAAAACAACTGCTAAAAAGCCAGTTGCAAAGAAGGCTGCCAAAAAAAGTGCAAAGCGATCACCAAATATTGTTAAGCCAAAGTTAGCGAAAAAATCTAATTTTAAGAAAGCACCAGGAAAGCCATTTCCAGCAAAATTACAAACCTCAACATCTGGTTCTTCAACCACGATATCTGTTACGTCAACTATCCCTAACCCAAATGCCATGCCAATTGTTGAGGAGCGCAGATTGGTCATGTTGCCACCACCAAAGCCGGTATTGAAATCAAAAAAAGCTGCAGCGCTTAAACCAATTAAAGCCGCTCCAACACCATTAGTGATTCAAGCAGGAGAAATTGCTTGGAATGTTACGGAACTAAAAAGTATGAAGAGTGAACTTTCAAAAGACTTGGTCAGACTACGCAAAGAGTTAGAAATTGCCGAGGCTGAGATGGAAGATCTGGTTGAAGCTGCTGGTGTTGGTGCTGGTGATGATCAAGCCGATGCCGGGGCTAAGACATTTGAACGCGAGCATGAAATGTCTTTGGTATATAACGCAAGAGATATGGTGCAACAAACAGAGCGCGCACTGGAGCGAATTACAAATAAAACTTATGGTAAATGTGAAGAGTGTGGCAACTTTGTAGGTAAGGCAAGATTACAAGTTTTCCCACGCGCCACTCTATGTATGGTTTGTAAGCAAAAAGAGGAACGACGCTGAACTACCTTCAGCGAAAATGGTTAGCGGCTACCGCTTTAATAGTTTTTGCCTTAGATCATCTAACAAAGACATTAGCAATCGAGTATTTATCGGATGAGCCTAGAAAAATAATCGGATCTATTCTTCAATTTAGATTATCCTTTAACTCGGGTGCTGCTTTTAGTCTGGCATCTAGTGGCACAATATTTTTATCTAGCTTTTCAATAATTATGGCAGCTACAATTTTCTATTTTGGCCGTAAGGTAAATTCAAATCCGTGGGCTGTTGCATTAGGGCTTGCACTCGGTGGCATATTTGGCAACTTATCTGACCGCATATTTCGCTCCCCAGGCCGGTTACAAGGAGAGGTAGTAGATTGGATCCAAATTCCACACTGGCCAATCTTTAATATTGCAGACACCTCGGTAGTAAGTGCTGCGATATTAATTACATATTTAAACTGGAGAAATGTCTCCTTTAGTAAAGGTAAGGGTGAAGAGTGAGCAAGCGTGAGGTGAGAAATTTAGTAATACCTGAAGGATTAAATCAGGAACGAGTAGATGCAGCACTATCAAGGTTGCTTGGACTCTCTCGTAATGTGATTGTGGGATTAATTGAGGCTGGTGAGATAAATAGATCGGGTAAGCCAGTTGGTAAATCTGATCGAGTAGCAAGTGGTGATCAATTAGAGATATTACTTCCAGCAGCTAAGGGTGAAGCAAAGTTAACCGCTACACCAATTGATGGTTTAAAGGTTATCTACGATGATGAGTATTTAATTGTGATCGATAAGCCGGTGGGAATTGCAGCTCACCCAAGTCCAGGTTGGCAAGGGGCGACAGTTGTGGGCGCAATATTTGCGGCCGGATATCAACTGGCCACCTCTGGTGCTGCTGAGCGACAAGGAGTTGTGCATCGGTTAGATGTTGGCACATCAGGGTTAATGGTGGTGGCAAAAAATGAAATTGCTTATGCTCATCTAAAAGATCAATTTAGAGACCGAACTGTTTCTAAGGTTTACCATGCATTAGTGCAAGGACATATGGATCCGACAGTTGGAACTATTGATGCACCAATTGATCGCCACCCAAGAGAGGATTATCGATTTGCAGTTGTTGCAAATGGCAAGCCAAGTATTACTCACTACAAAACTTTAGAAGCTTTCCCAGCAGTTACATTGCTTGAGATTGAACTTGAAACTGGCCGAACCCATCAAATTCGAGTTCACTTTTCTGCCCTGCATCATCCACTAGTTGGAGATTTAACCTATGGCTCTGATCCAGCACTGGCGCAGCGGCTAAAGATCTCTCGTCCTTGGCTACATGCAAAGCAACTTGGATTTACCCACCCAGCAAGTGGGCAGCGCCTCTCCTTTAATGCTGAGTACCCAGAGGATCTGACACGCTCGCTTACGCTCCTTTCCGATTTAGCCCGCTAGAAATTAAGGGCAGTAGTAATCTCACCATCCATGCCATCTGCATCTACTAATCCGCAAAAATCGGAGAACTTCGTACATCTTCATGTACACACCGAGTATTCGATGTTAGATGGTGCTGCCAAAATTTCTGAGTTAGTAGCAGAGGTTGCTCGGCAAGAAATGCCAGCGATTGCAATGACAGATCACGGCAACGTTTTTGGTGCATTTGAATTTCATAAAACTGCTAAAGCGGCCGGCATAAAACCAATAATTGGTATTGAAGCATATGTTGCTCCGGAATCTAGATTTGATAAGAGAAGAGTTAAATGGGCAGAAGGCGGTGAGGATGATGTTTCTGGTGGTGGTGCTTATACGCATATGACATTGCTTGCCGAAAATAATGAAGGTTTATCTAACTTATTCAAACTCTCATCCCTTGCCTCACTTGAAGGTTTCTATTACAAGCCACGGATGGATCGAGAGCTACTTGCTAAATATTCAAAGGGAATTATCGGCACAACTGGCTGCGCCGGAGGTGAGATCCAAACTAGATTGCGAATGGGTGCTTACAAAGAGGCGGTCAATGCAGCAAGTCAGATGCGAGATATATTTGGCGCAGATAATTTCTATTTAGAGCTGATGGATCACTCCATAGAGATTGAAAAGCGTGCATTTAATGATTTAATTAAATTGGGCAAAGAGTTGAATCTGCCACTACTAGCAACAAATGATCTGCACTATACACACCTTGATGATGCCGCTGCCCATGAGGTGTTGCTGTGCATTCAATCTGGGGCAACTATGGCTGATCCAAAACGATTTAAGTTCGAAAACTCTGAGTTCTATTTAAAATCTGCCGCCCAGATGCGTGCATTGTTTAAGGATTTCCCCGAATCATGTGACAACACATTACTTATTGCAGATCGCTGCGAGACAACTATGCGTGAAGGCGAAAACTTACTACCAAGATTTCCAGTTCCGCAAAATGAAAGTGAGGATAGTTGGCTAAGAAAATTAGCTAATGAAGGTCTAGCAAAACGAATGGATAATCAGATTCCAGTTGAGTATCAGGAGCGCCTCAACTTCGAATTAGATGTAATGATCAAGATGGGCTTTCCAGGTTACTTTCTAGTGGTGGCAGATCTTTGTAATCATGCCCGAGAGGTTGGAATTCGAGTTGGTCCAGGGCGTGGCTCTGCCGCTGGCTCCTTGGTCTCTTATTCATTAGGGGTTACTGGACTTGATCCAATTAAATTTGGCTTGTTGTTTGAGCGATTTTTAAATCCAGAGCGTATTTCGATGCCAGATATTGATTTAGATTTTGATGAGCGTAGAAGATCAGAGATGATTCAATATGCCACAAGTAAGTATGGTGATGACAGAGTTGCTCAGATTATTACTTATGGAACCATTAAGTCTAAGCAAGCAATTAAAGACTCAACTAGAGTGCTGGGATATCCCTATGCATTAGGGGAGCGACTAACAAAATCACTGCCACCTTCTGTAATGGGTAAGGATATTTCACTTGGTGGAATATTTGATATTGAAGATGGTAGGTATGGAGAGGCTACTGAGTTTAGATCACTGTATGAAAGTGATCCAGATTCAAAACGAATAGTTGATACCGCCTTAGGAATTGAAGGATTAAAGCGACAATGGGGAGTGCATGCAGCGGGGGTTATATTAAGTAAGGAGCCACTGCTTGATGTAATTCCAATTCATCGCCGTGAAGCTGATGGTGCCATTATTACTCAATTTGATATGGGTGCTTGCGAGGCAACTGGATTACTTAAGATGGATTTTTTAGGACTGCGAAATCTTTCAGTCCTTGATGATTGCTTAATTAATATAGAGAAGAATTTAGGCAAAACAGTTGTATTGGAAAGCTTGCCACTTAAAGATAAGAAGACATTTGATTTATTATCTAGAGGTGACACCTTAGGAGTATTTCAGTTAGATAGTGCGCCAATTAGAGCCTTACTTAGATCAATGGCACCAGATAGTTTTGAGGATATTGCTGCTGTTATTGCACTTTATCGACCAGGTCCGATGGGTGAGGACTCTCATAATAAGTATGCTGATTACAAAAATGGCCGAAAGGCGCCAGTTGGTATTCACCCAGAGCTTGAGAAGCCGCTAAATGAAATATTAAAAGACACTTATGGTCTTATTGTTTATCAGGAGCAGGTATTAGCTATTGCTCGAAAGGTCGCTGGCTTCACGCTGGGTCGTGCTGATCTGCTCCGTAAGGCGATGGGTAAGAAGGATAAGAAGATTTTGGATAAAGAGAAGGTGCACTTTGAAGCGGGAATGAAGTCAAATGGATTCTCTGAGGATGCAGTAGAGAAGCTATGGCAAACCTTAATTCCATTCTCAGATTATGCGTTTAATAGAGCACATAGTGCTGGTTATGGCTTACTTTCATTTTGGACTGCATACCTTAAGGCAAATTATCCAACTGAGTATATGGCTGCGCTTTTAACAAGTGTGCGTGATGATAAAGATAAGAGTGCACTTTATCTAAATGAGTGCCGCCGAATGGGTATAAAGGTATTACCACCTGATGTTAATGAATCTGATTCAGAGTACACACCACGCGGTGATGACATTCGATTTGGTTTAACAGCGATCCGAAATGTTGGCGAAAATGTAGTCTTATCAATTATTGGAAATCGTAAAGCAAAAGGCAAATATGTAAACTTTGGTGAGTTTTTGACGAAGGTAGATGCGATTGTCTGTAATAAAAAAACTATTGAGTCACTAATTAAGGCTGGTGCTTTTGATTCACTTAACCACACTCGCCGCGGACTAATGATGATTTTCCTTGAAGCGCTAGATGCAGTCTCAGAGGCAAAGCGGGCAGAATCTATTGGTCAATTTGATTTATTTGGCGCAGCAAATGCAACCACAAGTATTAGTGGAGTTGCGCTAGATATTCCAAATACTGAGTGGGAAAAAATGATGCTGCTCGGTTATGAGCGAGAGATGCTTGGACTTTATGTCTCTGACCACCCGCTATTAGGTGTTGAACATGTTTTACGTTCAGTGGCTGATTTTTCTATTAGCCAAATCTCTGAAGTTGGGCATGATCAGATAATCACAATTGGTGGATTAATTACTCAAATACAACGTAAGGTTTCAAAGCAGGGAACTCCTTGGGCAATTGTCACTGTCGAAGATCTTGAGGGGGCAGTTGATGTTTTATTCTTCTCAAATGCTTATGCAACACATGGTGTTAATTTAGTTGAGGATCGGATTGTTGCCATTAGAGGCAGAGTTGATAAGCGAGAGGAACAACCTCGTATCTCAGCCCTTGATTTAACAATGCCAGATTTAAAGCAAGCTCCAACTGGTCCTTTAATTATTTCTATGGAGATGGCTAGATGCACACCACCGGTGATTGATCGAATGAAGGAGATTTTAAGATCACACCCTGGAGGTAGAGAGGTGCACTTGCGTCTTGCAGATGGTGAGAAAAAAACAATTCTTAAATTAGATGAAGCACTAAAGGTTACCTCCTCACCAAGTTTGAGCGCTGATCTTAAAACCGTACTAGGCCCTGATTGTTTAGTTGTATAGATTCTTATGAAACCTCTTGAGCTATTTGCTGCAGTTGATGTGAAGGCTGGCATGGCGGTTAGATTAAAAAAAGCTGACCTAGGTTCACAAGAAGAGTTTGGTGCCCCAAAAGATGTAATTAAGGATTTTATAAGTGCTGGAACAAAGTGGATCCACTTAGTTGATCTTGATGCTGCTTTTGGTGTTGGTGATAACAGTGCGCTTCTAAAGAATCTCATCAAAGATTCGAAAGTTAAGGTGCAAATATCAGGTGGAATTATTGATGAGGAGTCACTTAATGTTGCGCTAGCGACAACTGCAGCACGAATAAATCTTGCCACCTCTTGTCTTACAGATATTGAATGGGTCAAGAAAATATTATTGGCATATGGTGAGCGAATAAGTATTAGTTTGGATATAAAGGATGATTTATTGACTGCCCGGGGAAGTGGCGTAGTTGTTGGTGATCTATTTAAATATTTAAAGATTTTAAATAATGCTGGGTGCAATAGATATGTTGTTACTGATACTGCTACAGACGGTGCGTTATCTGGGCCGAATTTTGATCTACTTAAAAAGATTTCACAAGCCACAGATTCTGCTGTAATAGCAAGCGGTGGTGTTGCAAAAATATCTGACCTACAAGAGCTGCGTCAGATGGGGGTTGAGGGCGTAATTCTTGGAAAGGCCTTATATGTTGGAGCAATTGATATCGCCAGTGCAATAGAGGTTTGCTACAAATAATCGGCACCAGCCACTAGATAATTACGGCAGAATAGGCAAGTGGATAAGGCATTGATCTCCCTGTTAGAGTTCCGCGAATTTGCGCGGGAGTTTAATGTCATTCCGGTTGCTCGCAAATTATCAATTAAAGATGAGACGCCTCTTTCTATTTATCAAAAACTAACGCAGCACCGAAGTGAAACGTTTTTACTTGAATCTGCTGAAGCTGGTATTTGGTCACGCTATTCATTTATTGGAGTTAATAGTGAAGCCACATTGACCGAAGCTGGTGGTATTGCACTTTGGCAAGGAGTTATGCCAGCTGGTGCACCAACTGGAATTGATCCGCTAGAGGCGTTGCGTATTACTACTGCACACCTTCGTTCGCCAAAGATAAGTGGACTTCCGCCATTAACTGGTGGCTTAGTTGGGTATTTAGGCTATGAGATTGTGCGCCGACTAGAAAAACTACCAAATAACACCAAGGCGGATATTAAAATCCCGGAAATAGCGATGATGCTTACCTCCGACCTTGCTGTCTTTGATCACCAAGAAGGTGTTGTCACATTAATTGCCAACGCTATTAACTGGGATGGAAGTAGTGAGCGAGTGGATCTTGCATATGAGTTAGCTTTAAAAAGGTTAGATGTGATGGAATCTGATTTAGGCAAAGCAGAGCAAGCAAAATTTAAAGCCATTCCAGATCGTATTACGCCAGAGTTTGTTCGTAATACAAGCGATGAGAGTTATATAAGTAAGGTTGAGGTAATTAAAGAACAGATTAAATCTGGAGAGGCATTTCAGGTTGTGCTTTCGCAGCGATTTACCATGGATAGCAAAGCCGATCCATTTGATATCTACCGCGTACTACGCGAGCAAAACCCAAGCCCTTACATGTATCTCTTCCGTTTTGCAGATGGATTATCAGTTGTTGGATCAAGCCCGGAGGCTTTAGTTAAAGTTAACGGAGATAAAGTAATGATCCATCCAATTGCTGGAACTAGGCCGCGAAACTCAAATGAGAAGGTTGATAATCAAATAGCCCAAGAGTTACTTAATGATCCGAAGGAGCGTGCTGAGCACTTAATGTTAGTAGATCTAGGTCGTAATGATCTAGGGCGAGTGTGCCAAGCCGGATCAGTAGAGGTTTCAGAGTTTATGCAGATTGAGAAGTACTCTCATGTTATGCATATTGTCTCTACAGTCATTGGAAAATTAGCACCAAAGTTTGCACCAATTGAAGCATTATTTGCAGTCTTTCCCGCTGGCACATTATCTGGTGCACCAAAGCCAAGGGCGATGGAGATTATTGAGGAGAATGAATTAACTAAACGAGGAATCTATGGCGGAACAATTGGCTACTTAGATTTTACTGGCAACATTGATACCTGTATTGCGATTAGAACTGCAGTAGTTAAAGATGACAAAGCTTATGTACAAGCCGGTGCTGGAATTGTTGCCGACTCAGACCCGGCCTCTGAGAACATTGAGTGTATAAATAAAGCAGCCGCGGTCTTAGGTGCTATTGCAACAGCTAATGCGATGGTTGGTGGAAAGTGAGTAACTCTATTATTGGTAGCTTAATTTTGATTGCAGGGGCGATATATTTGATAATTAGATTGAATAAGCGATCTGCTTCAACTAAGTATGAGCGAAAGCCACAAAATAATTGGAGTGCTCTCTCAGATGGAATTGATCCCACTGATGAGTAATTCAAATGTATTGCAATCAATAATTGATGGGGTCCTAGAGGATCTACAAAAGCGGTTAGTGCCTATTTCACAATTAAGAGAGCAGATACAGAGTGCACCAAAGTTAAGGGGTGCTTATGCTGCATTAAATAAAGATGGAATGAGATTAATTGCTGAGGTAAAAAGGTCATCTCCAAGTAAGGGAGAATTAGCTCAAATTCCAGATCCGGTAGCACTTGCTAACTCCTACCATGCGGCAGGTGCCGATCTTATTAGTGTGTTAACTGAGGAGCGTAGATTTAAAGGCAAGATTGAAGATTTTATTGCAGTAAGGGCTGCAGTTGACCTTCCGATATTACGTAAGGATTTTATTGTTACTGAGTTTCAAGTTTGCGAGTCTCGATTATTAGGTGCAGATTTAATGCTACTAATTGTTGCCGGACTTTCTAAATCACAACTAACTGACTTTTACCAATTAGCAACAGAGCTAGGAATGGATGTTTTAGTCGAAGTGCATGATTTAAATGAAGCAGAAATAGCATTAGATATTGGTTCAAAGATTATCGGTGTTAATTGTAGAAACTTAAAAACATTAGAGGTTGATGATAAGAATTTTGGGTTAATCTTGCCTCAATTACCAGATACGGTTTTAAAGGTTGCCGAATCCGGAATAAGTACTAGATCTCAGGTTGCAGCTGTTGAAGCATTAGGTGCCGATGCGGTATTAGTCGGGGAAACTCTGGTTAAAGCAGGTAACCCAATTCATACTATAAATGAACTGCTCAATCGGTAAAGATCTAATAAACTCTAGCCATGGCAATTGATAAAACATCCCAAAGCATGGACTCATCAATCCTTGGGCACTTTGGTCCTTATGGTGGAAGGTTTGTGCCGGAAGCATTAATTGCAGCACTTGATGAATTATCTGCCGCACATACCTCAGCACAATCCGATCCTGCTTTTCAAGCAGAGCTAACTGAATTACATAAAACTTATTCTGGTAGACCAAGTATTTTGACAGATGCTAAAAGATTTTCAGAGCATGCTGGTGGTGCAAGAATTTTATTAAAGCGTGAAGATTTAAACCATACTGGTAGTCATAAAATTAATAATGTCTTAGGACAAGCATTGCTTACAAAACGGATGGGCAAATCAAGAATCATCGCTGAGACTGGGGCTGGCCAACATGGTGTTGCCTCCGCAACTGCTGCTGCACTCTTTGGTTTGGAGTGTGTTGTTTATATGGGAGAGGCTGACACTAAGCGACAAGCATTAAATGTTGCCCGGATGAAATTACTTGGTGCCACAGTTGTTCCAGTTACTCAAGGTTCAAAAACATTAAAAGATGCAATTAATGAGGCAATGCGTGATTGGGTTACAAATGTTGCAGACACTCACTACCTATTAGGAACAGTTGCTGGACCTCATCCATTCCCTACGATGGTTCGTGATTTTCAACGAATTATTGGTGTTGAAGCACGGGAACAAGTTCTTGCTTTAACTGGCAAACTTCCAGATGCAGTATTGGCCTGTGTTGGTGGAGGATCAAATGCAATTGGAATATTCCATCCGTTTATTGATGACAAATTAGTTCGCTTAATCGGATTAGAAGCAGGTGGTAAGGGAGTTGAAACTGGATTACATGCGGCGACTATCTCCGGTGGTACGCCAGGTGTTCTTCACGGTACTCGCTCATATGTCTTACAAGATAAAGATGGACAAACTATCGAGTCTCACTCAATCTCAGCTGGCTTGGATTATCCAGGAGTCGGACCAGAGCATGCATACTTAAATGACATTGGACGTGCTGAGTATCGAGCAATTACTGATGATCAAGCGATGTATGCATTTTCATTACTTTGTAAATCTGAAGGAATAATTCCTGCGATCGAGACTGCGCATGCCTTAGCGGGTGCGTTAGAGATTGGTAATGAGTTAGGCAAAGATGCGACATTATTAATTAACCTTTCCGGCAGAGGCGATAAGGATGTGCAAACTGCAGCAGAGTACTTTGGACTTCCGCTTTAATGTCAACTGAACTAGAGAACCTTTTTGTTAAGACTAAGAAAGAAAATCGCGCAGCACTAATTGGTTTTCTACCAGCTGGGTTTCCAACTCAGAAGGATTCAGTTTCAATCATTAAGGCAATGATCGATGGTGGTGTTGATGCCATTGAGATCGGTTATCCCTACTCAGACCCGGTTATGGATGGGCCAGTAATACAAGCTGCATCTGAGCAGGCGATTACTAACGGAGTAGGTGTTGATCAAGTATTTGATTTGTTAAAAAATAGTGTTGATTACGGTGTTCCATCTGTTGTAATGAGTTACTGGAGTCCAATAGAGAAATATGGTGCAGATAAATTTGCATCTGCGATTTCATTAGCAGGAGGCTCTGGAGTCATTACACCAGATCTTACGATTGAAGAGTCATCGCTGTGGGAAATTGAAGCAAATAGCAAATCAATTAATCGAATTTATGTAGTAGCACCTAGCACTACTGATGAGAGATTGGCAAAAGTTGTTGCCGAATGCTCTGGCTTTATATATGCAGCAAGTCTGATGGGAGTAACTGGCACTCGTGATGTGGTTTCAACAAATGCGAAAGTCTTAGTTGACCGAATTCGTATTTCAAGTAATACACCAGTTGCAGTTGGTCTAGGAGTTTCAACCAAAGAGCAGGCAAGTCAGGTGGCTAAATATGCGGATGGTGTGATTGTAGGCTCTGCATTTATTAAGATTATTCAAGAGCATGGTGCAGGTAGGTCTGGCTTAAAGAAGATTAAGCAATTAGCATCTTCATTAGCTGAAGGAGTCAGAAGTGGGCGATAAATTTAATAGATTTCAACCTTGGTTAACTTTACTTGCCAGAGTTGTTTTAGGTGGCACACTTCTTGCTGCTGGGGCTCTGAAGGTTGGTAATTTACAAAAATCAGCTATGGCAGTTCGTGCTTATGAGCTACTTCCAGTTTCACTTGCTAATTTTCTAGGTTATGCCTTGCCATGGATTGAAATCGGCGTTGGTTTGCTTTTGATATTAGGAGTTGCCACAAAAACGGTCGCCGTAATCGGTGCAATAAATATGTTGGTATTTATAATTGCGATTGCTCAGGCATGGGCGAGGGGATTAAGCATCGATTGTGGCTGTTTTGGCGGCGGTGGCTCTGTTGATCCAGAGGATACAAAGTATTTATCAGAAATTATAAGAGATTTAGGCTTATTTGCCCTGGGAATTTACTTGTACTTATATCCTAAGGGTAGATTTGCACTAGATAAGTAGTCAATACAAACACAAGGAGCATTTTGAATGGCAACAAATAGTGGTAGCGATAAAGGAACTAGAAACTTAGTAATAATTATGGTCTCATTCATTGTGGCTATTGGAGTTATTTTTTCAATTGTGAGTAATCGCTCAAATTCAACTGCGCAGGTTCCAGCAGCTGTTTCAGAATCTGAAGGCTATGGAATTGTTTTAAATGCTAGCGCTACTCCAAAGGTTGATATCTATGTTGATTACCAATGCCCAATTTGTCGTAGTTTTGAAATAATAAATGGTGGTTATATAAATGAGATTATTGCTCAGAACAAGGCAAAGGTAGTTTTCCATCCAATGACATTTATTGGTCCAGAGTCAATTCTTGCTGCTAATGCTGCAGCTTGTGCTGCTGATGAGAATAAGTTTCTAGATTTGAATTTAGCATTATTTCAAGATCAATCTGCAACTGAAAACTCTGGCAAGTGGCAAGGTGATGCACTGCTTAAACTAGGTAAGGCAGTTGGACTTGACTCTGGAAAATTTGAAAAGTGTGTTAAAGATGGCAAATATGTAAACTGGACTGGCAATGTTGCCGCTGCCTCTGCTGCAGCAAATGTAAATGGCACACCTACAGTCTTCGTTAATGGCAAAGAGTTGGATAGAAAAACTGAGTATGGTGACCCTGCTAAGTTTAAAGCAGCATTAGCAGCAGGTGGTGTTAAGTAGATCTTCTACTTAACTTTCATGGTTTCGCTAATCCCAAGCCCTAGTTCATCTACTCTTTCACTAGGACCAGTCACAATCCATTACTACGCTCTTTGCATAATCACAGGAATCGCAACGGCGGTCTGGTTAGGTCGCAAGCGTTATGCAGCAGTGGGCGGTAATCCTGATGATGTCTCAGATGCTGCTGTTTGGGCAGTTCCGTTTGGAATTATTGGTGGCAGGATTTATCACGTTATTAGTTCTCCACAACAATACTTTGGAGATGGTGGCAACCCAGTTGATGCACTTCGTATCTGGCAGGGCGGCTTAGGTATTTGGGGTGCTATTCCACTTGGCGCCCTTGGTGCTTTTATATATTTTAAAACCCACACAACAACATTAAATTTCTCCCGCTTCTTAGATGCGTTAGCTCCTGGTGTAGTAATTGCACAAGCCATTGGCAGAGTTGGAAATTGGTTTAATCAAGAGTTATTTGGCAAGCCAACCGACCTTCCTTGGGGAGTAAAAATCAGAGTATTTAATCGACCTGATGGGTATCAACAGTTTGAAAGCTTTCATCCCACATTTTTATATGAATTACTTTGGTGTTTAATGATTGCTTATCTGCTTATAAAATTGCCGGGCTCTTTAAAGAGGGTGCCAGTAAACTCTGGAGATATATTTGCACTATATGTTGCTGGCTACACCTTGGGTAGGCTATGGATTGAAGCACTACGAATCGATGAAGCAAATTATATTTTAGGATTTCGATTAAATATCTGGGTTTGTTTAGTAGTTATATTTGGCTCAATCACATATTTAATACGTAGCCATCGTCGTGGCTCATCAACTCATACTGTTTCTGAGAGTTAGAATTCGGCAATGGGTTTAGAAGAGGTACAGATTAGAAATATGGAGCACAGGGCAAATCGTGCTGGCTGGTTACGAGCTGCAGTTCTTGGTTCAAATGATGGATTAGTTTCAACTTCTAGTTTAATGATTGGCATTGCTGCCGCAAATAAGAGCGACTTCTTGATTACCGCAGGTTTGGCTGGAATTGCAGCAGGTGCAATGTCGATGGCGGTCGGAGAGTATGTCTCAGTCAAATCTCAAAATGATATTGAGAATGCTGATCGAGAGATTGAAATAAAACAATTAGCAACAGATCCAGAAGGTGAATTTGAAGAGCTTGTGCATATCTACATGCAACGTGGACTTTCTAAAGATCTTGCCACAGAGGTTGTTACGGCAATGCATAAACAAGATGCACTTGAAGCACATCTAAGGGATGAGCTTGGACATTTTGATCACACTAGAGCAAGGCCGATGCAAGCAGCGGTCGCCTCCGCAGTGGCCTTTACAACTGGCGGAGTTGTTCCATTAGTGGGCGCCTTACTTTTTTCCTCAAACCAGGTATTTTCAATTCTTATCTTCACTGGAATTGGACTCCTCGGTGCCGGTTTTATTAGTGCAAAGATTGCATCATCTCCTATCCCTAAAACAATAATGAGAATTTTCATTGGTGGTGCCCTTGGTATTGCAATTACCGCTGGAATTGGTTGGTTGGTGGGCCTAACCAGTATTTAAATCTCCTGATACCATTTGCCTTGTAGGAAAAGTAAGTAGAAGTTGGGCCATCGTTGTCCCGACCCTTTAGTGGGAGCGGCCCGTTTAACTTGAATCAGCGCAATCTATTTTCGACAATCCCAAATGCGACTGGGTTATACAACCCTGCAAATGAACATGACGCATGTGGTGTTGCGATGGTTGCAACCCTAAATAAATTAGCGACCCATGAGATTGTTTCAAAAGCTTTAACTGCACTCCGTAATTTAGAGCACCGAGGTGCATCAGGAGCTGAACCAGATAGTGGTGATGGTGCTGGGATACTTATTCAAATTCCTGATAAGTTTTATCGTTCAGTAATAGATTTTACACTTCCAAAAATAAGTGAGTATGCGACTGGAGTATTTTTTGTTCAACCTGGTGAGGTTGGGTATAAAGAAAAAATAGCAAAACTAGCAAATGAAGAGGGTCTACAAATTTTGGGCTGGCGTACCCTGCCAATTGATTCAAAATCTATCGGAAAGACTGCGCTCTCTGTAATGCCAGATTTTGAGCAGATTTTTATCTCTGGCTTAAAAAACGAAAAAGATTTAGTACTAGAACGAATGGCCTTCTGTTTGCGCAAGCGGATTGAGCACACAATGCCAATTTATATTCCATCACTTTCATCTCGTACCATTGTTTATAAGGGAATGTTAACTACTGGACAATTAGAGGAGTTTTTCCCAGATCTTTCTAATCCCCTTGTTGAATCAGCAATGGCATTGGTTCACTCTAGATTTTCAACTAATACATTTCCATCTTGGCCACTTGCTCACCCATATCGATTTATTGCTCATAACGGTGAGATAAATACTGTTAAAGGTAATCGAAATTGGATGCGAGCACGTGAGACGTTATTACAAAGTAATTTGATACCGGGAGATCTAAATCGGTTATTTCCAATTGTGAATAACTTTGGTAGTGACTCAGCTTCATTTGATGAAGTCTTGGAGCTTTTATATTTAGGTGGACGATCCTTACCACATTCAGTTTTGATGATGATTCCAGAGGCGTGGGAAAACAACGCGACTATGTCAGATGAGCGGCGAGATTTTTATGCATTTCACTCTGCACTAATGGAGCCGTGGGATGGACCAGCTTGTGTGACATTTACCGATGGCAAGCAGGTTGGTGCGGTGCTTGATCGCAATGGCTTACGCCCCTCTCGGTTTTGGGTTACCGATGATGGCTTAGTTGTTTTAGCAAGTGAGGTTGGGGTACTTGATTTTGCACCTGAAAAAATTATTCGTAAAGGTAGATTGCAGCCAGGCAAGATGTTCTTAGTAGATATTGAGGCTGGTCGAATCATTGAAGATGATGAGATTAAGCAATCACTTGCTGTTGCTGCACCATATAGTGATTGGCTGCATGCTGGCTTAGTTCGGCTAAGTGATTTACCAGCACGGGAGCATATTGTTTATCCACACTCATCAGTTGTTCGCCGACAGAGAGCTTTTGGTTATACCGAAGAGGAACTGCGAATAATTATTACGCCAATGGCAAGAAATGGTGCAGAGCCACTTGGTTCTATGGGAACTGATACACCAATCGCAGCTTTATCTGAAAAGCCAAGATTATTATTTGATTACTTTGCTCAGTTATTTG
>SESD01000047.1_pt1 | contig 66724 bp, 64 predicted proteins | sample 3171411 | NCBI WGS metagenome assembly SESD01 (sample SAMN06051880, study PRJNA518727) | freshwater metagenome | biome: subpolar coniferous forest; feature: holomictic lake; material: water; isolation source: holomictic Lake 442, 16.5 m depth | place: Canada: near Kenora, Ontario | collected...
GCCGGGCAGTACCTCGACAATTCCAGAAGCGACGTCGACGCTGACGAGCCCGCGCAACGCGGTTGAGTCGAGTACCACGCCACCAAAGACGGGAACGCTGGCTCCACACACACCCGAGCGTCCGCCGGCCACTGTGAGCGGAACGTGTTCGTTGTTGCACAGGCGAGCAATTTCGCTGACCTCGGCGGTGGTGGTTGGTTTCACCACGACCGCGGCGCGGCGCGGCACCTCGCCAGCAAGCGCCCAGTGCATGGAAAGTGGCCACCAGTCACGGCTGACGTCGGCTGTGGCGTTGATGTCGGTGCTTGCTTCGCAGACGGCGCTCAGCTGAGCGATAAAGGCATCGGTGAGCGCAACAGCGTTGCCACCGAAATGATCGGCAGTACCGGTGAGCTCGATTGGGGCAGTTGGTTGGATCATGCCTGTGCCTTTCTCAGGTCGGCATCGCCGATGGTTGCAGCGGAAATTTCGTCTTCGCAACTGGCGAGGAACGAGGCCACTTGGGCGGCCGTCGTGGCGTCGTCCCAGCCAAGTTCGACAGCGATGAGCGCAGCCACCGACTCGGCGGCGCGCATCGTTGCGTCGCGATCGAAAAGTCGGGCACGAGTGCGTCGGGTCAAGATGTCGTCGAGGCCTTGAGCCATCTCGTAGCGCACGGCATAGATGGCCTCGGCGCGCAGATAGGGGAGGCCCTCGACCAAGGCAGCCGCAAGGGTTGGATCAGCGGCAATAAGCGCTTGAACCGACGTCGCTTGTCCGCCGTGGCGAGATGCCAGATGTGCTTCGATGGAGCCTGGCGTGCCAGCTTTGAAACCCGCTGCGCCAGCGAGCTTGAGCGCCTTGGTGCGGCAACGTGCCTTGCGGTCGAGTTGCAGCAACGCTTTGTCGACAGTGTCTTCGGCCATCTCGCGATAGGTGGTGAGCTTGCCGCCGGTGACGCTGATGACGCCCGCATCGTTGGTGGTAATGCTGTGGCGACGCGAGAGGTCGGCGGTGCGACCAGATTCGACCGACTTGACCAGTGGTCGAAGCCCTGACCACACGCCGGTGATGTCGGCCTCGGTGATGTCGGTAGTGACCGCTACGTTGAGAGCTCTCAAGACATAGTCGATGTCGTCTTTGGTGCACTGCGGGTCGTCTGCGTCGCCGTTGTAGTCGGTGTCGGTGGTGCCGACGTATGTGTACTGAAACGTGCCGTCGGGATTGGGTCCCCACGGCACGACGAACAAGCTGCGCCGGTCTTTGGGCACCGGAATGATGACGGCGATGTCGTTGCGTACCTTGCTCCACGGCACGGTGATGTGAACGCCTTTGGCCGGACGAATGGAGTCGGGGTGAGTTGCTTCGGCGAGAGCGCGAACATCGTCGGCCCACACACCCGCCGCGTTCACGACAACCTTGGCGCGCACGGTGATCTCGCGATCGTCGGCGCGAACAACAACACCATTGGCGCCGCCGGTGGAGTCTTTCGTGATGCGCACGACTGGGCACTGGTTAGCGATAGCGGCGCCATGATCGGCAGCGGTTCGCGCAACGGCGAGGCACAACCGGGCATCGTCGGCGCTGGCGTCGTAATAGAGGTATGCCGAGGCCAGTCGGTCGGCGTGCATGGTTGGCAGATGCTGAAATGCAGCGGTCTTGCGTAGGCGCTTGTGCAGCTTGCCGATGCGCCATCCGCCGGTGAGGTCGTACATCCACATCGAGCTGCCGAGGGCGCGCGCAATCTTGCGTGAGACCACGCCGCCCTTGGTGAGAATTGGGATCATGAACGGCATCACAGACACGAGGTGTGGTGCGTTGCGGCGCAGTCGCTGGCGCTCGTGCAGTGCTTCGTACACCAGGCGAACTTCGCCCTGTTGCAGATATCGCAGACCACCGTGGACAAGCTTTGAACTCTTCGACGAGGTGCCCGAAGCGAAGTCGTCGCGCTCAACAAGGGCAGTGCGCAAACCGCGGCTAGCGGCGTCGAGAGCGACGCCGACGCCAGTGATGCCGCCACCGACAACGACGATGTCGAACTCTTCGTTGGCGAGTCGATCGAGCATCGTGTTTCGATCGAAGGAGGTGTTGTTCGAGGCGGAAATCATCGGGGCGATCCTAGGTGAGTGGGCCACTCAGAGCATCAGTGCCACGCCCGACAAATTTCGCCAGAAAATACCTCGCAGCGTTTGGCAGTTCGCATGAGATGCAAATAAGGTTTCTTTCGTGCGCACACCGGCCGAACTCACTACAGCCTTTCGTTCGTTGGGTCTCAAGGTGACCCCGCAACGACAGTTGCTGTTTCGGTTGCTGCACGACAACACCAGTCACCCAACCGCCGAGGCGTTGTTCGAGGTTGCCAGCGCGCAAATGCCTGGCATCTCGTTGCGCACGGTGTATCAAACGCTTACCGACCTCGCCGGCATGGGCGAACTGCAATCGTTTGCGTTTGGAGGCGGCGCTATCCGCTTCGACCCCAACGTCGGAGCGCATCACCATCAGGTGTGTGTGTCATGCGACGAGATTTCTGATGTCTACGTAGATGGCGTCGACCATCTCAACGTTTCGCTTCAGAACGAGTCAGATGCGCACTCGTTTACGGTGGCAACGACCGACATTGTGTTTCGCGGTCGCTGCGTGCGCTGCGCCGACACGGTGTAACCCTTCTCCAGTCTCCAATCTCCAATCTCCAATCCCCAATCCAGTACAACTATCACAAGCAAAAAGGAGCCAACCATGGGCCTGCAAGGCACTAAGACACACGAGAACCTGAAAGAGGCATTCGCCGGCGAGAGCCAGGCAAACCGCCGCTACACATGGTTCGCCCAGAAGGCCGATGTCGAGGGTTACCCCGACGCGGCATCGTTGTTCCGTTCGGTCGCCGAAGGCGAGACGGGCCACGCTCTCGGTCACCTCGAGTACCTCGCCGAGGTCGGCGACCCAGCAACTGGCGAGCCAATCGGCGAGACCAGCGACAACTTCAAGTCGAGCATCGCCGGTGAGACCTACGAGTACACCCAGATGTACCCAGGCTTCGCCAAGACCGCTCGCGACGAAGGTTTCGGCGAGATCGCTGACTGGTTCGAGACACTGGCACGCGCTGAGAAGAGCCACGCTGGCAAGTTCCAGCAGGGCCTCGACAGCCTCGACTGAGCAACCACCCCTACAACTGAGTTGTTGCGCCGGCGCTCGGCGCCGGCGCAACACACTCGAGGCGAGCACATGACTACGACATACGACCCCTTCCACCCCCAGTACCTCGATGAGGCCGACGTCCGCAACGAACTCACGCGGGTGTACGACCTGTGTCATGGTTGCCGAATTTGTTTCAAGTTCTGTACGTCGTTCCCGACGTTGTTCGACATGATCGATCGCCACGATGACCAAGACGCGGGTCGGCTCACGCCAGCCCAGCAGGACCAAGTCGTCGACGAATGTTTCCAATGCAAGTTGTGTTACGTGGTGTGCCCATACGTTCCGGGCCAGCACGAGTGGGCGCTCGACTTTCCTCGCCTGATGCTGCGTGCCGACGCGATGCTTCAAGAAACCGGTCACGCCTCAGTGCGCGACAAGGCCACCACCCAGATGATGGGTCGCACCGATTTGCTCGGCAAGGTCGGCAGTGCCACTGCGCCTATCGCCAACAAAGTTCTTGGCGCCAAGCCCGGCAGCGCGATCCGCAAGGTGGTCGAAAAGACAGCGGGTGTTTCCAGCGTGCGCATGTTGCCGCCGTTCAGCCGCCAGCGCTTCTCGACATGGTTTAACCGCCGGCCAAAGGTGCGCATCGGCAAGCGTCAGGGCCGCGTTGCATTGTTTCCCACCTGCCTCGTTGAGTACCAAGAGCCTGGTATCGGCCACGACCTCGTCAAGGTGTACGAGCGCAACGGTATCGAAGTGTCGTTGGCCGATATTGGTTGCTGCGGCGCCCCATGGCTGCACAGCGGCGACATGGATCAATTCAAAAAGGTGGCCAACAAGAACGTGAAAATTCTTGCTGCCGAAGTTCGCAAGGGCAACGACATCGTTGTGCCGCAGCCAACGTGTGGATACATCCTCAAAAAGGACTATCTCGACTATGTCGGCGGGTCTCAGGCGCAAGCCGTTGCAGACAACACCTACGACGCAGCCGAGTACCTCATGAAGGTGCATCGTGACGACGACACGTCGCTCGACACCGAATTCACTGGCCACGTGCCCGAGACCATCACCTATCACACGCCGTGTCACTTGCGGGCCCAGAACATCGGACTCAAGAGCCGCGACCTCATGAAGCTCACGGGCGCCAAGATCAAGCTCGTGCAGCAGTGCAGTGGCATCGATGGCATGTGGGGTCTACGTGCTGAGAACTCCGATATTTCGCTTCCTATTGCCAAGAAGTTGGGCGACGAGATCACTCGTGCCAACGGCGAAGTGGTCGCTGGCGATTGTCACCTTGCGAACACAGCAATCAACGAGCAAACCGGCAAAGTTCCCCAGCACCCCATTCAGGTGGTGGCACGCGCCTACGGCATCGCTATCGAGGAAGGCACACGATGAACACAGCAGCATCGACCCGGAAGTTGGTACTTGGCGACATCGCCGACCTGCGCGCTTATGAGCGTGAGCGGGCAGAGTTCAGAGACAGCGTGCTCGAATTGCGCCGCAGGCGTCGAGTCTCGTTGGGCACGGTCATCACTGTTTCTTTTGAGTCGCGAGAGACGATTCGCTATCAGATCCAAGAGATGGCCCGGGTCGAGAAGTTGATGACCGATCTTGAGATTCAGGCCGAAATCGATGCCTATAACGCGCTTGTTCCCGATCCTGGTCAGCTATGCCTCACCATGTTTATTGAACTCACTTCAGACCAATCAATGCGCGAATGGCTTCCACGGCTTGTGGGCATCGAGAATCACGTTGTTATTCGACTCGCTGATGGCAGCGCTATTCGCTCGGTTCCCGAGCAGCAACACGCCAGCCAACTCACTCGCACCGATGTCACCAGCGCCGTTCATTATCTCCAGTTCTCGATGACCCCGGCTGAGATTGAGGCACTTGGTGCTGGTCAGGCCACTCTAGAGATCGATCACCCTGCGTATCGCGAGTCTGCCGAACTGTCGCCAGCCACTGTTGCCGAACTGCTTCGCGACCTACGCGACTGAATTGACCTTTGCCGAAAAATACTGACCTAAGGCCCTAGCGCTGCGACGATTCAGCGCCTAGCTTGCGGGTTGTCGTCGGCTTGCAGTCGCAAACCGACGATAGACCACGTCAATCAATGTGCTTATTGGCACAGAAGGTTTGGGGCTAATCGTGACGGCCAAAGTAATGGTTTGGCGGGAATTGGGCGCCTGTCGAGGGCTCGATCCCGGCTTGTTTTTTCCGGATGAAGATGAAGAAGCGACCACAGCGAAGTCGGTCTGCGAACAATGTGCAGTGCGTATCGTCTGCCTTGAGCACGCGCTCGCTTCGCGTGAGAAACAGGGAGTATGGGGTGGTGCCACCGAGCGAGAGCGTCGGCGCATCATTCGCTATCGCCGCCGCTCGGCCTAAAGCCTTTTGGCGGTAGTCATCCACGCCGTAGTATGTGCGGCGTGTCACATTTCGAAGATATTGGTGGTTGGCCCGCGCTGCTGACCCGGCTGCTTGAGCGTGAAGACCTGCCCGCAGCCGATGCCTATGAGGCGATGTCCACCATTCTCTCCGGCGCCGCAACGTCGGCGCAGTTGATTGCGTTTGTCGTTGCCTTACGCGCCAAGGGCGAAACAGCCGAAGAGCTCTCTGGCCTGCTCGATGCAGTGCTGAAGGCGGCCACGTTGGTGCCGCTTGGCGAAGATCTGCGGTCGCGTGCCGTCGACATAGTTGGCACTGGCGGCGACCGCAGCCACTCGGTCAACGTGTCCACCATGTCTGCCTTGGTCGTGGCCGGCGCCGGTGTTCCTGTGTGTAAACACGGAGCTCGTGCTTCGTCGTCGAAATGCGGCACCGCCGATGTGCTCGAAGCACTTGGAGTTGCCATTGAGCTGTCTCCTGAGGGAGTGCTGCGCTGCATCGAAGAAGCCGGTATCGGCTTTTGCATGGCCACACGGTTTCACCCAGCGTTTCGTTTTGCCGGCCCCTCGCGGCGCGAGATCGGTATTCCTACGGTGTTCAACTTGCTCGGGCCAATGGCCAACCCTGGGCGTGTGCGCCGCAGCTTGATTGGCGTTGCCAATCCGGTCTTTGCCGAGCGGATGCTGGGGTCGCTCCGTAGCCACGGTGCTGTGAAGGCATGGGTTGTTCACGGCAACGGCCTCGACGAACTGTCCACGATGGGTGCATCGACCGTGCTTGCGCTCGACAAGGGCGAGGTCTCCACCTTCATCATCGATCCCGAGTTGCTTGGTCTTGCCCCCGCAACGCTTGGCGATCTGGTGGGCGGCGATCCAGCGTTCAACGCTGCTGCGGCGCGCCGCGTGCTCGCCGGCGACCGTGGTGCACATCGCGACATCGTGTTGTTGAACGCCGCGGCGGGCCTTGTCGTCGCCGACGCAGTCGACAATATTGAACAAGGCCTTGAGCTCGCCGCTCGTTCTATCGATAGCGGCGACGCGGCAGCAACGCTCCAACGGTTTGTCGACGTGTCTCAAGCCTGTGCAGCCGAAGCCGCAGACGCTGCTTCATGATTGCCCGCGTCCCCGCTACCTCGGCCAATTTGGGGCCAGGTTTCGACGTGTTGGGGATGGCCCTGTCGTTATGGGCCGAGGTCGGGTTAGTGGCTCCTGGCTCCGATGTTCCCGAGGGCGCCCACCATGCCGACCAACATCATCTCGCGACGGTCGCATTTCGGCGGTTGGGCGGCGAAGGCGAACTGTGGGTTCGATCTCCGATCCCGATGGGGCGCGGCCTCGGGTATAGCGCAGCGGTTCGAGTAGGCGGTTTGATGCTTGCCTGCGCCCAACGCGATGGCGCCCACCGTGAGACGGTGCTCGCCAACGCTCACGAGGTTCTGACTCATGCAGCTGCGCTTGAGGGCCACGCTGACAACGCCGCGCCAGCGGTGCTTGGTGGGGTGGTCGCCACAACCGGAGTCCGCTCGATTCGCGTTCCCCTTGGGTGTGACCCAACGGTTGTGGTGTGGGTGCCGTCGTTCAGCACTCGCACCGATCACAGTCGCACGGCGCTCAGCGCAACGGTGTCGATGGCCGATGCGGTATTCAACATTGGCCATGCCGCGTATTTGGTCGCCGCCCTCGCTGCCGGCGACGTTGACGCATTGCGTCACGGCACCGACGATCGCCTGCATCAGCAGCAGCGTTTCGCCGCAGTGCCGCAATCGTTGGCCGCGTATGAAGCGGCGCTAGCGGCCGGAGCGTGGTGCTCGTGGCTGTCGGGCTCGGGGCCAACCGTTGCGGCGCTGTGCTCGGCCGATATGGCGCAGACCATCGCTGGCTCACTGGGCGCCGACGGCCACACAAAGATTCTTCAGATCGCCGCCACTGGGGCAACGCTGCATGAGTGACGGTGCTGGTGCCTATGCGGCCGAACGTTGTTCGAACGTTGCCAGCGGTGCCAACGGGCGAGCCCATTGCCCGCTGCAGCGCAGCAGCGAAATCTGGTGGCTGTTCGAGTCGAGGTAGCGGGCGATGCACAGGGTTTCGTCTACGGCGTGTCGGGGGAGTGGACGATCGAGTGAGGCGAGTTCGGGAGGCGGTATCTCGAGCGCTGCGGTAAGCGTGCCATCGAGTCGCGAATCGATGAGTCGGCCGTGATCGAACTCGAAGGTCACATCGCCAATGCGCAGATCGAGTTGTTCGGCGGCGCGCACGTGATCGATGAGTCGTTGGCGACGAAGTGCGTTGGACAACGCTTGAGCGCGGTCGCGTATCGCTGCGGCCTGCTCGTATTGCTGAGCGCGAGCAAGGGCCAGCATGCGTTCGCGTAGCGGAGCGAGCAACACCTCGGGCTCGTCAGCGAGACCGCGCATCACCATGTTGACGGCGTCGGCGTAGTTGCTGTCGGTCACAGCATCGAGGCAACCGCGTAAAGGCACAACGGTGTGGATCGCGTCGATGACGAACGCGGCCGCCGATCGCGATGACAGCGGGCCGAGGTACGTGCCGGGCCGGTCGGCTTCTTTGACAATTGACAACCGCGGCTGAGCCTCGTTGGTGGACAAGCGCACGTATCGGTATTTATCCCACGTGGTGCCTTGCTTGTTGTAGCGCGGCGATAACTGATGCAAATAGCGCAGCTCGAGAATCTCGGCGGTGAGCACGTCGGGGGTTTCAACATGGGTGACGCGTTGTGCCTCACGCAGCATTGGCCCAATCTTGCGGCGATCCTCGCTGCCAAAGTAGCTACGCACGCGCTGACGCAGATTGGTGGCCTTGCCCACGTACAGCACCTCGCCAGCGGCGTTGTGGAACAGATAGACACCGGGTGTGCGCGGCAAATGGTTGGTGAGCTTGAGCTTGGCGATTTGTGGATGTCCGCCGATCTTGGGGAGTCCGTGCAAATCGTCGAGGCCCATCACACCAAACGTCGCTGCGCGTTCGATGAGCAGATGCAACAGGTCGGCTGTGGCGAGTGCGTCGTCGAGGGCGCGGTGGCTTGGCTGATGGGCGAGGCGAAAGCGTGCTGCCAGGGTGCCGAGTTTGCAGTTGGGCACTTCGTCGCGTACGAGGCGGCGGGCGAGCGCGACGGTGTCGACCGTGGCGTTGGTGAGCGTTGGGCGTCGTGAGCGGGTGAGTGCCGCATTGAGGAACCCAACATCGAAGCGCACGTTGTGGCCAACAATGACGGCGTCTCCGCAGAACTCGAGCAGGGCCGCCAGCACACCTTCGATACGCGGAGCAGTGAGCACCATCGAGTTGGTGATGCCCGTGAGGATCGTGATGGTGGCAGGGATGGCGCGGCCCGGATTGACCAGCGTTTGAAACGTGCCCAGGCACTCGCCACCGCGAACTTTGACGGCACCAACCTCGGTGATGAGATCGTTGCCGCGGTCGCCGCCGGTTGTCTCAAGATCGATGACACAGAAGGTGACATCGGCCAGCGGCATTCCGAGATCATCGAACGTACGTTGCATGCGAACAGATGACCACGAACGTGCGTTCGTTGTCAAGCACCGGGCTTGACCTCGGCAGGTACTCTTGACCGATGACTGCGCCGACGGCACCCCAACAAGACCAGTCAGGCGAGCCAACCGATGTTCCCGACCTGCCAACTGTCGCACTGCGTCTCGCGCTCGAGTTCGCTGTAGCCGTTGCGGCGGCCGGGCAGAAGATGCGCCCTCCGCTGGTTTTCCCTGCGGGACTCAAGCCGTACCTCAAGTTTCAAAAGCTCGACAAGACCTCGATGCCACCCGTGCGCCGCGCCCTCGTGGCCGACGAAGATTTCCGCAACCGACTCGGTGTGGCTGCAACGCCTGAGCTTGTCGACGAGGTTGGAATTGCCTGGCTGCAGCGCTCGCCGGGTTGGGAGCAGCGCGTGGTCGAATTGCATGCTGCGGCGCAACAAACCGCTGAGAACGCCTCGGCTGAGGCCGCGCTACGCAAGTCAGAACGTCGGCGCGAGGCCGCCGAGGTGGCAACGGCGCGCGCTCAAGCCGATCTGTTGGCGGTGCGCGACGACGTCGCTCGTGAGCAAGCTCGTCGCGAGAAGGCCGAGGCGAAGGCTGCTGCTGCATCATCCGAAACCGAGACACTGCGGCGCGAGATTCAGCAGTTGCAACGCGAAGTCGAAAAGGCGCGCGCAAAGCTGACGCACGAGTCTGATCGCATTGAAAAGATTGCTGAGGGCCACGCCGCTGCCGATGCTCGAGTCGCTGCAGCCGAGGCGCGGGTCGTTGAGCTTCAGGCGGTTATCGATCGCGTGTTGACCGAGCGAGTCGATCAGACCGTTCCCGAAAGCCATTCGGTAACTGCTGCGGTTGTAAACCGCGAGGCTGCCGTTGCGCTGAAGAAGGCTGCCGCCTCGACCCACGATCTCGCTGAGGCATTGAGCCGCGCTGCTGGCGCACTGTTGTCCGATCTGCCAGTGACCCCTCCAGCGCCAGTGGCTCCAGTTGCCGTAAAACCGCGAGTATCAAAGCGCAAGCCGATTGCGATTCCGGGTGGCATGTTCGGCGACACCGTGGCCGTGGCTCAGCACTTGCTGAAGACCCCCCATGTGCGCGTGATTGTCGATGGCTACAACGTTGCCAAGTTGGCGTGGCCCAAGCTCGAACTCGCCGAGCAACGCAAGGTGTGCATCGAGACCCTCGAAGACATCAGCCGCCGATTCGGCACCGATATCCACGTGATCTTTGATGGCGCCGATGTGGTCGGAGCTTTTGCCGGCCGGCGGCTCATCCGGGTGCAGTTCTCGCCAGCGGGGGTGATTGCCGACGATGTCATTCGAGCCGAGGTCGCTGCGTTGTCATCGAAGACGCCGCTCGTTGTGGTCACCAACGATCAAGCCATCGTGACCGACGTGCGTAACGCTGGTGCCAATGTGCTGTCCTCCGACACGTTGTTGGCGCTTGGCGGGCGACCGGTGAAGGGCAACTGAGTAACTCTGCAGCACCCCTTTGTCATGGTGTTCGCAATACAAGAACCGGACAACACTGTGGAGCGAACCATGAATAACCTCATCATCAGCTGCGACGATTGCGTCATGCGTGCCACCTCGGCGTGCTCCGATTGTGTGGTCACATTCTTCTGCGAACCCGCCGAACACACCGCTGTCGTGTTCGACCTCGCCGAGCAGCGTGCGGTTCGTTTGTTTGCAGAGGCCGGTTTGGTGCCTACGCTTCGCCATCGTGCGGCCGCAGCAAACCTCTGAACCCATCGACGACCGCTATGTCGATGTGCTGCGCGCCATCGGTCTCAAGTTTGGGGCCGATCATGTGGGCATCGCTCCAGCAGGGGTGATGCAACGGGCTCGTGACTCGCTCATCGAGCGCAAGCAGGCTGGGCTCGCCGACTCAATGCAGTTCACATATCGAAATCCCATTCGTTCCACCGACCCCAATGCTGCGGTCAAGGGCGCTCAGGCAATGGTGGTGGCGGCGCGTAGTTACGTGCTCAGCGAGCCCGATCGGCCAGCCGGCGCCGTTGGCTCGGTGGCTCGTTACGCGTGGGTCGATCATTACGAACCACTGCGCATCGCGCTCAAGGCCATTGTCGAGCGGCTGCGTGCTGACGGTTTCAAAGCAGTTGCATTTGCCGACGACAATTCGGTTGTCGATCGTGAAGCCGCGTGGCTCGCGGGTCTCGGCTGGTTCGGTAAGAACGCCAACATTTTGCTGCCCGGCTCCGGAAGCTTTTTTGTGCTCGGTTCGGTCATCACCACGGCGCCATTGCCGGTGGCGGCGGCTCCCGTGGCCGACGGTTGCGGATCATGCCAGCGATGCATCGATGGCTGTCCTACGGCGGCCATTGTGGCGCCAGGTGTGGTCGATGCTGGGCGGTGCTTGGCGTGGCTGTTGCAGCGCCCCGGCGTGTTTCCGCGGCAGTTTCGTGCTGCGCTTGGTGATCGCATTTACGGGTGCGATGAGTGCCAGATCGTGTGTCCGCCAACGGTGCGCTTCGAGCGCAAGACATCGGTCAACGAGTCGAAACACATTCAGGCGTGGGTGCCGTTGCTCGACATGCTCGAAGCCACCGACGATGCGCTCATTGATTCGTATGGTCGCTGGTATCTCGCCGACCGCAACCCAATGTGGTTGCGTCGCAATGCACTCATTGCCCTCGGCAACGTAGGCGACGGCGCCGATGTGCGCGTTGGTGCAGTGCTGCAGCGGTACCTTGTTGATTCCGAGCCAATGCTTCGCGCCCACGCCGTGTGGGCCGCTGCCCAGCTCGGTTGCCATCACATGCTTGCCTTCACCGACACCGATCCCATCGTCATCGACGAACTTGCCGCGGCTGCGTCATGAAACATCTGTTGGTCACCAACGACTTCCCACCCAAGATCGGTGGCATTCAGTCGCTGCTGTGGGAGTGGTGGCGGCGCCTTCCGCCCGATTCGTTTGCGGTGCTCACCACCCCCTACGAAAACACAGCGGCCTTCGACGCTCAGCAGGCGTTTCGAATCGATCGTGTGCGTGAGCCGGTGCTTTTGCCGCACCCGTTGATGGTGCGTCGCATCAACGACATGGCCCGCGAGATCGGTGCCGATTTTGTGGTGCTCGACCCGGCGCTTCCGGTTGGCCTCGTAGGCCCGTCGCTCGAACTGCCCTACGACATTGTGTTGCACGGCGCCGAGGTCACTGTGCCTGGCCGCATTCCGGCCAGCAAGCAAGCCTTGGGCTATGTGCTCAAACGGGCGCGTCACATCATTGCTGCCGGCGGTTATCCGGCCGCTGAAGCCGAACGTGCAGCCGGACGCGCATTGCCCATCACCGTGGTTGCCCCAGGCGTCGACACCGAACGGTTTCGTCCGCTCGATGCCGCCCAGCGCCACGCTGCTCGCGAGCACTTCTCGATCGATCAATCCGCCGAGGTCATCGTTGGCATCAGCCGACTCGTGCCGCGCAAAGGTTTCGACACAGCAATTCGTGCGGTTGCGCTGCTCAAACAGTCGCGCCCCAACCTTGTGTTGGTCATCGCTGGCGGCGGCCGCGATCGCGAACGCCTCGAACGTCTGGCCCTCGAGCTTGGTGCTCCGGTGCGGTTTCTTGGTCGTGTCGATCACGACGATCTGCCCTTGCTCTATGGCTGCGCCGATATGTACACAATGCTGTGTCGCAACAGGTGGGGCGGACTCGAGCAAGAAGGCTTCGGCATTGTCTTTCTGGAGGCAGCCGCGTGCGGCGTCGTGCAGGTTGCCGGAAACTCCGGTGGTGCGGCCGAGGCAGTGGCCCACGGCGAGACCGGCATCGTCATCGGCGAGCCAGACGATCACCGCGCCGTCGCCAAGGCGTTCGAGTCGTTGCTCAACGACCCGGCCCGTCGGGCAGCGATGGGTGTCGCTGGGCGCGAACGTGCGGTGCGCGAGTTCTCGTACGACGTGCTGGCGCAGCGTCTGGGTAAATCATTGGGGGCGCTGCCATGATTGAAACCATGCAAGCCGACATCGAACAGAGCTCATCGGGTGGCATCGTTCGCCTCAACGTCATCGGCACGGCAGTGTTCGTTGTGTCGTCGGTGGTGGCCGCAGTGGTGTTCAACAACCCAACACGCGTCGCCGGGGTAGTGGTGGCCTTGGTGTTGTTTGCCGTCGGCATCTTCGCCTTCTTGTGGAGCTACTGGACCGCCGTGCAGCGCAGCCGAACCGACAACATCGCTGTTGCACAGCTCTATTTCCTGAGCGGCGGCACTGCGCCCAAGAGCGTGCAGCGAACGATGAACTACTCGTTAATGGTGCAGGTGGTGTGCAGCTTGGCAACAGCGCTGTCGCGCAGCACCACCGATGGCCGCGCCGGATCAACGCTGGCGTTCGGCATCTTGGTGCCGATGTTCGGTCTCGGTCTCAACGGATTGTGGTGCGCCACCTATGGCACCTTCGAACCCCGAGTTGCAGAAAATTCTCCGAATACACCGAGAGTCCCCCCATCGGACACCGAAGTAGAGCAGACTTCACCACATGGCTGAGACAGCATTCCAGACCATCACTACGGCCGCGCCAGTGGCACGGGTGTGGGAAATCGCAACTGACTTCGAGCGGTACCCCGAGTGGGCCAAAGATGTCAAAGAAGCGACCATCCGCACGCGTGACGATCAAGGCCGCGCCGTTGAGGTCGAATTCCGCACGTCTGCACTCGGACGAAGCACCCACTACACACTGAGCTACGACTACTCGAGCGCGCCCGCCGTGTTGGGCTGGCACATGCTTCGTGGCGACATCATGCGCGCTATCGACGGCGCATATCGTCTCGCCGAGACCGCCGATGGCGGCACCGAAATTCGTTACGACCTGGCGATCGAACTCGTTGTCCCGCTGCCTGGCTTCGTCAAGCGTCGCGCCGAGCAGCGAATCCTCAATACGGTCCGCGAGCTCAAGGTTCGCGCCGAGACGTGACCCGTTCTGCTGGCATTGATGTCGGCGGTACCAAGTTTCTCGGGGTCATCCTCGACGACAACGGCGACGTGCTCGTCGAGAAGCGGCGTGCTACTCCTACGGGCGCCGACGTGCTCATTACCGAACTCGTCGACTTCGCTCGCGAGCTTGGTGACTTCGACACGTTGGGTGTTGGCGTGCCCGGACTTGTTACCCGATCGGGCGTGCTGCGAGCAGCTCCCAACCTCACCGACGCGTATGAGCTCGCTGTCGGTCCAACGATGAGCGATGCCTTCGGCCTTGCCGTAGCGGTCGACAACGATGCCACGTGTGCGGCGCTCGCCGAATGGCAACACGGCGCTGCTCGCGGGTTCGACGACGTTGTGCTGGTCACGCTGGGCACTGGCATTGGCGGCGGCGTCGTGATGGGTGGTCGCCTGCAGCGCGGCGCCAACGGTTTTGCCGGCGAGATTGGTCACATGGTCGTGAAGCCCGACGGCCCAGCGTGCCCATGTGGACGGCGCGGTTGCTGGGAGCGTTTCGCTTCGGGTCGCGGTCTGCAGATGCTTGCTGGCGGCAGGCGCGGCGAAGAAGTGGTCGAGGGAGCTCGTGCGGGCGATCGCGAACTGCTTGAGGTCATCGATCAGTTCGCGCACTGGGTTGCGCTTGGGTTGGTGAACCTCACCAACGTGCTCGACCCGGCGTGCATCGTGCTCGGCGGCGGCCTCACTGCAGCGCAAGACTTGTTCTTGCCGCCCATTGCTCGCGAGTTCTCAGCGCTGCTGTATTCGCCCGAGCATCGGCCTCATCCGGCGCTGAACTTCGCCCAGCTCGGCGAGCGCGCCGGAGCCATTGGCGCAGCGCTGCTTCCTTCGTCCCAACACTGAGTCGGGTCGACAGCGCCAGTTAGTGCGCGGGTCCTTTGTAGTTGCCGCGAGCCTTGCGAATCTCGTCCCATGCGGCTTCGCGCCCAGCGAGGCCACCGGTAGACGATGTCTTGCCCGGCTCGAGCGCTTTGTAGACCTCGAAGAAGTGTTGGATTTCGGCCACCAACTGCGGCGTGAGGTCGTCGAGATCGTGCACATTCTCCCAGCGCGGTTCGCGAGGAGGCACACACAAAATCTTGGCGTCTTCGCCCGCTTCGTCGTGCATGTACAACACGCCCACCGGACGGGCTTCTACCCAGACGCCGGGGTACACCGGGTCCTCGAGCAGCACTAAGGCATCGAGTGGATCGCCGTCGCCGCCCAAGGTGTTGGGGATGAAGCCGTAATCGGCGGGATAGGTGGTGGCGGTGAACAGTCGACGATCGAGAAAGACCCGGCCGGTGTCGTGGTCGATTTCGTATTTGTTGCGACTGCCTCGAGGAATCTCGATGACGACGTGAATGCAGCCTTCGCCCGGTTCGTTTGCCATCGCAACATCGTGGCACACGCCCAGCGAACGCGAGGCCTTACTGGCCGCAAGTTCGCAGATCTCGCGGACCATAAGCCGCGGAGACCGTTGCAGCAACTAACGTGAGCGAATTATGGAGTTCCGACGCATCACCAACCTGCCGCCGTACGTGTTTACGATCATCAACAACTTGAAGATCGAGGCTCGCCGAGCCGGTGCCGACGTGATCGACTTGGGTTTCGGTAACCCCGATATTCCTTCGCCGCCCATTGCTGTTGAGAAGCTCATCGAGGCCGCTCAGAACCCCAAGAACCACCGCTATTCGCTCAGCCGCGGCCTGCCCAAGCTTCGTGAGGCTGTGGCTGCGTTGTACGAGCGTAAGTGGGGCGTGCAGCTCGACCCTGAGCTCGAGATCACCAACACCATCGGGTCCAAAGAAGGCTTCAGCCACTTGATGTGGGTGCTGCTCGACCGTGGCGACGCAGCCATCGTGCCAAGCCCGAGCTACCCGATTCACATCTATGGTCCGCTCTTTGCTGGCGCCGATCTTCGTCAGGTGCCAATGCGTCACCTCGCCGATCCGCGCGTGCAGGGCGACTTCACCGGCGACTTCTTCGACAGCCTCACCACGGCCTACGACGTCGGCTGGCCCAAGCCACGCGTGCTGGTGATCTCGTTCCCACATAACCCCACCGGCGCTGTTGTCGATCTCGACTTCATGCAGCGCGTGGTCGACTTCTGCCGCGAGCGCGAGATGATCGTGGTGCACGACTTCGCATACGCCGATGTTGGCTTCGAGGGCTATCAGCCGCCATCCATTCTGCAGGCCGAGGGCGCCAAGGAATGCGCTGTAGAGCTCTACAGCATGACCAAGAGCTTCTCGATGGCAGGCTGGCGTTGCGCCTTCCTCGTGGGCAATAAAGAGGTTGTGCAGGCATTGGTGAAGCTGAAGAGCTACCTGGATTACGGCATGTTCCAGCCGGTGCAGATTGCTGCCACCGTCACCATGAACGAAGCCTCCGATTATCCCGAAGAGGTCTGTGCGATCTACGAGAGTCGTCGCGACGCACTCATCGATGGTCTTGGTCGCATTGGGTGGGACATCCCTAAGCCCAAGGGCTCAATGTTTGTGTGGGCTCCAATTCCTGAGTCATATAGCGACATGAACTCTGTTGAGTTCTGTTCGCACGTTGTGCGTGAGTGCGATGTGGCGTTGTCGCCTGGTCTGGGTTTTGGCCCCGGCGGCGAGGGCTTCGCCCGTTTCGCGCTCATCGAAAATGAGCAGCGCATCCATCAGGGCATTCGCAACCTCAAAAAGGGTCTTACCAGGCTCGGATGATCGCGGCGCCTGTCGAGGGCGTTGCGCAATTCAGGTTCAGCCGCGAGTGCGATCTACGGCGCGCAACCATTGCTCATGTTGAGCATCTGCCACTGCACGATCTTGTGCTGGGCTGAACTCTGCTTCGAGTTGCCACTGCGCGGAGATTGCCTCAAGCGAAGGCCACACTCCTTCGGCGAGGCCGGCAAGGAACGCAGCGCCGAGTGCGGTGGTTTCCTGGTCGCGAGGTCGACGAACCGTCACACCGAGCTGATCTGCTTGCATCTGCAGCATCATGTCGAGCACCGAGGCGCCACCATCGACGCGTAGATCATGAAGCGTTGTGCCCGACACGGCGGTCATTGCCTCAACGGCATCGCGAACTTGGTATGTCATTGCCTCGACGACGGCGCGAGCGATGTGCGCGCGAGTGGTGCCGCGGGTGATGCCCAAGATTGAGCCGCGGGCATACGGGTCCCACCACGGGCTGCCCAAGCCGGTAAAGGCAGGCACGATGTAGACGCCGCCAGAGTCGGGAACACTTGCCGCGAGCGGGCCAACCTCGTCGCTCGACGAGATGATCTGCAGCCCGTCACGTAGCCACTGAACCGCAGCGCCGGTGACGAAGATTGCGCCCTCGAGGGCATAAGTGGTGGTGCCGTCGGCCAAGGTCCATGCCACCGTAGTGAGCATGCCTTCGCTGGGCTCGGGGCATGTCGACCCAATGTTGAGCAACACGAAGCTGCCGGTGCCGTAGGTGTTCTTGGCCATGCCCGGCGTAAAGCAAGCTTGTCCGAAGAGGGCGCTCTGTTGATCGCCGGCGATGCCAGAGATCGGAATTCCTGCAGGGACTCCGCTGTCTTCGCTGGTGACTCCAAAACGGCCGCTCGAGGGAAGCACCTCGGCGAGAGCATGCATCGGCACGTTGAGCAGGGTGCACATGTCGGGGTCCCATGCGAGCGTGCCGATGTCGAACAACATGGTCCGGCTCGCGTTGGACGGGTCGGTGGCGTGCACGCGGCCACCGGTGAGGTTGAACAGCAACCACGAGTCGATCGTGCCGAGCGCGAGGTCGTCGTTGGCCTCTACGCCGCCGTGGGTGAGCATCCATTCGAACTTGGTGCCGCTGAAGTACGGGTCGAGCACGAGTCCCGTGCGTTGGCGGACGAGCGGCAATGCGCCATCGGCCTCGAGTTGGTCGCATCGTGCGGCGGTGCGGCGGTCCTGCCACACGATTGCTCGGTGCAGTGGTGTGCCCGTAGCGCGACTCCAGGCAACGGTGGTCTCGCGTTGATTGGTAATGCCAATGGCAACCGGCAACGCGTCGAGGCGGCTGAGGACGTCGTTGATGGTCTCTTTGGCGGCCTGCCAGATCTCGAGCGCATCGTGCTCGACCCATCCCGGTTGCGGGAAGTATTGGGTGAACTCGCGATACGACGACACGGGTGCACGCCCGTCGGCGAACACAGCTCGAGCGCGCACGCCGGTTGTGCCGGCATCAAGCGCAAGAACGTAGACATTGCTGGAGGGCGTGTTCGTAGTCATTGGGGCTAGACGGTAGCCGCAGCGCCCGCGTGCTAACGACGCTTCGGTTTGTTGCCTTTGCGCTGCGACGATGGGCCGCTCGAGGTGCGCCGAGTTGGCGCTGGCTTCGGACGCCCAGTGGCCGTTGTGCTTGGTGCTGCGGCCTTTGCTGCGGCAACGGTGTCGCGTTCGGCTCGAAGGTCTTTGAAGGTCTTGCGTGCGTACCCGAACTTGGCCAGCACTGCTCCGAACAACAGATACATCGGGCCGCTGGCGAAGAGGCCAGCGAAGAGTCCGAGTTTCAGGTCGTGACGGTAGATGAAGAGAAATGCGACAGTTGCAAATGCAACATAAATAAGCCACTCGCGGATCAGTCGGCGCCATGGCACCGGCCTTGTTGAGTCCCATGCCATGCACATGTGATAGCACGTCGTCGCCTATCGTCGAGGGATATGCGCGTAGGACTGCTTACCGGTGGCGGCGATTGCCCCGGACTCAACGCAGTCATTCGCGCCGTGGTACGCAAGGGCGAGATGGTCTATGGCGACGAGGTCGTCGGCTTCCTCGACGCATGGGACGGCGTTCTTGAGCGGCGCACCATGGCGCTCGACGTGCACTCAATGCGCGGCATGCTGCCAAAGGGCGGCACGTTGTTGGGCACCCGCCGGGGGAGTCCCTATGACCATCCCGATGGCGTCGAACGGGTTGCCGCAACGATGCGCGACATGTCGCTTGATGCGCTCATTGTGGTTGGCGGCAATGGTTCGCTCACGGTTGCCTCGAACCTGCACCGCGATATCGGCCTGCCCGTGATTGGTGTGCCGAAGACCATCGACAACGATGTCGTGGGCACCGACATCACATTCGGCTTCAACACCGCCGTGCAGATTGCCACCGACGCAATCGATCGTTTGCACACCACTGCCGAGAGTCACGATCGAGTCATCGTGGTCGAGGTCATGGGCCGCGACTCTGGGTGGATTGCAACCCAGGCAGGTATCGCTGGCGGAGCCACGGTCGTCTTGATTCCTGAGCAACCGTTCTACGTCGACGACGTGTGCGAGATCCTCAAGACGCGCCATCAACGCGGCCGCTATGCGTCGATCGTTGTTGTGGCCGAAGGTGCCGAACCAGTTGGTGGCACGATGCCCGACCAAGAAGTGGTGCACGATGCGTTTGGTCACGTGCGTCACCGAAGTGTCGCCGATCGCATTGCGCCCGAGATCGAGGGTCGCACCGGATTTGAAACGCGTGTCGTGATGCTGGGGCACATTCAGCGCGGCGGTACGCCATCGGCATACGACCGAGTGCTTGCGACGCGATACGGGCTCGCGGCAATTGACGCCGTGCATCAGCGTGCGTGGGGCAACATGGTGGCCTCGATCAACGATGAGATTGTGCAGCGACCCCTCGCCGACGCCGCTGGCAAAACCCGCTCTGTCGACCTCAGCTTGTATCGCGACGTCGCTTCAATCTTCTTCGGTTGAGCCTTAGGCGTTTGGCGACGGAACAGCCGGAAAGTTCGGCTGGCTGGTCTCGATCAAACCCGGAAAGTCGAAGGCGCTGAGCGCAGTTGTACGAAGCGAACCGTCGCCCCCAGGCCACTGCTGGCTGGTGCCGTTCACAAGTAACTGCACGCGCTGCACGTTTCGTACCTCGAGTGCAGTGAAGACAATCTGCGCGACGGACTCAATGAGCGCTCCACTTGACAACGAGAGAATCTCATCGGTGACATCGATAGTCAACGTGCCGTTGGTCTGCAGAGCCGCTGAATGCAGGTTCAGTCCCTCGGGGATAGCGGTGAGCAATCGGCCTTGAGCCTCGGCGACGCTGAGCGGGCCGAACAGCGAATTCAGGCGAGCCTCGATTGATGGGCCGACGTCTCGTGGTGTTGCCCGCAAATGACTTGGTTGGTCGGGTAGCTGAGGGGCGAGCAAGAAGATGCGGTCGGTACCAGTGCTTGTGGCTGGAGCCTGCACCGGAGCATCGATCAACGCTGAACGTTGCTGGAGGGGGATATCTCGTGGCGCTGCGTCGTTGGCGATGCCGCACGCCGAGACCGCAAGCGCAGCGACGCAGATGAGCGCGAGATGATGACGTGTGTTCATGGTCAGAGTTCTTCCGCCGGCAGTTCGATGACGAACCGGGCGCCAGGCTCCTCGTCGAGTCGGTCTTCGATCCACACGTTGCCTCCATGGAGGCGCACATGCTCGTCGACGAGAGCAAGTCCGAGTCCGGCTCCGTCGCTTGAGCTACGTCGGCCGGCAACAGCGCCGCGCGCAAACCGTTCGAAAATGAGGTGGCGCTCGTCGAGTGGCACGCCGGCGCCGTGGTCTTGCACGGCGATCCAGACATGGCCGATTGGCTCACCTTCGTTCTCTGCCTCAGACACGATGACTTCGGGCTCGCCGCCGCCATGTAGTCGGGCGTTATCGATGAGGTTGGCGATGACGCGGGCGAGTCGGCGTCGATCGACATGCATCACAAAGTTCTCAGCGCGCTCAGAGACCGTGACCTTGGTTTGGGGCAGGCTGCTCACGCCGATGGCTTGGCGCACAAACTCGGCCACGATGAGGTCTTCGAGATGAAGCCGAATTGCGCCTGCATCGAATCGAGAAATTTCGAGTAGGTCTTCGACGAGTCCTTGAAACCGTGACACATCGGCCACCAACAGGTCGAGCGCCGATTGGGCGCGCTCGGGCATGTCATCTCGGCGGGCCAGCATCACCTCGACGGAGGCCGCAAGTGTCATCAGCGGCGATCGGAGTTCGTGGCTGACATCGCTGGCAAAGCGAGCGTCGCGTTCGACGCGTTGTTGCAACGCGGAGGCCATGTCGTTGAACGAGTTGGCGAGCAGTTTCAGGTCGTGGTCGTCAGTGGTCTCGAGGCGGGTATCGAGGCGTCCGCCAGCGATGGCCTTGGCTGCCTGAGCTGCATCGGCGAGTGGCCGCACGGCGCGGCGTGATGCCACGTAACCAAGGATCACGCCGAACATCGTGGTGATGAAGCCGGCGAACATCAGCGACAGTCCAACGCTGTTGAGCGTGGAGTCCACTTCGGTGAGGCTGGCGAACTCGAAGTAAGCAGCGCCTACTTCGGGCAACGGGATCCCGATTACGAGCACCCGTTCGTCGCCGACGGTAAGCGCCATCCGTGAGGGAACGCTGGTAACAATCACTCGCTCGATGAGTGACTTGGGAAGAACCTCGGGCCCAAATCGAGCGGCGCCTGCAGTCCATACATCGCGGTAGTTGATGAGCGGTCGGGCGATACCAAGGCTCGACAAACTGTCGATCACCGGTTGCGCCGAGGCGGGTGACGAGCGCAGCCCGGTGAGGGCCACGCTGGCATCGCGGTACGCCTGCTCGACGCTGGTTCGGTCGTGCTGATCGACCAAGGTGCTGCGCGTGAAGCTGTATGTGATCACGGCCAAGAACACCGACAGGCCAAAAAAGCCGACGGTGAAGGTAAGCATGATTCGGCTGCGCAGGCCGAAGCGCTTGGGTCGAATACGGGCCAGTCGGTTACCCAATCGCGTCCGCAGCGTGTCGCGGGCCTGGGCTTGCGGTGTTTCGGTCACGACTGGAGTCGGTAGCCCAGTCCTCGAACCGTGACTACGTGACGAGGGTTTGCTGGGTCGGCTTCGACCTTGGTGCGCAAGCGACGAATGTGCACGTCGACGAGTCGTCCGTCGCCGAAATAGTCGTAGCCCCACACTTTGTCGAGCAGCAGTTCGCGGCTGAAGACGCGTCCGGGGCTCTGGGCTAATTCGACCAGCAAGCGGAACTCAGTTTTTGTGAGGTGAAGTTCTTCGCCTGCCAGTAACACTTTGCCTTCGTCGGCGATGATCTCAAGGTCGCCGAACACCAAGCGTGCATGTGCCGGGCCCATTGGGCGGATGCGGCGGAGCAACGCACGGATACGTGCCGAGAGTTCTTTGGGTGCGAACGGCTTGGTGAGATAGTCGTCGGCGCCGGCCTCGAGACCGGCAACCACATCGTGGGTGTCGACGCGTGCGGTCACCATCACGATGGGCACATCACTGGTTTTGCGCAGGTGTCGGCACAGTTCGAAACCATCGATACCTGGCAGCATGATGTCGATGAGCACCACGTCGGGCGGGGTGCGACGGAACAACTCAATGGCCTCTTCGCCGCTGCCTGCTTCATCGACTGTCCAGCCCTCGTCTTCGAGAGCAAGCTTCACTGCGGTTCTGATGCGTTCGTCGTCTTCGACGGTCAGGATTCGTGTACCCACGTCTGCCATGATGCCCTACTTGCGGGGGTTGTCTGCGCGATACATCGAAAACGTGTGGTGGGTTGCGTGTCGTCAGTTTTCGACGGCGCAGATTGCGTCGGCTTTGTTGATAAGAGCCCGCAATGGTTCGAACAATGCTGGGTTTGACACGAGTACCTGCGCTGGGCGCACGGGACCGCCGCTGAGATCGCCGCTCATGCAGCCCGCCTCTCGCGCGATCAATTCGCCAGCGGCGAGATCCCACGGGCCGAGGTGCTCTTCAAAATATGCGTCGACGCGTCCGGCGGCCACGTAGCACAGGTCTGGAGCGGCGGCGCCGAACCGACGGATGTCGCGTACCTCGCCGATGATGTGCGCAAGTCGCTCCATGTGTTTGCGTCGCAGTTCGGGTTGATAGCTGAAGCCGGTTGCAACGAGTGCTTGCGAGAGCGAGGTTGTGCTGGAGCATCCGATGCGTTGGCCGTTGAGCCATGCGCCGTGGCCGCGAGCGGCACTGAACAGTTCGTTGGTTGTGGGCACAAAGACGGCGCCGGCGAGCGACCCGTGAGTGTCGCGGGCGCCGATGGATACCGCGTAGCCGGGAAGCCCGTAGAAGAAGTTTGTGGTGCCGTCGATGGGGTCGATGAGCCAATCAATGCCACTCGCACCAGTGAGCGAGGTGCCTTCTTCGCCGACGATGCCGTCGTTGGGTCGGTGCTCGCGAAGCGAGCCAACGATGAGGTTCTCTGACGCTCGGTCGAACACGGTGACGAGGTCGGTGGCTGTGGACTTTGTGTCGACCGAGCCAACGCCGCTGCGCCGGCCCTCAAGGATGAGCGCCCCAGCCCGCACGGCGAGGTCGCACGCGAACTGACGAAGCTGTTCGCCGAGATCGTGGTGTTCAATCTGCGGCGAAGAGGTCACGAGCTTTTGCCGCCGCCGTTGACGCGCCTGTCTTCAATGTCTCGCCACTCTCCAACGGCGCGAAGCACCAACACAGCAACGATGCTCATACCGATGGCTGCCGATGATGCCCCGATGAGCGCTCCCAAGCCTTTGCCAACGCCGCATTGTCCGCTGCACTGCACGCGAACCAAGCTGTACCCAATGAGTCCGCCGGCGAGGCCCCCAATGAGAATCGCAGCGAACGCAGCAGCACGCGCGGCCGGTGATGGTAGGGCGGACAAGGGGCGGGGGATAGCGCTATCTGGCACCCGCTCACTGTAGGACGTTTGCCGTGGGGAACCGCAGTCGCTCTAGGCTGTCGGCCGTGCGTTCAGTAGCCATCGTGCCCACCTATAACGAGGCCGACAATATTGAGGCGCTCTGTCGATCGATCCGTCTACACGCTCCTGGCGTTGGCATTCTCGTGGTCGACGACAACAGCCCCGATGGCACCGCCAAGATCGCCGAAGGACTCGCCGATGAATTGGGCGACATCACCGTGTTGCATCGCCCTGGCAAGTCGGGTCTCGGCGCGGCATACCGCGCCGGAATGCGCGCTGCCATCGATGCCGGTGCCGAGATCTGCATCCAGATCGATGCCGACCTCTCGCACGATCCCGTCGAAATTCCGGCGCTGATCTCTGCAGTGGAACACGGCGTCGATTTGGCTGTCGGCAGTCGCTATGTGCCGGGTGGCATCACCGAGAACTGGCCGCGCAAGCGGCGCTGGTTGTCGCGTTGGGGTAACCGTTACGCATCTGGTGTGTTGGGGCTTGCGATCAACGATGCCACAGCAGGGTTCCGTGCTTATCGCAGTTCGGCACTGCTCGACAAGATGCAGTTCGAAACGGTGAAGGCCGATGGCTACGGCTTCCAAGTTGAGATGACCCACCGCCTCGTGCGTTCCGGCGGCAAGATCGTCGAGATCCCCATCACCTTCAGAGATCGCACGGCTGGCCAATCGAAGATGTCGCAAAACATCGTTCAAGAAGCGTTGATCATGGTGCTTAAATTGTGGGTCGATGATCGCCGCGGTCGTCGTCAACGACGAATTCAAGGCGGCTGAATCCAACCGTGCGGTGCCTCGCTCGCATTCCATGCGAGAATCGTGCATGCGTTCATTTCGGGTCGGCGGCGGCCTCATTGTTGTCGACAACCGACTGCTCTTGGCAGCTAATCGACGCAAGCATGGTGCCATCGAATGGACCCCGCCGGGTGGAGTCATCGACAGCGGAGAGTCGGTGCGTACGGGCATTACTCGTGAGGTTCGCGAGGAAACCGGGCTTCATGTGGCCGAGTGGCACGAGTGCCATTACACCGTTTCGGTCGAGGCCCCCGATATGGGTTGGACCATGTCGGTTGAGTCGTGGTTCAGCCCCGCAGTAGAGGGCGAGATTACGCTCGAAGATCCCGATGGCATTGTCGAGCAGGCCCTCTTTGTCGACCTCGACCAGGTCGAAGATCTGCTCGTCGAGTCGCCGATGTGGGTGCGGGTGCCATTGATGGCGTGGATCAACGGTGGCATGGGGCCGGCGGGCGATTTCTCGTTCAGGCTCATCGGGTCCGATCGTTCGACGGCTCGAGTGGAGCAGATTTCACGGTGACATCTCGGGCGACACAGCGCACCATCTTGCATGTCGATATGGACGCGTTCTATGTGTCGGTTGAGCTTCGTCGTCGACCCGAGTTGCGCGGCAAACCAGTAGTGGTCGGCGGCACCGGCTCTCGCGGCGTCGTAGCCGCGGCGTCCTACGAGGCGCGACGATACGGAATTCACTCAGCGATGCCCGGCGCCGTGGCGCGCCGCCTCTGCCCCGCAGCGGTGTTCTTGCCCGGCGATCATGAGTTGTACTCACAGGTGAGTCGGCAGATCAACGAGATCTTCCATGAGGCGACGCCGTACGTTGAGCCGCTGTCGCTCGACGAGGCATTTCTCGACGTGACCGGGTCGCTGCGCCTGCTCGGCGAAGGTGTGGTGATCGCCAAACACATTCGTGAGCGCATCGCCAGCCAACTCGACCTCACCTGTTCTGTGGGCGTCGCTCCCAACAAATTTCTGGCGAAACTGGCATCGGTGGCTGCGAAACCGAAGGCCTCGGCGAGCGGAGTCGAACCTGGCCTCGGAGTCTTTGAGGTGCTCGCCGGACGTGAGCTTGAGTTCTTGCTTCCGCTACCTGTGCAAGCACTGTGGGGGGTTGGCCCAGCAACGCTCGAGCGGCTCAGTCGTCTGGGCGTGAAGACGGTGAGCGATCTCAATGCGCTGGGCGAAGCCACCTTGATTTCGGCGCTCGGCAAAGCGAGTGGGCGGCACCTCTATGCGCTGTCGTGCGGGCGCGACGAACGCGGTGTCGAGACCAATCGCGCCACCAAGTCGATCGGCCACGAAGAGACCTTTGCGCGAGACCTGCATGATGTCGCCGATCTACACACCGAGTTGGTTCGTCTCAGCGACGGCGTCGCGTCGCGACTACGCGCTGCCGGGTTCGGTGCGCGCACGCTCACGCTCAAGGTGCGGTTCGCCGGATTCACCACGATCACCCGATCAACCACGTTGCCGTCGCCGGTTGCCACCGCAGCAGCCATCGTCGGCGCGGTGGCGCCCCTGCTCGCCAGTATCGACCCGTCGTCGGGCGTGCGTCTGGTCGGAGTGCATGCCTCAAACTTCGGTCCGCCCGTGGAGCAACTGCAATTCGATGATTTGTTCGCCGACGAACAGGCCCCGGCGCCAGCCGATTGGATCGAGGCGTCCGCCGCAATTGACGCGATTCGCGAACGATTTGGCGATGCGGCGATCGGCCCAGCGAGTGCCGTGAGTACCCGCGGCCTGCGACTCGTGCGGCGCGGCGCTCAGAAGTGGGGCCCTGACCACGACACCCCGGTTCGCGGCGATACCGCGAACCAACGTGACGAGCGTTAGAAAGAGGCAGCTAGACCGCGTTGCCAGATCGGGCCTAACGTGCGACAATGGCCAGAACCCGCATCCGGCGGGCAGGCTCGTAAGGGAGAAATTCGGTGCCGCTCTCCGAAGAAGAACAGCGCATCTTGCATCAAATTGAGGAACAACTGAAGGCTGACCCTTCTTTTGACTTCAAGGTGGCGCAGCGCGGTCATTCCGGATCCTCACCGCGTCACCTCATCTGGTCATCTGTGGTGTTGGTGGCCTCGTTGTTGGTGGTCGTTGCGGCCCTACAAATCAGCGCCCTGTTGTCGTTTGCGGCCTTCATTGTGATGGTCGTCGCCGGTGTCTTCCTTGAGCGCGATCTCACGGCCCGCGGACGCGATCAACTGAGCCGAATTCCCGAAGAACTACGTCGTCGCGCTGCTCGCGGCGCCGGCCCTCGCCCCCGATAACGCATCGCTCACCTGCGCTCACGCAGGAAGCAGCACCTCTGCCACTCGCGGATCGAATACAGCAATCAGTCGTTGCCGTGCATCGAGTTGGTCTTTCACGGCAAGAACGATGTCGGCGCTGAGCTGCTCGGCGCGCTGCACCCTGATCTCGCTGCCTCGGTTGCCATAGACCGCAGCGGTGCAATCGAGTGCGAGTTGTTGAATTGCGTGGGCGTCAATCTCGAAGTTGGCGCCAACCCGTTGTGCATGCTCATTGAATGTCTCGCCAGCGCGTGGCCCGGCACCGATGAGAGCCAAAGCGTGAGCCGCTTGTTGCCAACTGTTCGCAATGGCTTGTTGCGACGTACTCGGTGACCGTGCGAGCCGATTTCGTCGGAGCACTCGGGGCAGTGCAAACGCCCACGTTGCGATGGCGGCAATGAGGAGCACGACAAGTACGAGCCAGATCGATAGGTCATTCGATGACGATGACGATGAGTTGGTTGACGTTGGCACCGACGTTTGTGGAGTTCCGCCGGGGGTGTTGGCGATTGTTGTTGTGGGCCCAGCGGGTTGCGTGACTGGTGTGGTGGTGGGGGTTGTAATTGGTGTCGCCGAATTGGGATCGTCGGCGTTTGCTTGCTGTGGGATGACGCCGGTTCGCTCTTCGGCGCCGGGTTGACCTCGTCCTGGCGTTGGCTCGAACGACACCCAGCCGACGTCTTGAAACCAAACCTCGGGCCAGGCGTGGGCGTTGCGGCCGTACACGTGAAAGCGGCCGTCGGCGGCAGCATCGCCCGGCGTGAACCCAACGGCCACTCGCGCTGGGATGCCAACTGAGCGGGCCATTGCAGCGAAGGCTCCGGAGAACTGCTCGCAAAATCCGCGACGCACTCGCAGGAAGTTCTCGATGGCGTCATCGCTGTGGCCGCGCTGCACGGTGAGGTCGTAGACAAACTGGCTGCGGAACCAGTTCTGCAGAGCCAAGGCTTTGTCGTATCGACTGGCGCCGGCGGCGGTGACTTCGAAGGCTGTTTGCGTGACGGACTCGGGGAAGTCGTTCGGCAAACTGATCGATGGATCGTCGGCTGGCAAGGCTTCGGGTGCGGTGCCAAGTTGAGAAGCGGCCACGTCGGTAATGCTCGAAACAACGGTGTAGTTGGACCCTTGCTGCAACCCGATGCCAGGCACCACCAGCGTTCCGGTCGTGTCGACCCAGTAGGCCTTGCCGTCTTGCAGGCTGACAGCGCTATACGCGGCGGGCAACAGGTTGCCGCCAAGCGCCGCAATGTGGATCTGTTGCACCACATTGTGTGACTGAGGGGCAGGCGTTGCAAAGGAGCCGTCGACCGGTGCCAAATTGCCATCAGGAAGTTTCCACGTGCTGCCATCGAACTCGGTGAGCGCCGTGGCCCGCCAGTAGCTGGGTTCGGATGCGGCGACCGTGAAGAGCTCGGTGTCTGACAATGTGACGAGGCGACTGCGAATGTCGACGAGTGGGCTGAGCACCTGCGTGACATCGCTCTTCTTGCTCGGCTTGAACAAGGCTGCTTCTCCGGCACCGGGTAGTCGCGGCCCCACGATGGCTGCACCGGCTGCGGCGCATCCGGCGAGCACCGCAGCTACCGGCAATGAGCGTGCGAGAACTCGCGATCGGTTGCCGATCCAGACGTGCTCGACCTGCGCGTGGGTGACGCGCAATGCGACGATGACGGCGAGCGCGCAAGCCAACCATGCGGTGGTGATGGCCACTCGATGGCGGTCGGCACCGAGTGCTGATGCAAAGACGAAGAGCACGGCGTTTGGGACGGTTGTCTCGACTCGGCCGTAGGCACGAAACGCAAAGGCGTCGGAGAGAATGGCTGCGGCTGCGGTGCTGGCCGTAGCGAGCACGATGAATCCGCCAACCGCAGCCACGGGCGCCACCGAGCTCGGGAACTGGCCGCGGGCGAGTTGCAGGTCGGCCAGAAATGCTTGCCACGACTCGGGTGAGGGGAAGGGCCCGGACATCGTGTCGGGGTAGTACTTCCACGCCAACAGGGTGAACATCGCAGCGAACGCCGCCGGAATCGCGATGTAGCCGCGCACCTTGAACAGCCTGAGCGCGAGGCAAAAGGCGTGCAGGCTGACAACGATGAACAGCATTGAACCGAGGAACGTTGTGTCGGCGAAAATTCGCGTAAACCCAACGGCCGTCAGCGCGCTGAGCGCAAGCAGCAGAGCGCTGGCGGGTATCGACTGAACCGCCGTGGTCTCGGTGCTGGCGTGGCTGAAGTCGCCAGAGTCGCCAGAGTCGACAGAGTCGGAGGCATGGTGCGTTGCGGCAGATGACATGCTCATCGTTGATCCGCTTCGGCGCGCTGGGGTGGCGTCGGACGGCGGTCGGCGTAGTTGCCTGTGAGCGATGCCCAGGAGGCAACAAAGCTGTCCGTTGTTGTGGCGTCGACCGTGAAGTCGCGTTGTGTGGTGGCCGTCGACGAGCAGGCAACCACGACGAGTACGTCGGTCTGTGTGATGTTTGGTCGAAGCGCTGCCACCGTTGCCGACTGCGGGCTGCCGGTAACGACAAACGTGAGGCCGAGGCCCTCAGCGCGCGGCGCCGGGAGGCGTTGGGTATGAATCTGGTCGGTGGTGGAACAGTTCGCCAGCGCAGTCATTGCCGTGGTGAGGTTGGTGTTGCGCAGGTCGGTCTCGTTGCCGATAACCAATCGCAACCGTAGGCCAGCCGAACTCGCCGCAGAGACGGCGCTCGCGGCCGCAGATACGGCGCGCTCGAATCCCTCGGGGGTGTACTCGCTCGAGGAGTTGTCGAGTTCGATCGTGCAGTGGCGAAGTCCTTCGGGCTCGACCTCGCGCACCTTCAAGGTTTCGCTGCGAGCAGAGGCGCGCCAGTGGATCTGACGAAGGTCGTCGCCGTCGGCGTAGTCGCGCAGCGAATGAAACTCGTTGCCGGAGCGGCCGAGCGACCGTGAACGAAGCTGATTGCCGAGAGGTCCGGATCCGCCCATTGCGGTTGGCACATGGAGGTGATGATGCGCTGGAAACACGACGATCTCATGGGTGCTGCCAATCACGCGTCGCCTGCCTGCAATGCCAAAGGGGTCGCGTCGTTGGACAGTGAGGGGGCCAAATGTGAGCGTGCCGCGATGCAGTGTGGGTAGTCGGTACGTAGTGGTAGCGGTTTCGTGACCGTGCAGCGGGGCCAGCTTCAGCGTTGCTCCACCAAGTCCATCAACGGGCTCCCAAAGCGTGAGCGGCGCGGTGCCTGAGCGAGATTCATTGGTGATGGTGAACTCAACCCGCGCTGAATCGCCAGCCTGCAAAAACTCGGGCACAACTCGACGAGAAACACTGAGCGCGATGGCGTGGTAATTGGCCCACACAAGGCTCGCCGCTACGAGCGCGAGGACGCCTGAACCGAGGACGATGAGTTCGAGCACGCCGAACACGCGACCAATCGCCGCAGAGACCGCAGCGAGACCAAGCGCTGCCCAACCCTGCCGGGTGAGCACGTTAGTTACCGGATGGAATTGGCACGGCGGCGAGTACCTCGGTAACTGCCTGCTGAGCAGTGAGCCCTCTCGACATGGCCTCGGGTCGCAGCACAAGGCGGTGGCACAGCACCGCGTGAGCTACCGACTTCACGTCGTCGGGGGTGGCGTAGTTACGTCCGCGAGCGGCGGCTGTTGCGCGCACTGCACGGGCCAGTTGCAATGTGGCTCGTGGCGACATGCCAAGCGCAATGCCTGGATGGCGGCGGCTGAACTCGGCGAGGTCGACGAGGTAGGCCTTGAGCGGGCTGGCGAGGTGCACCCCTCGAACGGCATCGATCATCGCGAGCACCTCGGCCACGGTGACCACTGCGCCGAGGGTTGCTGGAGTGGTTCCCGAACCTTGCACATCAAGAATTGACAGCTCGGCCTCACGCGATGGGTATCCGAGCGAGAGGCGTAGCAGGAAGCGATCGAGCTGACTTTCGGGCAACCGATAGGTGCCCTCTTGCTCAATTGGATTCTGCGTAGCAATCACCATGAACGGCGGGCTGAGGGGATGACTTCGCCCTTCGACCGAGATCTGGCGCTCTTCCATTGCTTCGAGCAGCGCGGATTGGGTCTTGGGTGACGCCCGGTTGATTTCGTCGGCCAACACAATGTTGGCGAACAATGGGCCCGGCCTGAAGTCGAAGGTCTCGGTAGAGCGTTGCCAGATGCTCACGCCCACAAGGTCGGTTGGTAACAGGTCGGGGGTGAACTGCACGCGCTTCCATGTGCATTCGATGGAAGCCGCCAACGCCTTGGCAAGACTGGTTTTGCCGACGCCGGGTACGTCTTCAATGAGCAGGTGCCCTTCGGCCAGCAAGCAGATGACAGCGAGTTCGATCTCGTTGCGTTTGCCGTGGACCACTTGCGCAATGTTGTCGCTGATGGCCTCGAACAGCGCCGCGAATGTGGGTACCGGAGTTGTTGCTTCAGCCGTCACGGGCACAAGGGTAGGCCATACAACCGAATATGCAATGGCGGGATTGCTACGGTTGCGCCGTGGACACCATGTACCTCGCTGTCGATATCGGCGGCACCAAGTTGGCAGCAGGTGTTGTTGGCGACGACGGCCGCGTCATCGTTCGTGATCGCATTGCTACGCCGACGCGCGATGTGTGGTCGGCCATTGAGCGGTTGGTGAAACGCGTGATGGCCGCTGCGCCGGTGCCCCTCATTGCAGTAGGCGTTGGTTGCGGGGGCCCAATGGATCCAACGGTCGCAACGGTGTCGCCCCTACACATCCCGTCGCTGCGCGACTTCGAGCTGCAAAATGCGCTCGCCGAAGCCACTGGCCTCCCCGCCTTTGTCGACAACGACGCCAAGGCGCTCACGCTTGGCGAAGCATGGTGCGGGGCCGGTCGCGGCGAAATGAACATGGTGGGTGTCGTGGTCGGAACGGGCGTGGGTGGAGGCATCATCAGTAATGGCCGCCTACTCGGTGGTCGCCTCGGCAATGCCGGACATATCGGACACATGGTTGTCGAACCCGAAGGCCGTCCATGCGCGTGCGGTGGAGTCGGCTGCCTCGAGGCCTATGCGTGCGGCCCCGCAATCGAAGCCGAGACAGGGCGGCCGCCTCATCGCGCACCTCAGGCCATCATCGAGCGCACCGGCTCGTTGGTCGGTCGGGCGTTGGCATCGTTGGCTGCGGTGGTCGACTTCAATGTTGCTGTTATTGGCGGCTCCGTGGCGCTTGGTTTCGGCGAGCCGTTTTTTGCCGCTGCTCAAGCCGAGATCGCGGCCCGAGCCAAGTTGTCGTTCACCGATCACCTTGAGGTGCGCAAGGCCGCACTTGGCGAACTGGCACCGCTGGTGGGTGCTGCGGCGCTTGCGCGTCGCGGCTTGCTCGGACTCAGCTGATCTACGGCTTGCAAATCTGCACAAGAATCTCGTGAGCTCCACCGGTTTGTCTGCGCGCTCGGCAAGCTAGCCTCGCCGTATGCAGCCCACGTATACACCTGAAGCCGAGGCCTACCGCAGCAAGGTGCAAGCGTTCCTTGCCCGCGAGCTACCCAGCAATTGGGGTGGTATCGGCAAACTCGAAGGCGACGAACTTCATGAGTTCGTGGCGCATTGGCGTGTTGTGTTGCACAAGGATCGCTATTTGGCTCCAGGCTGGCCTGCTGAATACGGCGGCGGCGGATTGTCGGCGCTCGAGCAGGTCATCACGGCCGAAGAATTCGCTCGCGCTGGCGTGCCTACTGGCGGATACAACGACGTGTTCGGTATCCAGATGTTGGGCAACACGTTGTTGCAGTGGGGCTCCGAGGAGCAAAAGGCGTATTACCTTCCCCGCATCTTGTCGAACGCCGACGTGTGGTGTCAGGGCTACAGCGAGCCCAATGCTGGCTCCGACCTGTCGAACATTGGTCTGCGCGGCGAACTCGACGGCGACCAGTGGGTTCTCAACGGCCAAAAGATTTGGACATCAGCCGGCCATCTCGCCGACCACATCTTCACGCTTGCTCGCACCGATCCAGATCTTCCTCGGCACAAGGGCATCTCGTTCTTGCTCGTCGACATGCGCCAGCCCGGCGTAGAAGTTCGTCCGATCCGAATGATCTCGGGCGAGAGCGAATTCAACGAAGTGTTTTATACCGATGCCACGTGTCCCAAGGACAACGTGATCGGTGGCGTCAACAACGGTTGGGCCGTAGCGATGACCCTGCTCGGCTACGAGCGTGGTGAGGCTGCGGCCACGTTGCCCATTCGTTTTCAAGGTGAACTCGATCGATTGATGATCATGGCCAAAGACCGCGGCGTCTCTAACGACCCGGTGATCCGTCAGCGTTTGGCGTGGTGCTATTCGAAGGTGCAGATGATGCGCTTCCTCGGTATGCGTACCCTCACCAAGTTCATGCAGGGTCACCATCCAGGCCCCGACGGCGCGATCTTCAAGCTCTACTGGAGCGAGTATCACAAGGTCGTCACCGAACTCTCGATGGACATCATGGGCCTTGAGGGTCTCTCACCAACTGGTCGTCCGCCATCAAGCGCCTTCCAAACCGACGATGGTGGCGCCCCCAACTCAACCGGGTCATGGGCGGGTGTGTTCCTCAATGCACGCGCTGGCTCGATTTATGCCGGCTCAAGCCAGATTCAGCGCAACATTATTGGTGAGATGGTGCTCGGCCTTCCGAAGGAACCCAAGTAGATGCAGGATCGCCGATGATCTGGCTGCGGGTGGCGTGGGCTGTGCTCGCGCGTCCGAGGTTGTGGTCTACGGCGATTCGCCAAATGCGCCGCATGGCTGCGCCGGGCTGGTACCGGCGTGTGCCATTTCTGCCGCTACCCAGCGGCGACTATCTGCGTTTCCGGCTCGTCACGCAGTACGGAGACCCCGGGCATCGTCCCGATCCCATCGATGTCGTCAACTATCTGTCGTGGTGCCGGCAGTGGAACAACGTCGATAGCTGAGGTCTGACCCACATGCGCAGCGCCCTCGTGTTGAATGCCACGTACGAACCGCTGAGTGTTGTGCCTGCACGCAGAGCCGCGTGCCTTGTGTTGGCCGAAAAGGCCGAGGTCATTGAGCACGACGGAACGTTCATGCGTTCTGAGTCGTTGGTGTTGAGGAGCCCACTGGTCATCCGATTGCATTACGTGGTGAAGGTTCCGTTCCATCGTCGCACTGCGCTGTCTCGGCGAGCGATCTTTGTGCGAGACGAGCACCGTTGCCAGTATTGCGGCGCGCACGCCGACTCAATCGACCATGTGGTACCACGTTCGCGGGGCGGACCCAACGAATGGGAAAACGTTGCCGCAGCGTGTAGGCCGTGTAATGCGCATAAGCGTGACCGCACGCCCGAAGAAGCCAACATGCGCCTTGCCCGTGAACCGCGGGTTCCTCGCGAGCAGGCGTGGGCGGTTGTCAGCGTGGGCCGAATGCCCGATGCGTGGACGCCCTATCTCACCAATGTGTGGTAACCGACGCAGGTCAGGGCATGCTGGCAACCGTGTGGCAGATCGAGCAGTTCAGCGGAAGTGCTGGTGACTTTCATCAGCGCGATCTACCCGATGTGATCACACCCACCGTGTGGTGGTTCGACGTCGATCATTCGGCCGTTGCGCTCGGGTCGTCCCAACCAATCAGCGATATCGACGCAGCGGCGTGCGCTCAGGCCGGTATCGACATCGTTCGGCGACGTAGCGGCGGGGGAGCAGTGCTGCTCGAGCCAGGCGATGTGGTGTGGGTCGATGTGTTGATCCCTGCAGGTCACCGGCAATGGAGCACCGACGTGAGTTCGTCGGCGTGGTGGCTCGGAGAGGCGTGGCGAAGTGCGCTGAGCTCGCTTGGCATGCCCGGTTTGAGCGTGCATACGGCCCCGATACGACACTCCGAATGGTCCCGGCGGATCTGTTTTGCCGGCGTTGGCGGGGGCGAAGTGATGTTGGGCGACCGCAAGGTGGTGGGTATTAGCCAGCGTCGCGTCCGTGCTGGCGCCCGCTTTCAGTGTGCGTATTACCAGCAGTGGAGGCCAGCAATCCACGAGTTGGTGTTCGGTTCGTCAGGTCCTCGGGCCGATGAACTGCTCGATCTGGTGGCGCCCGTGTCGGCGCCGGCAGCAGCGGTACGCGAGGCGTTCGTACACGCCTTGAACTCGCTCGGCTAGTCCGGCCAACCCAGCCGCTGCGGCCGCTGAGACCCATCCACTCTTCCCCACTGCGTATTCGCGCTCTCTGCGCGAAGCTGATCAGGGGTTTCCAGCGTGTTCGCGCTCTCTGCGCGCAGTTTTTCTGCTTTGACCACCGAAATTTTCCGGAATGTGGGGAATTTGTATTGACTTTTGGGGTGCAGTGGGGCAAAGTGGGGACATGTAGGGACCCGACCTACGTGAGGCAGCGATTCGGGAAGTCATCGAAGGGCACGTGCAAAAGTTTCTTGGCGTTTTTGAACGACAACTCGACGTAAAAGGTCGATTGGCGCTTCCTGCCACGTTTCGGGCGCGCCTGGGCACGAGCTGCTACCTCACGTTGGGAACCGACAACAGCATCGAGGTCTTCACGACCGAGAAGTTCGAAGAGGAGGCAGATCGGATGCAAGCACTTCAAGCACGAGGCGAAATCAGCATGGATCGCCTTCGTGCGTTCTCGGCCCGGGCCACAGCAATTGAGCCCGACGCGCAGGGTCGCATCTACCTCGACGAGCGTCTGCGCCAGCACGCCCGACTCGACGTGAAGGGCCCCGCCATCGTGATGGGTCGCCTCGACCGTATCGAGATCTGTTCAGTCGACCGCCACGAACGCAGCATGACTGCGGGCGAGCAGGAGTTCTCAGAGCCAGTGCTCTGAGTCCTGCACCGATCACACCACACACACCGACCGACGAAAGCGAGAACGAAGGCCCGAACAACACACGACAAACACCCAACAGGTACCGATGAGTTCCGCTCATCGGCAGTCTCCCGGTTGACAAGATGCAGCACACTCCACCCGCTTACATCTCGTTCATCCCGGGGAGAAATCCCGGCGACAATCGTTCACCGGGGGGCTGCCGATCAGCGGAGCGCAAGTGCGAGGAAGCCCCGTGAAGAGCAGCAATACCGGCAAGGACAATCAAGTGAATGAGCCAGGAGCGCCACAGAGCGCTGGCTTTCATCACCTGCCAGTCATGGCCACCGAGATTGTTGCCGCCTTTGCTGAGGTAACCACCGGAGTGGTGCTCGACGCCACGCTGGGCGGGGGAGGGCATGCAGAGATGCTGCTCGAAGCCCATCCGCACCTGACCCTCCTTGGTATCGATCGGGATCAGACGGCGCTGGCAGCAGCGGCCACCCGTCTGAGCCGGTTCGGTGACCGTGTGCAGACAGTTCATTGTCGATTCGACCACCTTCGCGACGCCATGAAGACCGCCAATGTTGCAACGCTCAGCGGAGCGCTTTTCGACCTTGGTGTTTCGTCGCCGCAACTCGACCGAGTCGAGCGTGGATTTTCTTACCGTAACGATTCCCCCCTCGATATGCGCATGGACCTGACGGAACCATGGTCTGCAGTCGATGTCGTCAACGGTTACACCGAACAGGAACTCACCAGAGTCCTGTTCGAGTATGGCGACGAGCGATTTGCCCCCCGAATCGCTCGTGCCATCATCTCCCACCGGCCGATCGAATCGACCGGTGAACTCGCCGACATCATTGTGACGGCGATTCCTGCGGCTGTGCGCCGCACCGGTGGCCATCCGGCAAAGCGTTCGTTCCAGGCAATTCGAATTGCCGTGAACCATGAACTCGAGATTTTGCCGGCAGCGATCGACGCAGCGATTGCGGCCACCGCAGTCGGCGGCCGTATTGCCGTGTTGTCGTACCACTCGGGCGAGGACCGTATCGTAAAAGAGCGTTTTCGCGCAGCCGAAACCGGCGGATGCGAATGTCCTACCGGGTTGCCATGTGTGTGCGGTGCCGTGCGCACCGTTCGCTTAGTGCGTCGGGTACCCAAGACCCCGTCGGCTGCTGAGGTAGCCACCAACCGCCGTGCCGCATCGGCGCGGTTGCGGGTCGTCGAACGAATCGCAGCGCCGGTCTGATGGCAGCTGTCACTCCACTACTCGATCCATTGCTCGCCGGGCCATTGCCTCGCGATGCCGCACGTCGCCCAGCACCTGTCGCGCCACGCAGGCCTCGCCCAGAACTTCTGGTGGTTCCTCGGCGCCGCCGCCGCACCGCCGGCATCATGGCGCTCGGTTGCATCTTGTTGTTCTCAATGTTGCTCGGCACTGTTGCGCTGCAGACCCGCATCGCACAGAACCAGCTCGCTCTCGACAAAACCGACCGTGCCGTCAAAGCTGCTCGTGAGCGCTACGACCTGTTGCGTAGGGCTCGTGCCGAACTGCGCTCGCCGAACCGGTTAGCGGTCGAGGCAGATCGCCTTGGCATGATTCCCGCCGACAAGGGCGAGTTCATGACGATCGCTCCAGCAACGGTCGCCCACCTCATGGCAACCTCGGGATGGCTGGCCAACAACCCTGCCGAGAACAGCGTTTCCTCGCTCGAGCAGTTCGGTCAAGTGAAGGCTGTAGCCGGAGACGCTCCATGATCGACGAACGAAGCAAGACGTCTGTTCGCACGCGCACACCCGCATCAACTGCAGCTCGAGGCACGCGCTCGCACGGCCCGGTCAAGGGCCGAGCGTCTACAGGTGTGGCGCCCCGCCCGGTACACGCAACTCCGTCGTCGCGAACAGCTCCGTCGTCGCGCCCATCGACGACGCGTGATCGGCACTCAACGTCGCAGCCGCAGTCCCGCACCCGCAGCGCGGCAACGGCCCATTCGACGCAACGCCCTGCCACCAAGGCTGGGGTGAACCGCAATGCTCGCCCGCTTCAGAAGCGCACGATTCGCCAACGCGCCGAGTCGCACGGCTATTTCACGGCTGGAAACACTCACACGCGATTGATCATCGTGCTGGTCGTTGCTGTGTTGGTGTTCGGCTACGTGCTGGTGCATGTCGCTCGTTTGCAAACCGTAGATGCCGACATGTACACGCGTGCGGGTACGTCGCAGCGAACTCAAGACGCCGTGTTGCATGCCAGTCGGGGAGTGATCTTCGATCGCAACGGCGACGAGCTCGCCCTGTCGGTTCCGGCCACCACGATCTTCGTGAACCCCAAGCTTGTTGGCGATCCGGCAGGCACCGCAGCCGTGCTGGCAACGATGCTCAGCTTGTCGCCAGAACGGCAGCAGTCGCTCGCCCTCGCGATAGCGAACAAGGACAAAAGCTTTGTGTATGTGGCTCGCCAGATCGATGACCACAAGGCGGCCGCTGTTACCGCGCTGAAGCTTGCCGGTGTTGATTCGTACCGCGAGAGCAGCCGGGTCATTCCTGGTGGCGACCTCGCGCGAAGCGTGATCGGACGCACCGATACTGACGGCAAGGGCACCGCAGGACTTGAGCAGCAATACGACAGCTTGCTCACGGGCGTCGATGGTGAACTGGTTCGTCAGCACGATAAAAAAGGTCACTCAATTCCTGGCTCGGGAACCGTCACCGTTGCGGCCGTTCCCGGCAAGGACATTGTGCTGACCATCGATCGATCGATTCAGTTCTCGCTCGAACAGGCATTGCTGAAGCGTGCCAGCGAGCTCGGCGCTCGAGGCGGCACTGCGATTGTCGAGGAGACCGGCACCGGAAACATCTTGGCGATGGCCAGCGTGCGACGTGACGATCTTGGTGTGTATCGGGTCACGGTTGCCAACGTGGCTGCTGTCGACTCGTACGAGCCGGGCTCAGTTGCCAAGGTCATCACCATTGCTGCCGGGCTCAACGAACGCGTCGTGACGCCAGAATCGGTGCTCAGCGTCGAGGGCAAGCACACCTACGATGCGGGCACTGCCTACAAATTCACGATTTCCGATGCTGAGCCACACCCAACCATGGACATGACGGTGCGCGACATCCTCGTGCACTCGTCGAACTTGGGAACCGTCGGTGTGTCGGCAATGATCGGCTCAGCCAAGCAGTACGGCTACATGCGCTCGTTCGGTCTTGGCGAGAAGTCAGACCTGAACTTCCCCGGCGAGTCGCAGGGCATCTTGAAGCCATGGCAGAAGTGGCGCGGTACTGAAAACATCACGCCTGCGTACGGCTATGGCGTTGCCGCCAGCGCGATTCAGCTGATTGGGGCAATCAACACCATCGCTAACGGCGGTGTCTACGTCGCTCCTCGCCTCGTGCAAGGCACCGTGGGTTCTGATGGCAAGGTGCAACCTGCATCGCCTGCAGCGAGTCGCCGTGTGGTGACCCCCGAAACCGCCGCCTCGATGAACCTGCTGATGCGGCACGTGGTGTGTGACGGTACGGCCAAGAAGGCGCAGGTCGAGGGCATCACCATCGCTGGTAAAACAGGCACGGGCATCAAGGCCGTCGCTGGTCAGTACGGCGCCAATGCGGGCTCCAAGGCCTACTACTCATCGTTCGTTGGTTTCTTCCCCGCTGAAGACCCGCAGGTCACAACGCTGATCTCGATCGACGAGCCACCAGCCGGCAGCAGGGATCGCTTTGGCGGAACTGCAGCGGCTCCGGTGTTCCAAGACGTCGTGCCATCGATCATGCATCAACTCGGCATCCAGCCACCCACCAACACCGGTGGATGCCCGGCGAAATGATGGCTGGGCGATGAGCGGGTCTTCGTCCGATCAGCTTTCAGAAATTCTTGCTCGCACTCCAGACGTGCGTGTGCGCGAACTGATTCCGGGCGACTCAGTTGTTGACCCGGTGATCACCGATGTTGCGTTTGATTCGCGACGGGTGGTGGCCGGATCGATGTTCTTTTGTTCACCCGGAGATCGTGTTGACGGCCACGAGTTTGCAGCGGCGGCTGTGGCGGCAGGAGCAGTTGCATTGGTCGTCGAGCGCAAGCTCGACAACGTTGGCGACGCAGTACAGATCGTGGTTGATCACAGTCGGCCAGCAATGGCTCACTTGTCGAGCGCCTACTTCGGATACCCGAGCCGCGAACTCGACGTGGTGGGCATCACCGGCACCAACGGCAAGACGACCACGGCTCACATTCTTACGTGCGCGCTGAATCACCTTGGTTCGCCCACAGGCACTCTTGGCACGCTGTCCGGTGGGCACACAACGCCCGAGGCGCCCGATCTGCAACGCCGACTAGCCGAGTTCAAGGCACAGGGCTGCGCAACGGTAGCGATGGAAGTTTCGTCGCACGCTCTCGCACTCGATCGCGTGCTCGGCACACGGTTTAGGGTTGCGGTGTTCACCAGTTTCGGCAGTGACCATCTCGATCTTCACGGCACACCCGAGCGATACTTCGCGGCGAAGGCGCGGCTGTTCGAGGCCGATCTCAGCGAGCACGGCGTCATCAACGTCGACGATGTGCAAGGTCGTCTGCTCGTGGACACGATGTCGATTCCTACGTCGCCGTTCTCGCGCAGCGATGCGGTTGATCTTGAACTCGGCGCATTCGAGCATTCGTATACATGGCGCGGTCAACGCATTCGTGTGGCGTTGGGCGGCACGTTCAATGTGATGAACACCCTCGCTGCTGTCACCACATTGGATGTCCTCGGTTTCGAACTGGGCGACATCGCCGAAGCAATCTCGACAACGACTCAGGTGCCGGGCCGGTTCGAACGAATCGATGCCGGACAAGACTTCGAAGTGGTCGTCGATTACGCCCATACGCCCGATGCACTCCGCGAGGTACTCGCGAGCGCCCGGCGGGTTGCGGCGGGCAATCGAGTCATCGTGGTGTTCGGTTGCGGCGGAGATCGCGATCAGCAAAAACGTCCGCATATGGGTCATGAAGCGGCCACCGCTGCAGATCAAGTGGTTGTTACTTCAGATAACCCCCGCTCAGAGGTACCGCTGGCGATCATCAATGACATCATCGCGGGAGTGCCCGACGAGTACCGTGGGAGGGCTGTGGTTGAGCCAGATCGTCTCTCCGCCATAGCCGTAGCGCTCCGGTCCGCCGGTACGGGCGACGTCGTGGTCATTGCTGGGAAGGGTCACGAAACCACACAAACAGTTCACACCACTGTTTCGTTCTTCGACGACCGAACTGCTGCTCGAACCTTGCTGGAGAACATGTCGTGATTGCCATAATTTTTGCGGGTGCTACCGCGATGTTCGTGTCGATGTTCGGGACGCGCATCGTCATCCGATTTTTTCAGACCCGCGGCAAGGGGCAACCGATTTTGGGCAAGGAAGACCTTGGCCCCGAGCACCACATGAGCAAAGCCGGCACCCCCACCATGGGAGGTCTGGCCATTGTTGTCGCGGCCTTTGCTGGATGGATGGTGGCGCACGTTCGTGACCTTGCATTTTCGCGCCAGGCCGAGATTGCCTGGATTGCAATTCTCGTGATGGCGGGCATGGGTTTCCTCGACGACTATCTCAAGGTGAAGCGTGCCCACAACCGTGGCGTGTTCTGGAAGAAGAAGAGCTACATCACCTTCACGCTGAGCCTGTTGCTCGCATGGTGGATGGTCAGCGCCACCAACATCAGCACCGCATTGTCGTTTACCAGGTCAGACCTACCCGGTTGGCATATGCCTTGGTACGTGTGGGTGCTTTGGGCGGCCACCATGATTTGGGCCACGAGCAACGCCGTCAACGTCACCGACGGACTCGATGGTCTCGCCGCAGGCTCAGCGATGATGGGCTTCTTGGCGTTCACCATCATTGGCTACGTGGCATTGCGCTATCGCGGTATCTACTCCGATGTGGTGAACCCACTCGACTTGGCCGTGCTGGCCGCAGCCTTCGCTGGCGCGTGTGCTGGTTTTCTGTGGTTCAACGCTGCGCCCGCGCGAATCTTCATGGGCGACGTCGGCGCGCTCGCGCTCGGAACCGCATTAGCGCTGCTTGCGCTCACGCTCAACACGCACCTGTTGTTGATTCTGATTTGCGGTATCAACGTGATGGAAGCTGGCTCGGTTGGCATCCAGATGATCGTGTTCAAGGCCAGTGGCCGCAAGAAGCGTCTGTTCAAAATGTCGCCCATTCATCATCACTTCGAACTTGTTGGTTGGCCTGAGACAACCGTGATCATTCGGTTCTGGCTGATCTCGGGTATCTGCGTCGCAAGTGCGCTTGCGTTGTTCATTGCCGACTTCACCAAGCAGGTACAAGGCTGATGCCTCGCGTGCTGGTGTATGGCGTTGCAATCGCCGGCACGGCAACCATTCGGGCTCTTGTTCAACGTGGCTACATCGTTGTTGCGGCCGACGACTCGATCAACGACACCAAGGCCGCGGTTGCTCACGAGTTCGGCATCGAGCTCGTTGCGTCTCCTGACGCCGCCACAATTCAGCGCTTAGTTGCTCAGTGTGACTTCGTTGCGCCGGCCCCCGGTGTTCCCGAAACGCACCCGGTGGTCCTTGCTGCATTGGCAATGGGTAAACCGTTGCGTACAGAAATCGACCTTGCTTACGAATGGGAGCAACAGCGCAGTGGCGGTCCGCGCCCGATGCTGGCGGTCACCGGCACCGATGGCAAGACGACTACAACGTTGCTCGCCACCGACATGCTCATCGCCGCCGGACTCAATGCTGCGGCAGTGGGCAACACCGACATTCCGCTCATCGAGGCCATCGACGACCCGTCCCTCGACGCCTTCGTGGTTGAGTGCACCAGCTTTCGGTTGAGTTGGACCACGATGTTTCGCGCCGAAGCCGCGGCGTGGCTCAACCTTGCGCCCGACCATCTCAACTGGCACGTAGACCTTGCGAGCTACGAAGCAGCGAAGGCGCGCATTTGGATGCATCAACGTCCCGACGACGTTGCGATTGGCTTCGCCAACGATCCCACAGTGATGCGACATCTCGAGGGAGTTCGCGGACGTCGCTTGAGCTTCGGCCTCAGTGGTGCCGACTATCGCTGTGAGCGTCTGCCCGTTGTGGGCGGGGCGCTTGTTGGTCCGCGGGGCACGTTGTGCTCAGTCGACGAGATGCGCCGGTCGTTGCCCCACGACATCACGAATGCTCTCGCGGCAGCAGCGCTGGTTGAGCAAAGTGGGCTCGCCGGTACGGCAGCGATAGCGACAGCGCTGCGCTCATTTGTGGGACCTCCGCACCGCATTGAGCCTGTCGGTCACGCTGGTGGTGTGCATTGGTATAACGACTCAAAGGCCACCACACCTCACGCCGCACTCACCGCGATTCGCGCGTTCAATCATGTGGTGCTCATCGCCGGTGGTCGCAATAAGGGTCTCGATCTGGCCTCGCTGGCAACAGAGCCACAACGTATGCGTGGCGTTGTTGCCATCGGCGAATCAAGCGACATCATCGCCAACGCGTTTGCCGGATTGTGCCCGATTCAACGTGCAGCATCCATGCGCGAGGCCGTCGAGATTGCAGGCTCAATGGCGCGTAGCGGCGACGCTGTTGTGCTCTCTCCGGGCTGCGCCAGTTTCGACTGGTATCCCGATGGCGGGTACCCAGCACGCGGTGATGACTATCGTGAGTGCGTGCATGCGTATCTGGGTGAGGGACGGGTGACCCAATGAGCGCTTCATCTACCGTGGTGGGCGATCGCCGCCGCCAAGCGCTCGAGCGGATGTCTGCTCAGCGTCAGCGTCCCGACCGACGCTCTCGTCGCAAGCCCATGGGGCCGCCGTCTACGTCGTTCTATGTGATTGCCTTCGTCGTTACCGGGCTCACGTTGCTTGGCTTGGTCATGGTCTTTTCGGCCTCAGCGATCACGTCGTTCCATCGCGGTAACTCGCCGTGGCGTTTGTTCAACCGGCAACTGCTGTGGGCCGTGTTTGGCGGCATAGCGATGATCGTCGCGGCAAAGGTGCCCTACTACAAGTGGCGGCGATTTGCCGGAGCCTTGCTGACGGCGACCTTGGCGCTGATGTTCTTACCGTTCGTTCCCGGTCTCGGCCGATCAGTGAACGAATCGCGGGCGTGGGTCTTTGTCGGACCGATCGGTTTCCAGCCGTCGGAGTTTCTCAAAGTGGGCGTGCTGGTCTATGGAGCGCACGTACTTTCTCGCGGACGTATCGACATGTCGAAGTTTTGGACGACGGTCAAGCCGCTTGCACTGGCCGGCGGATCTGGAGTTGTGTTGTGCGCGTTGCAGGGCGACCTTGGGTCGGCCATCGTGTTGGCAGCGATGGTGTTCGCTGTGGTGTTTATCGCCGGTAGCCCGGTTGTGCCCATGGCGATTTGCGCCGTTGGCGCCTCGTCGGTGATCGGCTTGATGGTGTTCAGCAGTACCCGTCGCTTCAACCGGTTCACGGCGTTTCTCGATATCACTGCCCATAAGGATCACTTGAGCTATCAGGTCTACCAAGCAATGATCGGCATGGCTACCGGTGGTGTGAGCGGCACCGGGGTCGGTAGCGGTCCATCGAAGTGGGGTTACCTTCCGTTGGCTCACAGCGACTTCATCTTCGCTGTGATCGGTGAAGAAATTGGGCTCGTCGGTGTCGTGGCCGTGATTGGTGGATTCTTGCTGTTGAGCTACTTCGGCATTCAAGCGGCCATCAACGCGCAAGATCGATTTGGAACGCTTCTTGCTGGTGGAGTCGTTGCCTGGCTCGCGATTCAGGCCGTGATCAACGTTGGTGGCGTCAGCGGCGCGATGCCGGTAACCGGTCTCACACTGCCGTTCGTTTCCTCTGGCGGCAGCTCGTTGCTGTCGTGCATGGTCGGGGCCGGACTCTTGCTCAACGTGTCCCGTCACGCGCGGTAGTGGCCAGATGAACTCGACAGCGTTTGCTGTGATTACTGGCGGTGGCACAGCGGGCCACGTGCTCCCAGCTTTGGCGATTGCCGACAGCCTCGTCGCTGGCGGCCATCGAGCCGATGAGATCGTCTACATCGGTGCGCGCCGCGGTATCGAAACGAGGCTCCTCAAGGAGTCGCCGTACCCGCATCATTTTCTCGACGTTGTGGGGCTGCAGCGACGCCTTGCTGTGAGCAACATTGCATTTCCCTTCAAGCTGATTCGAGCGACACTTGCGGCGCGCGCGCTGTTGAAACAACTGCGGCCAGCTGTTGTCGTGTCGGTGGGTGGCTATGCCAGCTTCCCCGCAACGTTTGCGGCGCGTCTTGCGCACATACCGATTGTGGTGGTGAGCTACGACCGTCGTCCAGGTTTGGCAACCCGGGTGAGCGCCCGTTTCGCAAGCGTGTGCGCGGTGGCGTTCGAGGGTTCCAAGTTGCCCCACGCGCGCATCACGGGTGCGCCGGTGCGTGGCGAACTGGTGACCCTCGATCGCATGGCAGCGCGAGACCACGCTCGCGAGCAACTCGGCGTTCCCGCAGATCGCTTTCTTGTCGCTGTGTTCAGCGGATCTCTCGGTTCAAAAGCCATCAACGAGGCTGTCGCTGAGATGGTTGAGATTTTTGAGCGGCGACCGGAGCTTGCGGTGCGTCACGTAGTGGGCGAGCGCTTTTTGGCCAGCGCCGCGCCGTCGCATTCGGGTGAGGGAGGCATCATGTACGACGTAATCGGCTACGAAGACCACATGGTGCAGGTGTATGCAGCTGCAGATCTGATGATCACGCGAGCGGGCGCAAGCACCATCGCCGAGCTTTCTGCAGCTGGTGTTCCGGCCATCATTATTCCGTGGCCCGGTGCGGCCGAGGATCACCAAACAGACAACGCCAGCATTCTCGGATCAATCGGCGCGGCCGTGGTGCTTCCCGAAGCCGAGTTGTCGGGTCTGCGGCTTGCCACGCTCGTGAACGAACTGTTCCACGACCAGGCAAGTCTGCAAGAGATGGCGGCCTCGGCGTTCGCCGCTGGCGAGCTTCATCGCAGTGGTCGCCTTGCCGACGTCATCGAGCTGATGGCAGAACAACGATGAGCCCGACATCGCCAATCGATCTCAGCGAGCCCAAGCGCCTTCATGTAGTTGGCGTGGGTGGGCCGGGCATGAGCGCCATCGCAATTGTGTTGGCCGAGATGGGTCACGATGTATCGGGCAGCGACATCCGCGAGAAGCCAGTACTCGACCGGCTTCGCGCCGCAGGTGTTGCGGTGCATGTGGGTCACCAGCGGTCCAACGTGCATGGCGTCGATGCTGTCACGGCCAGTACAGCGGTGCCCTCGAAGAACGTAGAGCTCGACGAAGCGCGCCAGCACGGCATCACGGTGTTGCGTCGTGCCGGAATGTTGGCCGGAATTTGTGCTCGGGCTCGGTCGCTCGGAGTCGCCGGCACGCACGGCAAGACCACCACCTCGAGCATGTTGATGTTGGTGCTGGCCGAAGCCGGGCTGCGTCCGAGTTTCGTCATCGGTGGCGATGTCACCGACATGGGTACCGGAGCACAGTGGACTGGCGCCGACTGGTTTGTGGTCGAAGCCGACGAGAGCGACGGCACACATCTTGAGTTGCCGTTGTATGGCACGATCCTCACCAACGTCGAGGTCGATCATCTCGACCATTACGGATCGTTCGACGGCATCGTCGCTTCGTTCGACCAGTATCTCGCTCACATTGATGGACCCAAGGTGTTGTGTGCCGACGACGATGTGTGCGCCAGCTTGGCAACCAAGTGCGGTGGCATCACATACGGGCTGACCGAGGCGGCGCACTATCGGGCCGTGCAATTGCGGCCAGACAACGGTTCTTTTCGGTTCGTGGTCGAGTACCTCGGTCAAGCACTTGGCGAGGTGCATTTGCCGCTGCGCGGAAAGCACAACGTTCAAAATGCCACGGGCGTCATCGCAATGGCGATGAGTATCGGCGTGTCCTTCGAGGTTGCTGCTCGCGCACTTGGGCGATTCGGCGGCGTCGCTCGCCGGTTCGATCTTCGCGGCCAGCACCGCGGCGCAACCTTGGTCGACGATTACGCGCACCTGCCCAGTGAGATCGCAGCAGTGCTCGGTGCGGCACGCAGCAGTGGCGACGGCTGGCAGCGAATCGTTGCCGTCTTTCAGCCCAATCGCTATAACCGCATGGCCGAACTCTGGCCCGAATATCGCGACGCGTTTGTCGATGCCGACGTCGTGGTGATCACCGATATTTTTGCTTCCGGAACCGAACCAATTCCGGGAGTCACCGGCAAGTTGGTCGTGAATGCGATCCTCGATGCGCATCCGCGAGCCGCCGTGGTGTGGTTGCCACGGCGCAGCGATCTTGTCGAGTATTTATCGCGCACGCTTCGCTCCGGCGACGTCTCGATCTCAATGGGTTGCGGTGACATCGCCTCGTTGCCATCTGAGATATTGCAATACGGCCGTTCGCTAGAGACGTCGGTCTGATGCCTTCCGAGAAGGACGACAGCCACATCCCGAGTCGCATCGAGCGCGCGGTCGCGATGTTGGGTGAGCTTGCCGAGCTGCATGTGCCGCTCGCTCCGTTCACCACATATCGCCTCGGTGGTCGTGCGGCCATCATGGTCAGGCCCCGCAGCGTTGCCGATCTCCACACGGTTGCCGATGCGCTCGCTGCTACCGACTTGCCCGTACTCGTTCTCGGACGTGGCTCAAATGTGCTCGTCGCCGACAACGGTTTCGAGGGGATCGCTGTCACGCTTTCCGAGATGGGCGCCGATTTTTCAATCGAGCACACACAGGTCACAGCTGCAGCCGCGCTGGCATTACCGCAGTTAGCGCGCCGCTTGGTTGCTGCGTCGTTGACTGGATTCGAATGGGCGGTCGGCGTGCCGGGCAGCGTTGGGGGAGCCGTGCGAATGAACGCTGGCGGTCACGGCGGCGACATGGCTCAATGTTTGGTCGAGGCGCGCCTGTTCGATCTGCGAACCAATCAATGCGCATGGGTGAATGCCGATCGACTCGGCCTGCGGTTCCGGGGGAGCGATCTCGCCGAACATCAAGTGGTCATCGAGGCACGTCTGCAGTTGGCGCACGGCGACCGAGAGAGGTCCGAGCGTGAGCTGAACGACATCGTGCATTGGCGGCGCGAGCACCAACCCGGCGGCCAAAACGCGGGCTCGGTGTTTGTGAACCCCATTCCTGGCGAACTCGCCGCGGGTGAGCTCATCGACCGTGTGGGTCTGCGCGGCTTCGCTCTCGGGTCAGCATGTGTCTCCGACAAACATGCGAACTTTATTCAAGGCTCCGAAGGGGGCCGAGCCAGCGACGTGCGCGATCTGATTCAGTTTGTCCGTGATCGCGTAGCGGCTGAGACTGGCTTCGTGCTGCGCAGCGAAGTGCGCCTCGTCGGATTCGCGGATGCTCCTGTCGACGATGCTCCCGGAGTTCATCTGTGAACGTCACGCAGCCCCCAGTCGGCGACGACGACGTTCCGAACAAGGTGCTTGAAGAGCTCATGGCTGCGTTCGGAGGCGTCGCGCCAACTGACGAGATCTCTGATCTCACCACGTTCGACGATCCCTCGATCGACGTGCTGCTCGACATCAATCAGCCCGAGCCCGAGCCAGAGCCCGAGCCCGAGCCCGAGCCCGAGCTTGAGACCCCGGAAGTCGACAGCACGATCGTCGACGAGCCAGCGCCGCAGCGTCGCACCATCGTGATCGGCGGTGACGATCAGCCAGACGCGATGTATCTCGATGAAGAAGGCACCGACCGCCTACGCGGTGGTCCGGTACGAACTTCGAATTCCGACGGGAGTACCGAGCGAAGCACGATTCTTATCGTCGGCGACGAAATTGAGGGTCAGTCGGGTGGCATCCCGCTTGCCGTCAGTTCGGCATCGATGGACCCTCGACTCAGGGCGCGCCGCATTGCCGTACGTCGCGAGATTGGCAAACGCAGGCTGCAGTGGCTTGTCGTCGGCGGCGGGGGACTGTTGCTTGTAGCCGGCACGCTCACCTTGCTTGGTTCTTCGTTGTTCTCGATTTCGTCGGTCACGCCAAGCGGCGCCCGGCGCATCGATGCCGAAACGCTGCAGATAGCCATCGACGACTTGATGGGCACGCCAGCGCTCTTGGTCGATACCCGCGCTATCGAGCGCAAGCTCGAACTCAGCCCGTGGGTGCAGCGCGCCCGTGTCTCGGTTGACTTTCCGCACAACGCCACCATCGAGCTCGTGGAGCGCGTTCCGATTGCCACGTATGGCGGGTCCGATGGCCGCTTTCGCATCATGGCCGCTGATGGTGTGGTGGTCGACGTGATCGCCGGGCGCCCTGTCGATTTCATGCTCATCCGTGGCTCGGGCCTCAATGTTGAGGCTGGCAACTCTGCCGGAATCGCGTTCACCCGCGCTGCTGCTCTGGTCGAGGCACTCAGCCCTACGGTGCGGTCGCTCACCTTGTTAGTCAACGTGGGCGACACCGGCGATCTGTCGCTGATCTTCAGGAAAGCAGGCTCCGACAAGGAAGGTGCCACGGTCATTCTTGGTAGCCCAAGTGACTTGCTCGACAAGTTGACGCGACTCGAAGCGTTCTTGCAGCGGCCCGGTTCTGACCAATGCTCGCTCATCAACGTGTCTACCTCGCCCATTAGCCACAAGTGCTAAAGAGCATTCACCAACACCCTCCCCGTTTTGCGGATGCGAACGTGGCAGGATTGCACAAGTTAAATTCCGTAGCAGGGCTTCCCCTGGTATGTCAATCGTTCGAACAGATGTCGGAGGTTCCCTGATGGCAGGCGCGCCGCAAAATTATCTCGCAATGATCAAGGTCATCGGTGTGGGCGGAGGTGGCGTCAACGCCGTCAACCGCATGATCGATGCAGGCCTCAAGGGCGTTGAGTTCATTGCTGTCAACACAGATGCGCAAGCACTGTTGATGAGCGATGCCGATGTCAAGCTCGACATTGGGCGCGAACTCACGCGTGGGCTCGGTGCAGGCAGCGATCCCGAAGTGGGCCGCGCCGCAGGCGAGTCGCATAGCGACGAAATCGAAGAGATGATCAAAGGCGCCGACATGGTGTTCATCACCGCTGGCGAAGGCGGCGGCACCGGCACCGGTGCGGCACCAATCATCGCCGAGATCGCCAAGCGCATGGGCGCTCTCACCATCGGCGTGGTCACACGTCCGTTCGCGTTCGAGGGTCGTCGTCGCTCTGTGCAAGCAGATGCGGGCGTGCAGAAGTTGAAAGAAAAAGTCGACACGCTCATCGTGATCCCCAACGATCGCTTGCTCACCGTGGCCAACGAAAAGACCAGCGTTCTCAACGCGTTCAAGATGGCCGACGAAGTGCTGTTGCAAGGTGTCTCCGGTATCACCAACCTCATCACCACGCCCGGCCTGATCAACACCGACTTTGCCGACGTGCGGATGATCTTGGCGAACGCCGGTTCTGCATTGATGGGTATCGGCCAGGCCAGCGGTGAGAACCGTGCGGTCACCGCAGCGAAGGCAGCAATCAGCAGCCCACTGCTCGAAGCCGCCATCGATGGTGCTCGTGGCATCCTGCTCAACATCACTGGCCCATCGAGCATGGGTCTGTTCGAGATGAACGAAGCTGCCGAGATCATTCATGGCGTTGCACATCAAGACGCCAACATCATTTTCGGTACGGTCATCGACGACGAAATGGGCGACGAGATCAAGGTCACCGTTATCGCTGCCGGCTTCGATCGTTGGGATACGCCATCGGCGGCTCGCGGCAACCTGAAGTCGGTCGACAGCGCCAAGCCGGTCTCCACCATCAAAGACCTCTTTGCGCCCGCCGCCTCCGACCCTCTCGGCGACGACGACGATGACTTCGACGTACCTTCGTTCTTGAAGTAGTCCCCATGTCTGGAACGAGTGCGTGAGCACGGTCGATCCTGAAGCAGTAGCTCGTGCAGTGCAATCAATTCGCGTGTCCATTCAGCGCGCCGCCGGCGAGCGTGCGGTCGAACTCATCGCTGTCACCAAAGGGTTCGGCATCGACGCCGTTACGGCCGCCGTGGCTGCCGGATGCACATCAATTGGCGAGAACTATGCGCAAGAGCTACGCGACAAGTTTGCGCTGATTCCGCCCGACAGCGTGCGTCCTCAGGTGCACTTCATTGGTCAGCTGCAAACCAACAAAGTCAAAGCCATCGCCCATCTCGTCGATGTCTGGCAGAGTGTCGATCGTGTGTCGTTAGCCGACGAAATTGCGCGGCGCGCACCTGGCGCCACGGTGTTCATTCAAGTCAACACCACCGCCGAGTCGGCGAAGGGCGGATGCGTTCCCGAGGGCGTTACGTCGCTGGTCGAGCACTGCCGCTCGCTCGGCTTGCGCGTTGATGGGTTGATGACAGTTGGTCCCACATCGGGCGATGAAGCGCTCACCGCCGAGGCATTTGCGTCGCTCTCCAAGATGGCCGATGAGCTCGGGCTTGTTGGCCGATCGATGGGGATGAGCAACGATCTCGAGATTGCTCTGGCGTGCGGAGCGACCCACGTGCGAATCGGAAGCGCGCTGTTCGGCGAGCGTCCACGATCGCGCATACCCGAATGAGATAACCTCAGCGAAGGAGGATTTGCGAATGTCAATCATGAAGCGGGCAATGGATTTCCTTGGCCTTGGCCCCGATGATGCGTACGACGACTACGACCAATCGATGGAGACCGCACGGCCAGTACGCGCTCAGCGCGAGCCAGAGCCAATCGGTCGATCGGGACGCGGTGGTTACGGCGACATCGAAGACGAAGGCGTGCGCGCGCCGGCAGCTCGTCAGAGCTTTCCGCTGCACACCCCTGAGTCCGCAGCGCCTCGCCGTCCTCAGCAGCCATCCGACGACTCAGGCGTGCACCCACGGCCCACGAACCCTCGTCAGGCAACACCGAATGTGCGCACCATTGCGGCCGGCTCGGGTGAGCCCGCAACCGTGAAGCCTCGCCGCTTCGATCAGGCCCAAGAAATTGCCGATCGTTTCAAAGAGGGCCTGCCGGTCATCATGAACCTCGAAGGCACTGAGCGCGAGGTTTCTCGTCGACTCATCGACTTCGCGAGCGGCCTGTGTTACGGCCTCAACGGCAGCATGGAGAAGGTCGCCAGCGGCGTCTACTTGCTCAAGCCGCTGTCACGCTCAAACCCCGGATACGACGACTAGCAGATGTGCTCGCTCAACCGCTCCGCGCAACGTAGCATTTGCTCATGGAACTAAGCCCCGATTCCGTTTCCGGCACCACGTTCAGGATCGTCAAGAAGGGCTGCGACCCCGAAGAGGTTCGCACGTACCTTGCACAACTTGCGGTGTCGTTCGAGGCAATGCAAAAGCATGCTGCCGCAATGGAGGCTCGCGCTCGCGCGGCCACCGCTCGTCTGCAAGAAATTGCGGCCCAGCCAGCTGTCGTTCCAGTCGGGCCCACACACGATGAAGCGGCCGACAGCATCAGCCGCGCCATGCTGCTCGCACAGCGCACGGCCGACACAACGGTTCGTGAAGCCGAGATCGAAGCGGCACAAATCATTACTCGTGCCAAGGCCGAGGCTCAGATTCTCGTCGATAGTGGTCAGGGTGCGCTCAACCGCATGCTCGACGAAGCCAAACACGATGCGCGCAAGGCTGCAGAAGGCGAACTCAAGCGAGTAGACGAAGAAGTCGCATCGATGCTTGCTCGCCGGGATTTCTTGCTCAGCGATGTAGAACATCTTGAGCAGCACATCGTTACGCAGCGCGAGCGTTTGCGCGATGTCGCCAGTGCGCTCAACGACCTTGTCTCGCGGGTGCCAGGCGGTCTGGCCGATCTGCGTCGACCGTTGATCTCAGCAGTGGCCGATCACAATACTGATGCCCACGATTCTGGCGATGATGTCGACGCCAGTAGCGACACGGTCGACATTGATGGCACTCCTGCGTGGGGCATGGCGCCACCAGACCCAGCACGTGCACCGCTTTTGGCAGGTGCCGAGCATGCTCCGCTGCCCATGGTGGTGCCCGACAATGCTCAAGAGCTCTACGACGTCACTCAGCCAATTCCGCGAGTTCACTTCGCTGCGGCCGAAGATTTGCCCGACGGCAGCGGCCGCCCCGGCTGAGCACATGCGCTGCTGACGCAGCGCCTATTGCCCACAACTGCAGCTGTCTGGCGGTAGTCTGCATCGACCGGCGTTGACGAGGCCATCACCTCTGAGCCTTCGGAAGAACGCACACCGAGTGGTGTGTCAGTAGAACCGAACGGGACCAGCCCGTTATTGCTGGCGCAGAAGAGCGGCTGTTGGCTGAGGCCAACAGTAAGCAGGGTGGCACCGCGGGCGTCGGCTCGTCCCTGATCGACACGAAGATCGTCGTCTACAGGAGAAGCCGTGACATACCCCAACGTTGAATCGCAACCGAATCTGCCGCTGCTCGAACAGGGCATCCAGGCCTTCTGGGAAGCCGACCGCACCTTTGAGGCAAGCATCGAGCAGCGCCCGGCCGGAACTTCACCAGGGCTCACCGATAACGAGTTCGTTTTCTACGATGGCCCTCCCTTTGCCAACGGCTTGCCGCACTACGGGCACCTGCTCACCGGCTATGTGAAAGATGCTGTGCCGCGTTATCAAACGATGCGCGGTCATCGTGTAGAGCGTCGCTTCGGATGGGACTGTCACGGTTTGCCTGCCGAAGTTGAGGCCGAAAAAGAACTGGGCATCAGCGGTCACCCCGAGATCGCCGAGTTCGGCATCGACAAGTTCAACGACGTCTGCCGCACCAGTGTGCTGCGCTACACCAGCGAGTGGGAGCGCTATGTGGGGCGTCAGGCGCGCTGGGTCGACTTTGCCAACGACTACAAGACCCTCGACCTGCCGTACATGGAAAGCGTGATGTGGGCGTTCCGCACACTGCACGACAAGGGTCTGGTCTACGAAGGTTTCCGCGTGTTGGCGTATTGCTGGCGTTGCGAGACTCCGCTCAGCAACACCGAGACGCGCATGGACGATGTCTACCGCGATCGTCAAGACCCGGCGCTGACGGTTGCGTTCGAACTCGAAACTGGCGAGCACGTGTTGGCATGGACCACCACCCCGTGGACGCTGCCCGCCAACCTTGCGTTGGCCGTGGGCCCAAACATCGAATACGCAGTGATGCAGCATCCTGATGGTCGCCGTTACGTGCTCGCTGAGTCGCGTCTCGATGCGTACGAACGCGAGATCGGCGAGGCCACACGCGTGGGCACGCTGTTGGGCTCCGATCTGGTTGGCCGGCGCTACACCCCATTGTTCGATTTCTTCGCCGACGCGCCGAATGCGTTTCAGGTGCTTGGTGCCGATTTCGTCAGTACCGAAGACGGCACCGGTGTCGTGCATATGGCCCCTGGATTCGGCGAGGACGACCAGATCGCCTGTAACGCTGCTGGCATACCCACGTTGTGCCCGATGGACGAGCACGGCCGGTATACGGCCGAGGTGGCGCCGTGGGTGGGCGAGCATGTCTTTGATGCCAACCCATTAGTCATTCGCGAGCTGAAGGCTCGTGGCATCGTCTTGCGTCACGAGAGCTATGACCACAGCTATCCGCATTGCTGGCGCTGCGCGCAGCCATTGGTCTACCGCGCGATCTCGTCGTGGTTTGTTGAGGTCACAGCAATCAAAGATCGCATGGTCGAACTGAACCAACAGATCCATTGGGTTCCCGGTCACATCAAAGATGGCTCGTTCGGCAAGTGGCTCGCAAATGCGCGCGACTGGAGCATCAGTCGCAACCGATTCTGGGGTTCGCCGATTCCGGTGTGGAAGAGCGATGACCCCGAATACCCGCGCATGGACGTCTACGGCAGCTTGGCCGAGATGCAGCGCGACTTTGGCGTAGAGGTCACCGACCTGCATCGCCCCGCTGTCGACAATCTTGTTCGACCCAACCCCGACGATCCAACGGGTCGCTCGATGATGCGCCGCGTGCCAGAGGTGCTCGACTGCTGGTTCGAGAGCGGCTCGATGCCGTTCGCTCAGGTGCACTATCCATTCGAGAATCGTGAATGGTTCGAGTCGCATTACCCAGGTGACTTCATCGTCGAATACATCAACCAGACCCGCGGATGGTTCTACACACTGCACGTCCTGGCTACGGCGTTGTTCGATCGGCCTGCGTTTAAGAATTGCGTGAGTCACGGCATCTTGCTTGGTGACGACGGCCAGAAGATGTCGAAGAGCTTGCGCAACTATCCCGATCCGTGGAATGTGTTCGAGACATACGGCGCCGACGCGATGCGTTGGTCGTTGCTGTCGGCCGCGGTGCTGCGCGGTGGCGATTCGCCGGTGTCTGAGAGCGGCATTCGCGAGTCCATCCGTCAGGTGATCCTGCCGTTGTGGAACAGTTGGTACTTCCTCACGCTGTATGCCAACGCCGAGAACAAGACCGGCGTGTTCGATACGTCGTCGACCAACGTGATCGATCGGTACGTGCTGGCTAAGACCCGTGCCTTGGTCGACTCAGTCACTGCCGACATGGATTCGTACGATCTGTATCTCGCTTGCAGCGACGTGCGTACCTTCCTTGATGCGCTCACCAACTGGTACATCCGCCGTAGTCGTGATCGATTCTGGGCAGGCGATCAAGAGGCACTGAACACGTTGCACACGGTGCTGAGCGTTGTGTGCACAGTTGTGGCGCCACTGCTTCCGCTGACCAGCGAAGCCATCTTCCAAGGTCTCACCGGCGAACGCAGTGTGCATCTTCAGGATTGGCCCGACGCGTCGTTGTTGCCATCTGATCCAGCGCTTGTCGATGTCATGGATCGCGTTCGCGATGTTTGCTCGGCAACCCTCAGCGTGCGTAAGGCGCATGGTCGTCGTGTGCGCCAGCCGTTGGCCACGCTCACTATTGCCGACCCAACCAGTGCCGACTTTGCCGACTTCATCGAGCTCATCGCCGATGAGGTCAACGTGAAGCAGGTTGTGTTGGCCACCGATGTCGCATCAGTTGCTACGAGTGTGTTGCAGGTTGTTCCTGCGGCGCTTGGCCCGCGGCTTGGTGGTCAGACTCAGCAGGTGATCAAGGCGGTAAAGACCGGCGATTGGCATCACGACGGCGACAACATCGTGGCTGCTGGATTCGTACTCGAGCCGGGCGAATTTTCGCTCAAGCTTGTCGCCACCGAAGGCGGCGCGAGCACGGTGCTCGCCGGTGGCAGGGGAGTGGTGGTGCTCGACTGCGAGCTCACGCCCGAGCTGGTTGCCGAGGGCACAGCGCGAGACCTCGTGCGCCTTGTGCAGCAAGCGCGCCGCGACGCCGGTCTCGAAGTGAGCGATCGCATCGAGCTCAGCGTGTGGACATCGCCGCGAATCATCGAAGCCCTCGAGCCGCACGTTGCGTTCATGTGCGCCGAGACACTTGCGGTGTCGCTCACCTGGGGCGCCGATGCGGCGTCGCAAGAACTTGCTGGTGAACTCGATGGCGAGCCAGCTCTGGTTCGTGTGACAAAGGCGTAGCCCATATCGATATGGTCAGCGATGTCGAGGGTGGCGCTGCCCTGATGGTGCACGTGCAGCCGGGTGCGAAACGCACGGCTGCTGTTGGCTTTCATGGTGACGCCCTCAAGCTGAGCGTGGCCGCCGTGGCGCGTGATGGTGAGGCGAATGAGGCGGTAATTCAGCTTGTTGCCACGCTGTTCAACGTGCCGCCACGTCGAGTGCAGTTGCTTTCGGGCGGGGTGTCGCGGCGCAAGCGGGTGCTGATATCTGGCATGTATGCATCAGAAGTGCTCGAAGTTCTGCAAGCATACTTTCCACCAAAGTGACAAAGGCCGTTGGCGATGGGTCGTATACGGCCTACGCTCCGGCAGTTGTAGTCGATCGGGAGGTCAAATGGCCAAGAAGGTTGTCGCTCCAGTGAAGAAGTCAGCGGGTGCTGCAAAGCAAGCGGCGCCTGCGCCAAAAAAAGCCGCTCCCGTAGCGAAGAAGGCCACCCCCGTGGCCAAGAAAGCGGCACCTGTCGCGAAGAAGGCGGCACCTGTCGCGAAGAAGGTCACCCCCGTGGCCAAGAAAGCGGCACCTGTCGCGAAGAAGGCCGCCCCAGTGGCCAAGAAAGTTGTTCCCGTGAAGAAGCAAGCGGCGCCTGCGCCAAAGAAAGCGGCGCCTGTCGCGAAGAAAGTCGCTCCAGTAGCGAAGAAAGCGGCGCCTGTCGCGAAGAAGGCTGCTCCGGTAGCCAAGAAGGCTGCTCCGGTAGCCAAGAAGGCGGCACCTGTGGCTGCCAAGGCTGCTCCAAAGATCGCAGCGAAGGCTGCGGCCCCCAAGGCTGCTCCCGTCGCAAAGAAAACCCCCGTTGCACCACCAATACCGTCTGCCCCCGCAGACACGAAGGCCGTTACCCCAATGCAAGTGAAGAAAGCAGCGCCCGCCAAAAAGGCTGCGCCTCCCGCTCCCGCCCCTACGTTGCCTCCCGTGAAAGGTGAGACAAAAGACGGCATCAAGTACACCAAGGACTTCGACGTCAAGTTCCTTACAACGCAGCGCAAGTTGTTGATTGAGGCACGCGAGTCGCTCACCCGTCAGGCCGTGCGACTCGAGGACGAAGCGTTTTCGTTGATCGACGAAGAGATGGGCGATGTGCAGTTCGACGACGAGTCAGGCGAAGGCGACACAATGGTTGTCGAGCGTGAGCGCGACAACATGTTGTCGGGTATCGCTCGTCACGACATCGCCGAGATCGACAGCGCTCTTGAGCGCATCCGCCAGGGCAGCTACGGCTACTCGCGCTTGTCGATGAAGCCAATTCCTCGCGAGCGTCTCGACGCTATTCCGTGGTCGACCGAACTCGTTGAAGAAAAGGTCGGCGGGATCGGCCGGCGATGACCGAGGTTGCTGTGTCGCGGCGACCTTCGCTGCGCAACAGCATTGCGATTGCCGCAAGCGTCGTACTCGTCGATCAACTCACCAAGCACTGGGCAGCCACCGCACTTGGCGATGGTGCGGCTCGGCACGTGATCTGGACCTTGCAATGGAACCTGTCGTTCAATAGCGGCATGGCCTTTTCTACCGGTCAAGGCATTGGTCCCTTCATTGGGGTGCTTGCCTTGGTGGTCGTAGTGGTGATGTTGCTGTCGTTGCGTCAGTCGGGCGGCCGCTTAAACACCATTGCGGTGGGTCTGGTGGTTGGTGGCGCAGTGGGCAATGTCACCGACAGGCTTTTCCGTGAGCAAGGATTTTTTAGAGGTCGAGTGATCGACTTCATCGATTTTCAGTGGTTCCCCATCTTCAACGTCGCCGATATGGCCATCAACGTCGGCGGTGCGCTGATTGTGTTGGCAGCGTTGTTCTCATCGAAGGTAAGGGCGTCATGATCAGAGAAGAAATCCCCGCAGCATTGGCTGGCGAACGACTCGACCGAATCGTTGCGTTGCTCACAGACGCCAGTCGATCAGACGCTGCATCTCTCGTTGCTGCGGGTGGTGCTCGCCTCGACGGCGTCGTGGCCATGTCGGGCAAGGTTCGGGTCACGATCAACCAAGTGGTCGAGATCGACCCAACGCAGTTGCCGCAGCCTCAGCTTCCTCAAGCAGATGTCTCGATCGAACTGCCCATCGTGTATGCCGACGACGACGTCATCGTCATCGACAAGCCTGCCGGTCTTGTGGTTCACCCCGGGCATGGTCATCCTGATGGCACTGTGGTAAACGCCATCTTGGCCCGCTACCCGGATGTGGCCGATGTCGGCGACCCAATGCGCCCCGGCATTGTGCATCGACTCGACGTCGGTACCAGCGGTCTGATGGTCGTTGCTCGCAGTCAGCGCGCATACGACAGCTTGGTCTCAGCGCTTGCAGCGCGAACTGTTACTCGTTCGTATCTCACATTGGTGTGGGGACATCTCAAATCGCCCAACGGTGTCATCGACGCACCGATCGGTCGCGATCATCGCGATCCGTTGCGCATGGCAGTGGTCATCGATGGCAAGCCGGCGCGCACTCGGTACCGAACGATTGCGAACTATCGCGAGCCATCCGATGTTTCCGAGCTCGAGTGTCGTCTCGAGTCTGGTCGCACCCATCAGATTCGCGTTCACCTTGCCGCTACTGGTCACCCGGTTGTGGGCGACGGCGCGTATGGCGGCATTCGCTCTGGTGTTGTCTCGCCACGACCGTTTCTGCATGCCGCCGAACTTGCTTTCGTGCATCCAGGCACTGGCGAAACAATGACCTTCACCTCGCCGTTGCCGCGCGATCTGCTCGACGTTCTGCTCGAACTGCACGAATAACTCGCCAGCGCGCTGAGCGCCCTGTGGTCAGCGCTTGGCGGCGAGCATGTCGGGCCATGGAGTTGAGCCCTGGGCTGCTTCGGCAATATCTGCCAACGTGAAGCCCTCCATGTGCAAACGCATGATCTCGCCGGCTTCTTTCCAGATGGCCAAGAGCACGCACTGGCCTTCGTGATTGCACGAGCCGTCTTCGTGCGGTTCGCCGAAGTCGCCGAGCGAGATAGGGCCATCGACGGCCGACAGAATCTCGGACAGCTTGATGTCTACGGTTGGCCGTGCGAGCACGTAGCCGCCGCCCACACCGCGCTTTGAACGCACGAGGCCTGCGCCTTTGAGGGCCAACAGAATTTGCTCCAAGTACGGCTGGGGCAAACCGGTGCGGCGGGCGATGTCGCTGACCGAGGTGGGACCCGGTTCTTCGATATGTAAGGCCAGTGACAGGAGGGCCCGACAGGCATAGTCACCTTTGGTGGAAACGCGCACGTGTGCATAGTAGGCGCGAACAACCCAAGACTTTGGATCGATCGGAGACCCACGCCGTTGTCGATGCGCCTGCGAGTAGCAATTTGGTCGAGTTGGTGGTCCACTAGGGCGGTCGTGAATATCGCACCCATTCTTCCTGCCTACTCAGGCGCCAACGTTCGAGGCATCATCCCGGCGCTGTTGGCGCCTCGAGGCGCATCGAAGCCAGCGTGGATGCCGGCGGCCATCTCGCGAGCCAATCAGGTTGTGGTGCTCGTGATCGATGGCCTTGGGTGGGAGCAGTTGCAGAGCCGAATCCATCTCGCTCCAACGCTGGCAGCGATGCAGGGTTCGGCGATTACTACCGTGGCGCCGTCCACCACAGCCACTGCGCTCACATCGATTACCACGGGCCTCACGCCAGGCGAACATGGCGTGTTGGGGTATCGCATCGAACTCGGTGGCGACATCGTCAACATGTTGCGCTGGCACGGCGAGCGCGGCGATGTGCGTCGTTCGCATCCGCCTCGCGATGTGCAACCGTATGCGCCGTTCCTTGGCGAGTCACCTCCGGTCATCAGTCGCGCCGAACTCGAGAGTTCGTCGTTCACCGAAGCTCACCTTCGCGGCTCGCGTCCAGCAGGGTGGCGCGCGGCGTCGAGTATCGCTGTCGAGATCGGTCGCCAACTCAACGCCGGTGAGCGGTTCGTCTACGCCTATTACGACGGCATCGACAAGATCGCGCACGAACGTGGCTTCGGCGAGTTCTACGATGCCGAGCTCGCCACGGTCGATGCTCTCGTTGGTAATGTGCTGTCGGTTCTTCCCGCTGGGGCAGCGCTTGTGGTCACCGCAGATCATGGTCAGGTGCATGTCGGCAAGAACATCGTTCATCCATCGGCCGCGTTGCTGTCGATGGTGCGCGCCCAATCTGGCGAAGGTCGCTTTCGTTGGCTTCACGCCCGACCCGGCTGCCACGCCGATCTGCTCAGCGCAGCCCAACAAGATCACGCCCATCACGCGTGGGTGGTGAGCCGAGCGCAGACCATCGACGAAGGCTGGTTTGGTCCGGCAGTGTCATCGCCGGTGGCCTCACGGCTTGGCGACGTTGCGCTCGTGGCGCGAGACGACATCACCTTTTTCGACAGCGCCGACTCAGGACCATTTGAGTTGGTCTGCCGACATGGCAGCCTCACGAGCGCCGAGATGTACGTACCATTGCTTGTCGGAGCCAGCGCAAGCTAGATAAGGGATCATGATGAATAACGATGTAAGCCAGCCCCAGGTGGAAGTAGCTGATGCAGGCGACGATGGCATTGAGCACGGCATCGTGCTTGGTATGGAGCAGCCAACTGATGGCGAGGAGCCGCGCGAGACGGTGACATCGCCGGCAAAGGTGATGCGCATTGGCTCGATGATTCGTCAACTACTCGAAGAAGTGAAGGCGGTCGACTTCGATGAAGCGAGTCGCGAACGCCTTGCCGAGATTTACGAACGTTCTATCGTCGAACTGTGCGAGGCGCTGTCGCCCGACTTACAAGACGAGCTACGCATGCTCGCCTTGCCGTTCAAGGCCGACACTGTGCCATCCACCGGCGAGATTCGCATCGCTGAGGCACAGCTCGTGGGTTGGCTCGAAGGGCTCTTTCACGGCATTCAGGCAACGTTGTTTGCCCAGCAGATGGCCTCGCGTCAGCAGCTCGAGCAGATGCGTGGACTGCCTCAGGGCGGGGGAGACCCCGGCATGATGGACCCCCGATTCGCTGGTGGCCCCAGCGCTTCAGATGGTGGCCAAGCTGCGCTTCCCGATCGACCTGGCACCTACTTGTAGCAGCGTTGACCCTTACTTTGCCCTCTGGCGCAGAGCCACCCAGCTGCTAGAGTCGCCCGAATCACAGCTCTGTAATTTGCCCGCGCAGCGGTGGGCGCCGTTGATTCGAGAAGAAAGGGAATGTCATGGCTGATTCATTTACGCATCTTCATGTGCATACCGAGTTCTCGATGCTCGACGGTGCCGCTCGTCTCGACGAACTCGTCGCCAAGGCCGCCGCCGATGGCCAGCCCGCGCTGGGTATGACCGATCACGGCAACATGTACGGCGTGCTCGACTTTTATCGTGAGTGCCAAGAGCAAGGCGTGAAACCGGTTATCGGTACCGAGGCCTACATGGCTTACGAGACCCGCACCGAGCGACCCGCTCGCCGTGGTCGAGTCGATGACTCGGGCGGCGAGGCCGAAGGCGGCAAGAAGCAGTACTACCACCTCACGTTGTTGGCCGAGACCAACCAGGGGTACCGCAACCTCATCCAGCTCAGCAGCCTCGCGTTTCTCGAGGGCTACTACTACAAGCCCCGCATGGACTGGGAGTTGCTCGAGCGCTACGGCAAAGGGCTCATCGCTACCACTGGTTGCCTTGGCGGCCATGTGTTGCAGTCGTTGCTCAATAACGACGAAAAGGGCGCGCTCGAAAAAGCCGCGAGGCTGCAAGACATTTTCGGCAAGCAGAACCTGTTCGTCGAACTGCAAGATCACGGCCTGCCAGCGCAACTCGAAACCAATCCGCAACTGATCGAGATCGCCAAGAAAATCGGCGCGCCGATCATTGCCACTAACGACAGTCACTACACGCACCGCGAAGACCACGAGTCGCACGATGCGTTGCTGTGCGTGCAGACCGGGGCGATGCTCAGCGACCCCAAGCGCTTCAAGTTCGAAGGCAACGAGCACTATCTCAAGTCGGCCGACGAGATGCGTTACCTGTTCCGTCATTATCCCGAGGCGTGCGACAACACGCTTTGGGTAGCCGAGCGCGCCGACGTCACTATCGAGTTCGGCAAGCCGCAACTGCCCAACTTCCCGCTGCCCGAAGGCTTCGCTAACGACACCGAGTACCTCAACCATCTCGCGTGGGAAGGTGCGGCCAAGCGTTGGGGTCGAGACTCCACCGGGCAGATCCCTGCTGCTGCCGCCGAGCGCATTGCCTTTGAGCTCAAGGTCATTGCCGACATGGGCTTCAGCAGTTACTTCCTCATCGTGTGGGACCTCATCAAGTACGCAAAGGACAAAGGCATTCGGGTGGGTCCGGGCCGAGGTTCGGCGGCCGGTTGCGCAGTGGCGTATTGCCTGCGTATCACCGAACTCGATCCCATTCGGTACGACCTGCTGTTCGAGCGCTTCTTGAACCCAAGCCGCGTCAGCATGCCCGACATCGACATGGACTTCGACTCGCGTTATCGCGACGAGATGATCCGTTATGCCACCGAGAAATACGGGCGCGATCACGTGGCTCAGATCATTACGTTCGGCACCATCAAGGCGCGCAATGCGGTGCGCGACGCAGCCCGCGTGCTTGGCTTCCCCTACGGCATGGGCGACAAGATCGCCAAGGCAATGCCGCCGTTGGTCATGGGTCGCGACACGCCGCTCAAGTACTGCTTCGAGCAGAGCCCCAAGTACGCCGACGGATTCAAAGCCGCCACCGAACTGCGCGCAATGTACGAAACCGACCCCGACATCAAACGGGTTGTCGACGTAGCCAAGGGCCTCGAAGGTCTCAAGCGAAGCGATGGCATTCACGCCGCCGCGGTGGTGATTACCAAAGATCCACTCACCACGTATCTGCCGGTGCAGCGCAAGCCCGACCCCAACGGTGACCCCACTCGGTCACCTGTGGTTACCCAATACGAAATGCACGGGGTCGAGGCACTCGGACTACTCAAGATGGACTTCTTGGGTCTGCGCAACCTCGACGTCATCACCGACACCGTGGCGATGGTTCGTTCGCGAGTTGATCCCACGTTCGATATCGACGAAGTAGTGCTCGACGATCAAGCCACATTCGATCTGCTCAGTCGCGGCGACACCATTGGCGTGTTCCAACTCGAGTCGCTGCCGATGCGCGCGTTGCTCAAGTCGTTGGCACCGAACTCGTTCGAAGACGTGTCGGCCGTATTGGCGCTCTATCGGCCTGGTCCGATGAGCGTGAACATGCACTACGACTATGCCGATCGAAAGAACGGGCGTAAGCCGGTTGAGTATTTCCATGCCGACGCCGAAGAGGTCTTGGCCGACACCTTTGGTCTGATGATCTACCAAGAAAGCGTCATGCGTGTTGCGCAACGCTTTGCTGGCTACTCGTTGGCCGAGGCCGACAACCTCCGCAAGGCCTGCGGCAAAAAAGACCGAGCGATCATGGCCAAAGAGCGGGCCAACTTCGAGTCGGGCTGCGAGCGCAGCGGCTACGGAACAACGCTGGGCAAGCAACTGTTTGACATCGTCGAGAAGTTCGCCGACTACGCATTCAACAAGAGCCACACCTTTGGCTACGGCCTGGTCACGTATCAGACGGGGTATCTCAAGGCGCACTATCCGGTGGAATACGTGGCGTGCTTGCTCACCAGCGTCAAGGGCAACCTCGACAAAGCTGCGGTGTACCTGTCTGACTCGCGCACGATGGGCATCAAGGTGCTCACCCCCGATGTCAACCGCTCAATGTCCGACTTCGCAGCGTTGTCGCCCAGCGAGGTGCCGCCCGGCGTCGAACTTCCTGCGGGTAGCCCTGGGGCCATCGCATTCGGCCTCTCAGCGGTGCGTAACGTGGGCGAGGGCCTCGTCGAGCAACTGGTGGGCGAGCGAGCGCAGAACGGCTCCTACGAGTCGTTCTACGACTTCGTCGAGCGCGTGCCCGAAATGGTGCTCAACAAGCGCACCATCGAGTCGCTCATCAAAGCCGGTGCGTTCGATTGCTTAGGCCATCCACGTCGCGGGCTCCTTGCGGTCTTCGAACAGATCATCGATGGCGCGGTGGTGCGCCGCCGCGAACGCGACCAGGGCGTGATGAGTCTGTTTGGCGATATCGGTTCCGACGAACCAAATGGGTTCAACGAACGAGTCGCGATCCCTGACACCGAGTTCGATAAGGCCGATCGCCTCAAGTTCGAAAAAGAAATGCTCGGTCTCTACATCAGCGATCATCCGTTGTTGGGCATCGAGGCGGCACTGCGGCGCAAGGTCGATTGCGGCATTGCCGAGGTGGCCGAGCGCGAAGATGGATCCATCCTCACCATTGGTGGAGTCATCACCGGGCTGTCGCGTAAGTTCACCAAAAAGGGTGATCAGATGGCGGTGTTCACGCTTGAAGATCTCGATTCGGCCATTGAGGTCACGGTGTTCCCTCGTTCGCTGGCCGAGCAGGGTCACAAGCTGATCGACGATGCCATCGTCACCGTCAAGGGCCGACTCGACCGCAAAGACGAAACTCGCGTGGGCTTTATGGCCCAAGACATCTCGATTCTCGAGGGTCTCGATACAGGTAACGCGGCGCCACTGCGCTTGCGGTTGCCGGCCACCAGCCTCACCAAAGACAAGATCGACCTGCTCAAGCGCATTCTTCGCGATCATCAGGGCGATTCGCAGGTCTATGTGCAGCTTGGCGCTGGCAAGACGTTGCGCCTCGCCGACGACTTCTGTGTCGACCTCGACAGAGCGGTTGGCGAGCTGCGGGTGGCCTTCGGACACGATGCGGTGATCCTGTGAATGCCATGACACATAGGTCGTTATCAGCCCGATTTCGCAGTGTTGTCAAAAAGGGTGACTTTTGGTGGCAGAATAGGGGCCTGTTTTGAATCGCTCCGCACTCTTGCGGCGCACGACGACGGGGAGCAAATAGCGCAATGGCAATCCAGGTTGACACCAGGGACTGCGCGGCTCTTAGTGACGCCGACCTTGATGAGATGGCGTCCATGGGTGGCGCTTTCGATATCGGCAGCGTCTCCAAAGCAAAAGAAGATTGGGTGCTCAGCACCGCCGCCCGCGTCGATGGCGTGCTGCACGGCTTCATGTTCTCAACACTCGAGCGCATCGGTGGCACGCCATGCGTGTTGCTGGGCATGCTCAGCGTGAAGCGTTCATCAAAGCGCGATCAAGTACTCAAGAGCCTCATGGCGCAGGCCTTTCACCGGGCTCTCATGGCGTTCCCCGACGAAGATGTTGTGGTCGGCACTCGCTTTGTTCGCCCCGACGGACTCGAGGCGTTTAAGTCAGTCACCGAGCTCATCCCGCGGCCAGCGCATCGCGCCGTTGGCGAAGAGCGTGCATGGGGTCGTCGTTTGGCCAAGCGCTTCGGCGTCGACTCCACCTACGACGAGCAGACCTTTGTTGCCAAGGCCAACGGCCAGAGTGGTTTCCTCGATCACGAGACACTCAAGCCCGAGAAGATCTCGCCCGAAGTTGCTGCGCAGTTCGCCACCGTCAACGTGAAAAAGGGCGGCGTGCTCGTGGTTCATGGTTGGACCATGGCCGAGAACCTTGTGAAGCTCGGGGCGCGCTGAGCCAGTCATTTGCTTCGGTTGTCCGCTCGCGGCGGATGACTCGATCGTTCGATAGTCGCCCTGTTGCGGCCGAGGTGTTGCACGACATTGTCTCGCTCGCTTCCCGAGCACCCAGTGCGGGAAAGACGCAGGGCTGGCATCTTGTGGTGCTTGAAGGCCACGAGACATCGCGGTTTTGGGATGTCACATTGCCTGCCGAGCGGCGAGCAACGTTTCGTTGGCAGGGATTGCTGCGAGCGCCGGTGATTGCGCTGGCACTTGCCGACCCGCAGGCATATGTGCAGCGCTACGCCGAACCCGACAAGCGTCGTAGCGGCCTTGGCGAAGGTGTCGATGCGTGGTCCACCCCGTACTGGACCGTCGACTCAGCGATGGCGCTGAACACACTGTTGCTGGCTGCCGAAGATGTGGGCCTTGGTGCGTTGTTCTTCGCGGTGTTCTCGGGAGAAGCCGAACTGCGTGCGGCGCTTCACATTCCCGACGAACTGCAACTGCTTGGAGCTCTCGCCTTGGGCTGGCCGGATCAGCCACGCTCACCGCGCGGCGACGGACTCAGTGCACCACGCGCACGGCGATCTGCAGATGAAATCATTCACCGCGGCGGATGGTAGCGATACCGTCCGCCGCGGTGTTGGTTACTTCTTTGGCTTCGGACAGGTTTTGTCGGTGTAGGCGGTAACCGTCTCGATCGCTGCTGTGAACGTCTTGTCCTGGATGGCCTTGAGCGCGGCCGGGTTGCTGCCGAACTTGGCGATGTCGCCGCCGGCCTGGGTGGCCAGTGTCGACAAGGTTTGGTAGGTCTTGCTCACCTGAGTGAAGTCGGCCTGCAGGGTGTCGGGAGCCGCAACCGCAAGTGCGTCGTACTTGCTCGCCAGATTGGCGTATTGAGCTGGCAGGTCGCCCATCTCGGTGCGCTGCTTGTCGGGGAAGGCTGCTGTTTGTGCGGCAATAAAGTCGATGCAGTCGGGGGTCAGCGGCTTTGGCGGACCAGTGGTGGTGGTTGCGGCCGGAGCGGTGGTGTTGTTGGCGCCTGGCACGGTGGCCTGGTTGCCGACATCGGTGATCGTGGACTCAGACGTGCTTCCCGTATCGACAGGCGCAGCCTTCGGTGACGAACTGCCGCAGGCGGTAAGACTCAGCAATGACGCAATGCCGAACGCCACGAGTGGTACGGACTTCATGGTGAGATGCCTTTCATAAAATTTGTTGTGCCGCACTCTAGAGCAAACCGGTGTCCCAATAGCGTCAAGGTTTGAGCAATAATCCAGAGGCCGATTCTGTGACCTGC
>SESD01000048.1_pt1 | contig 65137 bp, 73 predicted proteins | sample 3171411 | NCBI WGS metagenome assembly SESD01 (sample SAMN06051880, study PRJNA518727) | freshwater metagenome | biome: subpolar coniferous forest; feature: holomictic lake; material: water; isolation source: holomictic Lake 442, 16.5 m depth | place: Canada: near Kenora, Ontario | collected...
TCCCCAGTCAACCGCAGCATGTGATTGTGCGGAAATCAATCGACTCTGACCCTATTGATCACCCTATGACCCTATTGATCACCCTATTGATCCGTGACCCTATTGATCCGTTGTTGATTCCTTTGATCGGATGTTGATCCTATTGCGTGTGGTGCGGCCAAGCAAGGTCTGTGACACTATTGATCTGTTAGTTCGTGCGTTTTAGCAGATTCGACAAGTCGGTTGGTGCGGGCGGCGGTGTGCCGTTCAGCCAATCCACGGCCTCGCCTGAGCCCCAGGACACTACGGAGGCGAGCGTAAACACCAGCAGGCTGCGCGTCATGCCCGCGGGGATACCTTGTTTATCCAGATAGCGGTGGATATACCAAGCTGCGATGAAGAAGACCAGCGTGGAGACGAGCAAGTTCGCCATTGAAGGTAGCGCGAACATCAGGCGTGCTCGCAGTCGCGGCGACGATAAGTAACGAAATGGTATTCCAGCGGCTGAGGCAATTCCTGAGTGCGAATTTCGCGTGCGACTTCCTGCCATGCGGACGCATCAAAATTTGGGAAATGCGCATCCCCTGCGACATCCTGCTGAATCTCGGTGATGTATAGGGTGTCGGCCAGCGGTAAGGCTTGCGCGTAAATCTCAGCCCCGCCCACGATGAATACCGGCTTATCAGAACAGGCAGCGAGTGCTTCGGGCAGCGAGTGCGCGATCAAACAGCCGTCGATCTTGAGGTTTTTGTCGCGGGTGACAACCACCGTGGTACGCCCGGGCAAGGGTTTGCCGATCGAATCGAAGGTCTTGCGGCCCATGATCATGTGATGGGCCATGGTGAGCGTCTTAAAATGCTTCAAGTCTTCCGGGCAGCGCCAGGGCAGCGTGTTGTTCACGCCTATGGTGCGGTTTTTTGCCATGGCAACAATGATGGAAATGCTCATACCGGTGCCGGGATAAGTGCTTTTCATACCGCTACTTTCCCTTTAATGGCCGGATGCGGGTCGTAACCTGTCAGCGTGAAGTCCTCGTATTTGAAGTTGAAGATGTCTTTCACATCGGGATTGATGTGCATGACGGGCAGCGGGCGCGGTTCGCGCGACAGTTGCAATTGGGTCTGTTCAAGGTGATTCAGATACAAATGCGCATCGCCGAAGGTGTGTACGAAATCACCCGGTTCAAGATCGCAGACCTGCGCCATCATCAGGGTGAGTAGCGCATAGCTGGCAATATTGAACGGCACGCCTAAAAATATGTCGGCGCTCCTCTGGTAGAGCTGGCAGGAGAGTTTTCCGTCACTCACGTAGAACTGGAAGAAGGCATGGCAGGGCGCGAGCGCCATCTTATCGAGTTCCCCGACGTTCCATGCTGAGACGATAATGCGGCGCGAATCGGGATTGTTTTTGAGCTGATCCACCGCGATCTTGATCTGGTCGATCACGCGTCCGTCCACCGCTTCCCACGAGCGCCACTGCTTGCCGTAAACGGGTCCCAGATCGCCGTGCTCATCCGCCCATTCATCCCAGATTTTGACGCCGTGTTCTTTCAGGTAGCCAATGTTGGTGTCGCCCTGCAAAAACCACAGCAGTTCATGGATGATGGACTTCATGTGGCACTTCTTGGTGGTCACCAGCGGAAAACCCTGTGCCAGATCGAAGCGCATCTGGTAGCCGAATACGCTGACCGTGCCGGTGCCGGTGCGGTCGGATTTTTTGGTGCCGTTATCCAGCACGTGTTGCATGAGATTGAGGTAGGTGCGCATAGTGTAGATGGCCGTATAATCGCGTCTCTATGAACCGTCATTCCCGCGAAGGCGGGAATCCAGTTGTTCGAATTGCTGGATTTCGTGGGGATCCCGAAGTAATAAATTAATTGGAATGAGGACGTAATGCTAGCACAATTGACCCTGTCTCAGACCTTGCCTGCCAGTAAACATCTGCTGGTGATCAGCCCGAAGTCGAAAGTGATGGACAAAAATCTGCCGCACGCCGAACAGCTCAAGGCCGTTTTAGCGCGGCGCGACATGAAGGTTGCTGAACTTGCAAAATCGCCGGTTGCAGCCAGTTTGCACGATGGCACGCTAATCGTCTGGGTGATGCTGGATTTCGAAAAAGATACTTTCGCGCTGCAGGTGCAGGTGAGAAAAGCGCTGCAGCTGCTACTGGAAGAGCATCCGAAACAGATTGTGATTGCGGTGACAGGCGAGGAGTCTGAGTGCCGTCGCTCGGCAGAGCTTGCGTTGTATGTCGCCTGGATCAACGGTGCGCCGCTGCCTGTGCACAAAAAGAAAGACGACAGCAAGCCGCTGAAACAAATCGTATTGCATGGTTTTGTAGACCAGAAGTGTTTCGATGCGATCCGCGCTCAGGCTGAAGGGAATCTGCTGTGCCGCACGTTAACCGTGACCCCGCCCAACGAACTGACTCCCGCGATCTATCGCCGTCGCATTGCAAAACTTGCAGTGGAGCATGGCTGGAAGTGCGAAGAATACGACATGAAGGCGCTGCGCAAAATGGGTGCCGGCGCATTTGTCGCCGTGGCGCAGGGCAGCGAGGTTGAGGATGCGGCGATCGTGCATCTGTCCTACCGGCATCCCAAAGCCAGTAAAACCGTGGCGCTGGTCGGCAAGGGCATCTGTTTTGATACCGGCGGTCACAATCTGAAGCCTTCGCGCTATATGCACAATATGCATGAAGACATGAACGGTTCGGCGGTCGCGCTCAGTATTCTGCTGGGTGCCACGCAGCAAAAGTTGCCGGTCAATATCGACTGTTATCTGGCGATTGCGCAGAACCACATCAGCGCGAAAGCCTACAAGCAGAACGATATCGTTGTGGCGCTGAACGGCACGACCATTGAAGTAGTGCATACCGATGCCGAAGGGCGCATGGTGCTGGCCGATACTCTGACGCTGGCCTCGCGTGAAAAACCCGATCTGATGATCGATTTTGCGACGCTCACCGGCAGCATGGAAGAGGCGGTCGGCAACCGTTATTCGGGCGTGCTTGGGACTTCTGATGCGCTGCTGGCGCGGGCGGTGTCGGTCGGGCGCGAGACCGGCGAGCGGCTGTGCGCGTTTCCGATGGATGAAGACTATGAGGCAGAGCTTGAATCCAAGTTTGCCGACATCAAACAGTGCACGCTCGAAGGCGGTGCGGATCATATTCTGGCGATGCGTTTTTTAAACCGCTTCGTCGAAAAAAATACGCCCTGGCTGCATGTCGATCTTTCCGCCGTTCGCTGCGAAGAGGGTTTGGGCGCGGTGGGAACAGACGTCACCGGGTTCGGTGTGGCTTGGGGGCTGAAAATGCTTGCAATGCAGGAGTGAGGAGCGATTTTTCTCAATCCTGACTCCTGATTCCTCAATCCTGTCTAGATTTGTGCAATTACCCAGTATCTTGCGAATTTGCCGATGGCCATGAACAGCGCGGCCTGCCACCAGCACAGGCGCAACCAGCCGGCTGCAAGACACAATGCATCGCCTAACAGGGGTAACCACGCCAGCAGTAAAACCGGCGTGCCAAAGCGGCGTACCTTTTCGACGTGTTTGAGTTGCTGGGTCTGGGGCAGCAGCCAGCCCATCACATAACTCACCATCCCACCCAGTGTATTGCCGAATGTCGCGATTAAAAGCGCTGTCCACAACGAATCCGGATAGGATTTGAGCAACGCGAACAGCACGGCTTCCGAGCCGCCGGGCAGCAGCGTGGCGCCCAAAAAACTGCTGGCAAAGAGGGATAGCAGACTGGCGGTTTCGGTCATTGCGTTACTCCCGCCGCAGCCAAGCCTCAAACATGCTTGGCGGGGCGGGAATCCGGAAGTGTATTAGAACTTGATTGCCGAAAAGACTTTCTGTGCCAGAGAGCCCGCGGCCTGCATCGGGTTGGCGCGGATGGCTTTTTCCTGTTCAGCCATCATCAGGAACAGACCGTCCATGGCCTTGCGGGTGATGTAGTCGTCAAGTTTTGCATCCTGCTGGTCGACCACGCCCAGTTTTACGCCCTGTCCTGCAAACTGGTCGTATTTTTCAGCGAACTTCACTTTCTGCATGGACTTGTTGACGATCGGTTTGAATTTTCCCGTCAGCGCCACCTCGGTGTTCTTGCGGAAATATTGCGTGGCTGAGTCGTTGCCGCCCATCAAAATGCCTTTGGCATCGGCGACCGACATATTTTTTACGGCACCGACCAGCAGAGTTTTGGCTTCAGGGACAGCCGCTTCCGCTGCGCGGTTCATCGAGGTGCTCAGCTCATCCGCATATTTACCCATCCCGAGCGTGCGCATCAGGCTGTCGGCTTTTTGCAGGCTGGCAGGCAACGGGATACGCACTTTGTCGTTGCCCAGAAACCCGTTCTCTTTGGCAAGACTTGCGACGGCGGTTTCGGCGCCCTGCGTCAGCGCCTGTTTTAAACTGCCCACCTGATCGGTATTGCTGATGCCGGTCAAGCCCGCCGGGTTAGCGGCAGGCGTCGCAGGTGCAGGTTGAGCCGTATTTTGCGCTGCTTTAAGCTGGTCCTTGAGTCCGCCCAGATCAAACGCCTGAGCGGAAGAGCACAGCAGTGCAAAGGTGATAAATGGCAGGTAACGTAATTTCACGTTCAGCCCCTTTTGCGCGGTGGCAGCAGATCGGTGATGGTGCCCTCGGCCATTTCTGCGGCAAAACAGAGTGTCTCAGACAAGGTCGGATGCGGGTGGATGGTCAGACCGATGTCTTCCATATCCGCGCCCATTTCCAGTGCAAGTACGGCCTCCGCAATCAGTTCACCTGCATTGACGCCGACAATGCCTGCGCCCAGAATACGGCGGCTCACAGGATCGAGCAGCACCTTGGTCATGCCTTCTTCACGCCCGACCGACAGTGCGCGACCGGAAGCGGCCCAAGGAAATGCGCCCTTTTCGTAGGCGATACCCTGTGCTTTTGCCTGTGTTTCGGTCAGGCCCATCCATGCAATTTCAGGATCGGTGTAGGCGACCGATGGAATGGTCAGCGGTTCAAAGTAGGCCTTGTGTCCGGCGATATTTTCAGCGGCAACTTTGCCTTCGTGTACCGCCTTGTGTGCCAGCATCGGGTCGCCGACGATATCGCCGATCGCAAAGATGTGCGGCACATTGGTGCGCTGCTGTTTATCAACCGGGATGAAACCGCGCTCGTTGACCGTGAGTCCTGCTGCTTCAGCACCGATTTCGCGGCCATTGGGGCGGCGACCGACCGCCATCAGCACGCGGTCATACACTTGCGGTTCTGGCGCTTGCTCGCCTTCAAATGTGACGCGCAGGCCTTCGGGCAGGGATTCGATTTTGGTGACTTTAGTCTTGAGATAAATCGCCTCGTAGCGTTTGGCGATGCGGGTGTGCAGCGGTTTTACCATGTCCTTGTCAGCGCCTGGGATCAGTTGATCCATCAGTTCGACGACAGAGATCTTAGCGCCCAGTGAGTCATACACGGTCGCCATTTCAAGGCCGATAATGCCGCCGCCCAAAATCAGCAGGCGTTTTGGCACATCCTGCAGCGCCAGTGCACCAGTCGAATCAATGATGCGCGGATCGTCGTAAGGAAAGCCCGGAATGCGCGCGACACTAGACCCTGCGGCGATGATCGCGTGATCGAAGGTGATGAGCTTTTCGCCCTCTGGCGTTGCAACTGAAATTGAATTGGCGGACACAAATTTCGCCACGCCTTGCACGACCTGAACCTTACGTTGTTTGGCCAGCTGCTTTAAGCCGCCGGTCAGCTTGTTGACGACGCTCTCTTTCCAGCTGCGGATCGCGTCGATGTCGATGGCGGGTTTGCCGAAAGTGACGCCGTGATGACTGACCTCTTCGGCCTCAGAGATGACTTTTGCGACATGCAGCAGTGCCTTGGACGGGATGCAGCCGACGTTGAGACACACGCCGCCCAGACTGCTGTGCTTCTCGATCATCACAACCTGTTTGCCCAAATCGGCGGCGCGGAACGCAGCGGTGTAGCCGCCGGGGCCGGCACCTAGGACCACGACTTCGGCGTGAATATCGCCCTTCGGCGTGGTAAGGGTAGAAGCGTCGGATTGTGGAGCGGGTGCCGGTGTTGCTGCATCCTGACTCTTGGCTACCGCATCCGGTTTCGGATCCGCGTCGTATTGAATTTTGATTCCGGAATCAGGGACTTCGAGCACCAGCACCATCGAACCCTTTGATACCTTGTCGCCCACTTTGACTTTCAATTCCTTGACGACGCCTGCGGCAGGGCTCGGCACTTCCATGGCAGCCTTGTCGGTTTCCAGCGTGATCAGCGACTGTTCCGCCGTCACGCTATCCCCGGTCTTAACGGATACTTCGATGATAGCGATATCCTTGAAATCGCCGATGTCCGGTACTTTTACTTCGATGGTCTGGCTCATATTGTTCTCTCTAGTAGTTAAACGCGGATCTGTCCGCTACCTAATACGATGTATTTCTGCGACGTCAGTCCTTCTAAGCCGACCGGGCCGCGTGCGTGTATCTTGTCGGTTGAGATGCCGATTTCAGCACCCAGCCCATACTCAAATCCGTCGGCAAAACGCGTGGACGCATTTACCATGACCGAGCTTGAATCGACCTCGCGCAAAAATCGCATCGCGCGCGAGTAATTTTCCGTGACGATGGTGTCGGTGTGCTGCGAGCTGTAAGTTGCGATGTGATTGATCGCTTCATCCATGCCAGTCACGATCTTCACACTCAGGATAGGCGCGAGATACTCTGTGTGCCAGTCCTCTTCGACCGCTAGCGTCATTTGCGGCACCAGCGCGCAGCATGCAGCATCGCCGCGCAATTCTACGCCTTTCTCGAGATAGAGCTTGCATAGCGGCGGCAATACTTGAGCGGCCACACTCTCTGCGACCAGCAGGGTTTCCATCGCATTGCATACGCCGTAGCGGTGCGTCTTGGCGTTGAAGGCTATGCGGATCGCCTTGTCCAAATCGGCATCCGTGTCGATATACACGTGACAGATGCCATCCAGATGTTTGATGACAGGCACTTTTGCATCGGCTGAAATGCGCGCGATCAGGCTCTTGCCGCCGCGCGGTACGATCACATCGACGTATTCTTTCATCGTAATGAGTTCGCCGACAGCCGCACGATCGGTGGTCGCGATGACCTGGACTGCGCTCTCTGGCAGGCCTGCGGCTTTGAGTCCCGCATGGACGCAGGCTGCGATGGCCTGATTCGAATGGATGGCTTCCGAGCCGCCCCGTAAAATCGCCGCGTTGCCGGATTTGATGCAAAGGCCTGCTGCATCCGCCGTGACATTCGGGCGTGACTCATAAATGATGCCGATGACACCCAGCGGCACGCGCATTTTGCCGACCTGGATGCCTGAGGGGCGGAAATTGAGATCGGTAATCGCGCCGATCAGATCCGGTAGTTGCGCGATTTGCAGCAAGCCCTCGCTCATCGAACGGATCGTTTTTTCCGTCAGCGTCAGGCGGTCGATAGACGCCTCATCCAGACCTGCGGCGTGCGCGGCAGCAACATCACGGGAATTGGCCGTCAGGATGAGCGCGGATTGCGCGAGCAAAATCGCGGCAATTTCGCCCAATGCGCTGTTTTTAGCTGATGTGTCGGCCTGCGCCATGGTGCGGGATGCGGTACGGGCGGCGATGCCCACTTGCTGCATGTATGCTTGAATATTTTCCATAATGTCTTTCATGCCGGAAGGGTGGTGCATTTTAGCATTCAGCTTGATGTTAAAATGCGCCGAATGTTAATAGGAATGCAAAATGTCTGACATATTGAATAAAATTCTGGCCGTGAAAGCGCAGGAAGTAGCAGTCGCACGCGCCGTCAAGCCATTGGATTGGGTGCGCAGCGAGGCGGAACAGGCCGCACCCGTACGTGATTTTACAGGTGCAATACGCGCAAAAATTACAGCGGGTAAGTCGGCCGTGATCGCCGAGATCAAGAAGGCGAGTCCCAGCAAAGGCGTATTAAGGGCGGATTTTAATCCGGCCGCCATTGCGGCCAGTTATGAGGCGCACGGAGCTGTCTGTCTGTCTGTATTGACCGATGCGCAGTTTTTTCAGGGGTGCCCTGAGTATTTGCAGCAGGCGCGTGCGGCATGCAATCTGCCTGTACTGCGCAAGGATTTTATCGTCGATGAATACCAAATCTATCAGGCGCGTGCGATGGGGGCGGATGCGATATTGCTGATTGCGGCCGCACTCGATCTTGCAACGATGCAGGCGTTCGAGTCGCTGGCGCAGCATCTTGGTATGGCGGTGTTGGTCGAGGTTCATAATTCGATTGAACTGGACGCGGCGCTGCAGCTTGCGACGCCCTTGATCGGGGTGAATAACCGCAATCTGCGCACCTTTGAGGTGAGTCTGCAAAACACCCTCGATCTTTTGCCCTTTATCGGCAGTGATCGGATTGTGGTCACTGAGAGCGGCATTTTGAATTCCGCCGATGTGGCGCTGATGCGAGCGAATAAAGTGGATTGCTATCTTGTCGGCGAGGCCTTTATGCGCGCGGACAATCCGGGTGCGGAACTGGAAAAAGTTTTTTTGTAAGCTGCTTGTAAGTACTTGTTGTAAAAAAACAACACTTTGTGAAACTTTTGTTACAAAAGCGCGAATTGGGTTGCGGGCATTTTTTCTTTGGGCATAATCCGTTCCAGAAGTTTGCAGGTTCGAACTTTCTATTCAGTCGGGAGCATGTGCTGCCGGTTAAAACGCAATATTTAAGGAGTTTTCATGCAAAAGAAAATCATCGCTCTGGCTATCGCCGCAGCAATCTCAGCGCCAGCATTTGCTGATACCAGCAATGTAACCGTTTACGGCGTAGCTAACGTATCTGTCGATTCTATCGATACAGGCAATGGCGCAGCTGGATTGGCAGCTAACAATGGCTTCAAAGGCACTCGCGTTTCAAGCAATACATCACGCATTGGTCTGAAGGGTTCTGAAGATCTGGGCGACGGCCTGTCAGCTGTTTTTCAAATTGAAACATTAGTTCAAATCGACAATGCAGGTAACGGCGCTGGTACAACTGGTGTTGGAGCAGGTAATGGTTTCGGTACGCGTAATACCTTTGCCGGTCTGTCAAGCAAGACAGCAGGTACCGTATTGTTGGGTCGTCATGACACACCATACAACCTGTCAAATCGTAAGTATGATTTGTTCGGCGATGGCTTGGCAGATAACCGCTCCATCATGGGTGGTGGTACAGCTGCAACAGCTGCCGGTGTAGGCACAGTTGGTGCTTCATTTAATGGCCGTCAGCCTAACGTTTTGGCTTACATCTCACCAGCATTCTCTGGTTTGACTGGCGCGATTGCATACGTGACTGGTGCTGATGCGCAAGCTGTTGCAACTCAAGCTAAGGGCCGTGCGCTGTCTGCATCTGCAATGTACGTTAATGATGCTATCTCTGCTAACGTTGGTTATGAACAGCATGACTTGGGCGCAGTTGGTACAGGTACGATTGTTGCTCCAGCAGCAGCGCTTAACGGCTTGAAAGAATCTGCATGGACTGTAAGCGCAGGCTACAAAGTAGATGCGTTTGAAGTTAACGGCGTTTACGAAAAGACTAGCGATAACTACGGTATTTTGAATGGTGCAGCCGGCAACAACGCGCTGGGTCACTCAGCTTACTACCTGTCCGGTAAGTACAACATTGGCGCTGGCGCAGTTAAGTTGGCCTACACCAAGGCTGGTGTAAATGCACTTGCTAACACTGGCGCAACTCAGGTTTCTGTTGGTTACGACTATAGCCTGAGCAAGCGTACAATGGTTTACGCTACTTACACACAGTTGAGCAATGAAACAGCTGGTGCATATGGCTTGTCAACAAACGGTACAGGCGCATCAACTGCAAACGTAGTTGGTACTGGTGCTAAGCCATCAGCTCTGTCTCTGGGTCTGAAGCACACTTTCTAATTGCCTCCCCGCTTGTCGGGGTTTAGCAAAAAGAAACTTAACGGCCACCTTCGGGTGGCCGTTTTTTTATTGACGCGATGTTTTTAATTCTCTACATTGCACGAAGTTCAAAAAATTATTGCAATTCAATCGCCGGAGGGTTTGTGCCTACCATTTTGCGTTTGTTAAGCTGGCGTTTTCACTTTTATTCAGATGAGGGTGATGAACCGCCGCATATTCATGTGGATACGGGTGATGGGGAATGCAAATTCTGGCTTGAACCAATCAGGTTGGCTCGAAGCCGTAACGTGAGCGCTGTCGAATTGCGCCGTATTGAGGGCGTTGTTTATGAGCAGCAGCAATTTTTCAAGGAGAAATGGCATGAGTTTTTCAACTGCTGAAATTGAATACAGTGCTATTCGCGCTTGGGCGGTCGGTCGAACCGTGTTCATTGAGCTGACCGATGGTCGTCAAATTGGCTTTCCATCGGCGCGCTTTAAACTACTTCGAAACGCAAGCGATGAGCAGTTGCAGCAGGTTTCGTTGCGTTTGAACGGTGCAGCCTTACGTTGGGAAGAATTGGATGAGGATATTACGGTGGCGGGTATCGTTAATGGATGCTTTCAACTACCGTTGCCGCTTGCGGCATAGTTTTGTAATTCATTAGGAAAATCATGTTAAATCTGGATCGTTTTATCGTTGAGTTCGACAAGGGCTTGCGCACCTTGTTTAGTCAGGCGCACAGCGTGAGGCCCTATCCCGACGCGGATGTGGCGGATGCGCCGATGTCGGATGCCGAAAAAAGTCAGGCTGCCGCCCTGATGCGGGTGAATCACAGCGGCGAGATTTGCGCTCAAGCTCTATATCAGGGGCAGGCGCTCACCGCACGCGACCCGTTGGTACAGCAGAAATTACAACATGCGGCGCAGGAAGAAACCGAACATCTGGCCTGGACGGCGCATCGCGTACATGAATTGGGCGGGCATCTGAGTGTGCTCAATCCGTTCTGGTACACGGCGTCCTTGTCGATTGGCGCCTTTGCCGGCTTGCTCGGGGATAAATGGAATCTGGGGTTTTTGTCGGAAACCGAGCAGCAGGTGGGCAGCCATTTGCAGAGCCATCTGGCAAAGTTGCCGGTGCAGGACGAAAAAAGCCGTGCGATTGTGGCGCAAATGTATACGGATGAAATCGGTCACGCGGACATGGCAGTCGAACTGGGTGGTGCACCACTGCCTAAACCCGTGCAGATGCTGATGAAACTGAACGGTAAAGTCATGACCGGTGCGGCATACCGTATTTAGGATTGAGGATTGAGGATTGATGCCGCAAGGGCATTCCCACGAAACTACGGAGCTGAAGCTCCTGTTTCTGAATGAAGGATTGAGGATTGAGGGTGAAATATAGCGAACTGTTAGTTTGGCAGAAGGCGATGGATCTGGTAACGCAGGTTTACAAATTTACCGCGACGTTTCCGGCCGAAGAGCGCTTCGGGCTTTCTGCTCAGGCTAGGCGGGCTGCGGTTTCTGTTCCTTCTAATATCGCCGAAGGTCATGGTCGAAAATCGACGGCGTCGTACCTGAATTTTTTGTCAATTGCGTTCGGTTCGCTGATGGAACTGGAAACACAGATTCAAATTGCAGTCAGGTTGGGTTTTATTCAGGAGGATGAGGCTCTTGTGCTTCTCGCGAAAACAGACGAAATTGGCAAGATGCTTTCGGGGCTAAAAAGATCGCTTGCCGAAAAAATTAAATAGCTCACGCCTGCTCTTCTCAATCCTCCGCCCCTCGCGGCGCTCTCCTCAATCCTGTTTTTCTGTTCTTGTTGCAAAAAAACAACAGTGTGAAGATATAATTTTGCAGTTGCAGTCGGGTTTCTATAAAGTCCGTCCTCAGTGAAAGCAGGGAGGTCTTGCAATCACTTCAAAAATTTAACTAAGGATAAATCATGAAGAAAATCGTACTTTCGATCGCAGCCGTTATGGCCGCAGCTGCATTCGCTCCAGAAGCGTCTGCTGTTCCAGCATTTGCACGTCAAACAGGCATGGCTTGTTCCGCATGTCACTTCCAACATTTCCCATTGTTGAACGGTTTCGGTCGCGCATTTAAGTCCGGTGGTTTCACAATGATGGGCGCACAAGGCAAGATCGAAGGCGAACATCTGGATATCCCTAATGTTGTGAATATCGGTGGTTTCACAACGACAGCGTATCAAAATCAATCTGCTGGTACAGCAGGTGCATTGAACGGTGGCGCGCCACGTTGGATAGTTCCAACAACCGGCGGTGAATTGTCATTGTTCATCGGTGGTCGTATTTCTGAATTCGCTGGTTTCCTGGGCGAAGCAGCTTTGGGCGGCAACGGTGCAGCTAATTTGGGTGGCGTTGTTGGCGCAGCTAAGCTGGCTCTGTTGTTCCCGGTTGGCGATGCGCGCGTTGGTGCTGTGATTCACTCAAGCACTGGTCAGGGCGTTGCTTACAGCTTCGAACTGTTGAACACTGGCGCTGCTAACACCCACAAACTGATGGGTAACTCCGGTCCTAACGGCCAGCACGTAAAGGCAACATCAGCATCTCAGTACCTCGGCACCAACACAGCTGCAACGGGTATTTCTTTGGTTGCTAACAATTCCATGGGCTTCATCAACGTTGGTAAATTTGAAACAGCCGGTAACAATGCTGTTGCAGGTGCAAACCAACTGCCACTGACTTACATGCGTGCTGCTGGTATCGTTGATGTTGCAGGCTTGGAAGCTGGTTTCGGTATTCAAAGCTTCAGCGGTCAAAGTGATGTAACGGGTTCTAACCTGAAGGCAACGGTTCTTGATGCTCAGTTGCAAGGCGAATTGGCTGACCTGCCAGTTGGTTTCTACGCTTCTTATGCATCTGCACCAAATGCAGCTGTTAATGCTCTGGCACCAGCAGCAGCAGCAGGTGTTACATTCAATGCGAATCCAAATACCAAGACTTCGTTCAACGTTGCTGCTGAAGTTGGTATCATCCCTCACGTTGCAACAATCCAAATCGCATACCGTAATGCGAACAATGGTGCGGCTGCAAACAGTGGCGATAATGCAATCATGTTGGCTGGTACTTACGAATTGGCACAAAACGTTGCTCTGAGCCTGACAACAACTAGTCAGTCTGGCAGCGCATGGAATGTTGCTGGTGCTGTTCCAGTTGGCAAGAATGCAACAACTCTGTTGCTGGAAGCATTGTTCTAAGCTTAGGCTAAACAACGCTTGCACAGGATGAGTTAACCATAACATCGGTTAGCCCGTCCGGCAGAAAACTAAAGCAGGGGAGACGAAAGTCTCCCCTGCTTTTTGCTTTTTAATCAGGAAGTTTGCTACACTGCAGCGCATTGTTATGTGAGGTGCAACATGCCAATGATCAGTATGTTTTACGGAATCTTGTCAAGATGTACTGGGATGAGCATGCGCCACCCCATTTTCACGCAGAATATGGCGGTGCGGAGGCCGTGATCAATATTCAAACGATTGAGTTCATGAAAGGAAAATTACCAAGCGGCGCTGCAATGCTGGTAAAAGAGTGGGCTATGCAGCACCGAAATGAATTGATGGAGGATTGGAATCTATGCGAAAAATTACAAACACCCAACAAAATCGCGCCGCTGGAATAGTCTCGCAAGTTCCGTGGCGTGTAACGAGTGTGGAGGCTCTGCCTAATTTTCGGCTTTACGTGCAGTTTGAGGACGCTACGAGCGGTATCGTGGATATGGCAAAATTCCTTGAGCGCGAGTGTGGTGTGTTCTGCGTTTTGCGCAAAGTGGACGCATTCGAGTTGGTCTATGTGGAGCACGGAGCGGTTACTTGGCCTGGAGAGCTCGACCTGGCACCCGATCGGATGCATGACGAACTGAAAAAATCAGACTGTTATGTGTTGGGTTGAAAAATCTAAAAATTCCTAGGGTCTTGTCGGCCTTTCGCGATGTCTTTTGCGCAGTAAAGATTGGGCTGTGGTAAGCTTCGCATCGTATTTTCAATTACGATCTATCGCCTTTTATGTCATCCGTCTCCCAGTTGGTTCAAACTCTGATTCGTCCCGAAATTCAAGCGCTTTCCGCCTATCATGTGCCCGATTGCACGGGCTTGATCAAGCTCGATGCGATGGAGAATCCTTATCTGGTGCCGCAATCGTTGCAAGACGAAATCGCGCATCTGGTGGGCGAGGCGCATATCAACCGTTATCCTGATCCTGATCCGCATGCGCTCAAGGAAAAAATTGCGCAGCTGCTGGGATTGACGGATGAGATGTCCGTGCTGCTGGGCAACGGTTCTGATGAGCTGATTCAATTGCTGGCGATGGCGGTCAACAAGCCGGGCGCGGTGATCCTCTCGGTCGAGCCTTCGTTCGTGATGTACAAGATGATCGCGACCTTTGTCGGTATGCGCTATGTGGGCGTGCCCTTAGCTGCTGATTATTCCTTGGATTTTCCGGCAACGCTGGCGGCAATCAGGCGCGAGCAACCGGCTCTGGTATTTTTAGCTTACCCGAATAATCCGACCGGCAACCTATTTGCCAAAGATCAGGTGCGTGAAATTATCGAAGCCTCTCAGGGGTTGGTCGTCATCGACGAGGCGTATTACGCCTTTGCCAGCGACAGCTTCATGCCGTCTTTGGCGGACTATCCGAATTTGCTCGTGATGCGAACTTTTTCAAAGCTCGGTATGGCAGGATTGCGGCTTGGATTTCTGGCGGGCAGTTTGCTGTGGCTTACTCAGTTGGAAAAGCTGCGTTTGCCGTATAATGTCGGGGTGCTGCCGCAACTTGTCGCACAAAAGCTGCTGGACAATCACGATGTGCTATTGCAACAGGCAGAGCAAATCAAAAAAGATCGTATTGCGCTGCATCAGGCGCTCGCTGCAATCGAAGGCGTTACGGTCTATGATTCGGAAGCAAACTTTTTGCTGTTCCGGATTGCGAATGCCACGGGCGTTTTTAACGGATTGAAAGAGCGCGGCGTGTTGATCAAGAATCTGAACGGCGGTCATCCGATGCTGACCGATTGCTTGCGCGTGACAGTCGGTACGCCCGAACAAAACAAGCTTTTTATAGCCGCTTTGCAACATTGTTTGCAAAGCGCAGTCGATTAGGCGATTTTCGACGTAGCCAAAACAAGCTTTTTATAGCGGTATTACACTATTTTTCACACTGTTTGAGGCCAAACATGCGCAGCGCAAAAGTTACACGCAACACTCTGGAAACGCAGATCAGCGTCGAGCTCAATCTGGATGGCACGGGGAAGTCGAATTTTGAGACCGGCTTGCCGTTCTTGGATCACATGCTCGATCAGATCGCGCGTCACGGCCTGCTCGATATCAGTGTCGTCGCGAAGGGTGATCTGCACATTGATGCGCATCACACGGTCGAAGATCTGGGTATCACGCTGGGCCAGGCCTTCGCGCAGGCGGTGGGCGACAAGAAGGGGTTGACGCGCTACGGTCACGCTTATGTGCCGCTCGATGAGGCACTTTCGCGCGTGGTACTCGATCTGTCGGGCCGCCCGGGTCTTGAATTCAACTGCGAGTTCGTGCGCGGGAATATCGGCGCATTCGATGTGGATCTGTTTCACGAGTTTTTTCAGGGCTTCGTCAATCACGCGCTGGTGACCTTGCATATCGACAATCTGGCAGGCAGCAACGCGCACCATCAGGCTGAGACAATCTTCAAGGCATTCGGTCGTGCGCTGCGCATGGCGATCGAAATCGATCCCCGCATGGCGGGCATGATGCCCTCGACGAAAGGTTGTCTTTGAAAATGGTTGATGTCGCAATAGTTGATTACGGCATGGGAAATCTGCGTTCGGTCGAGCAGGCCTTGCGCCATGTCGCTCCCGATGCGGATATTGTCGTCACCGACGATGCCGCCGTGATTGAGCAGGCCGGGCGCGTGGTGTTTCCCGGACAGGGCGCGATGCCGGACTGCATGCGGGAGCTGGATGCGCGCGGATTGCGCAATGCGGTGATCGATGCGGCGCAAACTAAACCGTTCCTCGGTATTTGTATCGGGTTGCAAATGCTGTTCGAGCACAGTGCGGAAGGCGATGTGCCGGGTCTAGGTGTACTAAAAGGCGAAGTGCTTCGTTTTGCGGGCAGCATGCACGATGAACAGGGCAATAAACTTAAAGTGCCGCACATGGGTTGGAATCAGGTCCGTCATCAGGTGGATCATCCTCTTTGGAGCGGTATCGCTCAGGATGCGCGTTTTTATTACGTGCACAGCTACTATGTAAAACCGCAGGATCAGAGCCTGATACAGGCGACGAGCGATTATCCGGCGCCGTTTGTGTGTGCGGTCGCGCGGGGCAATCTCTTCGGGGTGCAGTTCCATCCTGAAAAAAGCCAGGCGGCAGGGCTTAAACTGCTGCAAAATTTTATTCACTGGAATCCTTAACCTCACTATTTATTCGCCATGCTAATAATTCCTGCGATTGATTTAAAAGACGGTCATTGTGTACGCCTCAAGCAAGGCTTGATGGAAGAATCCACGGTGTTTTCCGAAGATCCTGCTGCAACGGCACAGCATTGGCTGGATCAGGGCGCACGGCGCCTGCATCTGGTCGATCTGAACGGCGCGTTTGCCGGTAAACCTAAGAACGAAGCGGCCGTGCGCAGCATTATCGCCTCGGTCGGCACCGATGTTCCGGTGCAACTGGGTGGCGGCATTCGCGATCTGGAAACGATCGAACGCTATCTGGATCTGGGCGTGACCTACATCATCGTCGGTACTGCCGCCGTCAAAGTGCCGGGCTTTCTGCACGAAGCGTGCGATGCCTTTCCGGGCCACATCATGGTGGGGCTGGATGCCAAGGGCGGCAAAGTTGCAGTGAACGGCTGGTCCAAGCTGACGGGTCACGACGTAGCCGATTTGGCCAAGCGTTTTGAGGATTACGGCGTGGAAGCGATCATCTACACCGATATCGGCCGCGACGGCATGCTCTCGGGCGTGAACATCGAAGCGACGGTTGAACTGGCGCGTCCATTGCATGTGCCTGTCATTGCCAGTGGCGGTATCACCAATTTGGATGACGTGCGAAAATTGTGCGCAGTGCAAGGCGAAGGCATCACGGGTGCCATCACAGGTCGCGCGATTTACGAAGGCACGCTGGATTTCCGTGCGGCGCAGGCCTTGGCCGACGAACTGTCACCTCGACTGTAATGCTGGCTAAACGCATTATTCCCTGTCTGGATGTGACGCGCGGGCGCGTCGTGAAGGGCGTGAGCTTTGTCGAATTGCGCGATGCGGGCGATCCGGTTGAGATTGCCAAGCGCTACGATGAACAGGGCGCGGACGAGTTGACGTTTCTCGATATCACCGCTAGTTCCGACGATAGAGGCATCATTTTCCGCATCATCGAACAGGTTGCCTCTCAGGTGTTTATTCCACTCACCGTCGGTGGCGGCGTGCGCGAGGTGTCCGATGTACGCAATCTGCTCAATGCGGGGGCCGATAAGGTGAGCATCAATACCTCAGCAGTGCTCAATCCGCAGTTGGTGGCGGACGCGGCCAGCCGTTATGGTTCCCAATGCATCGTGGTGGCGATCGACGCCAAGCAGGTTGAAGCGGGGCGCTGGGAAGTGTTTACCCACGGCGGGCGAAAAGCCACCGGGCTAGATGTGGTCGAGTGGGCCGCTAAAATGCAGCAGTTGGGCGCGGGGGAAATCCTGCTGACCAGCATGGATCGCGACGGGCAAAAAAATGGTTTTGATTTGGCTCTGACGCGTCTTGTGACTGATGCACTGGAAATTCCGGTGATCGCGAGCGGCGGGGTGGGTAATTTGCAGCATCTGGCGGACGGGGTGACGCAGGGCGGCGCGGATGCCGTGCTGGCGGCCAGTATCTTCCATTTCGGTGAATATACCGTCGAGCAGGCCAAGCAATATATGGCGACACAAGGTATCGAGGTCAGGCTATGAAATCAGGAAAGCAGGATACCGAGCAAAAAAATGAGCCCTGGCTCAAACGGATCAACTGGTCGGATGACGGCCTGATTCCCGCTATCGCGCAGGATGCCGTGAGTGGTCGCGTGCTGATGGTGGCATGGATGAATCGTGAGGCGCTGCTGCTGACCTGGCAAAAATCTGAAGCAGTTTACTGGTCGCGTTCGCGCCGCAAACTCTGGCACAAGGGTGAGGAATCCGGCCACATTCAGAAGGTGAAAGAAATTCGTCTCGATTGCGATTCGGATGTGATTCTGTTGCAGATCGAGCAGCAGGGCGGCATTGCCTGCCACACGGGGCGCGAGAGTTGCTTTTTTACACGTCTTGAGCAGGGTACGTGGCACGAGGTAGACGAAGTGCTAAAATCGCCTGATGAGATTTACAAAAAATGACTATATTACAAACACTTACGCAAACAATCGAGTCACGGAAACAGGCGTCTCCAGATAGTTCCTATGTCGCCAAATTATTCAGCAAGGGCGAAGACGCCATCCTGAAAAAAATTGGCGAAGAGGCGACCGAAACGATACTGGCTAGCAAGGAAGGCGATAAGGCACACATCGTCTATGAAACGGCCGATTTATGGTTTCACTGCATGGTAATGCTGTCCCATCACGGCTTGTCGGCGGACGATGTGCTGACCGAGTTGGCGCGCCGCGAAGGTTTGTCCGGGATTGCGGAAAAAAACAGTCGGAGCGACAAATGAGCGATTGCCTGTTTTGTAAAATTGCTAAGGGTGAAATTCCCTGCCGGAAAGTTTTTGAAGACGATGAGGTGTTGGCATTTCACGACATTAATCCTGTCGCGCCCGTTCATTTTTTGCTGATTCCAAAGCTGCATCTCACCTCGCTGGCCGAGGCGGAAGCGTGTCATGCGGCGATGCTGGGTAAACTGCTCTTGCTGGCACCCAAACTTGCCAAAGAACAGGGGCTGGATGACGGTTTTCGCACAGTGATCAACACGGGGCGGGGCGGTGGTCAGGAAGTCTTTCATTTGCATGTACATGTCATCGGCGGCGGCAATATTCCGCCTATGGTCAAACGTAGTTAAATAACTAAGGAGTTCGGTATGGGTTCGATGAGTCTTTGGCATTGGTTGATTGTGCTGGTTGTGGTCATGCTAGTGTTCGGCACCAAAAAACTGCGTAACATCGGTAGCGATCTGGGCGGGGCGGTGAAGGGTTTCAAGGAAGGCATGGGCACGAGCGCTGAAGAGCCGGCTAAACAAATCAAGGAAGATGGACAGACCATCGAAGGCGAAGTTAAAAGCAAGACGCACAGCAACATCTAAACCGGTATGTTCGACTTTAGTTTCGCCGAGTTGATGGTCGTGATGGTGGTCGCCTTGGTCGTCATCGGTCCCGAGCGCCTGCCTAAAGTCGCCCGAACCCTGGGGCATCTGTACGGACGCGCACAGCGTTATGTGAACAGCGTTAAATCGGATATTTCACGTGACATGGCGATGGATGAATATCGCCAGTTGCAGCAAAAGGTTCAAGCGGAAGCCGCCGCCTTGCAGCAATCGATGCAGCAGGCGGGGCAGGCGGTGAACGCCGGTGTGCAAGAGATCAATCAGGCTGCGGCCAGTCCGCTTGCAAAACCCGTCGATTCAATTAAGGCACTGCCCGAAGCCTGATGAGCACCAGCGAGAGTTTTATCACCCACCTGATCGAATTGCGCAAGCGTTTGATGAACTCAGGAATCGCGCTGCTGCTGGTGTTTATCTGCCTGTTTCCCTGGGCGTCTGATCTCTATGCGCTGCTGGCCCAGCCGCTGCTGGCAAAATTACCCAAAGGCGGGCAGATGATCGCGACCGATGTCACGACGCCGTTCTTCGTGCCGCTCAAAGTCGCCCTGATGGCGTCATTTTTAATCGCGCTGCCGTACATCTTGTATCAACTCTGGCGCTTTGTCGCACCCGGCCTGTACGAGCATGAAAAGCGCATGGTTGTCCCGCTGATCTTCGCCAGCACCGTGCTGTTTTTCTGCGGCATGAGCTTCGCCTACTTCGTGGTGTTTCCGGTTGTGTTCGGTTTTATTACGGCCGCGGCACCGATTGGCGTTGCGGTGATGACCGATATCGACAAATATCTAAGTTTCGTCTTGTCGATGTTCATGGCGTTCGGTATTACCTTTCAGGTGCCGGTGGCGGTGGTGTTGCTGGTGCGCATGGGTGTCGTAACGGTTGCCAAACTGCGCGAAATCAGACCATACATCATCGTCGGTGCCTTTGTAATCGGCGCGATTTTCACCCCGCCCGATGTCGTTTCGCAACTGATGCTGGCGTTGCCGCTTTGGCTGTTGTACGAGGCAGGCATTGTCGTCGCGAGCTGGACTCGCCCTGTGGAAAAGCCTGCAGAGCACGTCAGTCGTTTCTAACTCAATGTCACCCTCCCCCGATACGCCTAATCTGCTGATCGAACTGATCGCACATAGCGAACCTGCAAGCCTTGTGTGGCAGTTAGCTGCGATTACCGGCATCATGCTGCTGGCGTGGTGGTTCGATGCGCTGTTCCTGAAAAATCTGCTTGCCGCGAAAACCGTACAGACGGTTGCGATCCGCGGGGTTAAACGCATCGTATTCCCATTGCTCAATTTGTTCGGGGTGTTGATTGCCCGCGAAGTATTCAGGTATCTGGATGTGCCGTTTGTCTTACTCAAACTGGCGATCCCGCTGTTTTTATCACTGGCCTTCATTCGCTTGCTCGTGTATGTGCTGCATAAGGTTTTTTCCAATTCATCCAAGCTAAAATCCTGGGAGCGCACCATCGCGATGCTCGCCTGGCTGATTGTTGCCTTGCATGTCACAGGCCTGCTCGATGCGGTGTTGGCGGGGATGGAAAATCTCAGCTTCAATGCGGGGCATCAGCACATTTCGCTGCTGATCATCCTGCAAGGGCTGATTTCGATTGCGGCAACGGTGCTGGTGGCGCTCTGGCTCGGACGATTTCTTGAGACGCGCATCATGGGCATGCAAGAGATGGAGTCCAGTTCACGCGTGCTGCTCACCAAGGTGGTACGCGGCGCCCTGCTGGTGTTATCGATACTGGTCGCGCTCTCGCTGGTTGGAATCGATATTCGGGTACTCTCCGTGTTCGGCGGTGCGCTGGGCGTAGGCTTGGGGTTCGGATTGCAACGCATCGCGAGCAACTACATCTGTGGCTTCATCATTCTGCTCGATAAGTCGATACGACTCGGGGATGTGATTACCTTGGACAACCGCACCGGGACGGTTACGCGCCTGACCGGTCGCTATATGGTATTAGGCGGACAGGACGGGGCAGAATTCCTGATCCCCAATGAGATGGCGATCACGCAGGCGCTTGGCAATCACTCCTATACCGACCGAAAAATTCGCATCAAGATCAGTCTGCAAGTCGCCTACAGCAGTCCGCTGGAGCAGGCGATGGCGATCATGGTGAACGCGGGGCGGCAACAAGATCGCGTGTTGAGCGATCCTGCGCCGTCCGTGAATTTGATTGAATTTGCCGACAATGGAATTTTGCTGGAACTATCCGTCTGGGTGGATGACCCGGAAGTCGCTCAAGGTGCGCTTCGATCGAAGATCAATCTGGCGATCTGGCGGGAATTCCAAAAGTCCGGTATCGAAATTCCGTACCCGCAGCGTGAAATCCGCATCAAGCCCTAAAGCTACTGAGTGCGGGGTTTGGGGCGCTTGCCGATTTTAACTTTGGTCACCATTTTGTTCCCGTCACGCAAGAGTTGAATCGCAGCTATCGTACCGGGCGGCAGATTGGCGACGGTATCGAGCATGGCGGCCCAGTTGTCGATTGCATGGTTGTCGATCGACAGCAGAATATCCCCTGTTTTAATGCCGGATTGTTCTGCCGGGCTGTTGCGTATCACTTCGGTAATTAATACGCCCCTCGCCTCTGTAAGCTTGAAGGATTCGACTAAAGCAGGTGTGAGTTCCTGTATGCCGGCACCTATCCAGCCGCGCGTGACCGAGCCGTTCTGGATAATTTGTTCCATGGTTTTTTTGGCGGTGCTGGCAGGGATGGCAAAACCGATGCCGAGTGAGCCGCCATTTGGCGAATAAATGGCGCTGTTGATGCCGATCAGATTGCCAGCGGTGTCGACTAGCGCGCCGCCGGAATTGCCCGGGTTGATTGCCGCATCGGTCTGTATGAAGCTCTCAAAGGTATTAAGGCCCAAATGGTCGCGCTTGAGTGCGCTGATGATGCCCATGGTCACAGTTTGTCCGACGCCGAACGGATTGCCGATCGCCAGCACCATATCGCCGACATGGGCTGTTTCAGGATGACCAAATGTAATGGCGGGCAGGTTGCCGGTCAGTTCTATTTTGATGACGGCCAGATCCGTTTCAGGGTCCGAGCCTATCACGTGGGCACGCGCTTTGCGACCGTCGGCTAAAGCCACTTCGATCTGGTCGGCCGCTTCCACGACGTGATGGTTGGTCAGGATAAACCCGTCTGAGCTTACGATAACGCCAGAACCCAGACTGGAGCTTTGCTGGGGCGTACTGTCCTGATCACCAAAGAAAAAACGGAAACGCGGGTCGTCCAAAAAAGGAGTGACGGGCGTTTTGATGGTGGTGCTGGTGAAAATATTGACGACGGACGGCATGGCCTTTTTGGCAGCCGCGCTCATGCCGGTTAACGGTGCCGAACCATCCGTTGCGTTCGTTTCATACAGGGTGACCACGCCGTTGCGTGCGGCGCTCGGCAGCAATTCGGGTTTCAGCGTATGGATAATGAACAGCAACGCCAGAGCAATGGTGACAGTTTGGGTGAACAACAGCCAGTGTTTACGCATGGTAAGATAACTCGGTGGTTATATATATTTTTCGGGGAATGGCATGAAACTTGATCAATTGGTCGATTATAACGCAAGCTTGTTACAAACCGGTCAATTCAAGGACTACTGCCCGAACGGGTTGCAGGTCGAAGGTCGCAGCGAAATCCGGCGCATCGCCACGGCCGTGACGGCCTCCAAGCAGGTGATTGACGAAGCAATTGCGTGGGGAGCGGATGCAATTCTCGTGCATCACGGCTATTTCTGGCGCAATGAGGATCCCTGTATCGTAGGGGTTAAAAAGGGTCGGCTCGCTAAACTCTTAGCGCACGATGTGAGTTTGCTGGCTTATCATCTGCCGCTCGATGCCCGCCCGGAGCTGGGCAATAACGCACGCCTGGGGCTTGCGTTGGGACTGCGTGAGCAGGGGCGTTTCGGGGAGCAGAATATTGCATACCATGGTGCGCTGGATGCACCGATGTCACTTGCCGATTTCACAGGCCGGATTGAGTCTGCATTGCAGCGTAAGCCGCAGGTGTTAGGTCAGCCTGAGAAATTGCTGCACCGCGCGGCATGGTGCAGCGGGGGCGGGCAAGGCTATTTCGAGGCCGCGATTGCGCAAGGCGTGGATGTGTTTGTTACAGGCGAAGTATCAGAGCAAAGTTATCATCTGGCCGCAGAGACGGGTGTTGCCTTTATTTCGGCGGGACATCATGCAACCGAGCGGTTCGGTATCCAAGCGTTAGGCGATCATCTGTCAAGCCGCTTTGAACTGCAACACCGCTTCTTCGATCAGGACAACCCGGTTTAATCGCGGCGTTTGCTGCGCAACTGATCAAGCGAGATCGTCATGCTGCGCGGGATGCTTTGCAAGCTGGCATTGGCCGCAGCAATTAACAGGCTGTGGCGGCTCAGCAAGGGGGCCAGTAGCGCTTCCATTTCGTCCAGTAGCGCTTCCGGTTGTTGCGAAAAGCGCTGTAAAAAATCGCGACGCAGCGGATGGTGGGGTGTCCATTGCCAGGCCAAAAACGCTTCGTTCTGTTTGAAGCCGTCGACTTGTAACTGCTGCCCAAGGGTTGTGACGGCAGGCTGCGCCAGATGCTCGGCGGAGGGCGTGGACCGCCACATCAGACCGGAAAAGATGCGCCATACTCCGCCTAAAAATTGCTGCTCCAGCATGGGAAAAAGGCACTGAGTCTGATCCACGCGCAACTTGCACTGTAACCCGACCAGTACACCATCCGCATTGCGGTCTTCTGTGGTGAGGGCGTGCCATGGCGTGTCGGCAAGACGGCTTGCCAGTCGCACGCACAGGCGCTCCCAAAATGCAGTATTCAACCGGGTGCGGATGTCATCCATTTGCTCGGCGACAGAGAGGCCTAAGGGCAGATTCTCCGGTTTTGCGAAAAAATCGAGGACGGCTTGCTCTTCGTTCATTTAATAAATCCTAGTAAGTTGTGCAGGTAAAGAATATAAGCAAATGCTGTAATGCTAAGAAATATATATAGGTTTTTGGGGAACTATAATTGCGGTTCACTATCAGTGTTGACTTTATTTTTCAAACCAGACATGATTCGTCTGTGCTCGAGATGCCTTAATTTTGCAGATTTTAAAAACTAAAGCAAATAAAAATAAGTATCACGACGCATCGCACCAAAAATAATCCGATTGACTGTTCGTTCATGCCTGCAGCAGCAGGTATGGGATCATTTGTTTGCTGGGGGAGTTCTCACGATGTATCGTTTCTTACGTTTTCCTATCTTGCTGGTAGGTTTGTTTTTGGGTGTAAGTAGTTTTGCGGCCAATAATTCACAACCTGCGCTTACAACCGAGGACAGTCTAGGTCCTCAAGTTCAACAGCCTATCGAGTTTCCTCATAATCGTCATGCCGGCCTGAAAGATCCTAGCGATCCTGCCAAGGGTGGTATGGAGATCAACTGCCAGTATTGTCATACCTATGCGCGTCGCAGTGCGGTTGCGGGCATCCCGCCGCTGCAAAAGTGTATCGGTTGCCATCAAAATATTGAATCTGTCAAAGATAAGCCGCGCATTGTTGAATTATTCAAGTACTGGGACGCCAAAAAGGCGATTCCGTGGAAAAAAGTTCACGACTTGCCGGATTTCGTTCGTTTCAATCACGAGCGCCACATCAAACGTTTTGTTGAACAGCAGGATCGTCCTGTTCAAGAAGCGTGCGGATATTGTCACGGCGATGTGAAGGAAATGACCGTTGCGCGTCGTCAAAAATCACTGGCGATGGGCTGGTGTGCAAGCTGTCACGAGAAGGATCATCCTGTCGTGGCTCAGAGCGGTACGCCGATTGCGGGTCAGGCTTATTGGTACAGTTTCCAGAAGCCGGCAGCGGCAGTGGATGCAAACACCAAGGCGCGTGGTCCTAATGATTGTTGGCAGTGCCACAAGTAGGCTGTCATGAAAATTAAAGAATTTACCAGAGAGGCTGTGATGATAGACAGTGGTTCCGTAAAGCAATTGGCCGGGCACCCGTTTGATCGGCGTGATTTTCTGAAGGTATTGGGCTGGAGTGGTGCTGCAGTTGCACTCTCCGGTTGCGGTAATACTTCGGTTGAAGATGGTCGGGAAACAGTGGTTTCCTACGTTGAAGCAAATGACTACATGGTTCCGGGTATCGGCGTGTATTTCAACTCGACATGCGCACAGTGCGATGCGGGTTGCAGTATCAACGGCCGCGTTCGCGAAGGCCGTGTGCTTAAGCTCGAAGGTAATCCGGATTCGACTATCAATAAGGGTAAGTTGTGCGGCTTAGGACAAGCTGGTGTGCAACACCACTACAACCCTGACCGTGTACGCGAACCTGTGTTGCGCAACGGCACTAAGGGAGAAACCATTACGTGGGAAAAAGCCTATGCTCTGATCGCTGAAAAGCTGACGGGTGTGAAGGGTGAAGAAATCGCTTTCCTGTCCGGTGGTGTGAGTGGTCATCTTAAGGTGCTGCTGGGTAACTATCTGGATAGTCTCGGTACCAAAAATCATTTCGTCTATGAAGCGATCGCGCCATCCGTGGTGCGCGCTGCGAACGTTAAGGCGTTTGGTGTCGAAATGCCACGTTACCGTTTTGACAAGGCGCAGGTCGTGTTGTCATTCGGTGCTGATTTCCTGGGTAGCTGGGTCTCTCCTGTGCACTTCTCACAGCAATATGCGCAATTCCGCAAGGGCGTAAACGGCCAGCGCGGCGTGCTGATACAAGTTGAGTCTAAAATGACTTTGACCGGCGCTAATGCTGATCGTTGGCTGGCTGTCAAGCCGGGCACTGAAGGCGTGCTGGCACTGGGTATCATCAATGCGCTCGGTATGGCGACGGGCGATGTAGCGGAGCTGGTTAAGGGTTACGATAAGGCGCGTGTCAGCCGTGAAACAGGTGTTTCAACGGGTCAAATCGACAAGATCGCTGCGCTGCTCAAACTGCGTAGTCCGAGTCTGGTGTTAGCAGGTTCGGCGGCAGAAGGCTATGCGCACGGTTCGCAAAATGCCGCTGCCATCAATTTGCTCAATCAGGTATTGGGTAACGTCGGCAAGACAATCGAAGCGCCGGTCTCCGTTCCCTTCCCGCAAATGGCGCCCTCCAAAGGCAATACCGTTGCACTGAAAAATCTGAACGACGGATTGGCCGCCGGTAAATTCAAAGTTGTATTCAACTTTGCAGCCAATCCCGTGTTTACCGCACCTGGCGCGTTCAAGTTCAAGGATAACTTCGCAAAGGCAGGCTTCAAAGTTGCGTTTGCACATTATCTCGATGAAACAGCATTGCAGGCTGATCTGGTGTTGCCGCTCGATTCCGCTCTGGAAGACTGGGGTACGCAAGTGCCTGAATATATGACAGAAGGTGCGCAAATCAACATTCAGCAGCCGCTGATGGAACGTTTGCATGCTAATACGCGTGGTATGGGCGATATTTTGTTGAATTTGATCAAACAGAAGAAAGCCGACGAGTACAAGGGTTTTGAAGATTACTACGCTTACCTGCGTGGCGCTGTGTTGCAGAACAAGGGTGCATTGGGTGGTGGCGGCGTTGAAGACGATACGTTCTGGAACGACACGCTGACACACGGTATCGTCAAGTTGGCAGGGACGACAACGAGTCTTTCAGCGCATGCAAGTGCGGCAGGTCTGGTTTTGCCGGCTGAAGTGGAAGCGGATGAACATTTCCCGCTGCATCTGATTCCGGGTGTGACTGCTAGTTTGCGCGATGGTCGTCACACCAATCAGCCTTGGTTGCAAGAATCCCCTGATCCATTGACCACCATCGTGTGGGATTCATGGGTCGAGATTCATCCTAAGAAAGCTGCCGAATTGGGTATCGTCGAAGGCGATATCGTTCAGGTCACATCCAAGACGGGTTCAGTCAAGGCGCAGGTTTATCTGTTCCCCGGTATCCATCCGGAAGCGATTTCGATTCCGGTCGGACGCGGACACGATGCGATGGGGCGCTATGCCAAGGGTTATGGCGTGAATCCATTCCAGATTCTGGATGCAGTGTTTGAAGCTGCAACGGGTGAGTTGGCGATGCACGAAACACGCGTCAAGATCAGCAAGACTGGTCAGCGCGTCCTGGTGGTCAAGGATGAAGGCGCTGCGGGTGCTCTGCAAATGGGCAGAAAGATCGCCGCGCGTGTGTCCACCGATCAAGTTGATTTGTCGAAGGAGGTCTGAGTTATGTCGGTCAGCAATTTATTAGAAAATTGGGCGCAGGTCAGGCACGAGCATCCCAATAATGACAAGCCGCATGATCCCTATAAATGGGCGATGGCGATTGATCTGGATGCTTGTACCGGTTGTAATGCGTGCAGCGTTGCGTGCTATGCAGAAAACAATCTGCCCGTCGTCGGACGTGAAAAATTCCAGCATGGTCAGCAAATGCACTGGTTGCGTGTTGAGCGTTACTGGGATGAGGACGGTCGCGAATTTCCGGATCAAGGCTTCCAGTTCCTGCCTATGATGTGTCAGCAATGCGAAGCGGCACCGTGCGAAACGGTTTGCCCTGTAGCTGCAACTAATCACACGGCGGATGGACTTAACTCACAGATCTACAACCGTTGTATCGGTTCACGTTACTGTTCAGCTAACTGCCCGTTCAAGGTGCGTTACTTCAACTGGTACGATTATCCAACCACAGACAATGTCTGGCCTGCAGAGATGCAGCAGCAGCTCAATCCTGACGTCTCCGTTCGCGGTAAAGGTGTGATGGAAAAATGTACGTTCTGCGTGCAGCGTCTGTCAGCAGCTAAGGTCAAGGCGAAGGGTGAGGGCCGTATTGTGGCAGAAGGTGAAGTTCAGACCGCCTGTCAGCAAGCGTGTCCAACCGGCGCAATTTCCTTTGGTAATATAGTTAATCCTGAGTCCCGTGTTCACAAACAATGGGCCGCGCAGCAGGTTGAGCTGGCTAAGGATAAACAGGATAAGAACGAGGAGGAAGCCCCCTCTGAATTGCGTGGTTATCGCATTTTGGAAGAACTACGCGCTTACCCTTCTGTGATGTATCTGGAACGTGTGCGCGAAAGCGCTGTTTAGTCAGCTTAAGCTAACAGAATTACTTTAAGGAAAGACAATGAAAGATATCCGCGAAGACATTGCTTGGGCGAAGATCAACCAGGACGTGATGAAGAGTCTGGAGAACCCGCGCAAAATATATTGGGTCATCCTGTTTCTGGCGTTTCTGGCGTTTGGTTTTGGTGTGGGCTGTGAAGTGTATCAATACCAGACCGGTATGGGTGTGGCTAACCTGAATAATCCGCAAGTGTGGGGGCTGTACATCGCCACCTTCATTTTCTGGATCGGGATGAGTCACTCCGGTACGTTACTGTCCGCAATTTTGCATCTGATGCATGCCGACTGGCGTAAACCGATTTATCGTTTTGCAGAAGCGATGACCACGTTTTCCCTGATGACAGCTGGTCTGTTCGTGATGGTTCACATCGGCCGCTTATGGATGTTTTACTATGCGCTGCCGTATCCTAACGATCGCGGTATCTGGCCTAACTTCCAGTCGCCTCTGTTGTGGGATGCGATGGCGATCTTCACTTACCTGAGCTCCTCAGTGTTGTTCTTGTTCGTCGGGATGATTCCGGATCTGGCTATTGCACGTGACAATATGCAACCGGGCTGGCGTCAAAAGTTGTACACCCTGCTCGCGTTGGGTTGGGAAGGCACCGATCGTCAATGGCGCAATTTCCGCGTCACTTACCTGACGATCGCTTGTTTCCTGATTCCACTGGCGGTATCGGTGCACTCAATTGTGGCGTCTGACTTTGCAATGTCACAACAACCGGGCTGGCATGTCACCTCGTTCCCGCCGTACTTTGTGGCAGGTGCTCTGTATTCAGGTTGTGCTGCGATCATTACGCTGTTCATTATCTTGCGCTATGTGTTCAAGTTTGAAGAATACATGACCAAGCCTATCCTGAAAAAGATCGTGCGCCTTACCTTTGCAATTGCGATGGTGTGGACCTATCTGAATGCAGTTGAATTTGCATCCGTTTGGTACAGCCACGATGCCGTCTCGAAAGACGTGCTGATTCAGAAAATGACCGGTAATTATGCACCGTTCTGGTGGGGTATGATTTTCTGTGGATCGGTTGTGCCTTTGGTGTTTGCATTCAAGCGCTTCCAGACCAATATTCCAGTTCTGTTTGCAACCTCATTGCTGCTGAATCTGGGTATGTGGCTGGAACGTTGGATGATCGTAGCACCTACCTTCTCTCATGGTTACTACCCGTGGACATGGGATCACGATCAATGGCCGTCTATGGTTCAATGGGGTATGGTATTCGGTAGCTTCGGTTGGTTTACTTTGCTGTTCCTGTTGTTCTGCAAAGTGTTCCCGTCCGTATCTATGTATGAAGTGAAAGAAATGGTTTACCACCGTACTCTGCATCTGAAAAAGAGTGAAACTGCTGAACAGGGAGCACACTAATCATGAGTAAACGTCATTTACTTGCCTTGTATGGCAACTTTGAAGAGGCCGAAGCGGTCGTCCAGGAGCTGCGCACTGCGGTGATCAAAGGTTTTGATGTCAATGATGACATGATCGTGAAGTCGCCGATTGAACATCCGGAAGTCGAGCGTTTTCTGGGTGATAAGCCGGTGTATGTTCAATGGTTCACGCTGTTTGGTGCTTTGATGGGCGGTATATTTGGTTTTCTGCTGATTTCGGGTGCACAGGCCAATTTTTACATGCAATTGAAGGGTGGCAAGCCGATTGTGCCGTTTCCACCTAACTTTGTATTAACCTATGAGATGTTCATTTTGGGCGGTGTTTTTATCACCATTCTGGGCTTTCTGATTTGTGCCGGTTTGCCTGCAAAACGCTCACCGCTGTACAGCGCCAAGGTCTCGGTCGATAACATCGCGATTTTGGTACATGCAGACGAATCTGCAATCAGTGAACTGAAGGCGATTTTCACTAAGCACCAGGCATTGGAAATTCAGGAAGAGGCAGGGAAATGAAAAAATTATCCTTAGCAATGACATTGTTGTTAGCACCAACCTTCGCGCAAGCCTGGCCATGGTCACAGGACATGGTAAATCAGGTCAGTATCAAACCTCAGGAAAGTGTTGATGCGGCCAATCCGGGTATGGCGTTGTTTCCTAAACGCTCTCAGCCGGTTGCCGGCACCACGGTGATCGTTAAAGACCTTGATGCGGCCAAGAAAATGGCTAACCCTGTGGTCGCTGATGCGGCATCGGTAGACAAGGGACGTCGTCTGTATGAAATCTATTGCACACCGTGTCATGGTAAGTCCGGTACCGGTGACGGCCTGGTGGGTACTAAGCTGCCTTACAAGCCCTGGAACCTGACGTCATCTAACGATGTACATCCATGGGACACCAAAGACTACCCGGATGGTTATATCTTCGGTGTGGTGTCTTTAGGACTTGCAGTGATGCCAAGTTATGCGAATGACCTTACGGCGACCGAGCGCTGGCACGTAGTTAACTACATCCGCAAAGTGATGCAAAAAGGTCCGGCTGTCACAGCTGCGGCACAGTCGAAATAGGAGGCTATAAAATGTTGGCATATAGTAATTGGGCTGTTTTGACGGTATGTTTCGTGGTGGTGTTGTCGCTGGCTTTGAGCGGTGTCGCACTGTGTTCCGTACTGCATCTGGTCGGTGCGCAATGGCGTTTCAATGTGCGTCATTTGGCGGTTTCTCTTTACGCCTTATTCCCGTTGGCATTTGTGCTGCTGGTCGTGTTGTTGGTTGGAGGCTCTCACACGTTCCCCTGGTGGGAAGCTCATGTGGGCGCTGAGGCGCACATGCCGGGCTGGTATCAGCCTCACTGGCTGATGTCACGCGAAGTGGTCGGGATCATTTTCATGGCAGCGTTGTACTGGGTGTTCATCCAGCGTCAGGCGGTCAGCGAAAACAGTCCTGAAGATGCCAAGCGTTTTCATACCATTGCGACCTGGATTCCTTTCTTCTTCGTCATGTACAGCACGATGGTTGCATGGGATTTCGAAATGACGCTGGTTCCTCACTGGCACAGCGCGATTTACGGTTTGCAGCAGTTCATCAGTAATTTTGGCATGTTCTTAGCCTTTATGACGGTGTGGATCTACATCATGAACACCAAGGGTAAGTTAGTCAGCCCTGTTCCTGACAAGATTTACAACTACATGGCTCAGATGATGTTGTCGTTCACGCTGCTGTGGATTTACACCTTTGATGCGCAATACCTCACAATCTGGTACGGCAATATTGCGGATGAAACTGACCGTGTGTTTGCGATGCAGGATGGGGATTATTCCTTCATCTGGTGGTCAATGATCGTGCTCAAATTTGTGATTCCTTTCGTTACCTTCTGCTTCCCGGGGCCGCGTCATAATGTTACTGCTATCAATGCAGTGGCAATCTGTATTATCATCGGCACGCTTTTCGAACGTTATGTTTGGATTGGTGGCGTAACTGGCACGGGTAACTACCCGATTGTTGCCAGTATCGTGATTGGCGGTACCGTTGCGTTGATCGGGTATTTCCTGGTTCGCAACTACATGCAGTCCAGAAGTCTAATTAAGGGGTAATTGAGTAATGATGAGATTGTATTCGGGGACAGTTTGCCCCTACAGCCATCGATGCCGAATAGTTTTATTCGAAAAAGGTATGGATTTTGAAGTAATTGATGTCGACTTGATGGAGAAGTCAGACGATCTGGCCTCAATCAGCCCGGGTGGAAAAGTACCCGTTCTGGTTGAGCGTGATTTGGTGCTGACTGAAGCTAACATCATCAACGAATACATCGATGAGCGTTTCCCGCACCCGCAGTTAATGCCGGCTGACCCTGTCATGAGGGGTCGTGCTCGACTGTTCCTGTATCGTTTCGAACAGGAACTATATAGTAATGTGAATACCATTATGTTGGGCGGTAAGACAGCAGATAAGGCGCGTGCGAGCATACGGGACAATCTGACTCAGTTAGCGCAAATCTTAACCAAGCAAAAATACTTGCTGGGTAATGATTTCTCGATGCTGGATGTGGCCGTTGCACCGTTGCTGTGGCGTCTTGATCACTATGGTATCGTGCTCGGCAAAGATGCAGCGCCCATGCTCAAATATGCAGAGCGTCTGTTCTCGCGTCAAGGGTTCATTGATTCATTAACGCCTGCAGAAAGGGCGATGCGCAAGTGAGTGATTTGTCTACCCGTCCTTATTTGATACGCGCGATTCATGAATGGTGTGTTGATAGTGGTCTAACACCCTATCTTGCAGTGAGGGTCAATGACAGGACTGAAGTGCCGGTAGCTTATGTTAAGGACGGTGAAATTGTACTCAACTTGAGCGTAGGCGCTGTACGTAACATGGAACTGGGCAACGAGTGGATCACCTGCAGTGGTCGTTTTGGTGGGAGCTCGTTTGATCTCATCGTGCCGGTTGATGCGGTCATCGGGATTTTTGCCAAGGAGACGGGGCAGGGCCTCGTGTTTCAAGGGGCTGATTCTGACGCACCACCTCCTAGCAGTGCAGAAATTAAAACTATGCCGAGAAAACCCCAGTTGTCTATTGTTAAGTAATAAAAAAACCGCACTGAGTGCGGTTTTTTTATGCTTACAGTAAACTTAGCTGGCTGTGATGAAACTGTGCATTTTGCTCATCGCTTTTTGCTCGATCTGACGGATGCGTTCAGCGGATACGTTAAACTCAGCAGCTAATTCGTGTAGCGTAGCGCTGTGATCCTCTGTAAGCCAGCGTGCCTCGACGATGCGGCGACTGCGGTCATCGAGGCTTGCCAGTGCATGTGCCAGCCCCGTGGTGCGCGAATTCAGCGCTTGTGAGGACTCTAATATATTGGAAGGTTCATGGTCTTCGCTGTCAGCTAGATACTGTATCGGAGAAAAGCTGTCATCGTCGTCAGAGCCTGCCGGGTCAATTGAGACTTCGTGACCTGCAAATCGGGCCTCCATTTCAACCACGTCATGTTCAGTGACGTTAAGTTGACCGGCAATTTCACTGATCTGTTTTGGTTTAAGCGACTCCAGACCCTGTTTCAAGCTGCGCAAATTAAAAAAGAGTTTGCGCTGTGCCTTGGTGGTCGCGATTTTAACCATGCGCCAGTTACGTACGACGAATTCATTGATCTCGGCACGTATCCAGTGCAGCGCGAAGGACACGAGGCGCACACCAAAGTCAGGATCGTAATGTTTAACGGCCTTCATCAGGCCAATATTGCCTTCTTGTATCAAGTCAGCCTGAGGTAGTCCATACCCCGCATAGCCGCGTGCCACACTGACAACCACGCGAAGGTGGGATAAGACGAGTTGGCGAGCCGCATCCAGATCATTGTCGTTACGAAAGCGGCTGGCGAGCTCGTATTCTTCTTCCTGGCTCAGGACAGCGTAGCGCCTGACGAGATGAATGTAGCTGTCCAGGCTGCCTAGGGCAGAGGGCAAGGGTAAACTGTTAGCAATATTCATAGGGATTTCCTCCTAGTTAACATTTGCAGTCTGTGAGCTTCTGAATGGGTAAAGGTTCAATCGGGTATTGCCTGTTGCAGTATAAAGATTAATCGACTTGCTAACTCTAGTCAGCTAGCAAGTCAGGTCGTGCAGAGTTAAGGCGTGCAGCTTAATTATCTTCTGATAATTCGCAGTCGGAATTCATGATGTTACCGGCAGCCCATCCAGCAATGGCAATACCAAAAATCACGCAGATCATGCCTAGTTCCTTGCTCAGGAAAAAACCGCCTATCAGCCACAGCAACGCTGCGATGATGAATGGCAGTATGAGTACTTTGCACTTTGAATTTTCCATTAACCTCTCCCTGTTATTTATTGTATTTGCAAATTTGATGCAGGAACTCGTCATTGTTCTGAAAAAGACCGGCGATGTCAACTTCTATTCGCATTCCTGCCATTGATCTTAGTGCGCTTCAGTTTGCGACAGGTGTCTGGCCACCGAAAGCCAGGCGCCCAGCCAGCCGAGGTAGACCGAAAATAGCAGTAAGGATGCGCTGTCGCCGGCCGTGAGGGGCTCAAGTGCAAAGTTGCTGGCATAGAGTTGGGATAAGGCCGCAAGCGGTTGTTTAAGTAGTTGCAAACTGCTCAAAATGATGAGCCACGCTGCGACACCGCCTAGCAAGCCTTGTATGGCGCCAAAGTAGAGGAAGGGGCGTCTGATAAAAGCATCGGTCGCGCCGATCAGCTTCGCCACTTGAATTTCATCGCGCTGTGTGACGATTTGTAACCTGATCGTGTTGAAGGTAATCGCGATTAACCCCAGGCTGAGCAAGCTCGCCAGCACGAGCACGGCGATATGCGCGAATTCAAGGAAAGCCTCGAGTTTATAGGCCCAGGCAGAATCGAGTTGTGCGAGTTCTACGCCTTGAATCTTTTGCAGTTCAAGGCGCAGTTCATCGAGTAGTTTGGCATTAACTGAGCTTGGCGATATGATAAATGCGTCAGGCAGCGGATTTTTTTCCAGCCCGGCGATGACATCCGACAAGCCTGTTTCTTGACCTAATGTATTTAGCGCATCAGTGCGGGAGATAAACTCGACGGTCTTGATGTTCTGGTGATCGTTCAATTGACGCCGTATGTGCTCCTCATCAGCTGGCGTCGCATCCATAGACAGGAACAGGCTGATTTGCGGCGAGCCTGATAGCTGGGCGACCAGTCCCTGCGCGTTTTTCAGCAGCACGTACATGCCGGCGGGCAGGCTCAGCGCAATCCCGATCACCAGGATGTTCAGGACCCCTGCCAGCGGTGAGATAAACATGCGGCCAAGCGCTGTGTGTACGACGCCCCGTTGAGTGGAAAGGGCGCTCATGACAAGGCACTTTCGGCGGGTTGCAGTGGGGCGGCGCTACGGTCGTCGGGCTGAATTTCACCCTGCTTGAGTTCGATGATGCGCAATTTAGTTTTTCGCAGCAAAGCCGCGTCATGCGTTGAAATCAGCAACGTGACGCCAACTTGATGAAATGAGGTAAATATATTCATAATTTCTTCGGCATATTCAGCGTCCAGATTGCCGGTCGGTTCGTCAGCGAGCAAAATGGTGGGGCGGTTGACGATGGCGCGCGCGATACAGAGGCGCTGCTGTTCACCGCCGGATAAGGCAATCGGGTTGGCTTTTTCACGACCAAGCAGGCCAACCTTGTCGAGCGCCGCGCGCACACGTTTGGCGCTTTCTTTGTGCTCAAAACCGCAAATCTGCAGCGGGAGCAGGACGTTGTCGAATACGTTGCGGTCGAACAAAAGCTTGTGGTCCTGAAAAATGAGACCGAAGTTGCGGCGCAGATAGGGCAGCGCATCGGATTTAAGTTTGCTGACATTCTGGTTGTTGACCAGCACCGTGCCGCTATTAGGGCGCTCTATCGCCGCGATCAGTTTCAGCAGCGTACTTTTTCCGGCACCGGAGTGTCCGGACAAATAAGCCATTTCGCCCTTGGCCACTTCAAATGAAACATTTTTTAACACATCAATGCCGCCCGGATAGCGCTTGCTGACTTGGTCGAATGTAATCATGCGGATATTCCCAGCAGCGCGTCGATGAATTCCTGTGCATCGAAGGGGCGCAGATCATCCAGGCCTTCACCCACACCGATGAAGCGCACGGGGATAGGATGTGCTTTGGCGATTGCGGCAATGACGCCACCCTTCGCCGTGCCGTCAAGCTTAGTTAAAATTAAACCTGTCACGCCCAATGCCGCGTCAAATGCTTTGACCTGGCTTAATGCGTTCTGACCCGTATTCGCATCCAACACCAGCAGCACTTCATGTGGTGCGCCGGGGAGCACCTTAGCGATGACGCGTTTGACCTTTTTAATTTCCTCCATCAGGTGAGCCTGTGTCGTCAGACGTCCTGCGGTATCGGCTAACACCACGTCGATTTTACGGGCCTGTGCTGCTTGCACAGCATCATAAATCACAGCAGCCGCGTCACCGCTTTGTTGCGCGATCACGGTCACGTTGTTGCGCTCACCCCACGTCATCAGTTGCTCACGTGCGGCGGCGCGGAAAGTATCCCCCGCGGCTAACATAACCGACAGTCCTTGCGATTGCAGATATTTTGCCAGTTTACCGATGGAGGTGGTTTTGCCGGCGCCATTGACGCCGACCATCATGATGACGAAGGGTTTGTGGGTATGTGCCTGCATGGGCACCGCCAGCGGTCCCAGCAGTTTGAGCAGGCAATGGGCGAGCCCCGCTTTGAGTTCTGCAGCTTCAACGAGCTTGTGTTCTCTGACGTGGCGCTTCAGGTCGGCGAGTAGCGCGTTGGTCGCGTCCATGCCGACATCTGCCGTGATCAGGATGGTTTCGAGTTCTTCGTACAGATCATCGTCGATTTTTCCGCCACGGCTAAACAGGTCGGCCAGTTGGTTGCCGGTGCGCGATAAACCCGCTTTTAAGCGATCTATCCAGCTGCGTTTTTCAACGACAGTTTCTTCGGCTTTCGCCGGCGTGCTCTTTTTTAGGAAACTAAACATTTTGGATACGTTCCGGTGGCAATAGTTGGGGCATAATACGCACGGCCACGCTAAGTGGCCATCTTCGTTATTTTATGCCGATTAGGCATTCTGAGGTTAATGATTATGCGGAATTTTCTATTTGGCGTTGCGCTGCTGGCAACCGGCTTGCAGCCTGCGACGGGTGCCGAGGTGTTCGAGCGGACGCTTGCTAACGGTTTGAAAGTGATCGTCAGAGAAGATCATCGCGCGCCGGTGCTGGTTCAGCAGATCTGGTACAAGGCCGGCAGTATGGATGAGATCACCGGAAAAACGGGGGTGGCCCATGTGCTGGAACACCTGATGTTTAAAGGGACTAAAACGGTGCCGGCAGGCGAGTTCTCGCGTCGGATCGCGGCGGCCGGCGGGCGCGAAAATGCGTTTACCAGCAACGACTATACGGCTTACTTTCAGCAGTTGCATAAATCCAAGTTGCCGCTGGCGATGAAGCTCGAAGCTGACCGCATGCATAATTTGGATCTGTCTGCAGAAGAGTTCGCTAAAGAAATTAAAGTCGTCATGGAAGAGCGTCGTATGCGCACCGATGACGAACCTCATTCCTTGCTTCAGGAGAAGCTGAACGCGGCGGTGTATCTTGAACACCCGTACCAGCATCCGGTGATCGGCTGGATGAGCGATCTGGAACAGATGACGGTGGCGGACGCGCGTGACTGGTATAAAAGATGGTACGCGCCTAACAATGCCACGTTAATTGTCGCAGGCGATGTAAAAGCGCCTGCAGTCTTTGCGCTGGCTGAGCGTTATTACGGATCGATTCCCAAACAGGTGCATCCGGTGCGCCGTGTATATACGGAGCCTGTGCAGCTGGGCATCAAGCGCATGGTGGTGAAGGCGCCCGCCGAGTTGCCGTTGCTGGTGATGAGCTTTCATGCGCCGAATATTATCGATCCGAAACAGGACTGGAAGCCCTATGCCCTTGAGATGCTAGCCGGTGTGCTGAGCGGAAATGACTCGGCGCGTCTGAATAAGCATCTGGTTCGCGAACAGCAGGTTGCGAGCAGCGTGGGTGCCGGGTATGACTCGGCCTCCCGTGGCCCCGGTGTGTTTACCCTGGATGCAACACCCAGCGAAGGGCGCAGCATCGTACAGATGGAGGCTGCTTTGCGCGCTGAAATCGAACAGTTGGTCAAGGTTGGGGTGAGCACCGAGGAGTTGCAGCGTGTCAGAGCGCAGGTGCTGGCAGGTGAAGTTTATAAGCTCGATTCCGTGTTCTATCAGGCGATGCAGATCGGCCAGATGGAGTCCATCGGTCTTGGGCATCGTGCGCTTGCCGTGATGCTCGAAAAATTACAGGCGGTGACAGCCGATCAGGTGAGCGAGGTGGCCCGCGAATTTTTGCAGGACGACAATCTGACCATCGCCGTGCTCGACCCTCAGCCGTTGTCCGGAAAACCGAAACACACAGGAGCTGTTCATGTTCACTAATAAATTGCTTGTTGTTGCAGCACTGTGCAGCGCGATCGGGATGGTGCAGGCAACCCCTGTGATTGAGCACTGGCAGAGTGCCAGCGGCGCTAAGGTGCTGTTTGTGGAAGACCACGATATTCCGATGCTGGATGTTGCGGTGAATCTCTCGGCTGGCAGTCGTTTTGATACAGTGGCTAAATCCGGTGTCGCAGGACTGGTGCACGGCCTGCTGGATCTGGGGTCCGAGGGGATGACGGAGGATATGATTTCCAGCGGCATGGCCGATATCGGCGCGCAACTGGCAGGTGGCCTCGATCAGGATAGAGCCAGCCTGACCCTGCGCACCTTGAGTCATCAGGCTGAACGGGAGCGGGCTTTGTCTATCATGGCGGGCGTGTTGCAGCATCCTGTGTTTCCTGAGGCGATCCTGGCGCGCGAAAAAGCGCGTTTGATTGCGGCGCTCAAGGAGGCCGAAACGAAGCCCGAAGCGATCGCTAGCCGCGCTTTTCAAAAGGCGGTGTATGGCGCCCACCCTTATGCCTTGCAGGTGTCGGGTGAAATCGCCAGCGTCGAGAAAATCACGGTGCAAGAGTTGCAGGCGTTTTACCGCGCACACTATGACGCAGGGCACGCGGTGGTCGCGATCATGGGGGACGTCACGCGCGCCCAGGCTGAAGCGATTGCACAGCAGTTGACGAGCCAATTGCCGGCGCGAAGTGAGCAGCCCGCCTTGCCGCAAGTTGAGATGCAGATTGAGGGATCAGAGCTACGCATTACTCATCCTGCTACACAGAGCCATATTCTGATCGGGGCGCCGGGCATGTCGCGCAGTGATCCGGATTATTTTCCGCTTTATGTCGGCAACTACATTCTGGGCGGCGGCGGTTTCGTCTCGCGCCTGATGAACGAGGTGCGCGAGAAGCGCGGTCTGGCATACAGCGTGTACAGCTATTTTATGCCGCTCAAGCAGCCGGGCGCTTTCCAGATTGGTTTACAGACCAAGAAGGAGCAGGCCGATGATGCGCTCAAGCTGGTGCGTAAAACGCTGAGCGATTTTGTCGTCAAAGGCCCGACCGAAAAGGAGCTGATCGCTGCCAAACAGAATATCGTCGGCGGATTCCCGTTGCGTATCGACAGCAACAAAAAAATTCTGGATTATCTGTCGGTCATCGGCTTTTACGATTTGCCGCTCAGTTATCTGGATGATTTTACAGGCCGTGTCGAGCGCGTCACGGTGCGCCAGATACACGATGCCTTTGCGCGTCATATTCAGCCTGAGCGGATGGCGACAGTCATCGTCGGTGCGCCTGAAGGAGCGGATCATCAATAAGGTCAGAATAGGCGGCGGCGAACTGCGCAGCCGCGTCATCACATTTCCGGATGCGGACGGTTTGCGGCCGACACCGGATCGGGTGCGCGAGACGCTGTTCAACTGGCTGGGGCAAACCTTGTATGGCAGGCGCTGTCTTGATCTGTTTGCCGGCAGCGGTGCGCTGGGTTTCGAGGCAGCATCGCGTGGCGCGGAACATGTGCTGATGCTGGAGAAAAGTTTGCCGGTCTATCGTGCCTTGCAGGATAATTCTGATAAATTAGCATGTGCTAATGTATCGTTGCGCCATCAAGATGGGCTAGAATTCGTCCGGCGTGATACCGCACGTTATGACGTCATTTTTCTCGATCCGCCTTTTGCCAGCGATTTGTTGCCTCGATTGCTGCAAATTCTGCCACCGCGACTGACTGAAAATGGCGTGGTGTATGTGGAATCGGGCGGCGCGATCGACGTGCCCCTGCCCTGGCAGGTCATCAAGTCGGGCAAGGCTGGGCAGGTGTTTTATCAACTAATCGGGCTGGACAAATGAATTTTAAAAAACATTTTTCCACGAAATAACACGAACAAATTCAATTAATTATCGTTTTTTATTATCATCAGTCGGTCAGTGATCAGAGCAAAAAAAGCAAGGTTTTGACTCAATTTCGCGACTTTCGTGATTTTCGTGGACGAAAAAGGTTTTAACATGATTAAAGTTGTTTATCCGGGTACATTTGATCCGATCACCAGCGGCCATGAGGATGTGGTGCGGCGCGCGACAGGGTTGTTCGGTGAGGTGATCGTCGCGGTGGCCAAAAGCCGTGCCAATACCCTGTTTACGCTGGAAGAGCGGGTTGAGATGGCTCGCGAGGTTTTTTCAAGCTATGACAATGTGCGTGTCGAGGGCTTCGATGGCTTGTTGATGAGTTTCGTGCAGTCGCAGCAGTCGCGTGTGGTGCTGCGCGGTTTGCGGGCCGCATCGGATTTTGAGTATGAATTTCAGTTAGCGGGCATGAATCGCAACCTATACCCGGAAATGGAAACGCTGTTTTTGACACCGGCCGAGCAATACACGTTTATTTCAGCTACCATGGTGCGCGAAGTGGCACGTTTTGGCGGTGATGTCGGGAAGTTCGTCTCGCCCTCAGTGGCCGTCCGGTTGAAGCAAAAGAACAGTCTTTAAAAATTATTAACATCGATTTAGATTGATTATCAAGAGGAGAAAAGTATGGCACTGTTAATTACCGATGAATGTATCAACTGCGACGTATGCGAGCCCGAATGCCCGAATGACGCCATCTCGCAAGGTGATACCATCTACGAAATTGACCCGAACAAATGTACTGAATGCGTAGGTCACTACGACACCCCGCAATGCGTTGAAGTGTGTCCTGTCGATTGCATCCCTAAAGATCCTGCGCATGTAGAAAGCAATGCGCAGTTGCAGGCCAAGTACGAAAAACTGATGGCGGCCAAGAAATAGAGGTCAGGTGCGTGCAGATAAAAAGACCGCTCACAGCGGTCTTTTTTATTTTCCGGTGCGTTGAATTGAACTCGGCAGATTGCCGGGGGACTCGATTCTGAGCTGTTTGTTGACATTTTTTTCGCCGAATACGACGGTGATGGCGGCTTTCGGTACGGCAAACACGCCGGCTAAATACTGCACCATGTGGGCGGTTGCACCGCCCCGCCTTGGCACAGCCGCCGCATAGACCTCAAGCTGATGGCCGATTACGCATCCTATTGCATCCTGTTTTGAATTCGGGCGGCCCAGCACGTTGAGGATCAGCGTATCGCCTTCCCAGCGATAAAAGGGCGGGACTTCCTTGCCGAATAAAGGCATCAGCGTTTGAGCCAGATGCTTTTGATCGGCTCCGCATCGAGGCTGGCATTGAACGCGGGAAGATCATAAAAGTCGAGCAGGGTGCGCAGTACGTTGTAGTGATTTATACGCTGGGCGCTGGTGCCCGTCTTGACCATCGGGCCGACCAGGAGCGTGACAATGCGATTTCCCTCCGAGCCATTGTCTTCATCCCAGGTCAGAATCAGCAGACTATTGTGCCCGAAAGCCCAGTTAACATAGGGATCGATGTGTTTTTTAAGCCATTCGTCAGCGGTGAAATAGCTGCCGTCATGCATGTCATTACGCTGGTCGGGGATGACAAAAGAGAGTGTGGGAAGCTGGGAATAATCCTGCGGAAAATCATTGAAGGTCAGATTGACCGAAGGTGGCAAACGCGTACCCTGCCAGTTTACCGCCGGATTGTGTTTGCGCTGATAGCCGCCTGCCCAGCACACCGTACTACCCGCCGACGGGAGTGATTCAGAAAAGCTAGCAAAGCTTAATTTACGGTTAATCAATGAGCTGGCAATGTTTTCCCCCGCGTAATTCATCGGGCAGGCATCATCACGGCTGCCTTGCGTAGAACCTGAAAACAAGGCCAGATAATTCGGCTGGCTGGGATGTGCGACCGCATAAGACTGCGTGAACAGCATCCCTCGACGCGCTAATGCGTGGATGTAGGAGTCGCTTTTGAGTGTGTCCATGATCTGTGAATAGCCGCGATTTTCTTCGATCACCACCACAACATGATCAGGGCGCGGCAGTTTTTCGGCCTGCACACTGGCAGCCATCAACAGCAGTGGGAAGAACAGATACCGCAGTTTCATTTTCGGGTTAATTCGACCAATTGGATATCTTCGACGAGGATGTGGTGGATTAGCCACTCGCGCAGATAGATGAGCGCATCGAATTGCGCCACAAAGGGGTTGTCATGCAACTCCTCGTAAAATTCGGCTATTTTTTCCTCGAAGGCGTGGTGCTGGCTGAGCTGGCGATCGATGCGCTCGTAGGCGTAGTGATTCATCATCTGCTCTTCTGCGCGAAAGTGAATTTTCGCATAGGCGTCGAGCGACTTGATGAGCCGCGCGACTTCCCTTGCCTCGCGTTTATGGGCAACCACTTCGTATAGATCGTTGATCAAATCGAATAAATAGCGATGATGTTCGTCGATAACGTCAATGCCGATGCTGAGTTTTTCATCCCATGGGATCCATACGTTTTCACGCCGCCGGATAGGCGGCAGGGCGAGCACCTGTTTGGGATCGATAATGTCGTCACGGTAGAGTTCGCGGATGCGCAGAATATCGGGCATCGCCGCATCGAAGGCGGCAACCACTGCAGGGTCGAAATGCTTGCCTGACTCGGCGATGACCCAGTTATAGGCGTCGTCGACCGCCCACGCTTTTTTGTACGGGCGAGATGAGGTCAGTGCGTCAAACACATCGGCCACCGCGCAGATGCGGGCGAGCAGTGGGATTTTTTCAGCAACGAGTCCGTTCGGGTAGCCGTTACCATCCCAGCGTTCATGATGGCAGCCTGCGATGTCGCGTGCAGCAGCTATCAGTTCGTCTTTGCCTTCTAAAATGGTCACGCCGATATCGGTGTGCGTTTTCATGATGGTAAATTCTTCCGGCGTCAGTTTGCCGGGTTTGAGCAAGACCGCATCTGCGATGCCGATTTTTCCTACGTCATGCATCGGTGCTGCGATATACAGCAATTCGCGCTGTGCGTCCGGAATACCGAGCGATTTGGCAATGGCCTGCGCGAAATTGGTCATGCGCATGATATGCAAGCCTGTTTCGTTGTCGCGATATTCTGAGGCGACTCCGAGGCTGCGGATGACATCGGCGCGCGATTCTTCGAGTTCGAGCTTACGGATACGCAGCGTTTCATTGGTCAATGCGCGGTTAACCAGTCCCGACAGTGCGCGCGCTAAGTCTTCCATGAATTCGCTGTGCGTCTCGCTCATCTGGTAACCGGTTGGCGTGAACAACACGGTATAGCCTAGGCCCTTACCTTCAATATGCAAAGGCAGTAGCAACATATGGGCCGTGGTTGGTAATTCAAGTGAGGGCAGTGTGTCCTGTGTCAGGCAATGTTCACTGATGTGCGGGTTGGTGAAGGCGGCCGAATTCCAGCACATCTTGTTAGTCCATGCAGGTTCCATGCCGAATTGCGCAACCTGGAAATAGCGTCCCCGCGGATTGAGCAGCAGGATGGCACCGCGCGCTTCAAGTTGCAGGTCGTAATAATTGTCCAGGATGGAGAATAGTCGCTGCAGCAAGATATCCAGGTCGGCCGTAGTGCTGCTGGTGATCGTCAGTTCGAACACCAGTTTGCTGATGGCCAGCATGCCTTCTTCTTTGTTCATTCCTTATACAGTCCCGTTTATTTTTTTCCGGTTGTTAAAGTTTTGACGGATTTTAACCATATCGTGAGTGTGACTTATTTTTGACAAAGGATGCAATAAAAACTTGATCGCTGTCCTTGTTTGATTTGTATGACGGGGCTGGTGCAGACGCGGCAAGGTTCTCCTGCACGGCCGTAGACCCAGTGTTGCTGCTGAAAATAACCGGGATTGCCCGACGCGTTGACGAAATCGCGCAGTGTGCTGCCACCGGCAAGTATGGCCTCGCTTAATGTCAAACGGATCACATCGACGAGTTTTTCGCAGTGCGCAAAGCTTAATGTCTCGGCCTTGATCAGTGGATTGATACCGGCGCTAAACAGCGCTTCACTGGCGTAGATGTTGCCTACACCGACGACGACGGCGTTATCCATGATGAATTGCTTGATGGCAACGCGGCGATTGCGCGTCGCCTGATAGAGATAGTGTGCATGAAACCCGCAGTGGCCATAGCAATCATTTAACGGTTCGGGACCGAGTTTGGCGAGTAGCGGATGCGTATTGATATTCCCTTGATGCCAGAGCACGGCACCGAAGCGGCGCGGATCGCGCAGTCGCATCAGGCTGCCGTTATCGAGCAGTAAATCGAGATGGTCGTGCGTCTGATGTGCTGTGCCGGTCGGCAGGATGCGCAGACTGCCTGACATCCCCAGATGCAGAATCAGCGTGCCGTGGCTAAATTCGAGCAGCAGGTATTTGGCACGGCGCGTCAATGACACGACGGGCTGCCCGTTTAGCAGTTCGTTAAGATTTTCCGGAATTGGCCAGCGCAGGCGCGGGGTGCGCGCGATGACCCCTGTGACGGTAGCATCTGCAAGGTAAGGCGCTAATCCGCGCCTGGTTGTCTCAACTTCCGGTAGTTCAGGCATAGTGTTTTTCAGTGTTGATTGTCATTCTTAAAACCTATCAGTTTTTCAATAATTCAATAAGTTAGGTAAATATTCCTTGTTTGTTGTGTTGATAGATATTCCGCTATATACTGCAAATGTGGTTACATAGTGGTTACACGGCAGCATATATTCAGCTTAGGGGGCGCATCATGGCAACGGTAAATTCAAGCACCAAAGCGACCAAGGTTAAACTTACAGCGGGAAGAATAGCAGACTTCACCAGCGATGAAGGTAAGCCTCAATCCTTCCTGTGGTGCGCTGATGCAAAAGGGTTAGCTGTTCGTGTTACTGCCAATGGTGCAAAGTCATATATTTTTCAATCCAAGGTTAAAGGGAAATCCATGCGTGTCACGATTGGTGATGTGAGCGTGTGGAGTATTGCCGCTGCGCAAGCCGAAGCCCGCCGCCTGCAAACTGTAATAGACAACGGTGATGACCCGCGCCAAGTGAAAGCCGACAAAGCTGCTGCCAAGGATGCTGCAAGGGTGGCAAGTGAAGCAGAGGCCGCCGCCCTAGTGGTACAGGAATCACTTGAATCGGTAACGCTAGGTGAGGCGTGGGAAGAGTACATCGAAGCTCGCAAAGCTAAATGGGGTGAACATGCACTTTATAAGCATAACCGCGCCATGCAAAAGGCCGGACAGCCCCAAATGCGCGGGAAAGAATTAACCGTTTCGGGTGAACTGGAATCAATGGCCAATGTTCGATTGGTTGACCTGACCCCAGAACGAGTAAACGAGTGGGCGAGGGCGGAGGTGCTTATTCGTCCAGCATCCGCACGGCTTGCCTTAAAACTGTTGAGCGCGTTTCTGAACTGGTGCGCTTTGCATCATAACTACAAGTTAATCGTGACCAGCAATGCAGCCGCAAGCAAAGAGGCGAGGGAAATATTAGGCAAGCCAAATGTTAAAAATGATGCGCTGGAAAAAGAGCAATTGCCCGCATGGTTCGCCGCGGTGAAGCAAATCGGCAATCCTGTAATAAGTGCCTATCTGCAAAGCCTGCTGCTGATTGGTTCGCGCCGTGAAGAGCTTGCATCCCTTAAATGGGAGAATGTGGATTTTCAGTGGAACAAAATAACCATTAAGGACAAGGTTGATGGTTTACGCATTATTCCCTTAACGCCCTATGTGGCGCACCTGATGGCTGCATTGCCGCGCCGTAATGCGTATGTGTTTAGCAGCCCAGCCTCATCGTCTGGATACCTTGCCGAGCCTTCGGATAAGCATAATGAAGCCTGTGCTATTGCAGGTTTGGATGTGACCCTGCACGGATTGCGCCGGAGCTTTGCCAGTTTGTGCGAATGGATAGAGATGCCTGCCGGAATTGGTGCGCAGATTCAGGGACACAAACCGCAAGGGGTGCGGGAACAGCACTACATCCGCCGCCCGCTCGACCTGCTGCGCATGTGGCACGTCAAAATAGAATCGTGGATATTGGAACAGGCAGGAATTAAATTTGTGCCAGTGCAAGCATGTTTGCACGTGGTGAATAGTTGATTGATGTTGAAGCGCATAACGTTACAGGTTACAATAAAACATGATTAAGACATTCAATCACAAGGGATTAAAAACCTTTTTTGAAACAGGCAGCAAAGCGGGCATACAGCCACACCACGCACCCCGGCTTTCCGCCATGTTGCGTCGTCTGAATGAAGCGACCAATGCCAAGGGTATGAATTTGCCGGGCTGGGGTTTACACTCATTGGCCGCAAATTTAGCCGGACATTATTCAGTGTGTGTAAATGGCAACTGGCGCATGACGTTCACGTTTGACGGTGAAGATGCCGTGCTTGTTGATTATCAGGACTATCACTAGGAGCAAACGAACATGAAGATGTACAACCCCCCACACCCCGGCCTGACTTTGCGCGATGACGTATTACCATCACTGGGGCTGACTGTTACCGAAGCCGCGCAACAATTGAACGTAGCCCGCGCGACACTTTCACGCGTCATCAATGGCCGCGCCGCTATATCGCCTGAAATGGCTTTGCGTATCGAGGCATGGTTAGGCGTGGAACGTGGCGGTGAAGCCCGCCTATGGATTGCAGAGCAAAGCGCCTATGACATGTGGCAAGCCGAACAACGCATCAAGGCTTCGCCCCTGCACGTTCAACCTGCACCAGCGGAACGTCTGGCCGCGTGACCGAGTTTACCCCCGCCTAGTTTTAGCGGACGAAAAGCCGGACACCTTCACCGGCCTGACGGGGGTTCTTTATTGAAGGCGCATTTTTGAAGGGTGCGCATCATGGATATATTGCAACAGCTTGAAACCGAATTGATTAAACCCTACCATTGATGAATGGGTGACATTTGATGAAGCAACCCATGAAACGCTAGGCCGGGCTGTTTTATTCAGCCTTGACGTTTCCCCCTCATGGATTCTTCAAGATGGCGGCGACTATGCCAAGTCATACCGAATATTGAAACATACTGAATTTGCGTATCGGCTAAAGGCTGCTGAAGATTACGGCCTTGCTAACGGTTGCGTTTTCAAAACTGACCTTGTAAATCCTGAACAGCACCCGAATCTAATAAACCTGCGCAAGTTTGTGCGGTGGGCTGCTGAGCAAAGAAAATGGGAAGTGCCGGAACGGTTCAAGGGATGCGCACAGGTAAAAGCGATACCCGCCGCAAAAGTGGAAGCCGTGCCAAAAGTCGCGCATGACGAAAAACTAGCCGCGCTGTTTGACCCCGTGCCAGTGGAAGCACTCGAAAAGATGTTTCAAGCTAATGGCGATTGGAGAAAGTGGGCAGAGAGAGCCGCTAGAAATGGCCTGAAAGATGCAGCCAAGGAAGGGCGCGGCAAGTTCAACCCATATAAAGCCGCTGTGTGGTTCGTCAATCAGGGCATAAGCGGATGGGATTTAGCCCACTGCTATCGTGTGCTGGCGAATAACCTTCCCGCCCGTTCATTCGTTGATAAGCACCTGCTAACAGGCGACATTGATTAACCGCCATATTTCCACCATACAATTGATGCGCCCCGGCAATTTTTCGCCGGATTATCGCCATACTTCCGCCTTTATTCCGCCTGATTTTCGCCACTAAAAACGCATATCTAGCCTGAGAAGCTCCACAACGCAAAGGAGCTTCTCAAAATGAAACAGTCTGCTAATCAACAAGCAACCTTTCCGCCGCTCGAAAACGAAACGCGCAGTCATATTCCGACAGAAAACGCGGCTTATTACCTTTCACGCGCACAGCAAACGCTCCGAGTTTGGGCTATGTCTGAACCTTTGGGTATGCCGCGCCCCATCCGCATCAATGGCCGTTTAGGGTGGCCGGTTGCTCAAATTCGCGCTTTGCTGAATGGCGAGGTGGCTTAAATGAGAAAAGGCCAACCCCCCGAACTGTTCGAAGAATTGACCCTGCGTGACAGCAAGGATTCTACAGCAAAACCAGCCGCCAATTTTGCCGGAACGGATAACCCTCGACACCTCCGCGCCATTCATGCACTAATGCAACGTGCGCGATTTAAAAACGACCTACAAACGATTACAGGCGCATCCAACACGCCGGAGCTTGTCGCAGAATTGCGCCGCCGTGGATTAGATACACCATGCGAAAGAGTGCCAGTTCTTGACCGTGACGGACTTGTAACCCGCCCCGGTGTTTATTCATTCAACGACACAGACCGCCGAAAAATCCGCAATTGGCAAAATCATAAAATTGTTTATCAACTTGTACGCGAATCAAACGAACGTCAAGCAAAACTGAATACAGGCGGTGCGCAATGTTAAACGACCGCGAACGCGCCGCCGATGCGCTTCACTATATGGATGCAGGGTGCGCCCGTGATGAGTGGGTACGCGCTGGCATGGCTGGCAAGGCTGCCGGATTGGACTTTGATGACTTTCACAACTGGAGCGCATCCGCTGGCAATTACAAAAACGAAAGCGAATGCCGCACGGTTTGGAAATCATTTAAAGAATCGGGAGGTGTGACCGCTGCAACACTGTTTGGCATGGCACGGGCGCAAGGCTGGAGCGATAGCACTACAGCGAACGACAGGCCGCACCCTGCCCGCCATAGCCCCAATATTGAAACAAGCGTCACAAGCCTGCTCAAACAGCCCGCAAGCGTAACGGCTGCCGATACGTGGGAACGCTGCCTTCCTGCAACAACCGCCGAAGCCTACATCAACCGCAAACAAGGCAGACCGGACGGGGTGCGAGTATATCCAGCCAGTGCGCCGCCGCTGGTTATCCGTGGGCAGAATGTCGCGGGTTATCTGGTCGTGCCATGCTTGAGCGGTGACAATCTGCAAACCCTGCAATTCATACCGCCGTGCAATGGCGATAAATTGAACCTTGCAGGCGCACAGTTTAATGATGGATTTTTCACCGTGGGACAGATAACCGACCGCGCTTATATCGTGGAAGGTATCGGCCAAGCGTGGGCAGTCAATCAGGCGACCGGATACGCTGCCGTGGTTTGCTTTGGTGCTGGCCGCATGGCAACGGTAGCCAATACATTGCGCACCCTTCACCCCGCCGCCCGTCTTGTTGTCGTGCCAGACAAAGGCAAGGAAGAGCAGGCCGCGAAGATTGCCGCCTCTGTTGCTGGTGAGTGGGTGGCGATGCCTGACGACAAGCCCGGCAATTATGACGCAAACGACTTTGCGCAAGAGTTTGGCGCATCTGCATTGCTTGCCTTGCTGGATGCCGTCAAAGCCCCTGAAATGCGTTACAAGCTGCTATCGGGTGCTGACCTATGCAATGCCCCGCCTATGCTCTGGATGGTGCGTGGCGTGTTGCCGCTGGAAGGATTGGCCGCACTGTATGGAGCAAGCGGAAGCGGAAAAAGTTTTCTGATGCTGGATATTGCCGCCGCTGTTGCTGGTGGCGACTTTGAATGGTTTGGCCGCCGCGTCACTCAAGCACCTGTTACATACGTTTGCCTTGAAGGTGAGGCCGGAATGGGAAAACGTGTTAAGTCCTGGTGCATACATCGCAACGAATTCGCACCCGATGCCCTGAGATTCATTACTCAACCTTTCGACCTGTTAAGCGGTGACGTGTCGGAGCTTGCAAAAGCAATCAAGGCCGGAGGTGGTGCGGATGGGTTGGTGATACTCGACACACTGAACCGCGCCGCGCCGGGTGCTGATGAAAATTCATCCGTGGACATGGGAAACATTATCGCCGCATCAAAGCAGATACAAAGCCTAACGGGCGGACTGGTGCTGGTCGTGCATCATACTGGCAAGGATGCGGGCAAAGGACTGCGCGGGCATTCCAGCCTATACGCTGCCCTTGATGCCGCCATTGAGGTAACGGCAAACGATAACCGCCGGGCATGGAGCGTAGCCAAGAGCAAGGACGATGTAACAGGCGATGCGCACCCGTTCAAACTGGAGATTGTGCCAGTAGGGAACGATGACGAAGGCGAGGAAATAACCTCATGCGTGGTTGTGTCGGATGATTCAGGCGGAACAAATCAAGGTAAACGAATCACGCTAGGCACCAACCAAAAGATTGCGCGTGAAGTGTTAGGCGAACCGCTGCGCAAATCGCACCACACAGGCAAGGACGGTGCACCACGAAACAGGCCGTGCATTGCCTATGATGACGCAGTGGATGCAGTAGCCGAACGTATGCCGACCGATGCAGGCCACCGCAAAAGCCGCGCAAAAACCGCAATCAGCGGGCTAATCAGTAAAGGGTTATTGGGCATGAAAGGGGATTGGTTATGGGATGCAGACGAACCACAGCCGGACATAAGCGAATTACTGAATAAGCTTTAAAAACACATCAACCACACCGCACCGTTCTTCCCACCTACCTATAGGGTGGTGGGAAAAGCGGGAAAAAAGGTGATTTAACCGAACGGTGCAAAACGGTGCAAGCGGGAAAAACGGGAAGCCTTGATTCTATTGACTTGCAGGGCTTTTAATAATTGCGAGTGACTACCCGCCGACCTTCCATTGGAGCAAAACACCGAACGGTGCAACGCAATGCAGTAAACGACCGTCTGGCTGTGTTAGCAGGCGGGTTTTTGTTGTCTGCTGTGCTGTAGTGGCTAGAAACTAAAAGCATTCATGCCCTACCGCTTAGCAGTATGGAAGCCAATTTTCTGCAAAGTAATTGACGGGGTAGGGGGTGTCTGTTTGAAAAATATAGGCCGCTTGAACTGGAGACAGTCAGGCGGTATTTCTTTTGTGGGTGCTGTGGTATTGATAAAATGTGGTTACAAACTGGTTACATTAAAACGATATATTCAGTTTAAGTTATGTAAGTTATTGATTTTATTATGTTGCCTTTACTACTTCCGGTAGTTCAGGCACGGCGACGCCACCAGATCAGGGTGCCAACGCCGGCAAGCAACAAGGGCAGAATCAGTAACAACCCGCTGCTAATGGCGGTGAGCTGAGTTCTGGACAGGATGATGCTACTGTCTCGGGCCGCGCGCGGCTGCAAGCTGATCAGGGTGTCATCATTGGCGAGCCAGTTAATCATGTTAACGCCCAGATCGACATTGCCCCCGTTGCCGGCGAAGGTGTTGGAGAGGAATGCGCCGTTGCCAACAGCCACAATGCGCTGTTCGACATCGTTGATATTGCGGTTGAGCGCCAGCGCGATGACGGCAGGACCTTTGCTGTCATGCTGCTTGTCAAATGCCGGACTGCCGGCGAGGGCATTGATGTCGCGCTGACTGATCCAGCCGCGCGTGGCGACTTCGAGCAGAATATGATGCTGCCAGTCCGGGTTTTCAGTCCATGTCAGGGGGCGGGCCGAGGGATAGGCTGTGATTAGGTTGAAGTTGCTGGTGATGGCGTGGGGCACATAGCTGGTACCCAGCGACCAGGTGGCCGGTGCATTCATGTCTTGAGCAGCAGGATCGATCACGATACCTGCGGGCAATTGCAAGCCGATTTTTTCCGCCAGTCGTTCGAGACCATGCAACGGGCCTGCATCCACCAGCCAGAGCAGATTGCCGCCGCGGTCGATAAAGCGCAATAGTTTGTCGATTTCGCCCGACATCAGATCAACTTGCGGCTGGGTGATGACCAGTACGCGGATGTTGGACGGCACATCCTGCGCAATCGCCAGATTCAAGCTGTTGAGCTTGAAACCATTTTCTTTTAACTTGGCGCCAAACAGCAACCCCAGATCATGATTGGCACGCCCGTCCAGTTTGCGCTCGCCGTGCCCGTCCAGATACATCACCGTCTGATCGCGGCTGTGTGCGAGCCTCATTAGTGTGCTGGTCAGCGTCTGTTCATTGATCAGCGTCAGGTGCTCACTGCGTCCTGCATATTCGATGACCATTTCACCGTTGAGCTGGATGCGTGCGGCGCGGGTTTGTTCGGGTTCCTTTTCAGGATCAATGAATACCAGTTTGATGTCGGGTTTATAGCGCTGATACAGCGATAAAAAATCTCTGATGACTTTGCGGATGTCGCCTAAGCGCGCATCCTGCAGGGTTGCGTAAACGGTGATGTTGACCGTGCCTTTGAGTTGCCCGAGTACATGGATGCTGGCGGGCTCCAGACTGTTGCTGGCATTGAAGGTGATGTCGCGCTGCAGCGGATGACGCGATGCGATATAGCCCAGGCCTGCGATGATGCCGATCAGCAGCAGGACAAACAGCAGATTGCGCAACGCTACGGAGTTCATAATTTTTTTCAGCATGACTTATCCGTATACCCGGTTGTTGTGCAGCCGTTTCATCGTGAGCAATAAAAACACGCAGGTAAACAGCACGAAGAAAACGGCATCCGCGCTGTCGAGCAGGCCGGCATTGAAGTTTTGAAAGTGGAACATCGGCGAGAACTGATGCCAGATCGCGTCTGCATTGGTCGAAGCTATGTCCGCCAGCCACAGGCCCGTCAGAATGATCAGTGCGCCGACCGCCGCGATGAGGGGTTGTGTCGTCAGTGCGGATAGATATAAACCCAGTGCGATGAAGCTTGCGGTCAGCAGCGCAAGGCCAATGCAGTTGGCCAAGAGCAGTCCGTGATCGAGGTGAGTGCCGAGCGCCAGTGTGTAGAGCATCAGCGGCAGGGTTGCGAGCAGGGCGAGAAAAAAGGTCAGCAGGCCGAGAAATTTACCCAGTATGATGTGGCGGCCGGACAGCGGGGAGGAGAGCAGCAGGGTCAGCGTTTGGTTGCGCCGCTCCTCAGCGATCATCCGCATCGTGAACATCGGTACCAGCATCATCAGCAGCAGCGCTGCGGTGTTGAACAGGGGGGCTGCAACCGTTAGTGTGACGCCCGGCGGATTGGCAAGCTGCGCCAATTGCGGCTGAATTTCCAGAAAAGCTTCCAGGCGCGCCAGAAAAAACCACGCGAGGATGAATTGCAAGACAGCCAGCACGAACCAGGTCGAGGGCATGGCAAGCAGGCTGCGGATCTCGCGCATCGCGATCAGGCGGATCATGGTTGGGGGTCCTTTTTAGCGGATTCATCGCCGGTGATTTTGACGAATATGTCTTCGAGCGTTGCGTGCAGGGGGGTGAGTTGCTCCAGTTGCCAGTCGTGGCGGGCTGCCTGACTGAGCACTAAACTGGTCGGGTTATCCTCAGGCGTATGCAGAATACGGAACTGGTTGCCAGAGAGCGGTTCGGCGGAGGTGACGCCCGGGATCGCTTGTAATTCACTCAATTCGGGTGGTTGACGCAGGGTAATGATGAAACCGCTCGCCTGTCCGTAGTCCTGCATTTGACGGCTTGAATCGCTGTAGATCAGTCGGCCGTGATGCAGAATTTCGACGCGGTCGCAGACGCTTTCCACTTCGCTGAGCAGATGCGTCGACAAAATCACGCTGCTGGTGTTGCCTAATTCGCGGATTAAGTTGCGGATATCGCGAATTTGCGTAGGATCGAGTCCGACGGTGGGTTCGTCCAGCACGATGACAGCGGGGCTGTGGATGATGGCTTGTGCAATCCCGACGCGCTGCTGATATCCCTTTGATAAAGTTGAGATAATTTTTTTTCTGACCGATTCAAGGCCGCAGCGCAGACAGGCCTGCGAGAGCGCGTGGGACAGATCCGCTGCTTGGACGCCGCGCAGGCGTGCCGCAAAGGTCAGAAAATCGTCAACGGAGAGCTCGCGATATAAAGGCGGTGTTTCCGGCAGATAGCCAATGTGCGCTTTGGCTTGCGCGGGCGATTTGCGCAAATCAATGCCGCAGATGTCGATTTCGCCGCTGCCTGGCAGTAAGCAGCCGGTCAGCATTTGCAGCGTTGTGCTTTTGCCTGCGCCGTTATGGCCCAGCAGGCCCAGCACTTCGCCGCGCTTTAATTCCAAAGACAGGTCGTGGATGATCTGCTGTTTGCCGAAGCTGCGGGTCAGATTCCGTGCGCGGAGCGTTATGTGTGGCGTTGCGTTGGGCAAAGTAAGTGGCATGTGTAGTTGTGAATAGTCCTGAATATAACCTAATATGTGCACCCGTATCAAAATCTGTCTTGCCATGAGCCCATTCAAACATTTAATTCTCGCAAGTCTGCTGCTGGCCGGTTGCGCGCAGGCACCTGTGGCGCCGGTCGCCGCAGGTGCACCCGAAGCTGCAGCGCCTGAAGCGGTGGCGGCCATTGAGCCGGTGTTGCCTAATGTGGAATTGAGCAGCGAGTTGCTGTATGAGTTTTTGTTGGCCGAGTTTGCCAGTCAGCGAGGCCATCAAGCGCTGGCCGTCGAAGGCAGTCAGGAATTGGCCAGGCTTACCCGTGATCCGCGTCTGGCGAAGCGTGCTGCGCAACTGGCACTGGAATCGGGGGATATGAACCGGGCGGTTGAGTCCTTCAGGTTCTGGCAGGAGACGGATCCGGCAGCTTCGATGGCAACGCGCATGCTGTCCTCGCTGTTGTTGCGCGGAGGCCGTCTTGACGAGGCGCGTATCGAATTCGTCAAGGTGCTCAAATCAGAAGAACCGGCGGTAGGTTCCGTCTTTATGCAACTCTACGCGATGGCCGCGAGCTATCCGGATAAGGCTGCCGCCTTAGGATTGATGCGTGATCTGGCGGCGCCTTATCCAAAGGTGGCCGAGGCGCATTGGGTAATCGCACAACTGGCGACGGCCGCATTAGATGAAAAATTATCGCTCAGTGAAGTTAGGCGCGCACGCGAATTAAAGCCTGAATGGGATGCGCCGGTATCGCTTGAAGCACAATTACTGAGCCGTGCGGAGCCTCAGCAAAGTCTGGCGCTGCTGCAACGTTATTTAACAGCGCATCCGGCGGCAGGGGATCTGCGTCTGCAATATGCCAGAGCTTTGCTCGCGCAAAAACAGTATCCGGCGGCGCGCGAGGAATTTCAGTTGCTGGCGAATGAGAGTCCGGACAATGTGGATTTGGCTTTTGCTATCGCGCTGATTTCTCTGCAGCTCAATGATTTATCCGGTGCAGAGTCGCAGTTTAAGGCTGCCTTAGCGAAAGGCGGTAAAACGCAGGACGTCATCGAATATTTTCTGGGGCAGTTGAGCGAAGCCAAAGAAGACGAGACCGAAGCACTGACGCATTACCGCGGGGTGACGCAGGGTGAATATCAGTTCACCGCACAATTGAGGGTGGTGTATCTGCTCAATAAGCAGGGAAAATTGGATGAAGCAAGAGTGCAGTTGCAGCAGGCGAAGGCCGCGACGCCCGCGCAGCGTGTGCAGGTTCTGATGATAGAGGCGCAGTTGCTGAACGGGGCGAAGAAATACTCTGAGGCGTACAAAGTGCTCGAACTGGGGGTGGTCAAGCTGCCCGATCAGCCGGATCTATTGTATGAAGCGGCAATGCTGGCCGATAAGCTGGGTAAATTCGACGCCGCCGAGAAGCATTTGCGTCATCTGATTAAACTCAAACCTGATCATGCGCATGCCTACAATGCATTGGGCTACAGTCTGCTCGAACGCAATGTGCGTATCAAAGAGGCGTTGGGATTGGTCGAACGTGCGCTGCAACTGACGCCTGACGATCATGCCATTATGGATAGCGTCGGCTGGGGGTATTACCGCAGCGGTAAATTAGATGAGAGTGTGGCCATGCTGCAGCGGGCTTTTGCCGGTAATCCGGATCCTGAGATTGCCGCGCATCTGGGCGAGGTGCTGTGGATACGCGGCGACAGGATGGAGGCGGCAAAAGTCTGGCAGGACAGCTTAAAGGCGCATCCCGATAATGCGCCGCTCCAGGCGGTGATGAAACGGTATCTGCCTTGATACGCTACTGGCTGATGGTGTTGCTGCTGACAGGGTGCGCTACGGCGCCGCCCTTGACGCGCCCGTTGCTGCCGGAGGCGGTGCCGTTCGCGATGAATGGCCGCATCTCGGTGAAGCATAACGGTGCGCGCGATTCAGCCGGCCTGCGCTGGACGCATCAGGATACGACCGATGAAATTTTGTTGCTCACGCCCTTGGGGCAGACGGCGGCGCGCATTTACCGCGATGACGCGCATGCGACGCTGGATAATGGCGATAAGCACTACAGCGATACCGATGTCGAGTCACTGATGCAGCAGGTGCTGGGCTGGCGGTTGCAACTGGATCATTTGCACCATTGGGTGCTCGGGTTGACAGTGCCGGGAGATGCGATGCTGGAGCGCGATCCCTTGGGGCGGCTCACGGTGCTGCGTCAGGACGGGTGGGAGGTGCGCTATATGGCGTATTCGGGCGACAAAGCGGATAGTCTGCCCGCGCGTATGAAGCTCTCTCGTGCCAATCTGGAGATGATCCTGTTGATCGATGAATGTGAATGGAATCCTAAATGAAGCTCACCTGTGCGGCACCTGCTAAGTTAAATTTGTTTTTGCATGTCACAGGGCGCCGCGCCGACGGGATGCATTTGCTGCAAACGCTGTTCCGTTTTATCGATTTATCCGACACCTTGCATTTTGAATTGCGCACCGATGGCGTGGTTCATCGCACTAATCTGATCGACGCGGTGCCCGAAGAGCAGGATTTATGTGTGCGCGCGGCGCGTCTGCTGCAAAAAAATACCGGATGTACGCTGGGTGTTGATATTACGCTTGAAAAATGCATCCCGATGGGCGGCGGTTTGGGCGGCGGGAGTTCGGACGCCGCAACAACGCTGATTGCGCTCAATCGCTTGTGGTCATTGGGTTTGACGCGAGATTATCTGATGGAATTAGGCCTCGAATTGGGGGCGGATGTGCCAGTATTTGTGTTCGGTGAGAACGCCTTTGCCGAAGGCGTGGGCGAAAAATTACAGGCGTATGAGTTGCCAAATGCGTGGTATGTCGTGCTTTTTCCACCGGTTCATGTGCCCACTGCAAAAATATTTGCACATCCGGAATTGACAAGGGACTCAGTTTCGATAATAATTCGCGCCCTCAGAACGCAGCCCTTGCGAAATGACCTGCAATCGGTGGTGTGTCGTCTCTATCCGGAAGTTGCAAGTTACATTGAAACCTTGGGTAAATATGGCAGTGCGATGATGACGGGTTCAGGTGCATGTGTTTTTGCCGAATTCCCGGATCAAACGCAGGCCGAAGCGGTTTTGCAGAAATTGCCGCAAACCATGCGCGGCGTAGCAGTAAAAGGTTTAATGAAGCATCCATTGCAGGATTGGGTGCTTTAACTAGGTAATTGGGGAGTCGCCAAGTGGTAAGGCAACGGGTTTTGATCCCGTCATTCGTAGGTTCGATCCCTACCTCCTCAGCCACAATCAGGGCACGCAAGTGCCCTTTTGGTTTTTATTCTTTAAGGGGTTCACGTGTCCTACGATAGCTTGATGGTGTTCACCGGTAATGCCAATCCTAAGCTTGCCGAATCAGTGGTGCAGCAATTGGGGATCACGCTGGGTCGTGCAACCGTCGATCGTTTTTCCGATGGCGAAGTGATGGTCGAACTCCTGGAGAATGTGCGCGGCAAGGATGTCTTCATCCTGCAATCGTCCTGCGCACCGACCAATGATAATCTGATGGAAATCATGGTGATGGCCGATGCGTTGAAGCGTGCTTCCGCAGGTCGTATCACCGCTGCGATGCCGTATTTCGGCTATGCGCGTCAGGACAGACGTCCGCGTTCGGCGCGTGTCGCCATTACAGCGAAACTGGTTGCAGATATGCTGACCAGTGCCGGTATTGATCGCGTGCTGACCATGGATTTGCATGCGGACCAGATTCAGGGTTTCTTCGATATTCCTGTCGACAATATTTACGCGAGTCCGATTCTGTTAGCCGACGTATGGCGTCAGAACTACCCCAACCTGATCGTCGTGTCACCTGACGTCGGCGGTGTGGTCCGTGCGCGTGCGCTGGCCAAACAACTGGATGCGGATCTCGCGATCATCGATAAGCGTCGTCCCCGTCACAATGTGGCCAAGGTGATGAACATCATCGGCGAGGTCAGTGGCCGCACCTGTTTGATCATGGATGATCTGGTCGATACCGCAAACACCTTGTGTGAAGCGGCAAAAGCATTGAAGGAAAAAGGTGCAGTGCGCGTGTTGGCTTATTGTACCCATGCCGTGTTGTCCGGCCCTGCGATTGAGCGCATCGAAAATTCAGCGATCGATGAACTGGTTGTGACAGACACGATTCCATTGTCGGAAGCGGCACGCAACTGCAAGCGTATCCGTCAACTGAGTACCGCAGAATTGATGGCGGAAACCATCCGTCGCATCAACAACGAAGAATCAGTTAGTTCGCTGTTTACTGAATAGAATTATTAAGTTATAGCGGCAGCCATGTTGGTTGCCGTTTGTTTGAATCAGCTGGTCGCGGTTGATTCTCTATCTGGAGAAGTAAAAATGACAACAACATTTAACGCAACAACACGCAAAACGCAAGGTACGGGTGCGAGCCGCCGTCTGCGTAAAGCCGGTACTCTGCCAGGCGTAGTATACGGTTCAGGCGATGCAGTAATGATCGAAATGAATCACAATGAAATGTACTACAAGCTGCGTGCTGAATCATTCCACGCGTCAGTTTTGACCATGACATTGGACGGTAAAGAAGAAACGGTGCAATTGCGCGCTTTCGTCAACCATCCTTTCCGTCAGCAAGTGCAACACATTGACTTTCAGCGCGTTGATTTGAGCAAAAAAGTTCACATTAAAGTGCCATTGCATTTCATCAATGCTGACATCGCACCGGGCGTTAAAACGGGCGGCGGCAAGATCAGTCACGTGATGATCGAAGCGGACGTTACCTGTCTGCCAGCCGATTTGCCAGCACACATTGAAGTTGATTTGGCCAGTCTGGAACTGGGTCATTCAATTCACCTGGCTGACTTGGTTTTGCCTCGCGGCGTTGCGTTGGCAGGTCACGGTTCGCATACAACGGAAGCTGTTGTTGCAACGGTACACGTGCCACGCGGTGCGGTTGAAGCGGCTGCAGTTGCCGACGCTGCCAAGTAAAACTGGCTGCTCAGAAACCCGCCATTGCTTAGGCAAGGCGGGTTTTTTTTCGGGTTTAAATCGCGACAAGAGGTTGATATGAGTCCAATACGCTTGATTGTCGGTCTGGGGAACCCGGGCCGCGAATATGAAGCGACCCGGCATAATGTGGGATTCTGGTGGGTCGATGAACTGGCCGGTGGCGCAGGCTTTAATTTTAAAGCTGAGGCCAAGTTTCACGGTCTGGTGACACGCGGTCAGTTGCACGGCCAGGAAGTTTACCTGCTCAAACCAAACACCTTCATGAATCTCTCCGGACGCGCTGTGGCGGCGCTGGTGCAGTTTTACAAAATTCTGCCTGCTGAGATTTTAGTGGTTCATGACGAACTGGATTTGCAACCCGGTATCGCGCGCCTCAAGATGGGCGGGAGTCATGGCGGGCACAATGGACTGAAGGATATTATTGCGCAGTTGGGGACTCGCGATTTCTGGCGCCTGCGCTTAGGAATCGGCCATCCCGGTGATCGCGCCGAAGTCTCAGGTTTTGTGCTGGGGAATCCGCGCGAGGCAGAGCGCGAACTGATGCTCGAGGCGCTGCACCAGTCTATGCAGGTTGTGCCTTATGTGCTCGAAGGAAAAATGGAAGCGGCCATGCTCAAATTGCATAGCCGCTAATATCCCTTAGTATTGTGAGTAAGGCGTGACTGGATCGGGGCGCATTTTGACCGGCCCCGTTTCAGGATTAAACATATATCTGCCGTAGAAGAACAGGGCATTAGGTGCGTAGTAAGCAGAACGATCCATCGTAAATCGTCCGCCCAGCGCAAAATTCGGCGTAAAGCGGTATTCTGTTGCAGCAAGTAAGCCATAACCGAAGCCGCCGCCGGTACCCCCTTTGTAGATCGCCTGAGCATTGCCGGGAGGGAAATTCGGGCCTAGTGCTGCCTGTGCTTGTAACGCCGCATCGGTTGGGTAAAACACCGCAGCATCTTCACGGGTGCTTGAATACGATACGCTGGCTCTGACTTGGTAGGACAGCAAATCAGCGCGACCGCTGAGTTCGACAGGTAAGCTGAAACTCAGGCTGCTTTGCGGGCTATAGTAGCCACCCTGACCGAAGGTGTAAAAGGCCTGGTTTTTGGCAAAACTCGTATAATTGGCGCTCAAACCGATATTGAGTACCGTGTCATCGTCGGTGTAAATGTCTTTATCGATGGCTGCGCGCAAATACAATTTACTGTTATTGAGCACATTTTGCCCGCGCAGCAATCCGTAGGAGCCCATGCCAGACAGATTGAAGTCGCTCAGGGTTGTCGACATATACAGCGACACGCCTGTATTCGTTACGCCGCCCCACGTTGTGCCTGAAACTGGGTCACGGGCACCTGCGTAAGAGAGCAAGGACCCTGTATAGGGTCTGCGTGACAGGGTAAGTGAATAGCTCAAACCGCCCAAATTGCCGCCCGTGCGTACGCCGCCCACCACGTTCCTAACCGGGAAGCCCTGACCTACGAGGCCGATATCGGCTTTGACATTGGATTGCTCATACCCTATGCCGATAGAGGTGCCCGATACCGTTTGCGCTAGTGGCGCGGCGAGGGCCGCCTGAGTTGGCTGAATTTTGCCAAACAAGGCGGCTTCATTGAAAGCCGCCGGTAAAGAGCCTGCATCGACACTGATCTTGTCGATCTGGACTGTGCCGTGGGCTTCATAGCCTATCGGGAAACGCGCAAGTATGGGAACTTCTATCGAATTGTAGGTCGAGGTGCCGTTGCCTGCGGTTTTGGACTGAATATCGAGCCCTGCCTCAATTTTTGCGCTGCGCTGTGCCGCGATGCTGTTCATCGCTTCATCAACGGCTGTCAAACCAACTGTTTGTGGTTTTGCTTTGCCGGTGTCTGCTGCCAGCGCTGAGCGGTAAATGCTGTCACTCTCTTTGCTGCTGACCAGCGCAACAGGTCTGGTTGCTGGTTTATTCTGTGATTTTGGCAGCAGGTTAAGCAAGGGGCCTTGCTCCGCTACTTTAACGGTGTCGCTAGCGGCTTGCGGTTGTAAAGAGCGCTCTTTGGTTTTCTGGTAATAACGCATCGCTTGATCGTATTTTCCGCTCGAGCGTGCGATATTTCCCGCCTGGAACAGTGCATCGGTGTTGTTCGGGAAGCGGGTGGTCAAGTCGTGTACGGTTTGTCTGGCGCCGTTGCTGTCTCCGACGCTTTGCTGCAAACTGGCGATGCGCAGGCGCATGTCGATATCGTCGCTTTTTGTGAGCGTAAGTAGTTCCTGTATTTCTCTTTGCGAGTTGCTGTTTTGTTTATCCTGATAGTAGGCGTAGGCCAAGTCATAACGTAAGTTCAGGTCGTCGGGTAATTGCTCTTTCTCCTGATTGAGCAGTGCAATGGCGTTTTCTGGCAATTGCGCTCTGGAAAAATAGCTGCGGTGAAACCTGAAATAGTCCGACGTGCTCAACGTGTTCGCATTCATGATGGTGTCAGAAAATTGTTGAGCCTGCTCGGTCTTGCCGGCCTTCATCAGCGTGTCGTAATGACGTCCGGCCATAGCAAATTCGATTTCCTGAACTGTGGCACGATATTTTTTTGTGGCTTCATCATTGCTATCCGGAATGCGCAGCGATGGCAGATACCCTTCGAGTTCCTGATCCTGTTTGGCGCGATTGAGTAAGGAGGCGAAATTCACTTGCGTTGCAAGCGGCACAGGTTGAGGTAATTTTCGCATGGCGCTCAGGCCTGACTTTTGCAGATCCAGTTTGAACCAGCCTTCGGCGACCTGCTCGGTGGCAGCGTAATTGCCACGCGACTCGGTTTCAGCGATGGACATGATGCGGATGGCTTCTTTGCGATTGCCTTGCGCTAAACGGCTTTGCGCCTGCTGAAAGTAGTTTTGGATCAGCGCGCGGTTGCGAGTTTCCAGCATGGGGCGTGTTAATTCGGCCTCCGGAATTTGCGACAGACTATCGATTGCTGCGGCATAGTCATCCAGACTCACGAGGACCAGTGCGCGAACGTAGTGCATCGCCGGATCCTTGGGGGAGAGTGCGACGCCTTCGTCCAGTACACGGCGTCCCAGCGGCGCGAGATCGAGGCTGACGTAGAGTTTTGCCAGAGAGAATCGTGCCCAGGGCTCTTTAGGGTCGAGTTTGACAGCGGTTTCGAGGGCTTGAAGTGCGGGACTGGTGCGATGTGAGGCAATATACAGGTCCGCTGACTGGCGCAGCAGACCGGCGTGGCTGGAGGGATCTTTGTCTAACTCGCTCTGATGTGTCTGTAGCGTCTGTTCGATGAGCGTTAAGGCTTCTTCGCTGCGTTGGGTGCGCGTGAGCAGATTGGTCAAGCCTCGAATTGCTGAGACGTTGTAGCCTTGTTTATTAAGAATGTCTCGATAGCCTTTTTCGGCTCCTTCCGTATCATTTTCAGCGGACTTGATGTCAGCCCTCAGCGTAAGCGCATTGGGTTCATCTGGCTGTAAAACAAGGGCACGTTGGATCGCTTGTTCTGCCTGAGGAAGATTCCCTTCATCGAGCAATACGCTCGCCGCGCGCAGGTGTTTCCAGAATTCGGCCAATAAGACCAAGCTATTCCACTTTGGATTCTCGCCCCCAGAAGCCTCAACGGCTTTTCTAAACCAGCCCTCTGCCTCAGAAAACTTACCCTGACGTTGTTTTAGTAGGCCTAAGCCGCCTAGTATTTCCTGATCTTGTGGTCTGCGGGTGAGAATGTCGGTAAGCGCTGACTCTGCAACGTCGTAATTGCCATCCTGTAAGGCATCAAGTGCATCTGTTCTTGCGATGATGTCAGGGTTGTCGGCCAGACTCACATCGTCAGCAACCGTTTGCTTTTTATCTTGAGTTGTGCGTTTTTCGACAACCAGTTTTGTGACCGTACTGTTGGGTTTGCGTTCCGGTGCTTTCCCCGCCGCAGGTTTCGTTGTACGGCCCAAGTCTACTAGAGCGGATTTGGGTTTGACGGGCAGGTTTAACGGCGCGGTCATTACCGGCTTCGCTGCCGTCTTAATTTCTGGCGGTATTTCTGTGGCGAGTCGATACGCGGTGTTGAGTTCACGCGTTTTGGGATTATCCGGTGCGACCTTTTTCAAGGTGGTTAAATACCGCTGTGCCTCATTAGGTTTGCCGTTCTTTAACTCGATTTTCCCCAGCATGGCAAGCGCATCCGCAGAATTTGGGTCAATCAGTAATACCTTTTGCAAAAGATTTTTGGCTAGATCTGCGCGGTCTTTATCAGCCCATTTTTTTGCGCCGCGCAATAATACTTCGGAAGAGGTATCTTGTGACGTTGCAGCTAGGGCTGGGGAGGCGATGCTGCCTGCCAGTATCAGAGCAATAGATAAGGCGCGTAAATTTATGGGCATGTGGATATCCAGCGGGGTGTAAGGTTGCCTTTAGAATCAAAATGGTACAGGTTATCGTGCCACCCCAGCGCGAACAAACTCAATACCTGATCGTAATAACTGTCTTCTGCTATCGGTTTTGCTTCGATGCGTTTCTTTTGCTCATTCAGTGCCCGTGTCATGCCAGCCGATTGTAAAAAAGGCAGCATCGCGGCTGAAAATCCGGTGGGACCTTCATTGCTGGCTGTACCGCTTAGCGTGTGGATAGATTCAGGAGGTGCACCGTGTGTTTCAACAAAGCGTGCCATGGGTTTTAATGCGTCCAGTAAGGGTTGCCGGTCTTCGTCATCACTGTTTAACATGCCGGCCCACAAGTAGACACGTATCGCATCATAGGAGCCGATGCTACCTTTTTCGGATGCCGTGTCAGGGAAAAACCCCTTGTTGTCTTCATAGAGGATCCAGTCGGGGGCATAGCCTTTGGGGGATGATTTTAGGATTAGCTGTCGAGAGGAGTTCAATAGCGCGGCCCAGCGCGGGTCATGGCTGTGAGCGCTAAACCAATGCATCAGTTGCAGTGGGGCGTAGCTGGGATTGAGGCGGACTTGCGTGGCACTGGGTGTAAATCCGACCGCGCCTGGCAGTAAGACTAGGCCCAAGCCCGCAGTTTCGCGTGTTTCGCTGGCTAATATGCGGGTGGCGATCAAAGATGAGAGTGCAACATAGCGACGGTCTGACCATAGTCTGCCGGCTTCACCAAGCGCATAAGCCATCCACAGGTCTGCATCGGATGCCGAATTTTCGTCCAGGACTACGACGTCGTCGTTTTCTTGTTTTCCTTGCACCCAGGAGGGCAAGCGGCTGGTCAGATCATCCCGTGACTGGTTCTTTTCAGTCCAATTTAAGAGTTTTTCAAAGGTCGTGCGGTCATTGGCAACAAGTGCAAAAAACAAAGCATAGGCTTGGCCCTCTGAAGTGGTTTTCATGGCCTCGGTGCTGGTATCAATCACACGGCCGTCTTCGCTGATCATCGATTTTTTGAACATCTCCCAAGCGGGCCAATTCTTTTCGCAGCCAGAGGCTTGTGCGACGGACACGGTGAGCAGATTAAATATCAACACGCATGCGATGCGCTGCAGTGTGGTAGATATAAAATTTGAGCTAACGTGCATTCGATTGTGCCTTGAAAGTGATTTGCTAAACGCAAAAAAAGATGCCTGCGCAGACGCAGGGTATCGAGCACGAATAGTACTCAACGACTACTGACTTTGCAACGCATCAGGCGATATTGCCTGCCAGTGTAAAGGGAGGTGCTCAGATTATTTCGTGACGCCCCCAATAGGTTATGGCTTTATCGTAGGGAGGATGGCTGAAGACGTAATCGCCTCGGTTATTCCCTTAGCCCAGCCTTGATAGCCTGCTTGATCCAGATGCTGCCCGTCTACTGTTTTCCAATCACCGATCTTGGAAAAGGTAAGTGAGTCAATGTAGGTGCAAGGTGCAACGAGTGTGGACAGGTAGTCAGAAAACTCCTTAGCGCGCGCGTTTCGTTTTTTATATTCATCAGGGCCGCCATTTTCACCCCAGGCCGGTCCAACCCAAACGCAACGAGTCCCGTGTGATTTGATTTCTTTGGTCAACGCGGAGACGCCATGCCAGACCCATTGTTTGGGAATTTCTTTGTTATCGTAACTTGCCATCGTGTCACCGATGACTAGAACAATCAGATTCGGCTGATGTTTTTTGATCAAATTTGCAATCGGCTGAGTACTGGCTATATCCGCAGGACGGTATCTGATGGTGCCCGTATCAACACGAAGGGCTCCGCATTTCACAGATTTCGTGGTCAGCCAGTCACCAGCTGATGCGCCGCAAGCACCATAGGTAAACACTTTAGCACCTTGTTTGCTCAATTCGTCCGGTAGAGATGCAATCAATTGTCCATTGTTGTCTCCCATGGATACCATATGACTTTCGCCCAGTACCAGCAGGGTGAGTCCGTTAAGCGGCATCGCATTGTCAGCGCTAGCGCTCGTACTCAGTAGGAGCA
>SESD01000049.1_pt1 | contig 64698 bp, 56 predicted proteins | sample 3171411 | NCBI WGS metagenome assembly SESD01 (sample SAMN06051880, study PRJNA518727) | freshwater metagenome | biome: subpolar coniferous forest; feature: holomictic lake; material: water; isolation source: holomictic Lake 442, 16.5 m depth | place: Canada: near Kenora, Ontario | collected...
TCTTGGTACAGCTGAGGCGCATCTGCTCGATGTGCTCGTTGATAGCCGAGTCTTTCTCGATAAACAGGTCGCGCTGCGGCACATAGGCCTCGGGTTGGTAGTAGTCGTAATAGCTGACGAAATACTCCACCGCGTTCTTTGGAAAAAATTCGCGGAACTCGCTGTAAAGCTGCGCTGCCAGCGTTTTGTTGGGCGCAAACACAATGGCCGGCCGGCCCAACCGGGCAATCACATTGGCCATGGTAAAAGTCTTGCCGGAGCCGGTGACGCCCAGCAGGGTCTGAAACACTTCACCGTCATGGATGCCGTCGACCAACTGGTTGATAGCTTCGGGCTGGTCGCCCGCTGGCAGGTAAGGCTGGTACAGCTCAAAGGGTGAATCAGGAAAACGCACAAAGGTGCCGACCGGGAACTGATGAATCTCGTCAGAGGTTGCAAGCGCAAGCGGGACAGGCGGCATAGACAGGCTGTTCAAAGTGTGGGGCAGAGCGTGAAATCAGCGGGAATGTTATCGCGTTGTGGCAGCAGCTCGCGCAGCCAGTCGACACGCCGAGGTGTGCCAGCGCGTCGCATTTGCTGCGAAGGCTTCGTTTGACCCTTGCCACGCCCGGTAAAATACAGGGAAAACCCGGCACAACCAGTTCCGGCCGACCCAGTTTTTCACCACTCTCCACAGGATCCTCCATGTCTGTCTTCTCCTCCGTCGAAATGGCCCCGCGCGACCCGATTTTGGGTTTGAACGAACAGTTTGCTGCGGACACCAACCCGGCCAAGGTCAACCTGGGTGTTGGCGTCTACTACGACGATAACGGCAAGCTGCCGCTGTTGGCATGCGTGCAGGCGGCCGAGAAAACAATGATGGACAAACCTGCAGCGCGCGGCTACCTGCCGATCGACGGCATTGCCGCTTATGACGCGGCCGTCAAGGCGCTGGTGTTTGGTGCCGACAGCGAGCCGGTCAAGAGCGGTCGCGTGGCGACGATACAAGCCCTGGGCGGTACCGGCGGTCTCAAGGTCGGCGCCGACTTTCTCAAACACCTGAACCCCAATGCCAAGGTGCTGATCTCTGACCCAAGCTGGGAAAATCACCGCGCCTTGTTTACCAACGCCGGCTTCACCGTCGAGTCGTATCCTTATTACGACGCGCAAAGCCGCAACCTCAACTTTGCAGGCATGTTGTCGGCACTGAATGCGGCGGCGCCCGGCACCGTGGTGGTGTTGCACGCCTGCTGCCACAACCCGACCGGCTATGACATCACCCCGGCCCAATGGGATCAGGTTGTAGCGACCGTCAGAGCCAAAAATCTGGTGGCGTTTCTGGACATGGCTTACCAGGGCTTCGCCCATGGCCTGAGCGAAGACGGCGCCGTGGTGCAAAAGTTTGTCGCCGCTGGTCTGAGCTTTTTTGTCGCCACCAGTTTCAGCAAGAGCTTCAGCCTGTATGGCGAACGCGTCGGCGCCCTGAGCGTGCTGTGCGACAGCAAGGAAGAAGCGGCTCGGGTTCTGAGCCAGCTCAAGATTGTCATCCGCACCAACTACAGCAACCCGCCGACCCATGGCGGTGCCATCGTGGCTGCCGTGCTGGGCAACCCGGAGCTGCGCGCTCTATGGGAAAAAGAACTGGGCGAGATGCGCGTGCGCATCAAGGCCATGCGCCAAAAGCTGGTGGACGGCTTGAAGGCCGCAGGTGTCAAGCAGGACATGAGCTTCATCACCAGCCAGATCGGCATGTTCAGCTACTCGGGCCTTTCCAAGGACCAGATGGTGCGCCTGCGCAACGAGTTTGGTGTTTATGGCACCGACACCGGGCGCATGTGTGTGGCTGCGCTGAACAGCAAGAACATCGACCACGTGTGCGCATCGATTGCCAAGGTGATTTGACGGATTAAGAGATGCGCCGCTGGAACGGCTGGGGCGATGATGCCACTTCGATGGGGCTGACAGAAGGTGCGCGCGCCATGCTGCGCGCACGCCTGGGTGCCGGACTGCCGGGCGTTGACGCCACGCGCGACTCCATCGTGGCGCAGATTCCGGCCTCACGCATGCCACCCCACCGGCTGATTCAGACCGATCCTTCAACGCGCTTTGCCATGGCCTTGGGCGAGAGCTTTGGCGACTGGATTCGCAAACGCTTTGGCGCCCTACCCCCGGTACCGGATGGCGTCGCCTTTGCCGAATCTTCCGATCAAGTGCGCGAGTTGCTGGACCTGGCGCAGCAGCACAACTGGATCGTGATCCCCTTTGCCGGTGGCACCAGCGTCGCCGGTCATCTGGACTGCCCGATCAGCGAGCGGCCCACTCTGTCCATCAACCTCAGCCGCATGAACCGCCTGCTGCACCTGGACCAGCAAAGCCAGCTGGCGACCTTTGAGGCCGGCACAGCGGGGCCGCTGGTCGAGGCGCAGTTGCGTGGGCTGGGCTACACCTTGGGGCATTTTCCGCAGTCGTTTGAATACTCCACCGTGGGCGGCTGGGTGGTGACGCGCTCCAGCGGTCAGCAGTCGCTGCGTTACGGCCGCATTGAACAGTTGTTTGCCGGCGGGCGACTGGAGTCGCCAGTTGGCACGCTGCGCATTGCAACCGTGCCGGCGGCCAGTGCCGGACCGGACTTGCGCGAATTGGTGCTGGGCTCGGAGGGGCGTTTTGGCATTCTGACCGAGGTCACGCTGCGGGTCTCGCCGCTGCCTGAGCATGAGAGTTTTCATGCGCTTTTCTTCCCGCACTGGGACGCGGCCGAGACGGCCGTTCGCGAGCTGGTGCAACGCAAGCTGCCCCTCAGCATGCTGCGCCTGTCCAATGGCATTGAGACCGAAACCAACCTGACACTGGCGGGCCACACACGCGTGATCGGCTGGTTGCAGCGCTACCTGAGCTGGCGTGGCTGCACCGAAGGCAAATGCATGCTGATGCTGGGCGTCACAGCCGACAGCCGCACCGCACGCGACACCTTGCGTGAGGCGCGTCGCCTGCTGGCAAAGCGCGGCGGCGTTTACATCGGGCCTGCCATGGGCAGCAAATGGGCCGCCAACCGTTTTAAAGGGCCCTACCTGCGCAATGCGCTGTGGGATCAGGGCTATAGTGCCGACACGATTGAGACAGCGGTGGACTGGCCCCAGGTAAAGAACCTGATGCTGGCGATGGAACAGGCGGCGCGTGATGTGTTTGCACAGTATGGCGAGCCGGTGCACGCCTTCACGCATCTGTCGCACATCTATCCGCAGGGCAGCAGCATCTATTCGCAGTTTGTCTGGGCTACGGCAAACGGCGGCTTTGCGCCCAACTTCGAGCGCTGGCAGCGACTCAAAGCAGCGGTGGCAGCGACTATTGCCGCGCACGGTGGCACGGTCAGCCACCAGCACGGCGTCGGGCGTGATCACGCAGCACATTTGGCGGACGAAAAAGGGCCACTGGGTATGTCGACACTGGCGCAGTTGTGCCGCCACTTCGATCCGAAACAAATCATGAACCCAGGCAAGTTGCTGCAAGATGGTGGGCCGTGGGCGAGCTGAGTCCAGGCCACTTGCGGGCCCAGGCGCTGGCGCAACTGGAAGCGCACATCTGGGACCTGGTGGTCATCGGTGGCGGCATCAGCGGCGCCGGCGTGGCACAACAAGCCGCCCGCCGCGGCTGGAAAGTGCTGCTGATCGAACAGCGTGATTTTTCCTGGGGCACCTCGAGCCGCTCTTCCAAGCTGGTGCACGGCGGTCTGCGCTACCTGAAAGAAGGCGACATCAAAACCACTTTGCACTCGGTACGCGAGCGCGAGCGCCTGATGCGTCAAGCACCGCAACTGATCGAGCCGCAGAGCTTCCTGTTTGCCAATTGCAGCGGGCGCAAACCGAGCCGCTGCTTGTTTCAGCTCGGTTTGACGATCTACGACCTGATGGCCGGACAGCGCAACCACGCCTGGGCCGACCTGGCAACAACACACATGCTGGCGCCAGGGTTGGCACCGCCGCGCATGGGCGGCGCACTGGTATTTGTGGATGCCAAGACCGACGACGCGCGCTTGGTGCAGCGGGTACTTTCGGAAGCCGCGCGCGATGGAGCGGTGCTGTTGAACTACCTGGCCGGACGTGAGCTAAGGCTGCAGGCGGGCCATGTTTCAGGCATCGCGGTGCAGGATGTGGAAAGCGGCCAGCACTATGCGATCAAGGCCAAAGCCGTGGTCAATGCCACCGGCGCGTGGGCCGACCGTCTGCGCGGCGCGGTGGGCGGCAGGCCCATGTTGCGCCCGCTGCGCGGCAGCCACCTGGTAGTTCCGTTCTGGCGCTTGCCGGTTGCGCAAGCGATCAGCCTGCTGCACCCGCGTGATGGTCGCCCGGTGTTCCTCTATCCGTGGGAGGGCATCACGCTGATCGGCACCACCGATCTCGATCACCATGAAGACATCAATGCCGAGGCCAGCATCACCGCAACCGAAGTGGCCTACCTGATCGACGCCGTCAACGACCAATTCCCCGCTGCTGCCATCAAAGCCGCCGACATCAGCGCCTGTTACGCCGGTGTGCGGCCGGTGGTCGATGACGGTGCGGCCAGCACCTCCAAGGCCGCGCGCGATCACGTGGTGCTGGACGAGTCGGGACTGATCACGCTGGCCGGCGGCAAACTCACCACCTTCCGCCTGATGGCGCAAGATGCACTGGCGCTGGCCGCGCCGCACGCAGGCAAGTCTTTTTCGCGCGACGATGCGGTGCTGTTCACGCCGGTGGGTGCTCTGAACCCTGGCTGGAGCGCATCGGTACGGCATCGGTTGGCGGCCCGCTATGGCTATCGTGCGCCGGAACTCTCAGCCCACGCCACTGACGCCGAGCTTCAGAGCATTCCCGGCACCCAAACCTTGTGGCTGGAGTTGGCGCTGGCAGCGCAATTTGAGGCAGTCGTGCATCTGGATGATCTGTTGCTGCGGCGCACCCGCCTTGGCCTGCTGTTGCCGCGTGGCGGGCTGGATCATCTGCTTCGCATCCGTGCCCTGTGCGAAGTGCATCTGCCGTGGGACACGTTGCGCTGGGAAACTGAAATTTCACGCTACCGCGCCATCATTGCCGCACACTATAGTCTTCCTGAAACCTTGCCGGAGACCGCGCCATGAGCAAAACCTACTTGCTGGCCATTGACAACGGCACCCAGAGCGTGCGTGCCCTGCTGTTCGATTTGCAAGGCAATTTGGTAGCCAAGGCGCAGGTCATGCTGACCAGCTACCTGTCGCCCCAGCCGGGCTGGATGGAGCACGACCCTGAGGCGTTCTGGCAAGCCTTGTGCCAGGCCTGCCAGCAACTGTGGCGTATCAGCCCGGTGCCCAAAAGCGCGATTGCCGGGATGGTGATTACGACCCAGCGCGGCACCACCATCGCACTGGACAAGAACGGCCAAACCTTGCGGCCCGCCATGATCTGGCTGGACCAGCGCCGCGCCGACCAAATACCGAAACTGGCGTGGTGGTGGGAAGCTGCTTTTCGCGCTATTGGCATGCGCGACACGGTGCGCTTTTTTCAACAGGAAGCAGAGGCCAACTGGATTGCGCAGCACCAGCCAGAGCTGTGGGCCAGAACGGACAAATTCCTGCTTCTTTCGGGCTATCTGAATTACCGTTTTACCGGCCGTTTTGTGGATTCGGTGGCCTCGCAGGTGGGCTACATTCCGTTTGACTACAAAAAGGGTTGTTGGGCCGCCAGCCACGACTGGAAATGGCAAGCCATGCCGATCTCTGCGGCCATGCTGCCCGAACTGGTGCCGGCCGGCACGCTCATTGGCCAGGTGAGTGCCCAGGCGGCGCTGGATACCGGTATCCCGGAAGGCTTGAACGTGCTGGCAGGCGCCGCCGACAAAGCCTGCGAAGTGATCGGCGCCGGTTGCCTGACGCCCGACATTGCCTGCCTGTCTTATGGCACCGCGGCCACCATCAACACCACCACGCCGCGCTACCTGGAAGCGACACCGTTTATTCCGCCTTATCAAGCAGCAGTGCCAGGCCACTACAACACCGAGATTCAGATCACACGCGGCTTCTGGATGGTGAACTGGTTCAAGGAACAGTTTGGCCTGCACGAACAGCAGACAGCGCGGCAAAGTGGTGTCACGCCCGAGAGCCTTTTTGATGCACTGGTGGCCAGTGTGCCGCCCGGTGCAAATGGGCTGATGCTGCAACCTTTCTGGAACCCTGGCATCAAGGTGCCGGGACCCGAGGCCAAAGGTGCGGTCATTGGCTTTGGCGATGTGCACACCCGGGCCCATTTGTACCGCGCCATTCTGGAAGGTCTGGCCTATGCTTTGCGCGAGGGCAAGGAACGCATCGAGAAGCGTGGCGGGCAAACCATCAGCCGGGTTCGCATCTCTGGCGGAGGTTCACAGAGCGATGCCGCCATGCAGATTGCTGCCAACATTTTCAACCTGCCGTGCGAGCGGCCGCATCTGTATGAGACCAGTGGTCTGGGCGCCGCGATGCTGGCTGCGGTGGGCTTGCGGCTGCACCCCGACTTTGCCACCGCCGTTTCGCAAATGACACGCATCGGCCAGGTCTTTCTGCCGGAACCTCACCATGCCAGCACCTATGAGCAGTTGTACCGACGCGTCTATTGCCGCATGTACCAGCGGCTGCAACCTTTATACCGCGACATCCAGGAGATCACGGGTTATCCGGGAATGAGTTGAATGGGGCACAGCGACCAATAACCCTTGCCCATGCGAACCTATTAAGCAGGGGTAACAATCGGCGCTGGATAGTTTTTTCGATGCGCCGACATGAACCGGTGCATTCCCCCCAACCCGATCCCTTGAGGAGTTTTTCATGTCTATTTTGTCCAATCTCTACAACCACAAGTTGCCGCTGCTGGTCGCTGCCCTGGCGCTAGCAGCAGGTGCCGCACAAGCGGTAGACGTTGCCGTCAAATTGAGTGGCGACGCCGAAGTGCCGCCGGTGAGCACGGCCGCTTCCGGCATGGGTTCGATTACCGTGGCCGCCGACAAGTCTGTCAGTGGCATGGTCATGACCAGTGGCGTAGCCGGTTCGATGGCCCACATTCACATGGCCGCAGCCGGCAAGAACGGCGGCGTCATCATTCCCCTGACCAACCAGGGTGACGGCCATTGGGGAGTTCAGGATGGCGCCAAACTGACCGATGCCCAGTACGAAGCCTTCAAGGCCGGGGAGTTGTACATCAATGTGCACAGCGCAGCTCATCCAGGCGGAGAAATCCGGGCACAAATCAAGCCCTGAACTTTGCAGCGCCGCTAGACCAAAGCTCTGCGGCACGGCGTGAAACTGCGTCGAAGTCGCGGCAGGGTGTAGCTACCGCTCAGATAAAGCTTGGCTGCTTTTGTCTCACCACGGTGTGACCGGCGTGGGTCCAGGCGGCACCACCGCAAGCGGCAGATAAAGCGCTTGCCTGCCTCCGTTTGTCTTAGAATTCCTAAACAGTTCAAGAACATCGGGGTATCCCATCATGGCCATTTTGCACGCCCTCTCGGGTCAAACCATTGATATTCATCCTGTCAGTGACGACCCGCAGGGTGCGCGAACTGTCGCCCTGTTCAAGACCGATGAACTCGAAGTTATTCGCCTCGTGCTGGCCGCTGGAAAAGCTTTCCCGCCGCACCGGGTTGCGGGCGAAGTCACCATTCAATGCATCCAGGGCAAGATTGAGATCACTTGCGAAGGCAGCGCGCAGGTGCTGCGCTGCGGCCAACTGCTGTACCTCTCAGGCGGCGTCCTGCACAGCGTGTTGGGACTGGAAGATGCGTGTGCACTGCTGACTGTGGTGCTGCGAAAGTAGCGCCTCACCTTTTCAAATGAAGAAATTTACTCTGACCCTGACCCTGGTCGGCCTGCTGGGACTGCTTGCGGGTAATGCTGTCGCCTGGAGCAACCATACTTATCCTGCCTACCGCACGTTTGAAAAAATGCCGGAAGTAGCCAGCGCGGCGCCGGTCACTGTAGAGCCGCTGGAAGCCTTTCTGAGGGCGCAGGAAAAGTCTATTGAAACCCTGCTGGCAAACCAGGAAGTTTGGGCCAAGGCGCATCTGGAAGTTTATCCACCGCGTCCGGCGGCGCTTGCCTTCAAGGCTGACCCGGCGCAAACCGACGAAGCCCGGCGACTGGCGTTTCTGATGGCGTTACGGGTTGCGCCCAACGCCAGGCTGGCGCTTTACCTGCAGCCTGATCCCTGGAGCACGTCGCCTGACGCCGCTAAATTGATGGCGCACTCAGCTGTCGATACGCTGCCCGAGCAAGCCAACTCAAACTACCGTTTTGTCGGACTCAAGGCCGGCGATCAGGTCGCACCTCTGGCGGTGCTGGCCTCGGCCTCGGACGAGCCGGACTATGGTCTGGACATCAACCTTTGGTCAGACAGTCCATCTCAGTGGGGCAAGGTTTACGGCTTTGAAACACTACCGTTCGGTAACCCGGCGCTCTACTTTTCAACCCAGGCGCCCTTTCACATGGGCTTCTACCACGAAGACCGAATCATTTACCTGGCGGCACCGTTCATCAAGAAAACTTTTCCACTGCTTCGCGTTCACCAGTACAGCAGCCTTGCCACGTTGGCTTTCAGAACCGGCCATCCCTATTGGGGTTGGCGCTTCACCGGACTGGCGCTGCACTATGTGCAGGATCTGACACAGCCGTACCACGCCAGCCTGTCACCAGGGAACTCGTCGGTCAAGCTGATCGGCATCAACCTGCTGGCGATGGCCGGCTTTCCGAGAATGAAGGACGAGATGATCGTGTTGTTGTCAAATCGCCATCTGGCATTGGAGAAATACCAGAATCAGCTGATTTTCAACGCGGCACGGGCCGGGCACGAAACCATGCTGGAGCAGTCACTGCGCAGCAGCGACAAAGACGCCAGCTACCCCACCTGGTCTGATTTGTACGCCCGCGACGTCGTCAGTCGGCAGTCCCACGCGCTGGGCAACAAGTTGACCGAGCTACTGGTAGACACCTTGCCGTCCGGTTATGTATCAGACCCCGCATTCGATTTTGGCGTGAAGGAGTCGGGCATTGATCTGGTGGCCGAACTCACAAAGCAGGATTCCAGCAAACGTGCCAGACTGGACAGCGCCCTTGCTGAATTGCTGGGAAATTTTGGCGCCCATAGCCGCAACGTTGTCCGCGGCATTCTGAAAGCCGGCTCGGCGCCGTAGTCAGCCCCAGACCACTGAGCGCATCGAGATCGAAGCTGCCTGAAAACTTGCGTTGAAAAACTGCGGCACTTCTGTTGCGTCAACCGCTGCGGCGCAATACAGCAGCGGCAAGAAATGTTCATGACTGGGATGCGACTGCTGCGCCATCAAGCCGAGCTGTTGAAAATCCTGCAACGCGGCAAAGTTACCCTGCATTAGATAGTCGGCTATGACCTTGTCGAATTCAGCCGCCCACGGGTAGACGTCGTTCGATGCGGCGTTCATCTTCAGGGCGCGCAGGTTGTGCACCATGTTGCCACTGCCCACAATCAGCACGCCGCGCTGGCGCAAAACTTTAAGCTGCTGGCCCAGCGCGTAGTGCTCGGCCGGGGCACGGCTGTAGTCCATGCTGAGCTGAATCACCGGAATGTCGGCTTGCGCAAACATCGGCTTCAGAACCGACCAGGCACCATGGTCAAGACCCCATTCCTGCAAATCCAGTGACACAGGCTTGGCGCTGCCGGGCTGTCGCAACTGGTGAGCGATTTCCTGTGCCGCTGCGGGAAATCCAGGTGCCGGGTACTGTTGATCAAACAGCGTTTTCGGGAAGCCGCCAAAATCATGAATCGTTTTCGGTTGCGCCATGCCCGTCAGCCACCATCCCTGGGTGAGCCAGTGGGCCGAGACACACACGATGAGTTGCGGAGTTGGCCACTTGACACCGAAGTCACGGCCCAAGGCCTGCCAACTTCGGCGGTACTGGTTGTCTTCGATCGCATTCATGGGGCTGCCGTGCCCCAAAAAAAGCACCGGCAGGCGTGCACTCTTACGCAAGGTTACAAACTCATGCAAGGCAGTGTTGCTGGCAATTTCGACCATGATCATCCTTTGTTTTGCTGGCAGGCTGACGCTACCGGGTCGGCAACGATTTGGCGCCATGGGATTGACGCCATTGTTTCACCGTTGCCAAGTTTGATATGGATCAAAACATATTTTGGGTATAGCGAAGATACTGACCTGGTCCTTTCGGTGGCCGTAAAGACAGTGGGTCTTGGCGAGGTCAAGCAGCTTACCGAATGTCCCAACCGCTAAGTCGGCCCATGCTGACTCGATATGAAGGCAAATGCAATGTCCAATTTTGAGATCGTGACCCGCGAGGATTTCTCTGACGTTACCTACTTGCTGGAAGTGCGTCATCCTTTGATGGCCAAGGCGGCCAAGCCAGGGCAATTTGTCATTGTTATGCTGAATGAACAGGGCGAACGTATTCCGCTCACTATCGCCGACTTCGACATCAAAAAAGGCACCATCACTCTGGTGATCCAGGCGGTCGGCAAAACCACAAAGCAAATGCAGCAGGAGTGCCGCGTTGGCACTTCGCTCTACGGCATGGTGGGCCCGATGGGCATACCCAGCCCGATCAGCCACGCCAAAAAAGTGGTGTGTGTTGGCGGCGGTCTGGGCGTGGCACCGATCTTTCCGCAAGCGCGCGGTTTCAAGGAAAGCGGCGCCTACGTCATCGGCGTGCTCGGCTTTCGCAACAAGGATCTGGTGTTCTGGGAAGACAAGTTCCGGGCCTGCTGCGATGAACTCATTTTGTGCACCAACGACGGCTCGGCCGGCATGAAGGGCATGATCACTGACGGCATCAAGGTCGCCATGGACAAGCACGCCGACATCGAAGAGGTCGTTGCCATTGGCCCGCCGGTAATGATGAAGGCCTGCGCCGACGCCACCCGCGCGGCCAAAATCAAGACCATGGTGAGCGTCAATCCGATCATGGTCGATGGCACCGGCATGTGCGGTGGTTGCCGCGTCAAGGTTGGCGATCAAGTGAAGTTCGCCTGCGTCGATGGTCCCGATTTTGATGGCCATCTGGTCGATTTTGACGACCTGATGCTGCGCCTGCAGCGTTACACCACGGTCGAAAAAGAAGCCCACGCGCGCTGGTCAGAAAGCTGCCGCATGACCAAGCCGGTCATTGATGCACCTCAAAGCTAATGTGATTTGTTGGTTAAGTTTGCTGGATTTTTGGCGTCAGTCGGATAACTCGCGCCGGTCCAGTTAGTCGCTAGAGGATAAACAGATGGCAAAGAAAAAGACGATCAGAACAATTCCACAGGAACGCACGCCGATGCGCGAGCAGGATTCGCTGGCACGGGCTAAAAATTTTGAGGAGGTGGCTTGCGGCTACAGCCTCGAAGACGCGTTGCGCGAGTCTGACCGTTGCCTGATGTGCCCGGATGAGCCCTGCATTTCTGGCTGCCCGGTTGGCATCAATATTCCGGGTTTCATCCAGAAAATCAGCGAGAAAAATTTTCGTGGCGCCTACGATATTCTTACCGACACCAACCTCTTGCCGTCGATCTGCGGTCGGGTCTGCCCGCAAGAAAATCAATGCGAAGGCGTCTGCACCGTCGGCGAGTCGCTGGAAGCGGTGGCGATCGGACGACTGGAGCGCTTTGTCGGCGACACCGCAATCAAAGAGGGCTGGGTCAACATTCCTTATATTGAACCCAACCGGTTCCGTGTTGGCATTGTTGGCTCGGGCCCGGCCGGCATGGCCTGCGCGGCCGACATGGCCAAAGCCGGCTGTGATGTGACGGTCTACGAAGCCTTTCACCAACCCGGTGGCGTACTCAAATACGGCATTCCCGACTTCCGCCTGCCCAATGAGGTGATCGACGCCGAGATCAACAATCTGAAAAAATTCGGTGTCAAGTTTGAGTGCAATACGCTGGTCGGGCGCCTTTTCACGATCGAGCAGATGATCGACGAGATGGGTTTTCACGCGGTGTTCGTCGGCGTCGGTGCCGGCTATCCGACGATGCTCAATATTCCTGGCGATTCACTCAACGGAGTGCTCTCGGCCAATGAATTGCTGACGCGCTGCAACCTGATGCGCGCCCGGGATTTCCCGAACTTCGACACGCCACTGCCGATTGGCAAGCGGGTCGCCGTGGTTGGCGCCGGCAACACAGCGATGGACGCGGTGCGCGTATCGATCCGGCTCGGTGCCGAAAAGGTCTACTGCATTTACCGCCGCTCCCGCACCGAAGCACCCGCCCGGGCCGAAGAAGTTCATCACGCCGAACAGGAAGGTGCCGAGTACCACTGGCTCACCAACCCGGTAGCGGTGCTGGACGATGGAAAAGGCAGCGTGCGCGGCATGCGCTGTGTCCGCATGGAACTTGGCGAACCGGACGATTCGGGCCGGCGCAGACCGGTTCCGGTGGCCGGCAGTGAATTCGATTTCGAGGCTGATCTGATTGTTTACGCCATCGGCACCAACGCCAATCCGATCATGGGTCAGACCTCCAAAGTCAAGCTGAACAAATGGGGCTACATCGGCACCGATGACTCACTCGCGACTTCCCTTGCCGGCGTCTTCGCCGGAGGTGACATCGTCACCGGAGCGGCGACCGTGATCGAAGCCATGGGCGCTGGCCGAAAGGCCGCGCGCAGCATGAAGGCTTATCTTGGTATCAGGGACTCCGCGCTGGCCTACGGCGAAACAAGCGCCAGCACCCTGTTCGGCATCGACACCAAGGAGCGAAATTTCGCACGCGTGCGGGTCGCCTAGGAATCGCTCGACTGCATCTTCGGAAAAAAATATGAATCAAATGACAATGCAAAAGCCCGTTAACAAGACCGGCAACAAAACTCAATCGCCAGCCAGTGGCAAAACGCCGCTCCAGCTGAAAGAGCACATCGTTGAAATCATCAGCGACTCGGGTGAAGGAGCGCAAAAGTGTGGCCAATCTCTGGGCGCGATAGCGGCGCAGATGGGCAATGGCATCTGGACCACAGAAATCATTCCGGCTGAAATCCGTCCACCGGCGCGCAGTGTCGCCGGCGCCAGCGGCAACCGCATTCGCATCGGATCGGGCTACATCACCAATGGCGGCGATGAAACCGATCTGGTCGTAGCCTTCAACGAACAGGTGCTGCTGGGTCGGGTGCGGGCCAAGGAACTCAAGCCCGGCTGCATCATCCTGATGGAGAGCATGTGGCGCACGCACACCGACCCGAAGATTGTGGCGTCCTACGTTGAGACCCATGACCGGCTGGTGGCGGCCGGTTACAAGGTCATCGAGATCCCGATGGAGCAGGTGTGCCGCACCATGGTGGCCGATGCCAAGCGCGGCAAGAACATGTTCGCGCTGGGCATGCTGTGCTACATCTACAGCCTTGAAGTGAAACTCGCGATCGATCAAATCGTGCTGGCTTTCGGCAAGAAGGACCAGAGCGTGGTGGACGCCAATATCATGCTGCTCGAAGCCGGGCAAAAGTGGGCGGCCGCCAATCTTGATTTCTGCTACACGATCCCGGCAACGCGCGCGACCGAGCCGCAAATCGTCGTCAACGGCAATACCGCGCTGGCCCTTGGCGTGCTCGGATCGGGCATGGAAATCTGCGCCATGTACCCGATCACGCCAGCCACTTCGGCATCACACTATCTGTCGGAAGTGTTTGAAAAAGTCGGCGGCATGGTGCACCAGGCCGAGGACGAAATCGCTGCCTGCGCCTTTGCCATCGGTGCTTCCTACGCCGGCAAATGCACTATCACCATCACGTCAGGCCCAGGCTATTCCCTCAAACAGGAAGCGATTGGCCTCGCCGTCATGGGCGAGATTCCTCTGGTCGTCGTCAACGTCATGCGTGGCGGACCTAGCACCGGTCAACCAACCAAGATGGAGCAGGGCGACCTGATGACCGCCATTTTTGGCAGTCATGGCGATGCACCCAAGGTGGTGATGGCACCCGGCACGATCGAGGAATGCTTTTACTCCATCATGACGGCGCGCAAAATTGCCGAAACCTTCAATATGGTGGTGGTGATCCTGACCGACTCCGGTCTGGCGACTTCGCAACAACCGTTCCGTCGCCCACAGTTCAATGAATCGTGGCTGGCACCGCCGGTTGATCAGAGCCCGGTGCCTCAGGGCGCCAAGCCCTATGACTGGGACGACACCACGGGTCTGGCACGCCGCTTCATTCCAGGCCAACCTGGCGGCATGCACACCCTGACCGGGCTGGCGCATGACCGCGACAGCCACGTCGCCTATGATGCCGACATCAACGAGCAAACGCTGCGTTTTCGCAGCCTGAAACTCGCCGCGCTGCAAAAAACGCTCAAGCCACCGACCGTGTTCGGCGCTGCCCAGGGCGATCTGCTGGTGATTGGCTGGGGCAGTACCAAAGGCGCCATCGAGGAAGCTGTGGAAGTGGTACGCGCCGAGGGTTACAGGATTTCGTCGCTGCATCTGCAATTCCTGCAGCCGCTGCCGCCTGGGATCAAGGAAATCATGCAGGGTTTCAAGAAGGTCATGACGATCGAGAGCAATTGGAGCGACCGACCCGAGGACAAAATTATTGACGAAAACAACCGCCGCTATTCGTCGGTTGCCATCCTGCTGCGCTCGCGCTACCTGGTCGATATCGACTGCTGGAGCGAGGTCAGGGGTCAGCCAATCAAGCCCAGCACGATCCGCCGCGTGATGTTGAAACAACTGCAAAAATAAAAGTAAAGAAAGGTGATAACACCATGAACATGATGTCCGCCACGGAGTGTCTGCTGGAGATGTGCGACGAGCACTTCGAACTCGAAGACTATCAGGCCGGTGTGCCGCGCTGGTGCACCGGTTGCGGTGACATGGCCATTCTGACTGCCGTGCAAAGGCTTTGCCGGGACGAGGCGTTGCTGCCGGAAAAGACCGTGTTTGTCTCAGGCATCGGCTGTTCGAGCCGCTTTCCGCACTACATGAAGACCTACGGTTTCCATGGCATTCATGGCCGTGCGCTGCCGGTCGCCGAAGGCGTCAAGATGGCCCGACCCGACCTGACCGTGTTTGTCAACACCGGCGACGGCGACTGCTGCAGCATTGGCGCAGCGCACTGGATTCATGCCATCCGTTACAACATGAACATCACCGTGTTCCTGCACGACAACCAGATTTATGGCCTGACCAAAAAGCAGGCGTCACCGACCTCCCCGATCGGAACCAAGAGCAACACCACACCGCGCGGCAGTTACCTTGAAGCTCTGAATCCACTGACCGTGACGCTGGGTGTGCAAAATGTCTCCTTTGTGGCTCAGGCGGTTGACTGGATACCGGAGGTTCTGTACGACATTGTGAAGGCGGCTTACCATCACAAGGGGCTTTCCTTCGTTCGCATCGTGCAGCGCTGTCCGGAGTGGTTGCCGGTGTCACTGGACCCCTGGCTGAACGACCCGAATCGTGTGCAGTTGCTGAATCACGAGAACGGCCTACAAACCAGCGCCGGCATGTCCCGGATCTACAAGAACCAGTTGCAGCATGACCCGGCCAACATCGACCGGGCGCGTGAAATCGCCTCCGGTCACGAAAACATTCCAGTCGGCATTTTGTACCGTAATCCGAGCGTTCCCTGCTACGAAGACCTGCGCTTGTCGGACAAGCTGCACACGCCCGAATTGACGCGCACCGGACTGAACGCCGAGTTGGACAAATACACGGTCTGGCCGCAAGGAACTGAACACAAGGCAGGTAGTTAAAAATATGGAAGCAGATACTCAAGCACACATTGCTTTTTTCTTGACCGGCAGGCGTCCCAGCGAGGCGCTGGATGCGGTCGATGCACTGGGCCTGCGACCGGCCCTTTTTGCCGGCTATCGGGATTTGAACCAGCTTCGCTATGACTTTCCGTTGCTGCTGGTAGATGGTCGTGCCGATGCTCAGTTCGCGCAATCGTTGTCTGGCGTCATTGACAGCGCATTGGCCAGCGTCGCGCGCGGCAGCGACAGCGAACGTATCAGAAAGCATGCGCTGCGACTGGAGCAGGAAATTCGGACGCTTGCCAGCGGCGCCACCACCGACTCTTTTTCTGTACTGTGGGACAAGGCTGCCACTCGGCTTAACAAGACCGCGGACAAATCATTCGAAGACAGTTTGCGCCGTACCCGCGCCGCCATCAAGATCAACGGTGCGCTAGTCGACTGCGACGCGGCGCTGCCCTCGCGTCTGCTGCAACATGCGTGGGCTGTCGGTCAAAGGCAAAAGGCCGAGGGATTCCGCAAGGAACTTGACCGGCTGGTTCTGAAACTCTCCGACATCCTCAAAGCCGACTATGAACGCTCAGACGCCGGGCGCAGCGCCAAACACTTGCAAGCATCGGTAGGCACCGGCTTTGGCGACGCATTTGACTTCGACGCCATGTCGCGCATGCTTTCCAAGGCGCTGCCCAAGGACGCCTTTCCCGACAGTCGGCGCAAGCGCATTGGCGAGTTGCTGTTGACTTTGAATGAGCAGCAATTCATTCCCTCAAAAGCCGCGTCGGCCAACAACAGTGCTGCGCAACCCTACCCTTTCCTGTTCGAAAGTTGTGCCGATGCGCTGGCCGCGTTTCGCCAACGCATGCCCAAATTGATCGAACTGGCGAAGGCGATTGCGGTCGCCAGACTCGAGATTGAAGGGCAATACAGCGAAGCCAGGCACGACGCCTTGTTCGAACAGTTTGGTGCAAACGGACTTGATCCGCAGGACCTGGCACATTTTCCAGGCTATCTGGCTTGCGTCAACGCCGAGAAAATGCAGGCGCTTGAGCACGCTCATCTGATGGAAATTCTTACTTCGGGATTGCCGATCAAGGTCTTGCTGCAGATCGACGACATCCTTGAAGAGGCGCCCAACGGAGAAGGCAATCTGACCGCCGGCATGCGCAGCCGGCAGCTTGCAAACATGGCTATCGGCCTTAATGAAGTTTACGTCTTGCAGTCGAGCAGCTCCAACCTGTACCGCTTCCGTGAGCGCATGCTGCGCGGCTTGACCTACCGGGGTCCGGCCCTGTTCAGCGTGTTTTCTGGCGCCAGCGCCAAGGCCTCGGGTCTGCCACCGTATCTGATGGCGGCGGCGGCGATGGAATCGCGCGCCTTTCCTGCGTTCACCTATGACCCGTCGGCCGGCCCCAACTGGGCATCACGTTTTTACCTTGACGCCAACTCCCAGGTTGATCTGGACTGGCCGATACAGACATTTGCCTACGAAGACGAGATGCACCAGCGTGTCTCGGAAGACCTTGCCTTCACACTGGTCGATTTTGTCGCCAGCGATCAGCGCTATGCCAGGCATTTGGCGCGCGTCCCGCGGGACAAGTGGAATGGCAGCATGATTGCGGTAGACGAGTGCCTGACACGCGAGCGCAAGGGCCTGCCGGACAAGGTACCCAGCTTGCTGATGGTCGACCCCGACAATGTGCTGCAGAAGGTCATCGTTGACGAGCGCATGATCAGGGAAGCACGGCGTTGCCGCGAAATGTGGCACAGCCTGCAGGAACTCGGTGGCGTTCACAATTCACACGCCGAGAAGCTGCTGGCGCGCGAAAAGAAAGCCTGGGAAGAGCGCATGCAAGAGGCAACTGAATTGCAAGCGGCAACCAGCGTCAGCGCACCGGTTTCGGCCGTGCCAGGCACTGCCGCTGCAGCAGCGGCAGCCAGCGAGACACTGGAGCAAGAGCCAGAAAGATCACCCGACGAAGCTTACATCGAGACACCACGTTGCTCCACCTGCAACGAGTGCACCACCCTCAACAACAAGCTGTTTTCCTACGACTCGAACCAGCAGGCCTTTATTGCCGACATCAATGCCGGCACCTACGCACAATTGGTGGAGGCGGCAGAGAGCTGTCAAGTTTCCATCATCCACCCAGGAAAGCCGCGCAATCCGAAGGAGCCAGGCCTGGAGGAATTGCTCAAGCGCGCCGAGCTGTTCCTGTAAGCACTGTCCCTTCAAAAGGAGCAGTGATCCCGACCAGTCAGTGCGACATGGCTCGGTCATTTGCTGCTGGGCGCTCCACATCCTCTGCGAAAATGAGCGTTAGTCTGGTCGGGTGAATATTTCTTTTTCCTGCATGGCAGCGATGTAGATGAGTCGCTGTCGGGAAATTCCTGACTGCAAGCTTGCAAGAATGTGGTATTTTGAAAGAATATTGGTACCTACCTCCTAACAAAAGTTCGGTTAGAACTGTTATATTGCACTGCAACATTTCCTGAAAGTAAATTCACCGTGCTCTACCAACTCTACGAAACACAACGTTCCCTGATGGAGCCATTTACTGACCTGGCTCATTCTGCCTCCAAGGTCTATGGCAACCCGCTGTCCTTGCTCGGTCAAAACCCATTTGCGCAGCGAATTTCGGCCGGTTACGACTTGATGCATCGCCTCGGCAAAGACTACGAAAAACCGGAATTCGGCCTGCGTACGATCGATGTAGATGGCATTGACATAGCGATACATGAACGTATTGAAATCAACAAGCCTTTTTGTGAACTGCGCCGCTTCAAGCGTTTTAGTGATGATCCAGCCACGCTGGAAAAACTGAAGAGTCAACCGGCAGTGTTGATAGTTGCACCGCTGTCGGGGCACTATGCAACTCTGCTGCGGGACACGGTCAAGAGCATGCTGGCGGATCACAAAGTTTACATCACGGATTGGAAAAATGCCCGCCTCATTCCACTGTCCGAGGGCGAGTTCCATCTGGACGACTATATCAACTACGTGCAGGAGTTCATTCGTCACTTGCAGGGCATTTACGGCAATTGCCATGTGGTCAGCGTCTGCCAACCCACGGTACCGGTACTGGCCGCTGTCTCCCTGATGGCCAGCCGGGGTGAGCCGACACCTTTGAGTATGATCATGATGGGCGGTCCTATTGACGCTCGCAAATCACCCACGGCGGTGAACAATCTAGCCATGAGCAAGAGTCACAACTGGTTCGAACACAATGTGATTTACCGCGTTCCCAGCAATTTTCCAGGGGCCGGTCGGCGGGTCTACCCGGGGTTTTTGCAGCATTCTGGTTTTGTAGCGATGAACCCCAGCAACCATGCCCAAAGCCATTACGAGTATTTCAAGCACATGATCAAGGGCGATGACTCGCAAGCCGAAGCGCATCGCAAGTTCTATGATGAATATAACGCCGTGCTGGACATGGATGCAGACTACTACCTGGACACCATCAAGGTGGTATTTCAGGATTTCAGTCTAGTCAACGGCACTTGGGACGTTAAGGGCGTTGACGGCAAGATTGAGCGTGTTCGACCGCAAGACATCACCAGCACGGCCATGTTTTCAGTGGAAGGCGAACTGGACGATATTTCCGGCTCCGGTCAGACCGAGGCGGTTCACGGTATCTGCAGTGGCGTTGCCGATACAGAACATAAACACATGGAAGTGCAAGGTGCCGGGCACTACGGCATCTTCAGCGGTCGCCGCTGGCGCGAGGTGGTGTATCCGCAGGTCAAGTCATTCATCCTCAGCCATCAAACGGCCAAGACGCCCGTCAAGGACTCTGTTGCCGCTTCCAAACCGGTCGCAACCCCGGTCAAGCGCGCAGCACCAGCAGCTAAAGCCGTGGCAAAGAAAGCAGTTCGAAGAAAATAATGCCTGCGCTGGCCGACGTGGTGCTTGCGCTGCTGCCGCAAACACAATGCACCCGCTGCGGCTACGCGGACTGCGCCGGCTACGCGCTGGCGATTGAGCAGGGGGCAGCGGGCATCAACCAGTGCCCTCCTGGTGGCAGGCAGGGAATAGAGTGGCTGGCAGCCCTCACCGGCCAGCCGGTTGTGGCACTGAACCCCGCGCATGGCACCGAGGGCCCACGCAGCATGGCTTTCATCGACGAAAACTGGTGTATCGGTTGCACCTTGTGCATCAAGGCCTGCCCAACCGACGCCATCGTCGGCAGCAACCAGTTGATGCACACCGTGATCGAGGCCTACTGCACCGGTTGCGAACTGTGCATACCGGTCTGCCCGGTGGATTGCATTGAACTTGAAAATGCAAGCGGCACTGCAAGTGGCTGGGCCGCCTGGTCGCTAGCAGACGCCAAACTGGCGCGCGGTCGCTATCAACTTAATCGTTACCGGCGCGTTCGAGAGAACAATGAAAACAATCCAGAAACAGCGAGAAAATCAGTTGCCACGCCAACTGATTTATCGCGTCGCCCGCTGCTCACTGAGGCCACGCCCGCAGACAAGAAACGGGCGGTCATTGAAGCCGCCGTCAAGCATGCACGGACCCAGCGTGTCATAGGCTAAAGAAGTTGATTGAGACCTTTGTCTAGCCAAGCGCATCGTTCACTTGATCATTGAATTCTGCCAGACTGACAGCATCACCAATTTCGCGCGGTAGCGCATCACGTACCGAGAAAACACCCAGGGTCTTGTTCGCTGACGAGACAATGGGCAGATGCCGAAAACCGCGCTCGATCATCATCAGAACTGCTTCAGCGACCTTCATATCCGGGCCCACGGTCTGCGGATTGGGGGTCATGACGTCCGACACGTGTGTGGTCTGCGGATTGAGCGCTTTAGCCAATACACGCGTCATCAAATCACGCTCGGTGACAATTCCCAACATGCTGCCGGAAGCGTCAATGATCAGCACGCTGCTGGAATTGGCCTTGGTCATGACACAGGCTGCCTCCCAAACGCTGGCATGTCGCGGCAAGGTCACCACGTGACGTTGGGTCAGGGATTGAAAAACTGTGCGTTCAGGCATGAAAAAGTCCTTTCAAATTCGCGGTTTCAAAGTTGCAGCTGGCAGCGCCTAGCGTAACGAGGCGTTGACTTTTTGCAGTACCCGCGAGCCTGGGCAAAGTTGCTTGACCCCCATGCTGTTGAGTGGCGTATCGCTGGTGTTAAGTGACATGTGCAAGTCAGTGGCAATCGGGTCCAGATAAAGCAACCCGGTGACAACTTCACCGCGCACCTGGTGCGCGTTCATGTAACTCAAGGCGGCGTAGCGATCGGTCGGATCGTAGTCCTGGTGCAACTTGCGCAAGCGCAAGGTTGAACCGTCATGCTGCTGCACATCAATCACATCACCGGGTGCGTACTCGGCGGTAATCTCGCTGCGCGCCGGCATGAAGTCGATGCGGCTGACCGCTTCGTTGTGCTGTCGCACGTAGTCGTAGCTTTTAGTGCTGCCGCCGTGGTTATTGAACGTGACACACGGGCTGATGACATCTATGAAGGCAGCGCCACCGTGGTCCAGCGCGCCCTTGATAAGTGGCACCAGTTGCGCCTTGTCACCGGAGAAACTGCGCGCAACGTAGGTGGCGCCCAATTGAAGTGCAAGCCCAACCAGATCAACCGGGCTGTCGCTGTTGATCACGCCCTTCTTGCTTTTCGAACCGCGGTCAGCGGTAGCAGAAAACTGTCCCTTGGTCAGACCATAAACACCATTGTTCTCAACAATGTAGGCCATGCGCACGCCACGCCGCATGGCGTTGGCGAATTGCCCCAGGCCGATGGAGGCCGAGTCGCCGTCGCCTGAAACGCCCAGGTACAGCAGATCGCGGTTCGCCAGATTGGCGCCGGTCAGCACCGAGGGCATGCGCCCATGCACCGTATTAAAACCGTGCGAGGCGCCCAAAAAGTAGTCCGGTGTCTTGGAACTGCAACCAATGCCTGAAAGCTTGGCCACACGGTGCGGCTCGATGTCGAGTTCCCAACAAGCCTGAATGATGGCTGCCGAGATCGAGTCATGGCCACAGCCGGCGCAAAGGGTCGAGATGCGCCCTTCGTAATCACGCCGCGTGTAGCCGACCTTGTTAGTGACGAGCGAAGGGTGATGCAGTTTTGGTTTGACGAGGTAGGTCATGCAGCCTCCTTGAGCGAAGCAGTTGTCTGCGCCGAGCGCGACGCCGGTTGCAGGTTTTCTTCGATGAATTGGGTGATGAAGCGTGCCGTGATGGGCGTGCCGTCGTAGTGCAATACTTTGACCAGTCGCGCCGGGTCGATCGACAATTCATTGACCAGCAGTGACTGCATTTGGGCATCACGGTTTTGCTCAACCACAAATACCTTGTCGTGCTCCGCGATGAAACGCTCGACCGAGGCCGGGAACGGAAACGCGCGCAAGCGCAGCGCATCGACATCAATGCCGTCAGCCGTCATCACATCCAGCGCCTCCTGCATGGCGGGACTGGTCGAACCAAAATAAATCACGCCAACGGCGGTCGGTCGCGCCGCCTTGCGCAGCACCGGCTGCGGCACCAGATCGGCTGCGGTCTGGAACTTGCGCAACAGTCGTTCCATGTTGTAGATGTAATCCGGTCCGCGTTCGGAGTAACGCGCATACGGGTCACGCGTGGTGCCACGGGTGAAAAAACTGCCTTTGGTTGGATGCGTGCCAGGCAATGTGCGCCAGGGTATGCCGTCGCCATCAACATCCTTGTAGCGGCCAAAATCCTTGCCAGCTTCGAGTTCCTCCGCCGTCATGACCTTGCCCCGATCGTAATCGCGTGCATCGTCCCAGACAAAGGGTTTGCATAGGCGCTGATTCATGCCGATGTCCAGATCGGTCATCAAAAAGATCGGCGTTTGCAGGCGGTCTGCCAGATCCAGTGCGGCTGCCGCGTGTTCAAAACACTCATGCGGATCTTCCGGGAACAGCATCACGTGCTTGGTATCACCATGCGATGCATAGGCGCAACTCAGCAAATCGGATTGTTGGGTCCGCGTCGGCATACCAGTAGAAGGGCCGCCGCGCTGCACATTGATGATGGTGACCGGTATTTCGGCGAAATAGGCCAGGCCAATGAACTCCGACATCAATGAGATGCCGGGACCCGAAGTGGCGGTAAACGCCCGCGCGCCATTCCAGCCTGCGCCCACCACCATGCCAATTGACGCCAACTCATCCTCGGCTTGCACAATGGCGACATTGCTGCGTCCGGTGCGCTCGTCGATCCGGTATTTGTCGCAATACTTCTGAAACGCCTCCGGCACCGACGATGACGGCGTGATGGGGTACCAGGCCGCCACGGTGGCGCCGCCATAGACACAACCGAGAGCCGCGGCACTGTTGCCATCGGTGAATATCTGGTCGCCTACCTTGTCAGCGCGACGCACACGCAGCCCCAGCGGTGCGCTCAAGTGCTGCTTGACATAATCACGCCCCAAATACAGGGCGCGCACGTTGGAATCAAGCAGCATCTCCTTGCCCCGGTACTGCTCGGCAAAAAGATTCTCAAATACTTCGGCCTCGACATCCAGCAGCACCGACAAGGCTCCGACGTAGATGATGTTTTTAAACAACTGCCGCTGACGTGACTCGGAATAGGCGGCATTGCTGATGTCGGTCAGCGGTATGCCAATGACCTCAATATCGCGGCGAAAGCGGGATTCCGGAATGGGTCGCGTGCTGTCATAAAAAAGATAACCACCGCTTTGAATCTCCGCCACATCGACATCCCAGGTCTGCGGGTTCATGGCCACCATCATGTCGACGCCACCCCGCCTGCCGCCATAGCCTTTTTCGCAAATACGCGCCTCGTACCAGGTCGGCATGCCCTGAATGTTGCTGGGAAAGATGTTGCGTGGGCTGACCGGCACGCCCATGCGCATGATGGCCTTGGCAAACAACTCATTAGCCGAGGCCGAGCCCGAACCATTGACGTTGGCGAACTTGATGACAAAGTCATTGATGGCTTCAATGCGTTTCATACGACCTCCATCGCGCGGCGAACTACGTTTCCATCACGGCATTTGGGCCCGGCCTGGGTCGTACTCAACAAAAATTTCTGCATATCCCAGGCCCCAGTTGGGCAGCGCTCGGCGCACATGCCGCAGTGCAGGCAAACGTCTTCGTCTTTCACCATCACTCGTCCCGTCTTTAAAGCGCCCGATACATAGAGGTCTTGCGCCAGATTGCTGGCGGGCGCCTGCAAACGCGCTCGCAAGTCGGCCTCTTCACCATTGGCGGTGAAGCTAATGCAGTCCATTGGACAGATGTCGACACAGGCGTCGCATTCGATGCAGGTGTGTTTGGTGAAGACGGTCTGCACGTCGCAGTTGAGGCAGCGACTGGCTTCCTTGAAAGCCGTGGCAGCGTCAAAACCCAACTCCACTTCGACCCGGATACTGGCCAGCGCGACCTCGGCCTTGGCCCATGGCACCTTGAAGCGGGCGTCTGCCGATACCGCACTGTCGTAACTCCACTCATGAATGCCCATCTTGGCAGACATCAGATTGGTCATCGGCGCCGGCCGACGGTGAATATCCTCGCGGTGCAGAAAACGGTCAATTGAAACCGCTGCCTCGTGGCCGTGCGCCACGGCGGTGATGATGTTTTTCGGGCCATAGGCGGCGTCACCGCCAAAAAACACCAGCGGCAAAGTAGACTGAAAGGTGTCCGGTGCCAGCACCGGCAGCCCCCACTTGTCGAACTCGATACCGATATCGTTCTCGATCCACGGAAAAGCGTTCTCCTGGCCCACTGCGATCAAAACCACATCGCACTCAACCCTGACATCAGGCTCGCCGGTTGGCACCAGACTGCGCCTGCCTTTGTCGTCATAAACAGCTTTGACGATCTCAAAGCTCATGCCAGTGAGCTTGCCGTTGACATGCTCAAAGGCTTTGGGCACATGGAAATTGAGAATTGGAATGCCCTCGTGCTGTGCGTCCTCTTTTTCCCAGGGTGATGCCTTCATCTCCTCAAAGCCGCTGCGCACAATGACTTTTACATCGGTGCCGCCCAAACGACGCGCCGAGCGACAGCAATCCATCGCAGTATTGCCACCACCCAGCACAATGACGCGCTGACCAATATTGGTAATGTGACCAAATGACACGGACGCCAGCCAGTCAATACCGATGTGGATGTTTTCGCTGATAGCCCTGCGTCCAGGGACCTCAAGATCGCGCCCGCGCGGCGCACCACAGCCGACAAACAGTGCGTCATAGCCTTGCGTCAGCAGTTTGCGCATGGACTCGATGCGCTGGCCACTGCGAAAGTCAACACCCAGGTCGAGGATGTAACCGGTCTCTTCATCAATCACCGACTCGGGCAGGCGAAAGCGCGGAATCTGGCTGCGAATAAAGCCACCGGCCTTGGCCTCACTGTCAAACACGGTCACTTCATAACCCAGCGGCGCCAGATCGCGCGCCACCGTCAAAGAAGCCGGCCCGGCTCCAATGCAGGCGACCCGCTTGCCATTTTTCGGCGCCACGGCTGGCATGCGACTCCGGACGTCCTCCTTGTGATCCGCTGCAACTCGCTTGAGGCGACAGATTGCCACCGGCTCGGGGTGCTCACCATTGCTCTCCTCTACGCGGCCGCGGCGACACGCTGGCTCGCATGGTCGATCGCAGGTGCGGCCCAACACGCCTGGAAACACGTTGGACACCCAGTTGACCATGTAGGCATCGCTATAGCGGCCCTGCCCGATAAGACGGATGTATTCGGGTACCGGGGTATGAGCCGGACAGGCCCATTGACAATCAACGACTTTGTGAAAATAGCTTGGACTGGCAATGTTGGTTGGCTGCAAATCTGTCTCCTAAACTTTGCGGCACCACAACAGCGCCTGAGTGTGGAGGGAGTGTACGCCAGCGCGCGCCGAAAGAGACCGACGGCGACCCCGTGATGATGCAGCCTTGAATGGGTGTTGACTTAAATCAAACGCGTTACGCCTCAAATTTTGGACGCATGAGAGATGCCTGCAGCAAGCCTGTCAAATGCGGCAACGACCGGCGCCGGTGCCTGCACCAGTTCAATCAAAACCCCCTCCCCACTGATCGGGAATTCCTCATTTGATTTGGGGTGCAAAAAACAGATGTCAAAGCCGGCTGCACCTTGGCGTATGCCACCGGGGGCAAAGCGCACGCCCTTGGCCGACAACCACTGCACAGCCTTGGGCAGATCGTCGATCCACAGACCTACATGATTGAGCGGCGTAGTGTGTACTGCGGGCTTTTTATCGGGATCCAGCGGTTGCATCAAATCGACTTCAACTTTGAACGGACCGCTACCCATGGTGCAAATATCTTCATCGACGTTTTCGCGCTCGCTGCGGAAGGAGCCTGTCACTTCGAGCCCCAGCATATCAACCCAAAGCTTTTGTAAACGGGTCTTGTCAGGGCCGCCAATAGCGATCTGCTGGATGCCCAGCACTTTAAATGGGCGATTCATTTTTAGGCGAACTCAATAATCGGTTGATCGACCGTCAGACTATCGCCTTTGTTGGCCAGCAGTTTGCCCACCACACCATCGGCTACCGCAAAGAGAACATTTTCCATTTTCATCGCTTCAATCACCGCAACACGCTCACCAGCCTGCACTTTTTGACCGGGCTGCACTGCCACATCAACCAGCAATCCCGGCATCGGGGACAACACAAAGCGACTCATGTCCGGCGGTGCCTTGTAAGGCATCAGAGTTAGCAGTTGGGCAGCTCTGCTCGAAAGCACCATTGCATCAATCTGCGCTCCGTTGTGCGAGACACGAATGGCCAGCGGGTTCTTGCCTGCCAAGCCACCACGTTCCACCTGCGCGGTGAATGGTTGGCCATTGCACGTGCCAGTGATACGAATTTCACCCAGACGGTAATCGCTGCATATCTTGTATTGCTTGGTTGCCACAGTGATTGTGCTGGAGCCTGTTTTACCCTCAAAATCGCGGACTGCTACCGGCGTTGCTGTGGTCTTGCCTTGCCAACCCAGGGTGACCACTACAAACTCAGCACCTACCGCCAACTCGTGGCCCTCCATCTGCCCACTGATAAAGGTGGCACGGTTGCGGTACACGCGGTTGACAAAGGCAGCCAGCGCGGTCAGCAGATCGGCGTCGTCATGTGGCACATCTTCGGCGCGGAAACCCTTCGCGTAGTTCTCGGCAATGAAGCCGGTGTTGAAGTCACCCGCTACAAACTTGGGGTGCGCCAGCAACGCCGCCTGAAACGGGATGTTGCTGCTGACGCCCCGAATCACAAAGCCATTGAGCGCTTCACGCATCTTGGCGATTGCTTCGAGCCGATCTTTGCCATGCACGATCAGCTTGCAGATCATGGAGTCGTAATACATCGGTATCTCGCCTCCGTCCTGCACACCGGTGTCAACCCGAACGCCCAGCCACTGGCTGATGTCGGACGCAAACATGGTCTCAGTCGGCGGCTGAAAACGCACCAGGCGACCGGTAGATGGCAGGAAGTTGCGGAACGGGTCCTCAGCGTTAATGCGGCACTCCATGGCCCAGCCATCGCGTTTGACTTGCGCCTGTGTGACGGGGAGCTTTTCGCCCGCGGCAACGCGGATCATCAGTTCCACCAAGTCCAGGCCGGTGATGCACTCGGTCACCGGATGTTCCACTTGCAGCCGTGTGTTCATTTCCAGAAAGTAAAAACTCTGGTCCTTGCCGACGACAAACTCAACCGTACCGGCACTCTGGTATTTCACCGCTTTGGCCAGCGCGACCGCCTGCTCGCCCATGGCCTTGCGGGTGGCGTCACTGATGAAAGGCGACGGTGCTTCCTCGATCACTTTTTGATGGCGGCGTTGCAGCGAACACTCGCGCTCGTTCAGGTAGACGACGTTACCGTGGCTATCGCCAATCAACTGAATCTCGATATGACGCGGTTCCTCGACATACTTCTCTACGAACACACGGTCATCGCCAAAACTGTTACGCGCCTCATTGCGGCAACTGGTAAATCCTTCGAAAGCTTCCTTGTCGTTGAAGGCCACGCGCAAGCCTTTGCCACCGCCACCCGCGCTGGCCTTGATCATGACCGGGTAGCCGATGCCCTGGGCGATTTCGACTGCCCGTTCTGCTGTTTCAATCGCGCTGTTGACGCCGGGAATACAGTTGACACCAGCCGAGCCGGCAAGCTTTTTGGATTCAATCTTGTCACCCATGGCCGCCATGGAGTAATGCTTGGGGCCGATAAAGACGATGCCTTCTTCCTCGACGCGCTTGGCAAAGGCTGCGTTCTCGCTCAAAAAACCATAACCAGGATGCAAGGCCTGAGCGCCGGTTTGCTTGCAGGCGGCAATAATTTTGTCGGCCAGCAAATAGCTCTCTCGGCTTGGTGGCGGACCAATATTGACGGCTTCATCGGCCAACATGACATGACGCGCGTCCTTGTCAGCGTCAGAATACACGGCCACCGTTTTGATGCCCATTTTTTTAGCCGTCTTGATGACACGGCAAGCGATCTCGCCGCGGTTTGCAATCAGTATTTTTGTAAACATAGTGCTTTCCTAACGTTATTCAGTCAGCGAATATTGAAATTCGTTGTGGCATTGGGTCTGTCCTGTTGACGGTGCTCCAAGGTGTATTCCTGGGCCCGCAGCAGGGCGGGGGTACCTGCCGCCGTTCGTGTCCCCCGGCCTTTGGCCTCCTCCTTAACCTCACTTTGACAGGCACCCCCGTCCTGCTGCGTTGTAGTGCTGACTTTGTTTTTCGCACTCGAATACCAAGTGGCCGGGATCAGGCCGTCTGGGTGTTCTGCGCAGGTAAAGGAGGACGCCGAAGGCCGGGGGACACGGAGCAGATCACCCAGACAACCTGACCCCGTTAGAGGCAAGCGCGATCGCACGCCCAATAAGTTACCACTGAAGTGCACCATAAAAGCGCCAAGCCTCAAAGTGGAATGTTGCCGTGCTTGCGCCACGGGTTCTCAAGCTTCTTGTCGCGCAGCATCACCAGCGAGCGGCAGATACGCTTTCGGGTCTCGTGCGGCAGGATCACATCGTCTATAAAGCCACGGGCACCGGCCACAAACGGGTTGGCAAAGCGGGCTTTGTATTCGGCTTCCTTAGCGGCCAGTTTGGCCGGGTCGCCCTTGTCCTCCCGGAAAATAATTTCCACTGCACCCTTGGCACCCATTACGGCGATCTCGGCGTTGGGCCAGGCAAAGTTGACATCGCCGCGCAAGTGCTTGGAGCTCATCACATCGTAGGCACCGCCGTAGGCTTTGCGCGTGATGACCGTGATCTTTGGCACCGTGCACTCCGCGTAAGCGTAGAGCAGCTTGGCGCCGTGTTTGATGATGCCGCCGTATTCTTGCGAAGTACCTGGCATAAAGCCAGGCACATCCACAAAAGTAATGACCGGGATGTTGAAGGCATCGCAAAAGCGCACAAAGCGTGCTGCTTTTATCGAGCTCTTAATGTCCAGACAGCCAGCCAGCACCAGCGGTTGATTCGCCACGATGCCAACCGTCTGACCTTCCATGCGGCCAAAACCGATCAGGATATTTTTAGCGTACTCGGGTTGCAACTCAAAAAAGTCGCCATCGTCCAAAGTCTTGCCGATGAGTTCCTTCATGTCATACGGCTTGTTGGCATTGTCGGGCACCAGCGTGTCCAGGCTCATGTCCATGCGATCGGCCGGGTCACCACCACGGCGCACCGGCGCTTTTGCGCGGTTGTTGAGCGGCAGGTAGTTGTAAAGTCGGCGCAGCATCAAGAGCGCCTCCACATCGTTCTCAAAAGCCAGATCGGCCACGCCGCTCTTGGTGGTGTGACTGATGGCGCCGCCCAGTTCTTCGGCCGTCACATCTTCATGCGTCACAGTCTTGACCACTTCCGGGCCGGTGACGAACATGTAAGAACTGTCTTTGACCATAAAAATGAAGTCGGTCATGGCCGGGCTGTACACCGCACCACCGGCACACGGTCCCATGATCATGCTGATCTGCGGCACTACGCCGCTGGCCATCACATTGCGCTGAAACACATCGGCATAGCCGCCCAAGCTGGCCACACCTTCCTGAATGCGCGCACCGCCCGAATCGTTCAAACCAATCACCGGCGCGCCGACTTTCATGGCCTGGTCCATCACCTTGCAGATTTTTTCGGCATGCGCCTCGCTTAGTGCGCCGCCAAACACGGTGAAATCCTGGCTGAACACAAAGACCAGGCGGCCATTGATCATGCCGTAACCGGTAACTACGCCATCGCCTGGAATCTTGTTTTCCTCCATGCCAAAGTCGACGCAGCGGTGTTCGACAAACATGTCCCATTCTTCAAACGTGCCCTCATCAAGCAGCAATTCGATGCGCTCGCGGGCGCTGAGCTTGCCCTTTTTGTGTTGTGCATCGATGCGCTTCTGACCGCCACCGAGGCGTGCGAGTTGGCGCTTGGCTTCAAGTTGTTTAAGTATGTCGTGCATATTGGTTTTCTCCGTTTTTTTCATCCCGGGTCAGAGCCGGGAATCATCTTCGTACCTGCCACTGTTGTTCCAGAGCCAAATCCTGGATCCATCGCATTCAACAATTTTCGGGCTGCAGTAGAGGCCGGCATCTGCCCCGCCACCACTGCGCTGGTCAACCCGGCAAGGTTCGCGCGCACTTGCCGGTTTTGCCGAAATACCTGCTTCAATCCGGCATCAATGCGTTCCCACATCCAGGCAAGCGACTGCTGCTGTCGGCGACCAGCCATTCTCCCGTTTTGCGTTTGCAATAGCTGGAATTGCAACACTGCGGCCCAAAATCTGTCCACGCCCTGCCCCAGCAGTGCGCTGAGTTGAACCACCTGTGGGTGCCAGAGCTTTTCATCATGGGGCGCCTTTTCAGGGTTGCCATGCAAGCCGAGCAAGCGTAAAGATGACGCGATCTGGGCCTGCGCCCGGGTGGCGGCTACCGCGTCGATGTCGGCCTTGTTGATCACCACCAGGTCGGCCAGTTCCATGACACCCTTCTTGATCGCCTGCAGATCATCGCCGGCGTTGGGCAGTTGCATGAGGACAAACATGTCGGTCATGCCAGCTACCGCTGTCTCGCTTTGTCCGACGCCGACGGTCTCGACAATTACCACGTCGTAGCCGGCCGCTTCACAGACCAGCATGGCCTCCCGCGTCTTATCAGCGACCCCACCCAACGTGCCACCGCTGGGGCTGGGGCGGATGTACGCGCTTTCATGGACCGAGAGCTTTTCCATGCGCGTTTTGTCGCCAAGAATAGAGCCACCGGAGACCGTGGAAGATGGGTCAATGGTCAGCACTGCCACTCGGCGCCCAAGGGCTATCAGATACAGGCCCAGCGCCTCGATAAAAGTCGACTTGCCGACGCCCGGCGAGCCGCTGATACCCAGACGAAATGACTTCCCGGTGTGCGGCAATAACGAGGTCAAGAGTTCGTCGGCCTGCAAACGATGGTCGGCGCGGGTCGATTCGAGCAGTGTGATGGCCTTGGCAATGGCGCGGCGTTGGCCGGAAACCGAACCATGAACAATCGATTCGTACGCACTCACGTCGGCACTCCGTTCGGTCCGGACCAACAATAGTCAAGGTCAAATTCGCCTTCACCCACCTGTATGAAGCCATGCCGAAGATAGAAGCGATTGGCGGCGCTTTGTTTCAAAGCCGACAAGGTGATGCTGCAGTTTTTAAGGACTGCCCGCGACTTGGCCCAATCCAGGGCCCACGCGCCAATTCCCCGGCCCTGAAAAGCGGGTCGAACATACAAGTGATCGAGTTGCACAGAGATTGACCCCTGCTCGCAGTCCGGGCGCAGCGTAATAAAACCAATACGTTCACTATCCAGCACCATATGCAGCATGTATTCGGGTACAAATCTGCTGGCGAGTCGCTCGCGTGCGCGAACCGGATCAAAGCGCCCCAAGCGCTCCAGGCTTTCTCGCAGTGCCTCAATGCGCAAGTCCACCATCTCGTCGAAGTCGCTGTTCGCAACAGGGGCAAGCGTGAGCATGGCCGGGCTCAAGCTTTCAACACTTTCCTGATCTGCTCCAGCACATCCTTGGCGCTGGCCGGGATCGGTGTTCCGGGGCCGTAAATGCCCTTCACGCCAGCTTCATACAGGAAGTCGTAGTCCTGCCGCGGAACCACACCGCCGACGAAGACAATGATGTCGTCGGCACCTTGTATTTTCAGTTCAGCAATGATGGCCGGCACCAGGGTCTTGTGACCGGCCGCCAGAGTCGATACACCGACCGCATGCACATCATTCTCGATCGCTTGTCGCGCGCATTCCTCGGGTGTCTGAAATAGCGGGCCGATATCCACGTCAAAGCCGAGGTCAGCAAAAGCGGTTGCAACCACTTTGGCGCCACGGTCATGTCCGTCCTGCCCCAGTTTGGAGATCATCACCCGCGGGCGGCGACCGTATTTTTGGGCAAAACCATCGATTTCCGTTTTGAGGGCTTCCCAGCCCTCGGCCGAGTCATAAGCCGTTGCATACACGCCGGTCACCTTTTGTGTGTCGGCGCGGTGGCGCCCGTAAACTTTTTCCAGCGCGTCACTCACCTCACCCACAGTGGCGCGCAGGCGCATCGCTTTGATCACCAGTTCCAGAAGATTGCCAGAATTCGACTCTGCTGCAGAAGTGATTGCCGTCAGCGCGACATCAACGAGTCCGGCATTACGTTTTTGCTTGATGACTTTCAGTCGTTCGATCTGCCCATCACGCACCGCCACATTGTCGATGTCGCGCGCGTCAATCACGTCTTCGGTCTTGAGCCTGTATTTGTTGACACCGACGATGACATCTTTGCCGCTGTCGATGCGAGCCTGCTTGTCAGCCGCGGCAGCTTCAATTTTCAGCTTGGCCCAACCGCTGTCGACCGCCTTGGTCATACCGCCCATGGCTTCGACCTCCTCGATGATTTTCCACGCTGCATCCGCCATATCCTGCGTGAGTTTCTCCATCATGTAGGACCCAGCCCAGGGGTCGATCACATGGGTGATGTGGGTCTCTTCCTGAATAATGAGCTGGGTGTTGCGGGCGATGCGCGAGCTGAACTCGGTAGGCAATGCAATGGCTTCATCAAAGCTGTTGGTATGCAAGGACTGGGTGCCGCCAAACACGGCAGCCATGGCTTCAATAGTAGTGCGCACCACATTGTTGTAGGGGTCTTGCTCGGTCAGGCTCCAGCCACTGGTCTGGCAGTGAGTGCGCAACATCAGCGACTTGGGATTTTTCGCGCTAAACCCCTTCATAATGCGGCACCAAAGTAGCCGCGCGGCGCGCATCTTGGCCACTTCCAGGTAGAAGTTCATGCCAATGGCCCAGAAGAAACTCAGGCGCCCGGCAAAGTCATCCACATCCATGCCTTTGGCAATGGCCGTTTTCACATACTCCTTGCCGTCGGCCAGCGTAAATGCCAATTCCAACGCCTGATTGGCACCAGCTTCCTGCATGTGGTAACCGCTGATGGAAATCGAGTTGAACTTCGGCATGTTTTTCGCCGTGTACTCGATGATGTCGCCGATGATGCGCATGCTGGGCGCGGGCGGGTAGATGTAGGTGTTACGCACCATGAACTCTTTCAGAATATCGTTCTGAATCGTTCCCGACAACTGGTCCTGACCGACACCTTGTTCTTCCGCCGCCACTACATAGCCCGCCAGCACCGGCAGCACGGCACCATTCATGGTCATGGAGACGCTCACCTTGTCCAACGGAATCTGGTTGAACAATATCTTCATGTCTTCCACTGAATCGATCGCCACGCCGGCCTTGCCAACGTCACCCGTCACACGCGGGTGATCCGAGTCGTAGCCACGGTGCGTGGCCAGGTCAAACGCCACGCTGACGCCCTGCCCGCCCGCTGCCAACGCCTTGCGGTAGAACGCATTGGATTCTTCGGCCGTTGAAAAACCGGCGTACTGGCGAATCGTCCACGGTCGCACGGCAAACATGGTGGCCTGCGGACCACGCAAGTACGGCTCGAACCCTGGCAAAGTGTTGGCGTACGGCAGATCTTGGGTATCAGCCGCGGTGTAAAGCGGTTTGACTGTGATGCCGTCCGGCGTTTGCCAGTTCAGGGCTTCGACCTTGCCGCCTGGAGCGGACTTAGCGGCCGCCTTGTTCCACGCCTCCAGGCTGGCGATCTGAAATTCTGAATTTTTGGAAGTCATAAAGTCTGCCGTTCGCGATGAGTTTATCGAAACAATCTGACACCGAACAGCCCCGGACAGCGCCTGACCGGACATGTTTCAGTGAGTGAATTGTAGTTTACGTTATTTATAATTATTGATTCAAAATATTATTTCAAGCTTACAATTCCGGCCATGGCAGCACTTTCTTTATCTCCGCGAGCACTCTATGAAGAAGTGGCTGAACTGTTGCGTCAGCGGATTTTTAAACGCGAGCTGGAGCCCGGCAGCTGGATTGACGAGCTGAAGATTGCCGAGGCCTATGGCATCAGCCGCACGCCGTTGCGGGAAGCACTCAAAGTGCTGGCGGCGGAAGGGCTGGTGACCATGAAAGTACGGCGCGGCGCCTACGTGACCGAGGTGTCCGAAAGCGATCTGGCGGACGTCTACCACTTGCTGGGCCTGCTGGAGTCCGACGCGGCCAGCGTAGTGGCTAGCGCGGCCACCGAACTGCAAATTGAAGCCTTGAAAAGCCTGCATCAGGAGTTGGAAGCTTGCGCCAAGCCGGGCAAGCAGAACCGCGTGCGCTTTTTCGAGATCAACGAACGCTTTCATATGCTGCTGCTGGAGCTAGCCAACAACCGCTGGCGCAATCAGATGGTGGCCGACCTGCGCAAAGTGATGAAGCTACACCGCCACAACTCGCTGCTGAAATCAGGACGCATGGACGAATCCCTGAAAGAACATCGTGCCTTGATGGCAGCCATTTTGGACCGCGACAGTGCGCTTGCCATGCAGCGGATGCGCGAGCACTTCAAGAACGGTCTGGAAGCGGCAAGCTGAAACCGTTTCAGAAGGCGTAAAACGGGCCACTTGTTGACGTGCCCAGAGGTGTCATGCCCTCGATACCAAAAAACACCCGACGCCCGTAGAAGAAGGGCAAGCCCCAGTCAAAACTGGAGCCGTTAGCGGAGGTTCCAGTGGGTCCCGCCAAGTTTGGAAGAACAGCCTGAGTGGAATCGCTAAACATTGCCGAGGCATTGCCAATTGAAAACGAAACTCCTTTGTTTGTCGCCCCAGTGGCACCGAACAGCGTCGCCTGCAGGGTAAGCGACGCTGGACAATAGAAACTGGCGCTGGTGCCCGAACAAGGTTGAATCGCTGGGGAATTGGAATAAAAATAAAAGCCATTGGAACCGGAGTCGATAAAGCTGGACGTCAGACTCAAGGCTGGACTGTTAGGCAAAGTCATTGAGGTGGTAATGTAACCGTCCAGGGGCGTTGCCGTCAGGACCGTAGCTGTAGAGGCAATCGACGAAAGTTGGTTGTTGGACTGGGTGTTGATGCCAAAAATCAGCGACCCAGCCAGGCTGCTTGTCGCCGTGAGAGCGCGTGGCAGGTCGATCAGCACGCCATTGTTGTCGGTCGCAAACAGGGGTACTGGGTTCGTGACCTGTTGTGCAAAGGTTGCCTTCGCACCCGTGGTAGCCGTGCAATTAGTGTTGGTGCAGGTGAAATAAGACCCGTTGTTGAGGGAGTTGGCACAACTTGAACCACAGTCCACCTTGAATAATCCAACTCCGAGGATCCCGTTCGCACCAACTTCGGTCGCCGTGGTCATCGCATTGCCACTGCACGGAGACGGTGATGCCCTCGTCAGACTGTTAAACGCAGGGTCGCCAATCACCTGAATCGGCACACTGGCAGCCCTCTTTCCACTCAAAACGATATCGGCCGTCACCACTGGGCCCCAGGCAAAGGTGTTGTCGACAAACTGCACGCAATTGAGCAGAGGTAAACCGGTCCCACCGTTGACCCGATTCAAGCTCAAGGCCGGTGTGATCGCGCTGATAGCAGAGGACAAGAGTCTCAATCCCGAGGAGCCGGTGTCCACCAGCACGTGGTCGATAGTCCCGCACTGAGTCGTGCTGCCGGGTTGGCAAATTCTGACCGTGGCATATAGGCGATTGACGTTGTAGCCGGACCCGGTGGGCCCAGCATCAACGATGACATTGAGCACGTTAGGCAAGGTTGGGGTCGGCACTGGTGTTGACCCGCCGCCACCACCGCAAGCGGTTAACAAGGACGCAAGCAGGGCCAGCGTGCAAGCACAGCGCAAGAATTTATTGCAATACATCTTTGACATTGACGCCGGTTGGGATCAGGGCCGGCGCGTAGGCATAGCCAAAAAAATTCCGCATGCGTCCGCTGGAGTTGACGACCAGATCGCTTCGTTCGATGTTCACCGGAGAACCTCGTTTGCCCATAGCTCGGGCCTGGTCAGTTTCGGCTTTGAAGGTGTTGAAATAGTCACCCAACAGCGCACCCAGGTCGGGCAACACCGGGCCGCGCCACGTCACCGCAAAAACCACGCCGGCTGGAGTGGCAAATTCGCGAACCGTTGTCCCACTTTCAAGCTGGGTCTCATGAAACGTGTAAAGACTGGAGGACGTGTTCGACGCGGCCGCCAGTTTTCTTGCCACCGGCGCAGTCGAGGTTTCAGCCGCCCTTGACATGGAAGGCTCTCGCCCCAACGTTGCCATCGAGTCATCCAGGCTCATCACCAAGGCCAGACTGAGCAACGTCGCTCGAAAACCATCTGTCCGGAAAAATTGTTGCATGTGAAATCTCAAACTCAAACGGAATATGTGCTGGCCCAATTATGGCTGCGCACTTCCGGAATACCGTCACCAGTCTCAGCTGACCTCACATTCCAATGTGGCCTGCCCGACAGGGATCGAACCTGCGACCCACAGCTTAGAAGGCTGTTGCTCTATCCAACTGAGCTACGGGCAGAGATCGAGAGAAAAAGACATGGTCGGGGCGAAAGGATTCGAACCTTCGACCCTCTGGTCCCAAACCAGATGCGCTACCAGGCTGCGCTACGCCCCGACATGAGCCTATTGTAACGGGTCGAATGCGTGTTCCATCGAATACAGTCTGCCCATGCGTGTGCCATCTCAACCACTTTCATGGCTCGAACCAGGTCAGGACTTTCCATCCGCCCACCAGGCTTGGGATGAGTTGTCTGCTGCGCCGGGGTTACTTGCTGCGGGTGGCACGCTGGACGTTGACACACTACGACGCGCCTATTCCAAGGGAATTTTTCCCTGGTACAGCGAAGGTCAGCCCATTTTGTGGTGGAGCCCCAACCCCAGAATGGTGCTCGATGTCACCGAATTCCGACTGCACTCATCATTCAAAAAAACACTCCGGAAATTTCGCAAATCGCCAGGCTGCGAAATTCGCCTTGACTCGGCCTTTGATCAAGTGATTCAGCGGTGTTCAAGCAGCCCCCGCGAGGGCCAGACCGGCACCTGGATCGTGCCCGACATGATCGCCGCCTACGGCAGATTGCATCGGGCCGGCTGGGCCCACAGCGTGGAAACCTGGCGCAACGGCAACCTTGTCGGCGGCTTGTATTGCGTTGCCCTAGGTAAATTCGTCTTTGGTGAATCGATGTTCAGTGACTCGACCGACGCTTCGAAAATTGCACTGGCCTGGCTGGTTGGATTTTGTCGCCAACATGGCATCCGGCACATTGATTGTCAGCAAAACACCCGTCACCTGGCCTTTCTGGGCGCACGAGAAATCTCACGGAATCTATTTCTGCAACAGGTGGCAGACGGCATCGCGCACCCCGATATTCACTGGCAGTTTGACAACCTATACTGGGACCAACTATTGACTTTAAAGTCCGCTCCAACGTGACAAATCTCAACGACTTGCCCCTGCAGACGTTGCAATTTTACGCAACCGCATCCTATTCCTGTAGCTATCTGCCAGGAATGCAAGCCAGATCGCAAGTGGCGACACCGAGTCACTTGGTCAACACCGACACCTATTCCGTGCTCATCAGAAAGGGATTTAGACGCAGTGGCATGTTCACTTATCGACCCCATTGCGACGGCTGCCAGGCTTGCACTCCGATTCGGGTTCTGGTTAATGAATTCCGATCCGACAGGAGCCAGCGACGCGCCTTGGAACGGCATTCAAGCCTGCAGATCCGGGTGCTTGAACTGGGTTTCGTAGAGGAGCACTACGGACTCTACCTTCGCTACCAGAATGGAAGGCACGCAGGCGGCGGCATGGACCATGACAGCATCGACCAATACACACAATTTCTTTTGCAGAGTCGGGTCGATTCCAGACTCGTCGAATTTCGCGATACGCTGGCTGATGGTTCTGCCGGGACGCTAAAAATGGTTTCGATCATGGACATCCTTGACGATGGCATTTCGGCTGTTTACACCTTTTACGAACCACTTGATAAAAGCAGCTACGGCACCTACAGCATCTTGTGGCAAATCGCACAAGCCAAAGCATTGAAACTTCCCTACGTTTACCTGGGCTACTGGATCGACCAAAGTCAGAAAATGAATTACAAGGCGAGATTCAAACCCTTTGAACTGCTAGTGGCTGGCCGCTGGGAAACCGAAACCAATCCATCGGGCTAACTCAGTCAATGGAACCTGATACGTCCACTGCGCGATAAAACATTTCACCAGATAAAATGATCTGTCCGCAGATCAGGAGTACCCATGCGAAAAACCGACGCCAACGCTGCAAGCACACCAATAGTTCAAGTCATCGAGCGCATGTTTGCGTTGATAGACGTTCTGGCATCCCGAGAAGAAGCAATATCGCTCAAGGAAATCAGCGAAAAAGCTGGCCTTCACCTGTCTACCACCCACCGCTTATTGAATGACCTGGCTACCGGGCGTTTTGTGGATCGTCCACAGGCTGGCAGTTATCGATTGGGCATGCGTCTGCTTGAGTTGGGAAACCTTGTCAAAAGTCGACTCAATGTGCGCGATGTAGCCTTGGTTCCGATGCGGGAACTGCATAAGTTGATTCAACAGCCGGTCAATTTAAGCATGCGCCAGGGCGATGAAATTGTTTATATTGAGCGCACTTACAGCGAACGCTCCGGCATGCAGGTGGTCCGCGCCATCGGCGGACGTGCACCGTTGCATCTAACTTCGGTGGGAAAATTGTTTCTGGCAGCGGACGACCCACAAAAAGTGCGTGCCTACGCCACACGCACCGGCCTGAGCGGACACACAAAAAACAGCCTGACACAGTTGACAGCACTGGAACGAGAACTGTCAAAAGTTCGCCAGTATGGCAATGCGCACGACAACGAAGAGCTCGAGCTAGGCGTACGCTGCATGGCTGCCGGTATCCACGATGACCAAGGGACACTGATAGCAGGATTGTCAATTTCGGCGCCAGCCGGGCGGATGGAAGAGCAATGGTTGCCCAAACTTCAGGCGACAGCACGGGAAATCTCAACAACTTTGGGTCACAAACCCGACTCGAACCGCTAACAGCGGAAACGTCATTTGCCTTCAGCGAAGGACGGCAATATTTTCGGTGCCCAATGCCTCTGCCAAGGGCACGGAGCGCAGCGCAGCCGGGGGAATGGACTCTACCCAGCGACGAACACGTTCAGCGTCGCCTATCCGACTGAGTTTGCCAGCAGAATCAAGAAAAACCATGATGAGCTTGCGTCCGGCAACTTTAGCCTGCATGACGAGGCACTGACCGGCCTCAGTAATGTAGCCAGTCTTCTGCAACCCAATTTCCCATGACGGATTCTTCACCAGACGGTTGGTGTTGTTATATTGAAGCGTCCGCTTGCCGACAGCCACCTGGTAATCGTGTGAGGTGGTCAATTCACGCAGGGTCGGATCACCATGCGCGACGTTCACCAATTTGGCCAGATCCTGCGCACTGGACTGATTTTTACTGGAAAGACCGGTCGGCTCGGCATAACTGGTATTGCTCATACCTATCGTTTGGGCCCTGGCATTCATCAAGCCAACAAAAACCGGAAGCCCACCTGGATAACTGCGCCCCAATGCATGGGCCGCACGGTTCTCACTTGACATCAAAGCCAAATGCAAGAGCTCGCCTCGACTCAGCTCGGTACCCACCCTCAAGCGCGATGAGCTACCTTTTTCAGTGTCCACATCAGCTTGCGAAATAGTGATCATCTCGTCCATCGGCAAACGGGCTTCGCTCACGACCAAACCCGTCATCAGCTTGGTGAGAGAGGCAATAGGCAATATGGCCTTGTCATTCTTGCTGAACAACACTTCACTTGTGTCTTGATCGATCACTAAAGCCGCGCTGGATTTCAAAGCCAGTGAGTCATGCGCGCCATGCAGACCTGCAAGCTGTCCAAAGGAGGGGCGCAGCGCCACCGCTTCACTGCGAACGACCGACCGGCGCTTGGCAGCAAGCGACGTCTTTGAAATTCGACGCTTGGTGACAACTGTACTCTTGGTTGCCTTGACGACCTGGTTTTTGCTTTGGGCAGCGTCGGCCTGTTGAGGCAACGAGACGGCCAGAACAAAAACGGTCAAACCAAAGAAAAAGAGTAGTCGGCGCAAAATATTTCCAAACACAATTTGATCAGAACCGGACTTGCATCCATCTCCTGACATATTTCTCAATGCCGCAAGTTTAAACAAAAAAGTTGCGCATTATCAAATACTTGCACGACTTTCTTAAACAAAAGACTGGAAATGTGGCTTTACCTTAGCCTTGCGCGGCCACCCGATCGGCTTTGCTGTGCAATTTATTGAGTGCACTCAGGTAGGCTTTTGCAGATGCTACGATGATGTCGGGGTCGGCCCCGACACCATTGACTACCCGCCCGCTATTTTGCAAACGCACCGTCACCTCACCCTGACTTTCCGTTGAACCACTGATAGCGTTGACAGAGTAGAGGACCATCTCGGCACCACTTTTAACCAGTGACTCAATGGCTTTGAGGGATGCATCAACCGGTCCATCACCGTCTGATGAGCCGGTTACTTCCTTGCCATCGACAGTAAAAACAATGATGGCTTGCGGGCGCTCCCCCGTTTCGCTGTGTTGCGACAGTGAGACAAAACCATACTGATCGTCTTCTTGCGTGACGCTCCCATCGCTTACCAGCGCCAAAATGTCTTCGTCAAAAATCTCACTCTTTCGATCGGCCAACTCCTTGAATTTGGCGAAAGAAGTGTTGATGTCGGCCTCGCTTTCCATTTGCACTCCCAGCTCCAGCAAACGCTGCTTGAACGCATTGCGTCCGCTGAGTTTTCCCAAAATTATTTTGTTAGCGGTCCAGCCAACATCCTCTGCCCGCATAATTTCATAGGTGTCACGGGCCTTGAGAACACCGTCCTGGTGAATCCCGGAGGCGTGGGCAAACGCGTTGGCTCCGACCACCGCCTTGTTCGGCTGAACAACGAATCCAGTAGTCTGGCTGACCATACGACTGGCGGCCAAAATATGCTTGGTGTCGATACCCAAATCAAGCCCGAAATAGTCCCGCCGCGTCTTCACGGCCATGACTATCTCCTCCAGACTGCAGTTACCTGCCCGCTCACCCAAACCATTGATGGTGCACTCGACCTGGCGGGCGCCGCCAATTTTCACACCGGCCAATGAATTGGCGACCGCCATGCCCAGATCGTTGTGACAATGCACGGACCAGATCGCCTTGTCTGAATTTGGAATCCTTTCGCGCAGGGTCTTGATGAAATTGCCGTAAAGTTCCGGCACAGCGTAGCCCACTGTGTCCGGCACGTTAATGGTGGTTGCACCCTCGCTGATGGTGGCCTCCAGCACGCGGCACAGAAAGTCGACATCGCTTCGGTAGCCGTCTTCCGGGCTGAACTCCACGTCGTCAACCAGGTTGCGTGCAAAACGCACTGCGAGCCTGGCCTGCTCGAACACCTGATCTGGCGTCATGCGCAGCTTTTTCTCCATGTGCAGTGCCGAGGTTGCAATGAACGTGTGGATGCGGGCACTGTTGGCGTCTTTTAGTGCTTCAGCGGCCCGTGAAATATCCCGGTCGTTGGCGCGCGACAGCGAGCAGACGGTTGAATCCTTGATTGCTCTGGCAATGCACTGCACTGCCTCGAAGTCACCATTTGAACTCGCCGCAAAACCTGCCTCAATAACGTCAACTTTCAAACGCTCGAGTTGGCGTGCTATGCGCAGCTTTTCGTCTTTGTTCATGGACGCACCGGGCGACTGTTCGCCGTCACGCAAAGTGGTATCAAAAATAATCAATTTGTCGGCCATCTGATTTCTCCTGTGTTCCAGAAAATCTGCAATCAAAAATTAAACACCCAAAACGCCAAAAGCCCGCTGCGGCTGCATGCGGGCTTTTGGATTGTGTGAGCGCGTGCGCTACCGTCTCCGCCCGTCCGGCGATAGCAGTAGCGTCAGCAATATTTGTTTCATGACATCAATGTACCACAACTTATTGCACCCATCTCCAAGCACAAAACGCGATGCGAATTTGCTTCAACCGGTCAGTTACCTATGCAGACCTCTTTCGTCAGGCTCGTCAGTTGAAGTGCTGATGACACTGGTCTGGACCCCTTTGGTCTTGCGCCAGATGTAGATGACATAGCCGCTAAATCCGTAGACAACAAAGACGGCGAACATGATGATCGGGGGATCGATATTGACGACGGCGATACTCAGTGCGATCAACACAATCACGGCAAAAGGCACGCTCTTTTTCATGTGGACATCTTTGAAGCTGTAAAACGGAACATTGGTCACCATGGTCAACCCCGAGTACAGCGCCAATGCAAACATCGGCCATGCAACTGTCTGACCCTTGACACCAAGGTCCGTCATCAGCCAGATGAATCCGGCCACCAATGCCGCCGCGGCCGGGGACGGCAATCCCTGAAAATAGCGCTTGTCGACGACGGCAGTGTTGACGTTAAATCTCGCCAGACGCAACGCCGCGCAAGCGCAATAAACAAAAGCCGCGATCCAACCCCAGCGCCCCAAACCCTGCAGCGCCCATACATAGGCAATGAGCGCTGGCGCCGCACCGAAAGACACCATATCCGAGAGCGAATCCATTTGCTCGCCGAAGGCGCTTTGCGTGTTCGTCATGCGGGCTACGCGTCCATCCAGGCTGTCCAGCACCATGGCGCAGAAAATACCGATGGCCGCCAGGTCGAAGCGCCCATTAATCGCCATCACAATGGCATAAAACCCACCAAACAAAGCTGCCAGCGTGAACAGGTTGGGCAAAATATAAATGCCTTTCCTGCGCTTTTTCACCACTAAAGCGTCACCCTCAGCAAAGTCTGGTTCATTTCCTTCAAACATAGAATTGGCCTCCAGCGCTGCATAGTAACAAAGGCCACCGAAGTGGCCTTTGCAAAGTCAATCAAATGACTCAGTTGCGGCTCTGGTCAACAAGTTTGTTCTTCTTGATCCACGGCATCATCGCGCGCAGTGTTTCGCCAACCTTTTCTACCTGGTGCTCCGAGGTCAAACGGCGACGACTCAACAATGTGGGCGCTCCAGCCTTGTTTTCCAGGATAAAGCTCTTGGCGTATTCGCCGGTTTGAATATCTTTCAGGCACTGACGCATGGCTTCTTTGGTGGCACTGGTAATGATCTTTGGACCGGTCACGTACTCGCCATATTCGGCATTGTTTGAAATCGAGTAGTTCATGTTGGCAATACCGCCTTCATAAATCATGTCCACGATCAGTTTCAGTTCGTGCAAGCATTCAAAGTAGGCCATTTCAGGTGCGTAGCCGGCTTCGACCAAGGTCTCAAAGCCGGCTTTGATCAGTTCGACGGTACCACCGCACAAAACAGCCTGCTCACCGAACAGGTCGGTTTCGGTTTCTTCGCGGAAGTTGGTTTCAATGATGCCGGCCTTGCCGCCGCCGTTCGCCATGGCGTAGCTCAATGCCAGATCGCGTGTGCGGCCCGACTTGTCCTGATGAATGGCTATCAGGTGCGGAACACCACCGCCCTGAACATAGGTGCCGCGAACCGTGTGGCCCGGCGCCTTGGGCGCTACCATCCAGACATCCAGATCTGCTCGAGGGCTGACCAGACCGTAATGAACGTTGAACCCGTGAGCGAACACCAATGAGGCGCCCTGCTTGATGTTGGGTTCAACATCATTGGTATAGACCGCACCAATTTGTTCATCGGGCAGCAGGATCATGACGACGTCGGCCGACTTGACGGCATCGGCGACTGCAGCCACTTTGAGGCCGGCCTTTTCCACCTTGGACCATGAAGCACCACCCTTGCGCAAGCCAACCACGACCTTAACGCCGCTGTCGTTCAGATTCTGCGCGTGGGCATGGCCCTGGCTGCCGTAGCCAATGATCGCAACCGTCTTGCCTTTGATGAGACTCAGGTCACAGTCTTTGTCGTAGTAAACCTTCATTTTTTTCTCCGTTGTAAAAAATTAAACTCTCAAGATACGCTCGCCGCGACCGACACCACTGGAACCGGTACGAACCGTTTCCAGAATCGCACCACGCTCAATGGCTTCCAGAAAGGCGTCGTTCTTCGACTGGTCTCCGGTCAACTCAATGGTGTAACTTTTCTCGGTGACATCAATGATGCGACCCCTGAAAATATCAGCCATGCGCTTCATCTCTTCACGCTCTTTTCCGACGGCGCGTACCTTCACCATCATCAGTTCGCGCTCGATGTAAGCGCCTTCCGTCAGATCAACCACTTTGACAACTTCAATTAGGCGGTTCAGGTGCTTGGTAATCTGCTCGATGACATCGTCCGACCCGGTTGTCTGAATCGTCATGCGTGACAGACTCGGGTCCTCCGTTGGCGCCACCGTGAGGGATTCGATGTTATAGCCGCGGGCCGAAAATAGACCGACTACGCGCGACAGAGCGCCGGGCTCATTTTCCAGCAAGACTGCAATGATGTGTTTCATAGGATGGGACTCTTCTTTTCGTTGCCCTCCCCCAGTGGCGGTAACCACCGGGCTTGGCAAACAATAGATTTGTCAAAAGTTGGTTAAAGATCTTCCGAGCCAAGCAGCATTTCGGTGATGCCCATGCCGGCCTTGACCATTGGGAATACGTTCTCCGTAGGATCGGTGCGGAAATCCATGAAAACCGTGCGGTCCTTCAACTTGCGCGCCTCGCGCAGCGCTGGCTCCACATCCTGCGCACGTTCAATCAGCATGCCGACATGACCATAGGCTTCGGCCAGTTTGACGAAATTGGGCAAGGCATCCATATAACTATGACTGTACCGGCCTTCGTATTCAACTTCCTGCCACTGCCGGACCATGCCAAGGTAGCGGTTGTTAAGCGACACAATCTTGATAGGCGTGTTGTACTGCAGGCAGGTGGACAACTCCTGAATGCACATCTGAACTGAACCTTCGCCCGTGATGCAAAACACCTCGCTGTCGGGCTTCGCCAGCTTGATGCCCATCGCATACGGAATGCCAACGCCCATGGTGCCCAGCCCACCAGAATTGATCCAGCGGCGCGGCTCGTCAAAACGGTAGTACTGCGCTGCCCACATTTGGTGCTGGCCGACGTCGGAAGTGATGTAGACATCAACGTCTTTGGTCATATTCCAAAGGGTTTCAACAACATACTGTGGCTTGATCACATCGTTCTTGCCGTGATCGTACTTGAGGCAATCGCGCTTGCGCCAGCCCTCGATGGTGTCCCACCAGGCAGCGAGCGCATTCGCATCTGGCTTGGCAGCCCCGTCCTTGATCATTGCGATCATCTCGGACAGCACATCCTTGACGTCCCCAACAATCGGGATATCCACTTTGACGCGCTTCGAGATACTGGAAGGATCAATGTCTATGTGTATGATTTTTCGTTCGTTTTGCGCGAAATGTTTGGGGTTGCCAATGACCCGGTCATCGAAACGGGCGCCGACCGCCAGCAGCACGTCACAATGTTGCATGGCATTGTTGGCTTCCACCGTGCCATGCATCCCCAGCATACCCAGGAACTTGCGATCGCTTGCCGGATACGCGCCCAAACCCATCAGTGTATTGGTGCAGGGATATCCCAGCATATCCACAAGTGCGCGCAACTCCGCAGTGGCATTGCTCAGCAGCACACCGCCGCCGGTGTAAACGTACGGTCGCTTGGCCGCCAGCAACAATTGCAGGGCTTTGCGAATCTGCCCCCCATGCCCCTTGCGAACCGGGTTGTACGACCGCATCTGCACGCCTTCAGGGTAGCCGCTGTATGGCACCTTCTTGAATGAAACGTCTTTGGGAATATCGACCACGACCGGGCCAGGTCGCCCAGTGCGGGCAATATGAAATGCCCTTTTCATGGTTTCAGCAAGGTCACGTGCATCCTTGACCAAAAAATTATGCTTCACAACGGGGCGTGTAATGCCAACCGTGTCGCATTCCTGAAAAGCGTCAAGTCCAATAGCGTGCGTCGGAACCTGCCCCGTCACGATGACCATTGGAATACTGTCCATGTAGGCCGTGGCAATGCCAGTAACTGCATTGGTAACCCCAGGCCCAGAGGTCACCAAAGCCACGCCAACGTCGCCTGTGGCACGTGCATAACCGTCCGCGGCGTGAACGGCAGCCTGTTCATGCCGCACCAGAATGTGTTGGATCGTGTCCTGCTTGTAAAAGGCGTCGTAAATGTGAAGCACCGCCCCGCCCGGATAGCCCCAGACATATTTGACACCTTCAGCCTGCAAGGCCTTCACAAGGATCTCTGCACCACGAAGTTCCGTTTCACCTGGCGAAGCGACAATAGCTTTAAGCGCTGGAGTTGGAGTCTGGCTTTTTGCTGTGGTCGTTGCCGCCGCAGCCGAAGCGATCTCGGCTTTTGATATTTCCATGATGAACCTTTGTGAATTTCTCTGACGAAAAACCTTGGGTGCGCCTTCGCAAACTCTTATGGAATCGCGTCGGAACTTAAAGTCAAAGTCATAAGCGCAGTGATTCTTGCGCCGGACCATGACCCGTTTGCCTTTTGATTTGCAACTGCCATTATGGCACCTGCCAAATTGAAACACTCGACTGGTGCCAGAAAATTCAGGTCTGGATGCCATAATTGGCGCCAAATGGCGCGTCACTTCCTCGTCAGCGCTTCAAAAATGAGACAAGCAAACATTACGGTCGCTGCACAGCAATAAACCTTTGGCAACTGAACAAGAACTCTCTGATTTCCTGAAAAGCGTCGAAAAGCGCGCTTTCAAGCGCTCGGTCTACCACGTGCGAAACGAGGAGTCTGCTTTGGACATTGTCCAAGACAGCATGATGAAATTGGCCGAGCACTATGGTGACAAACCCTCCGCTGAGTTGCCGATGCTATTTCAGCGCATCCTGTCCAATTGCACTTTGGACTGGTTCCGCAGACAAAAGACGAGAAATGCGCTGTTCTCGAATATGAGCGATTTTGAATCAGCCGGGGAAGATGGAGATTTCGATCTTCTGGAAACTTTAAATGTGCAAAGCCACTCAGATCAAACAGAAAGTGCGGAAAGCACGACGCAGCGGGCACAAACCTTGCGTCAGATTGAGATTGGAATTCAGGAACTACCAGCTCGTCAACGAGAAGCATTCCTCATGCGTTACTGGGAGGAACTTGACGTAGCAGAGACCGCGGCTGCCATGGGTTGTTCGGAAGGCAGTGTAAAAACACACTGCTCGCGTGCAGTTCAGGCCCTCGGCAAAGCCTTAAGTGCAAAGGGAATAACACTATGACCAATTCGTTTCAATATCAAAATCAGCTTGCGCAGGACCGGTTTGGATTGCGGGTCACGGCCCGCTTGTCTGACGCCGCTGACGAAGTTCCTTACGATATTTCAGAACGTTTGCGGGCTGCGCGGGTGCGGGCTTTGGACAAGCAGAAAGTTACCAATGTCCGCACTGCCAGCAGCGTTGGGTTTTCCGGCGGTTCGGCAACACTCACATTTGGTAACGAGCATCCCGGCTGGTGGGATCGCCTTGCGGCGGCCATTCCGCTGCTAGCCCTTGTTCTTGGCCTGTTTGTCATCAGCGCCATTCAGAACGACAACCGTGCCAACGAAATTGCCGAGATTGATGCCGCGATATTGACTGACGACCTGCCACCAGCAGCTTATACAGACCCCGGATTTACACAATTCCTCAAGACGATCTCAGGGCAGAGTCAATAAGCCCATCATGGCTACGTTGATGCGCGACTCAGATCAACACAATAACCGGCTTGTCACCGGTGTGTTGGCTTGTGGGTCCGTTTTTTTCCTGCTGGCGGGGCTGAGCACCTCGGCATCGTCCGCCTTGGCGCAAGGCATGGCTGCAGCACCTGCACTGACAACGCCAGCCGCCAAGGCGTCCAATTCAATTACCTCGTTGAAAAACTCGGGCGCTCTGAAGATTTATTCGAAACCAGCTTGGCAGGACTTGACGTCTCTGCAACAGTTGTCGCTCAAACCCCTGGCAGCCAACTGGAACAATCTGGGCGAAGCTCAAAAGCGCAAATGGATCGCCATCGCTGCGAGCTATCCAAGTCTTGCCGCGTCCGAGCAGGCAAAACTGCACAGCCGCATGACCGAATGGGTGTCCTTAAGCCAACAGCAACGGGATCAAGCCCGATTGAATTTTGCCCGGACCAAACAAATCTCTCCAACTGAAAAAGCAGCCACGTGGCAGGCCTACCAGGCACTTAGTCCGGAAGAGAAGAAAAAACTGGCAGTTTCGGCAATACCTAAACCATCCGGTGCTGCCGCTGCCGCAAAGCCGGTGCCTACGCAAAAACTCGCGGCAGTTCCTGTGACCAGACAAACTCCAAAAGAAGCGTCCAAACTGGCAGCCGCTGGTCACGACATCAATCGCAACACACTGCTTCCGCGTTCACAACCAGCAGTTGAAGCCCCTTCCACGCAGAAACACTGAACGCCGCGAGCGAAAGCTGAATGAACAGTGTGTTGCAGGCGCCCAGTCTTGTTCGCCGCATGGCCTGCTGGCTGTACGAAGGCGTGCTGTTATTTGGGGTGGTCTTCATTGCTGGCTACCTGTTCGGCACACTAAGCCAAACTCGAAATCCGATGGACAACCGGAACGCCCTTCAGGCTTTTCTTTTCGTCGTCTTTGGTATCTATTTCGTTTGGTTGTGGTCAAAGGGACAAACTCTTGCCATGAAAACCTGGCACATTCACGTCGTAGATCGCTCAGGGCAAGCCATTTCGCAGCGCCGTGCATTGCTTCGTTACCTGTTTAGCTGGCTCTGGTTTTTGCCGGCGCTGGCGGCGGTCGCGCCCTTTAAATTGTCAGGCCCCGAAACCATCGTCATCGTTCTCGGCTGGGTTGGCGTATGGGCGGTGTTAAGCCGCTTTCACCCGCAACAGCAGTTCTGGCACGATGCGCTGGCTGGCACACGGCTGGTTTCAGCCCCTCGCCTGAATCGATAAACCGAAAGGGTTACGCGCCTGGCACTTTCGCAAAGTTCAGACCGCCGATTCGTCCTGCTCGCCGGTACGGATTCTCACCACACGTTCCACACTGGTCACAAATATCTTGCCATCACCAATCTTGCCGGTGTGCGCCGCCCGCACGATCGCATCGACACAGCGATCCACATCATCGGTCTTCACCACCACTTCAACTTTCACCTTGGGCAGGAAATCAACCACATACTCCGCACCGCGGTAGAGTTCAGTGTGCCCTTTTTGTCGACCAAAGCCCTTAACCTCGGTGACGGTTAACCCGGTGACTCCGCATTCAGCCAGAGCTTCACGGACTTCTTCGAGTTTGAACGGTTTGACAATGGCTGTAATTTGTTTCATGTTTTTCCTGGTCAGTTGGGAACCGAGTTTGGGGACGCTTGCGACTGTGCCGTAAGGCTACAGTTTATGCGCGAAATCGATTGGTTATAGGATAACGCCAATCCTTGCCAAAGCTGCGGTGAGTCACACGAATACCCACTGGCGACTGCCGACGCTTGTATTCATTGATCTTGATCAGACGTGTCACCTTTTCCACGTCGGCGCGATCAAACCCAGCTGCAATGATGTCTTCGATGGACTGGTCATTCTCCATGTAACGCTCAAGGATTGCGTCGAGTACCTCATAAGCTGGCAAGCTGTCCTGATCTGTCTGGTCAGGGCGCAGCTCCGCACTGGGCGCACGTGTGATGATGCGCCGCGGAATGGGTTCGGGGTGTGTGCCGTAAGGATTGTTGGCATTGCGCCACCTGGCCAGCCGGTAGACCGTCGTTTTTGCAAGATCCTTGATTACGGCAAAACCGCCGGCCATATCGCCGTACAGGGTGCAATAGCCGGTTGCCATCTCGGACTTATTTCCAGTCGTCAAAACAATACTACCAAACTTGTTGGACAGTGCCATCAACAGTGTGCCCCGAATGCGGGCCTGAATATTTTCCTCCGTCGTGTCTTCCGACAGATTCTTGAATTCAACCGCTAGCGATCTCTTAAATGCCGCAAACTCCGGCTCGATTGAAATTTCGTCATAGCGCACACCAAGACGGCCAGCCATGTCGCGCGCGTCAATCCAGCTAATGTCGGCGGTATAGGGTGATGGCATCATGACAGTGCGAACTCGGTCTCTGCCAAGTGCATCGACTGCCACCGCCAACACCAGCGCCGAGTCAATACCGCCTGACAAGCCTAGCAGCACGCTGGGAAAGCCGTTTTTACCAATGTAGTCGCGTACTCCCATAACCAAGGCGTCCCACAAGTCAGCCTCGGCTGAGCGTTCAGGGGCCACGGTCGACACCAAATGAACAGCCGACTGCTCGCGAATGACCTCAACAGCGAGTTGGTGTTCCACAAAGCTTGGCGCACGACCGGCCACCGTTCCGTCAACGTTGAGCGCGAATGAGCGTCCTTCAAAAACCACTTCGTCCTGCCCACCAACAAGATGCGCGTAGACCAGCGGCAGACCACAGGCTTTAACCCGGTCACGCATCATTTGCTCACGTTCGTCACCTTTGCCAATGTGAAATGGCGATGCATTGATGACGACCAGCAACTCGGCACCGGCTTGCCTGGTCAGTCTGGCGGGTTCTTCGAACCAGGCGTCCTCACAGATAAGCAGTCCCACTTTTACGCTGCTATCAACCGGGCCTGCTGCAAACACGCAAACGCCCTGGCCCGGCGTGAAATAGCGCCGCTCGTCAAATACCTGGTAATTGGGCAACTTGCGCTTGGCGTAACAGGCCACTACCGCCCCCTCGCACAACACACTGGCGGCGTTGTGGCGATTTTGCACCGCAACTGAGCGCGTTCTGCGATCACCCCCGGTCGGGTGCCCGAGCACCACGGTCATATCTTTTAACCCGGCTAGCTCACTGGCAACTGTTTTCACGGCATCATCACAGGCAGCAATAAATGCCGGGCGTAGAAACAGGTCTTCCGCGGCGTAGCCGCAAATGGAGAGTTCCGGGGTCAGTAAAAGGCGCGCGCCGTCAGCGTAAGCTGAACGCGCCGCCTCAATGATTCTTTGCGCGTTGCCCGTCAAGTCGCCCACCACCAAATTGAGTTGGGCAACACAGATTTTGAGTGTCATGGACCGCAAATGTAAAAGGTATGAAAAAGCAGTGAAGAACGAGTCGAACGATTATGTCATCCGGGTGCTGAACTCACCTGCTGAAGTGGATTGCACCGATTGGAATGGTCTGCTGAAGTTGCAGCCAGAGCCAACCCCTTTCATGCGACACGAGTATCTGCAAGCCCTGCACACCAGTGGCAGCGCCACACCCCAAACTGGGTGGACCCCCCGTTTTTTCATCCTTGAACTGGCCGACACGATGGTGGGCGCCTGCGCCCTTTACCTTAAAGCGCATTCTTATGGCGAATACGTGTTCGACCAGGCTTGGGCCAACGCCTATCAACAACATGGCATACGCTACTACCCAAAAGCGGTGATTGCGGTGCCTTTCACTCCGGTACCCGGAACACGATTGATGGCGCGCAACGCCAGCGAACGGGAGGTACTAACAAAAGGCGTTATTGAATGGTGCCAAGCGCGTGGACTGTCTTCATTGCACGTCTTGTTCTGCGGGTCTGACGACATCCGCTCGTGCAGCAAAGCCGGTATGCTGTTGCGCCACACAGTGCAATTTCATTGGCAGAATGCTGCTCCCGCGCTTGCCGCTTCAGGGGCGGCGCAACCCGGCGGCGAAAGCTCTGCCCCTGCCTATGCAGACTTCGAGGGATTTCTGGCAACGCTGTCGCAGGAAAAGCGAAAAAAGATACGGCAAGAGCGGCGCAAAGTGGCAGATGCAGGCGTCACCTTCCGCTGGGCACTTGGCGCATCGATTTCAGACCAGGACTGGGATTTTTTTTACCAATGCTACGAGCGCACTTACCTCGAGCACAGCAATGCGCCTTACCTGAGTCGTGACTTTTTTCAGGCAATGGCCAACACTATGCCGGAGAACTGGCTGCTGTTCGTCGCGCAACGGGCGGGACGACCCATTGCGGCAAGTCTCATAGCCACCATCACAAAAAAAACAGCTACCCTGGAACAAAATGGTGAAAGTGGAAGTGTTGCCATCGCCTACGGACGCTACTGGGGTGCGCTAGAGCGCGTCGATTGCCTGCATTTTGAGACCTGCTACTACCAGCCACTCGCTTGGTGCATTGCGCACGGCTACCAGCGATTTGAAGGCGGCGCCCAGGGCGAACACAAAATGGCGAGAGCGCTGTTGCCCATTAAAACTTCCAGCGCTCACTGGCTGACGCATCCAGCATTCGCCGAAGCAGTTGGGCGTTTTCTGGAGCGCGAAGGTCAAGGCATTGACCAGTATCTGGACGACCTGGGGCAGCGCAGTCCCTTTCGCATCGACCCGGGAAATTGAACGCCCGTCCTTGATGAACACGCGCCCCTAGAATCCTGTCCATGAATATGTCCTACGAACCGATCAGGCGATCCTGCGGTCACCCTTGATCAGCCGGACACGAAACATGAACATACTTAGCGGCCTTGATGCCTCTTTTCTCTATCTTGAGACACCTGAGATGCCGATGCATGTTGGGTCGTTTTGTATCTATCAACTGCCTCCTGATTTCAAAGGCACTTTTCTCACGGCAATCAAAGCGCACATCGCCCAGCGCATGCACCTGGCACCAATCTTCAGCCGCAAACTCAGGTTCATGCCACTCCAGTTGGGACACCCGGCGTGGCTCCAGGCCGAGGATGTTGACCTTGACTTTCACATTCGGCGAGTCAAGGGAAAAACCCTTACCGAGCGTCAAGTCGAGGCGGCATGCGCCGAACTGCACGGTCGTCTGATGGACCGCCGCTACCCATTATGGGAATTCCATGTGTTTGAACGCATCAAACTTGCAGATGGCAGCATTTGCGCCGGCCTGTATTCCAAAATCCATCATGCGGCGCTGGACGGCAAGGGCGGAACCGTCTTGACCCAAGCCATCATGGACATCAGCTCCGTGCCGCGCGAAGTGCCAGCACCTTCCGCGGCGCCCGCTATTGGTGAAACACGCGATCTGAAAATGAGCGCAATGATTGGATCGGTGTTTTCCAACTCGCTGGCCCAGTACGCCAAATTGATCAAGGGATTGCCTCACACTGCACAGGTTGTCAGAGGGGCCCTGGCGAAACGGGCTTTGGGAGGAGTCGGCGACAGGACCCCGCCCAAACCCCTGTTTCGTTTGGCGCCAATGACTGTTTTCAACGTGGCTGTCACCCGTGAACGTGCGTTTGGTACGGCTCGGTTACCGTTTGCCGAATGCCGTTCCATGGCCAAGGCTGTCGGCGGTTCATTCAATGACATCGTATTGTGGATTTGCGCCACTGCGCTGCGGACCTATTTGACTGAGCACGGAGGCATCCCGAAGAAATCCATGCTGGCAGCTATGCCGGTAAGCCTGCGAGAGCAAGGCAACGTTGACCTCAATACGCAGGCGTCGATGTCGGTAGTTGAACTCGGTACACAATTCTCCAACCCGATGAGGCGCATGCAGGCCATCTTGGCTTCCACCGCGAAGGTCAAAAACGCCATGACCGACCTGAAAGGGGTTCTGCCAACCGATTACCCATCGCTGCTGGCCCCATGGATTGTCGGGGGTTTGGCAAAAGCTGCCTACAGGACTTACAGCACGGCCGGTCTGTCGCGCCGCTTGCCAATGATGGCCAATCTGGTCATCAGCAACGTGCCGGGGCCATCTGTGCCGCTGTACATGGCGGGAGCGAAAATGCTCACCTTCCATCCCATGTCGATTGTGGTCCATGGCGTCGCGCTCAACATCACGATTCAGACTTATGCAGGCTCTGTGGACTTTGGCTTGGTAGCCGACAAAGAGGCGGTGCCAGCCATGGCGGAATTGACCGATGCACTGGTCCGCGCGTTTGAAGAAGGTCGCCAATGGTTGACCCGGAAGAAGCCGACAATGGCAAAAACAGTCGCCGTCAAAAGCGTATCCGGCAGAGCCAAAAAGTATCTCAACGACTGACTTTGATAACCACACGATTGCGCACTATGGCGAACCAGCAGTTAAAGGACACCGTCAAGTATCCTCCAGCGCCAAGCCCCTGGCTGATGGCCATGGAGTTGCGCGCCATTTGGGAACTGGGATCGGTCATCCCTTCGTGGTCCATATTGCGCCATGCACCAGCTGGTGATGGTCATTCGGTCATTGTGTTTCCAGGCCTGTCCGCCAGCGACGGATCGACCTTTCCGATGCGCAGCTTTTTGCAAAATCTGGGCCACGACATGTCCGGCTGGAACCAGGGATTCAACTTCGGCCCGCGAGCCGGCGTACTGCAGGCGGCCAGGCAGCAAGTGATCGACACCTGTCAAGTCACCGGCAGAAAAGTGAGCCTGATTGGCTGGAGTCTGGGCGGAATCTATGCCCGCGAACTGGCCAAAGAGCTGCCTGACTCTGTACGCAGCGTTATCACCATGGGCACGCCGTTCGCCGGTTCACACCACAGCACCAACGCCTGGCGTCTTTACGAGCTCACCAGCGGGCGCGATATCCACGCCGAGGTCGCACAGTTCGATCTGCCGGCAGCGCCACCGATGCCAACCACCTCCATTTTTTCGCGCTCTGATGGTGTCGTGGCATGGCCTGCCAGCTTTCAGACGCCGTGCCCGGTCAATCCGTTGACGGAAAATCTGGAAGTCATCGCCAGCCACTTTGGCTTGGGCCTAAACCCCTGCACCTGGTGGGCAGTGGCAGACCGCCTCTCGCAAGCCGAAGGCCAATGGAGACCCTTCGCACGCAAGCGCGGCCTGCATGGCATGATTTTCCCGGACCCGACGCGCTGATTTTCCGCAACCAAAAGGTGATCCGAAAGTTACCACAGGCGTTCAATTCACGCTGTTGGGTGCGCCTTGTTGTAGTTGGCAATGCCGTCCATGATTTCGGCCTTGGCAGATTCAGGCCCTTCCCAACCCAATACCTTTACCCACTTGTTGACTTCCAGATCCTTGTAATGCTCGAAAAAGTGGGCAATGGTTTTCAGGCGCACCGGGCTCAAGTCTTCGGGTTTTTGCCAACGTGTGTAAAGCGACAGTATCTTGTCTATCGGCACGGCCAGAACTTTGCCATCCTGTCCCGCTTCGTCTTCCATCTTCAGGATGCCGATGGCTCGGCAAGTCACCACTACTCCCGGAATCAGCGGCACCGGCGTAATCACCAGCACATCCACCGGATCGCCGTCGCCTGAAATGGTTTTGGGCACATAGCCGTAATTGGTCGGGTAGTGCATGGCGGTACTCATGAATCGATCGACAAAAATCGCGCTGGTTTCCTTGTCCACTTCGTACTTGACCGGATCCGCGTTCATCGGGATTTCGATGATCACGTTAAAAGATTCTGGAACAAATCTGCCTGGGGTGACGTTGTCTAGGGACATGATGGAGACTTTGGTTTGAGTTAAATCAGGAAGGTCTAAGGATTAACCCTGATTTTACTGACTCAGGTCTTGCGGATTTCAAAAATAGGGATTTTCACGGTAAAGTCCTGCGGTTGGCCAATCGCGCGCGTCAATGACCAATTGATATTCAGCGGCGAGGAAGCAACGCAGCGATGGTGCCGCTTGCGTTGCACCATTACTCAGCGAACCAACGACAGGAGATTTATATGACAGGCAATTCAGCGCTTATTTTGGCGCTTGTTTGCGGGTTCATCGCCGTGGCTTACGGCTTTTGGGCACGTAGCTGGATTCTTTCCCAGGACGCCGGCAATGCGCGGATGCAAGAAATTGCAGCCGCCATTCAAACCGGCGCTGCCGCTTATTTGGCGCGGCAGTACAAGACCATCGCCGTTGTCGGCGTGGTCTTAGCCATTCTCATAGGCGTCTTTTTGGACTCTACAAGTGCGGTCGGCTTCGTGATCGGTGCGGTACTTTCGGGCGCGTGCGGCTTCATTGGCATGAACGTATCGGTACGCGCCAATGTACGCACGGCACAGGCAGCCACCAAGGGCATTGGCCCGGCACTGGACGTCGCCTTCCGCGGTGGTGCCATCACCGGCATGCTGGTGGTCGGTCTGGGGCTGCTGGGTGTCACCGGCTTTTACTGGTTTCTGACCGGTAACGGCAATTTGACGCCTGACAAAAACCTGGCACAACTGCTCAATCCGCTGATTGGGTTTGCCTTTGGTTCCTCACTGATCTCCATTTTTGCGCGTCTCGGCGGTGGCATTTTTACCAAGGGCGCTGATGTAGGCGCCGACCTGGTGGGCAAAGTCGAAGCTGGCATTCCCGAGGACGACCCTCGCAACCCGGCTGTCATTGCCGACAATGTGGGCGACAACGTTGGTGATTGCGCCGGCATGGCCGCTGATCTGTTTGAAACCTACGCCGTCACGTTGATCGCCACCATGGTGCTGGGTGCCCTGCTGGTGACCGGCGCCGGCACCAGTGCAGTGGTATATCCGCTGGCTCTTGGCGCCGTGTCCATCGTCGCATCTATCATCGGCTGTTTCTTCGTCAAAGCGTCCCCTGGCATGAAGAACGTGATGCCGGCGCTGTACAAAGGTCTCGCGGTTGCGGGTGTCTTGTCAATGGTCGCCTTCGTTCTGGTCACCTTCTGGTTGATTCCTGACAACGCCATCAAGGCATCGGGCTCGCAGTGGGCTCTGATCGGCGCCTGCGCCGTCGGCCTAATCCTGACCGCCGCGCTGGTGGTAATCACTGAGTACTACACCGGCACGCAATACGCACCAGTCAAACACATCGCGCAGGCATCCACTACCGGTCACGGCACCAATATCATTGCCGGCTTGGGCGTTTCGATGCGATCCACCGCATGGCCGGTGATTTTTGTCTGTATTGCCATTTACACCGCCTATGCCCTGGCCGGCCTGTACGGTATTGCCATTGCGGCCACCTCCATGCTGAGCATGGCCGGCATTGTCGTGGCACTGGACGCTTATGGCCCCATCACTGACAACGCTGGCGGTATCGCTGAAATGGCAGAAATGCCCAAGAGCGTGCGCGACGTGACCGATCCTTTGGATGCGGTGGGCAACACTACCAAGGCCGTTACCAAAGGCTACGCCATTGGGTCTGCTGGTCTGGCGGCACTGGTCCTGTTTGCCGACTACACACACAAGCTGGAAGCCTATGGCAGACACATCACCTTTGACCTGAGCAACCCGATGGTCATCATTGGTCTGTTTATTGGCGGCCTGATTCCCTACCTTTTCGGCGCCATGGCGATGGAGGCTGTCGGCCGGGCGGCTGGTGCCGTCGTGATTGAAGTTCGCCGCCAGTTCCGCGATATCAAGGGCATTATGGAAGGCACGGCTAAGCCCGAATACGACACTGCCGTGGACATGCTGACGACGGCCGCCATCAAGGAAATGATGATCCCGTCCCTGCTGCCGGTAGTGGTACCGATTTTGGTCGGATTGATCCTCGGGCCCGCAGCATTGGGCGGCTTGCTGATGGGAACCATTGTCACCGGGCTGTTTGTGGCGATCTCCATGTGTACCGGTGGCGGTGCCTGGGACAATGCCAAGAAATACATTGAAGACGGAAACCATGGCGGCAAGGGCTCCGAAGCCCACAAGGCCGCGGTTACAGGTGACACCGTCGGCGACCCTTACAAGGATACGGCGGGTCCTGCAGTTAACCCGCTGATCAAGATTATCAACATTGTCGCGCTGCTGATCGTTCCCCTGATGATGAAGCTTCACGGTGGTTGATTGCCATAAGATCTGAGTCAAGGCCCGCCTCGGCGGGCCTTCTTGTTTGCCACGCAAACATTCCCAACATCAGGGTGGGTGGCAGTCAATCTATCCCTCATCAGCAAAAAAGTTAGGTAACCGCATGGCCGGCGGACCGGGGGCATCTTCACTGGGCTTTGACACAGCGGGAGTCAATCGCGTGCGAGGTCGGCGCGCGGATCAATTCGAACCCAACCCCCTGCACTGCTAATATTCGTGAAAACAGTATTTAAGGGGAAAAAGTTGAGTCAACTAAGCCTTACTCCTAGTCTGTGCGTTCTGTCGCTGGCCCTGTTCGCCAGTGGCTGTTCAAATATGCTACCCCGTGTGCGCAGTGAGTCGTCTCCGTTTAAGACATTTGATGAAGCACGCACTGCAATAGACTCCCTGGTTCCAATGAAAAGCGATGTGAAACGACTGGCCATGCTCGGAATCGATCCGGTAAAACAGCCGAATATGACAATCCTCACGCACGCTGACGTCGTACGACGATTTGTTCCCAGTGCATTGCTAAAACGGGAAGACCTTGATCCAGGCGTGCTGGCTTGCCTCGAAGCGCGTGATGCCTGTCGCGGATGGGAGATCGCTGCAGCGGAAATATCGAAGGCTAGAACAGGTAACTTCGTTGCAGATTTCACCAATTTTTCGCGTCGCTCTGAGACCACTGGGTGGCGCTTCAACGCATTGGTTTTGCTGGTAAATGAGGTCGTGGTCTACCGCGCTTGGGGTGGACAACCCAATGTCAACGAAGTCGAAGTCAACACCAATCCCCTCGGTCCACTGCAGGAAATGGGTCCGACGCTCGTGACGAATCGATAAATGATCCCCACGGAAGATGACCTGTCTCAGTAGGAAAACACATTCATGCAATTCAACTACATCTCGAACGCCTCGGTGCCGTCCTCGTCAGGTCGCACCATTGTCATGCTGGACCCGTCAGATGGACAGACCTATGACGAGATCCAGCGCAGCAACGCATCCGACATTGATCTGGCGGTGCGCGCTGCACGTCAAGCGCTGGGAAACGTCTGGCGCAAACTCGGTGCCGCCGAGCGCGGGCGTCTGCTCATGCGTTTATCCCTCAAAATAACTCAACATGCAGAGGAGTTGAGCGCGATCGAACAGCGTGACTGTGGCAAACCAACGCGCCAGGCACGTGCCGATAGCGCGGCACTGGCCCGCTATTTTGAGTTTTATGCTGGCGCCTGCGATAAACTGCACGGCGAAACCATTCCGTACCTGGACGGCTACAGCGTGCTGACCTGGCGTGAGCCGCATGGCGTCACCGGACACATCATCCCCTGGAATTATCCGATGCAGATATTTGGCCGCAGCGTTGGCGGCGCATTGGCGGCTGGCAATGTGTGTGTGGTCAAGCCGGCCGAAGACGCCTGCCTTTCGCTTATCCGGGTAGCGCAGTTGGCTGGCGAAGTGGGGTTTCCGGCCGGCGTCATCAACATCGTTACGGGCTACGGCCACGAAGCCGGTGATGCCTTGGCGCGCCACCCTGGTATTGACCACATCAGTTTTACCGGCAGTCCGAAAGTCGGCACGCTGATCCAGCAGGTAGCGGCGGAGCGCCACTGTCCGGTCACACTGGAGCTTGGCGGAAAGAGTCCGCAGATCGTGTTTGCCGATGCAGATCTGGATGCCGCGGTTCCGGCAATCATCAATGCCATCGTCCAAAATGCGGGACAGACCTGCTCCGCAGGTTCCCGCCTCTTGGTCGATGATGCCATCTACGAATCTCTTTTGGCGCGTTTAGGGCATGCTTTTGAGAGTTTACGGGTCGGCCCGGCAGCGCTGGACCTCGACCTCGGCCCGCTGATTCGGCAGAGCCAGCAACAGCGGGTTTGGGATTTTTTGAGCGACGCCCAAGTGGCCAATATCTCTATCGTAGCGCAGGGAATAGTTGTCGAGGAATCGCCCCAAAGCGGCTTCTATCAGGCTCCCGTCCTGCTGCGCGACGTACCATCCGGGCACCGCTTGGCGCAGGAAGAGGTTTTTGGCCCGGTGCTCTGCGCGATGTCATTTCGCGACGAGGACCACGCGGTGGAACTGGCCAATGCTACACAATTCGGTTTGGTGGCTGGCGTCTGGACAGCCGACGGTGGACGTCAGTTCCGGATGGCCAAACGCCTGCGAAGCGGTCAAGTTTTCATCAATAATTACGGCGCCGGCGGCGGTGTCGAACTGCCTTTCGGTGGCGTCAAGTCCAGTGGCTACGGTCGGGAAAAAGGGTTTGAAGCGCTTCACGGATTCACCACACTCAAGACGGTGGCAATCAAGCACGGTTAAATATTGCAAGACAAAGAGCTTTTGATATACATTAATTCGAAAACTGGAAAATGACATGTTTGACTTTTTGAGAAACAAGCGGCAAAAGAATGAATTGCGTGCCAGCGTGACGCCGAGCTCGGTCGCTGCCAGCAGTACCTTGCAGCGCAGCAATATTCGACGCGAGTTGATTCGGGTCGTCTTGAAGGACACGTTGCGACTTCATGGCATTCCTTTCGACTGGCTTGCCTGTGAAGTCATCATCATCCCGATAACGCAGGGTGAAGAAGAGCTGCGGATTCAACTCGTCGTCCTGAAATGGAAGGAGCAACTGCTGCGCTACGCACCCGTTTTACAACAACAATTGCTGCTCGGATTGGATCGCTTTGATCCCTCAGTTGATCATTCGAAATACATTGTTTCGTGGCGGTTTTCATCTGATTGCGGATATCCTTTCAGTCGTATGCCAGATCCAAAATTCTGGCAAAAAAATGCTGTCCCGCCAGCTTTTGAAGAACCCGAATCTGTGCTTGATCGACGCCACACCCGACGGCCGCCCATCATTCCCAAGTCGCGTCCGTCATCTGCCGGTTCCATGGATCAATCGGACGGTTTTTTACCGACACATCACATTCCGCTGAATCTCCAGCCGCATCCGTCATCTGCCGGTTCCATGGATCAATTGAACGATTTCTTGCCGACCCATCACGTTCCGCTGAGATAGTCAGGCAGCCTCTCATTCGAAGCCGACAGTTCTTCGAGTCTTCTCCAACCCAGCAGCATTAAGGCGGTTGACCATGCGCGTTCACAATAAGTCCATCGTCGTGACCGGTTCTGGCGGGGGCATTGGTGAGGGTATCGCGAAACGGCTGGGCGCGGAAGGAGCCAAGGTCATCGTCAACGATGTCAACGCATCGATGGGTAACAAGGTGGTCGCAGAAATTGTGGCCGCAGGTGGCACCGCTTCGTTCTTTTTGGCCGACGTCACCAAGTCCGAAGACGTCCGGGCGCTGGTGGCAGCTGCGGTCCAGCGTCATGGCCGGCTGGACGTGATGGTCAACAACGCAGGCTGGACGCACCGCAATCGCCCAGCTCTGGAAGTAACCGAAGAAGAATTCGACAGGTGTTACGCTGTCAACGTCAAAAGCATCTATCTCTCGACGATTCACGCCACACCGGTGTTCCGCTCCCAAGGTGGTGGCAGCTTCATCAATATCGCTTCCACCGCCGGCGTGCGTCCACGCCCCGGCCTGACCTGGTACAACGGCTCCAAAGGCGCAGTGATAACAACCTCCAAGTCGTTGGCGGCAGAACTCGGCCCCGACAATATTCGCGTGAATTGCATCAATCCAGTCTTCAACCCCGACACCGGCCTGGCAACTGAATTTGCCGGTGGGCCACTGACCGAGGAGCGCAAGGCCAAATTTCGCGCCAGCATTCCACTGGGCCGTTTTTCCACCGCGCTGGATGTCGCCAATGCCGCTTTGTACCTGGCCAGCGACGAAGCCGCTTTCATCAGTGGCGTATGCCTTGAAGTTGATGGGGCACGCTGTGTTTAAGCTTCAAACAAAGACCCAGCTTCGCCATGACTGAACGGCACACGCCGCGCGTTGTGCCTTTGCATGACCAGCGTTCATATTTGCGGAGCACGCCTGACGCCACCTTTTTGTCCAGTGCCAGAATCGTCGCCAACGGTCTGCTTGCCGACACCCGCGGTCGGCCGCTGCGCGATTTGCGCATCAGCGTTACCGATCGCTGCAACTTTCGCTGCAATTACTGTATGCCCAAAGCAGTCTTCGATAAAGACTATTCTTACCTGCCGCACACCGCGCTGCTTACTTTCGAGGAAATTACCCGTATTGCGAAGGTATTTGTGGCACATGGCGTGCAGAAAATTCGCCTGACGGGTGGAGAGCCTCTATTGCGCAAAAATATTGAACGACTGATTGAGCAATTGGCGACACTGCGCACCGTTGAAGGTTTACCTGTAGACCTGACACTCACTACCAACGGCTCCCTATTGGCACGCAAAGCCACACTTCTCAAGGCGGCGGGCCTGCAGCGCGTGACGGTGAGTCTGGATGGACTCGACGATAGCGTTTTTCGCAGCATGAATGATGTGGACTTCCCGGTGGCCGAAGTGCTGGCCGGCATTGAAGCGGCGCAGAAAGCCGGCCTGGGCCAGATCAAAATAAACATGGTGGTGAAGCGCGGCACCAACGAGCATGAGATTTTGCCGATGGCGCGACGTTTCCGGGGCAGCGGCATCATATTGCGTTTTATCGAATACATGGACGTCGGCGCCACCAACGGCTGGCGCATGAATGAGGTGTTGCCGTCAAGCGAGCTTGTCAAACTCGTGCAGGCCGAACTGCCGCTGGTGCAACTGGGACCTTCTGCGCCCGGCGAAACGGCTGAGCGTTGGGGTTACGCCAACGCCGATGGCGAGCACGATGTGGCGGCCGGTGAAATCGGCGTGATCAGCAGCGTGACGCAGGCATTTTGCGGCGATTGCAATCGCGCTCGCCTGTCCACCGAGGGAAAACTGTATTTGTGCCTGTTTGCTTCTCAAGGTTACGATCTGCGCTCACTGATTCGTGCGCAAACATCGGATGCTGAGCTGGCGTCCGCCGTCGGCCACATCTGGCAGGGCCGCAGCGACCATTACTCGGAACTGCGCGGCGACATAGCGCCGGACAATGGGAACGGACAACGCCGTGTTGAAATGAGCTACATAGGTGGCTAAGCAAATCAACCCTGTGGACATCACGGCGTTGATTCTGGCCGGCGGACGTGGCTCCCGCATGGGCGGCGCGGACAAGGGCCTGGAGTCTTTCAAAGGCCTGCCCTTGGCGCTGCACGCACTAACGCGCCTGCAAATGGGCGGGGCTGTGGGGCCAATCATGATCAACGCCAACCGCAATCTCGCCGCTTATGAGTCTTTTGGTGTCTCGGTCTGGCCGGATGGTCTGGCCGATTACGCCGGGCCACTGGCGGGTTTTCTGAGCGGACTTGAACGCTGCGAAACACCCTTTCTGGTGACAGTACCGTGCGACACGCCGCTGCTGCCGCTGGATCTGGTTCCGCGCCTGGCCAAAGCCTTTGAGAATGAGGATACCGACATTGCAATGGCTGCAGCTACTGAGATCGACAGGAACGGCCAACCACAAGTTCGAACCCAGCCTGTTTTTTGTTTAATGCGGGTTGCGTTGCTGGAAAGCCTGGTGAAATTCACGCACAGCGGTGGGCGCAAGATTGACGCGTGGACCGCCCTGCACAAAACAGTGATCATTGCGTTTGATTTGCCAGGTGACGACCCCCGTGCATTCCTCAACGCCAACACACTGGCTGAACTGAGACAGCTGGAAAACACCGGAGCATGAAAAGCGTAGATGTGATCGCGGCTGAGCTGCAAGGCTATGACCCGCTCGCCTTGAGCGTCAGCATGGTAAACGCATTTTTGTCCATGTTGGTCGAACCGGTCATTGACAAAGAATGCGTGACCCTTGTTCAGGCTTTGGGTCGCGTCCTGTCCCAGGATCTGATCTCCCCCATCAACGTGCCCCCGCACGACAACTCGGCCATGGACGGCTATGCTTTTGATGGCGCACAGTTGTCGCCACAAGCGCCTTTGAAGCTGAAAGTGGTAGGAACAGCATTTGCCGGAAAAGCCTGGCAAGGCGTGGCCCGATCAGGCGAATGCGTAAAGATCATGACCGGGGCCATCATGCCCACTGGGCTCGACACTGTGGTGCCGCAAGAGTTCGTGACCCGCAGTACGGACTCAGATGACGTGGCTGTGATCCTCCCGGCGGGCTTGCTGCAAACCGGTGACAACCGTCGAAAACTGGGTGAGGATCTCATTCAAGGCCAACCGGCGTTGCGCAAGGGGCAGTTGCTCACGCCCGCGGCAGTTGGACTGCTGGCCAGTTTGGGAATTGAACAGGTTGCGGTATGGCGCAAACTTCGCGTCGCCTACTTTTCTACCGGGGACGAGATTTTGAGCCTGGGGGAGACGCCTCGGGAAGGCGCTGTGTACGACAGCAATCGCTACACCGTTACGGGTCTGCTGACGCGCCTGGGTTGCGAAGTGATTGACCTTGGCGTAGTGCGCGACCAACCGGCGTTGCTGGAGGCGGCATTCATCCAAGCATCAGCCGTAGCGGATGCCATCATCACCAGCGGCGGCGTCAGTGTCGGAGAAGCAGACTACACCCGGACAATGATGAAAAAATTGGGGAATGTTGCGTTCTGGAAAATTGCAATGCGACCGGGTCGGCCAATGGCTGTGGGTCACATTCGCAAGAATAAGTCAATGTCGTCTGACGCGGCTGTGCTGTTCGGTCTGCCAGGCAACCCGGTGGCAGTCATGGTAACTTTTATGGCTTTTGTGCGTCCTGCCTTGCTGCAGATGATGGGCAGCACTGCGACACCAGCCCCGCTGCTCCATGCACGCAGCCTGACACCTCTGCGAAAAAAGCCAGGCCGTACCGAGTACCAGCGCGGCATCGTCACCACCCAGTCAGATGGGACGCTGGGTGTCAAAGTGATAGGCAACCAGGGCTCAGGAGTACTGAGTTCGATGGTGCAGGCCAACGGTCTGATCGTGCTTCATCATGCGCAGGGAGATGTTGCTGCTGGCGACCAAGTGGCTGTGATGATGTTTGACAGTGCGATCTAAGAATCATGCAAACCATCGTCCCCTATACTTACGTCTTTGATTTTCTGGGCGCCACCA